>Ga0209679_1000005_pt1 | contig 122339 bp, 112 predicted proteins | sample WorMetHEROISLAND_4_FD_187408 | JGI IMG/M metagenome (GOLD analysis project Ga0209679, IMG submission 187408) | Marine gutless worms symbiont microbial communities from Max Planck institute for Marine Microbiology, Germany - Olavius sp. 2 HERON... ...
AGGCGCCAGTTCCCCAACGGGCGACAATTCGCGGCGGCCCTCGGACTAGTGCTGCGCCAGCACGGGACCGGCGGGAAGTGCGCCTGCTGGGGATCAGCAAACGCGGTGATCGGTATCTGCGTTCCTTTTGCGACATCCACCAGAGGGAGAGGGGGTGTAGCCCGTGGCGCACCCACCACACTATTATTGGCTATGTTTCCATTTAAACATTAACCACTACCTAATTGTTTAACTCCCCACCGCTTTTGCCATCCATGGCACCTGGATTCCGGCACTCCCTGCCAGAATGACGCGGTGGGGGCTGAACGATTACGTTGGGATTCGTCCCTCGCCCCAATCTATGCGGGCTGAACAAACGTGACAACCATGAACATAGCGATTATCGGTGCTGGAATATATGGATGCCATCTAGTACCCCATTTCACCTTATTAGATCTCTATGAGGGGCGCAACGACATGTTCACCGGTACGTCGCAACACAATTCGTATCGAATACACAAGGGATACCACTACCCGAGGTCAAGAAAAACTCGGGAAATGTGCAGGAAAGACGGGGTCCAATTCATTGCTTCAATAACTTTAGTGCGCGAAGCGCATCATAGTTGGAACTATGGACGTTAAGTCCCTTCACTTTCAGTCCGTGGCTTGTCCACGGATGAGGGCTTTAGTCCTCCAGACTATGGACTTTCAGTCCATAGTGGTTGATCGTCATTATTCCCATATAATCAGTCAGCCACAAGACAATACTAAAATATTCTGTATCGCCGACGACGGGAGGAGCTTGCTTGATTACACCACCATGAAAATCATCATGCAGGGAGCTGGCCTACCATTTGAGGAAATCCCCCTGGAAGCACTCAAGCGCATGGGATTTCGCAACATCGAAGGAGGCTTCAAGGTCCATGAAGCGGTATTCCTGGTAGGTGTCAAGTCCCGGTTGATCGACCGTCCGGCTCGCAGCTGACCGCGTTTCTCGCGAAAAGCGGCAGCGCTCCGATAGTTTCCACTTGCGATCGGTCCTCGCCGAGACGACAATTCCGTAATGCCATCGGCAAGCCCCTGTTCGGCCGCTACTCGAGTGGCGAGAGCGACCGTAGCGAGCGGCACAAACAGATCCTTCGGAAGCAGCGCGGTGAAAAGCGTCGTGGTTGACAGCGGTCCACTGATCGCGCTGTTAGCCGGAAGATGAGGAACGCGACACCAGGAAAATAATTTGCCTTATGAAGGGATACAAGTTCACTGACTGTTTTAAGAACGAGGTCTTACGCAAACGGCCTTATATCAAATTTCGAGCGAAGCGAGAGATCCTTGTCCCGATAGAGGAGGGATCTTGTGCCCAAACAATACCTTGTACTTCGCAAGATCTCTCCCTGCGGTCGAGATGACAAGTCGTACTGTAACCTGAAAATCAAATGGTTAGGGTAGCCTCACCGCGTCTACACTCACACGTGGAGTCCGCGCGGGTCTCGCCTCGAGTAGGGTGGGCTGTGCCCACCAATACGGCGCCGAGCCGGTGGGCACAGTCATGTCGGTTGGGCAAAGCCGCCATGGGTGGTGTGCCCAATAAGATCCCTCGCTACGCTCGGGATGACAGGAGTGTTGGGCACGGGGCCAGGCTCCTTCCTGTGTAGGGACAGGCAAAGATGCGGTTCGCGCCATCCCTGGCGTTCACCACATCCTATGCTTTGCGTTCGCTAGTGTCCTCTGCGTCTCTGCGGTTCAAATCGATGCGGTTCGAGACGCCTTCTCGGACCGCGCCGAATACACAATCAAGCGTAACCGGCACCGCTTTTCGGTCGTCCTCTCCCGGCCCTCTCGCTGCGCTCAGGGCAAGCGCTCTCCCGCCGGGAGGGGGCAACTTGATGGCATTGGCTTCCAGCGCGGCTCCTTCGATTGGTGCTTTGGTGTAAAATCTACCCAACATTACACAGGTGCCTACCATGTCCGACCAGAAGACCACCCATTTCGGCTACCGGCAGGTTGCAGTCGAGGAGAAGGCCGCCCAGATACGGGGGGTCTTCGACTCCGTAGCCCCCCGCTACGACCTCATGAACGATCTGATGTCCCTGGGGATGCATCGGCTCTGGAAACGCCGGACGGTGGCGCTCGCGGGGGTGCGCCGCGGCCAGCGGGTGCTGGATCTGGCCGCCGGGACCGGGGACCTGTCTGAGCGCTTCGTCGGCCTGGTGGGCCAGGAAGGCGCTGTGGTATCCACGGACATTAACGCCACCATGCTCAACCGGGGTCGGGACCGGTTGGTGGATTTGGGGATTGCGGGGAACATCCACTACGCCCAGGTCGACGCCGAGGCCCTGCCTTTCCCTGCCAATCGGTTCGACTGTATCAGCATCGGCTTTGGCCTGCGCAATGTCACCCACAAGCAACGCGTCCTGGAGGAGATGTTTCGGGTCCTGCGACCCGGCGGCCGGGTCCTGGTGTTGGAGTTCTCCCACCCCACTAGTCTTCCCCTGCGCAAAGCCTACGACCTCTACTCCTTCTCGGTCCTGCCGGCCCTGGGTCGGCTGGTCGCCGGGGATGCGGACAGCTACCGCTATCTCGCCGAATCCATCCGCATGCATCCGGACCAGGAGACCTTGCAGGCCATGCTGGAAGCGGCCGGTTTCGAGCGTTGCGAGTTCTTCGACCTCAGCGGCGGCATCGTCGCCATTCACCGGGGCTACAAGCTGTGAACGCGGGTATGCCGATCCCGGACGCGGCCCTGGAGGCAGCCATCAATCGCTACCTTGCCCTCGATCCCGAGGGGGCGGCACGGATCACCGACCTCCAGGGCAAGGTGATCCTGATCGAGGTGACCGGCTTCGATACCCGGTTCTACTTGATACCAGGTCCGGCCGGGGTGCACCTCTACGGCGACTATGCGGGCACGCCGGATTGTATTCTGCGCGCCGCGCCCCTGGCCTTGGCTCGATTGGGCGTCTCGCACCGCAAGGCCGACCGGCTCTTCTCCGGCGAGGTCCAAATCGAGGGCGATACCCACCTGGCCCAGGCCTTCGGTGATTTTCTGAGTGGTTTGGAGGTGGATTGGGAGGAACAGCTCGCACGGCTGGTGGGTGATGTGGCCGCGCACCGGATCGGCTCCCGGATACGTGCCGCGGATCGCTGGGGACGGCGCACCGCCGATACCCTGACCGAGGACGTCAAGGAATACCTGCAGGAAGAGGCGTGCCTGCTCCCCAGCCACTACGAAGTCCAGGCCTTTCTGGACGAGGTCGACCTGGTACGGGATGGCGTAGAACGACTCGCCGCCCGGATCGAGCGGTTGACGCAACGGCAGAACGTTTCCGCCGGCGAGCAGTGATCCTGGTGCGGATGCTCTCGACTACCTGACAGGATCTTCACGGAAGAGTTATCCGCAAATCAACCACTATGGACTGAAAGTCCATAGTGGTTGATTTGCGGGCAAATTCTCTGTCTCGAAGTAGGGGCTGAACGATCGTAAGATTTTTCCCTTCGGTCGGGATGACGACCGACAAAATCAGACGGCATGACCCCCTAGGATGATCCATCCCTCCCAGGCGATCCGCTGGCTCCACATCAATCTGGTGCTGCTGCGCCATGGGCTGGATGAGGTCATCTTCTCCACCCATCTGTTGCGGCCGCTCCGTTTCCTGCTCTACCTGTCACCCTGGTTCTGGTTCCGCGGTAAGCTGCCGCCCTACCCGGTGCGCATCCGGCGGGTCCTGGAGGATCTGGGGCCCATCTTCGTCAAGTTCGGACAGATCCTCTCCACCCGCCGCGACCTGCTGCCCGATGACCTGGCCGTGGAGCTCACCAAGCTGCAGGATCGGGTCCCGCCCTTTTCCGGGACCCAGGCCCGCGCCCTGATCGAGCAGGCCTGGGGCAAGCCCCTGGAGACGGAACTCGACGACTTCAGCGAGACCCCCCTGGCCTCGGCCTCCATTGCCCAGGTCCACGCCGCTCGCCTCAAGGACGGTCGCGAGGTGGTGGTCAAGGTGTTGCGGCCCCGTATCGAGAAGACCATCCGGCGTGACATCGGTCTCCTCTATGTGATCGCGGAGCTGATCCAGCGTTACTGGAAGGATGGCCGCCGGTTGCGCCCGGTGGCCTTGGTCGCCGAGTACGAGAAGACCATCTTCGACGAGCTGGACTTGCAGCGCGAGGCCGCCAACGCCTCCGTGCTACGGCGCAACTTCCTCGGCAGCGAGGCGATCTATATCCCGGAGGTCTACTGGGACCTGGCCAGGCCCAATGTCATGGTCGCGGAGCGCATCTACGGCACCCCGGTCGGCGAGGTCGAGACCCTCAAGGCCCAGGGCATCGACATGCACATGCTCAGCGAGCGGGGGGTCGAGATCTTCTTCACCCAGCTGTTCCGAGACAACTTCTTCCATGCCGACATGCATCCGGGCAACATTTTCGTCGATCCCGGCGGGCGCTACATCGCCGTGGATTTCGGAATCGTCGGCAGCCTCACGGTGGAGGACCAACGCTACCTGGCCGAGAACCTCCTGGCCTTTTTCGAGCGGGACTACCGCCGAGTGGCCGAGCTACACGTAGAGTCCGGATGGGTGCCACCCGGGACCCGGATCGTCGATTTCGAGGCGGCCATTCGCACCGTGACCGAGCCGATCTTCGGGAAACCCCTGGCCGAAATCTCCTTCGGCAACTTCCTGCTGCGCCTGTTCCGGACCGCCCGCCGCTTCAACATGGAAGTCCAGCCCCAGCTGGTGCTGCTGCAGAAGACCCTGCTCAACATCGAGGGTCTGGGCCGCCAGCTCTACCCGGAGCTCGATCTCTGGACCACCGCCAAGCCCTTCATGGAACGCTGGATGAAGGACCAGGTCGGACCCAAGGCATTCCTGGCGCGGGCGCGGAAGAATCTAGGTCCGGCCTCCGAGCAGCTCCCGGAACTGCCGCTGCTCGCCTACCGGGTGCTCACGGCCCTGGATCGGCACCAGCTGATCCTCCACTGGCGCTCGGAGGAGCTGGCAAGGCTGGGCACGGAACTCCGCCGCCGGCGGACGGCCCTGCCGGCGGCGGTAGGCGCCGCCCTGATCCTGAGCGCAACTGGGCTCCTGTTGTTCGGACCCGGACAGCTCCTTAACCCCACCCTCGCCAAGCTACTGGCGATAGGACTGTATACCGCCGCCGGTCTGCTGCTGATCCTGCATCGGCGTTCCTGAACCGGCTGCAAGCCGAGTAGTCGAGCAATCCTGAGTTATTCGGCGTTGTCCTCGGGGCTTGACGTGTTGCATTTCGACGCCCAAAGGCTTGTTGATCTCCTGTAGCGCCGGTGCCAGCGTCTTAACGCAACCTACGAATATTACCCTCCGTGCTGCCGGTCTGCGCCGATCTCGCGTCGGGCGTAGGATGCTGGTGAGCGCGGTGATTCCGAGCTTGTTGGCTGATGCACGTCCTCCCCGCGCGAACCGCATCGATGGATGGCCCGTGCCCAACACTTGCCCGATCCCGAAGAACACAAACAACACGGAACGCGCCGTAACCCGACACGACGCTCACCAAGAACCACGAAAAACACGAACGAACACGAACAGATCCCTCCCGCGTTGGGATGAAATTTCGTGTCTTTCGTGGACAAGGGCGGGTGCAATCAGGTTCCCACTTAAAGCTTACCGCCACCCATGCGGGGCTAACCTGCCACAACTTTGGCGGTTATCCGCACGGCACGCTCCAGGACACTATGCGGGGTGTAGAAATGGGGAGAGAACCTGATCCCTCCACCGCGCCGGGCACAAATGACGCCACTGCCTGTCAAGGCTTGGTAGAGGGCCTGGTGGTCGGCACCGGGGATGCGGAAGGTGACGATCCCGGCGCGCCGCTCGGGGTCCCTGGGACTCAAGAGCTCGAAGCCGTGGCCGTCGATCAGCTCGATGAGGCGCTGCGTGCGTTCGGCCACGGTGGCCCGGATGCGATCGATCCCGGTCTCCAACAGCAAGGACAGACTGGCATCCAGGGCATGGGCCCCGAGCATATTGGGGCTGCCGCACTCGAATCGCCTGGCATCCGCGGCGGGGCTCCATTCCAGGCGCTCATAGTCGCCGCGATGTTCCACCATGTGCCAGCCGTACTGATGCAGGCGCAATTCCGGGCGCAGGCGCGGGTTCACATACAGCAGGGCCACGCCCTCGGGGCCCAGCATCCACTTGTGCCCATCCGCCACTACGAAATCCGCCTTGGTACGTGCCAGATCGAAGGGTACGACCCCCAGGCTTTGAATCGCGTCCACACAGAACAGGATATTCCGACTGCGGCAGAAGTCTCCCAGCCGCTCCAGATCCAACCGCAACCCCCTGGCGTATTGGACCGAGCTCAGGGCCATCAGGCGGGTGCGCTCATCGCACAGGGCCATGAGATCTGCCTCCGGCTGTGACGATGCATGGAGGTTGAGCTGGCGGTAGGCGACGCCCTGGGTACCCAGGGACTCCCAGACGATGCGGTTGGATGGGAATTCCTGGGCGATACCGACCACATTGTCGCCCGGTTTCCAGTCGATCCCATAGGCGATGACCGACAGGCCCTCGGAGGTATTCTTTACTAAGGCCACATCCAGCGGCGACGGGGCCTTGATCAACTCCGCCAGGCGTTGGCGCAGTCGCGTCTCGGTCCCAATCCAGTTCGCGTAGTCGGCGGCGCCCCGCGTCCCGCTCTCTTGCGCGAAACGGGTCACCGCGGCGACCGTGCGCCTGGGCCAGGGGGCAACGGCGGCGTGATTCAGATAGAGGTCATCAGAGGAGAGAGGAAATTCGGGGTGCATCTTAGAAGCTGTCTGGCTAGACGTGTATCGGCTGCAACTGTCCCAAACTGGTCCCTGTTTCCGCGCTTTCTCGTTAAATAGGCCGGCTATTCGCCTCGAAAGCGCGAAAAAATGCCCTCAGTTTGGATCATTTTCGCTACGATCCATTTTAACCAGACAGCTTCTTAGTTTCCCCACCTTTTTCTCCGCGAATGCCTCTTCTATCAGAAAATCAAGTCTCCCGGATTTGGAATCTATTTCGATTTCTCTATCCCATACTTTCCAATCACGCTCAGAAAACCAACGAACAAGCTGCATGTACTCTTTACGGGGAAGCGCTTCTATATCAGTTTGTATTTCTCGGCTGTTCTCATGTGCATGGCCTCTTTTCAGCGTCTAACAGCTTTGTTAGATTGAAGAAATCTGACCTGTCTCTTACTGCCACATTCTCTCTCCTTAGGGCCGGAACCACGAATTGACACGAATCGGATTCGTGTACATTCATGGTTCTCCAATCTAGTCCAGCACTCGTGATTATAGATTTCCGTAAACTGTCTCGATAAATCTCGTCTTCGACAAGGTCTCGAACCGGACAGGGAGTTGATCGGTTGGGCAACGGAACCCGATCCTTTGCCGGCGTGAGCAAACTCAGGCCAGTATTCCACAACGGGCCGCTCATAGTCGATCAGTCCGCGCTCGGCCAGGATATGCAGGGTACTGGCGGTCACCCCTTTGGTGGAACTGTAGATGGTGAACAGGGTGTCTTCGGAAACGGGTGTCTCACGATCCTGTGATCGCCACCCTGCCACGCAGTCCGCCGCCCGCTGACCCTCGACATAGACCGCAGCCTGCAACCCAACCTCCTCGCCGGACTCCACCAGTTCATCCAGTAGCGCCTGTACGGCACGCTGCAAATCTGCCATCGAATCTCTCCTCTCGTCGCCTTCCGGACTTGGTCTGTCAATGTGCTGCAAGAATCGTGGAACGAAATAGGGTCGGCGTTATAGGATTGTCGGGCTATTTCAAGTCAAGCCTTTTCTGCTGGGGTCTCTTAATTGGCCTTTTAACCCCCCCATCCTCCGGCAACGGAGAATTGCCAGCGGCACCGTTCAGAGCACAGGGCGGGTAGATCTGGTAAGGCGTGGAATCCACCTTCGGTAACTGAGGTTTTACCCCCACAAACCGCGCCAGCGTGCCTTTCAGATACATCTCATCCAGGTCAATACATATCCAATTTCTTTCCAGCGATTCGGATACCTCGCCGGTGACGCAAGATCCAGCGAATGGGTCCAGGACCAAATCTCCCTCATCCGTCAACATGCGGATGAAATATCCGGGAATCCGGCCTGGAAAGCGGGCCGGATGGACCGGCAGATTATTGGCGCGACAATAATCCTGGTATGCGCCGTTGGATTCAGTGTTAGCCAAGGCAAGCAGATTCGGTGGAACAGAACCGCCGTTATCTTTGCCGAACTTGTCGGAGATATCATGCCCGGAGGGACTCGTGGTATACCTATTCGGTCTAATCGAGGTCTCATCCTTTTTCGTCGGCCGTATGCTTCAGAGGCGGTTGGTCTTTTATAACGAGCTGTCAATAGAAACCTACGAATCCTATATGGCCACTCGACATCAGGTGTTGGGCTGGCCGTCTGAGTACATGAAAGCGCAGCTGCTCGACGCAACCGGCTCGCGTCCGATTCCGGCTTATCCGGAACCTGGTGCCGCCTGCGTCTCGCTCTACGGGGATTCCTTTACTTTCAGCGTAGGAGTTGACAACACTCACGCCTGGAGCAATCTGCTTTCAAAGCAGTTAAACTGTCGCGTGGCCAATTATGGAGTTTTCGGTTTTGGTCTCGATCAAGCCCTACTTCACTTTGAAAGCAACGACAGCGACGAGGCACCGATTGTTTTGCTCAAGATGTGCGCCGTCATGTCAATCAGTTGAGTAACCTGATCTCCAAGGCTCCAACGCTTTCGTTAAAGCCTCGCTTTGTACTTGAGCATGGCTCTTTAAAGCTGATTCCAATTCTTGCTCCATCGCGCGATCGAGCTGAGATTCTAGCGGAGTATCCTGAATTGGTTTTAACGCATGAATATTTTCTTCCGGGGGGCAATTCCGGGATCCGGCGCTTAAGTTTTCCTTACTCCTTCTCAATACTGCGGGCATTCGGCAACGAACACATTCTTGCAAAAATCGAGGGCGTACCGGTCTGGGCCAGGTTTTACGAACCCGACCACCCTTCAGGTGCCTTGGAAATAACGTTTGCTTTGATGGAACGATTCATCAAAGTGGCTAAGCAGCGGGGAAAACGCCCCGTGCTTACACTGATTCCCAATGCGCATGATATCGAGTACTACCGTGAGGCTGAGCGCTGGTCATACCAGCCATTGCTGGCGAAGCTGGAGAGAGCCGGTCTGGAGTACCTTGATATGGGACCGGGACTGCTTGAATATCTCGGGGATCGCGGTCACTGTGAAATTGCCCAACCGGTTTGTTATGGGCACTACGCAGAAGAAGGCTATGCTGCAATAGCGGGCACCGTAGCCAATTACCTGAGCAAGCAGAAAATCATCACTACGAAGCATCCGGGCAGAAGCTATGAAGCATTATGATCCAAAGGGTCTCCGGCTCGGGGACACCGCCGCCGAATCGGTCGTCAACCACAGCGCCCAGGAGGCTGCCCTGGAGTCCCACCTGCAAGCCTTGCAGGACCGACACCGGGATCTGGTGCGGATCGCCGGCGCTCCGCAGGATATTGCCGACGTCAAGCTGCAGATGGTGCGTACCCTGGTCAATCTGAAGCGGGGCGAAGAGGCCTGGCCACTAGGTCGTGAAGCACTCGATGCCTTCATCCGATTGGAGGATTTCGAATCCGCAGCCGATGCCTGCGATGTCCTGTTCCAGTCCGATCAGCCTGACTCCCTGAGTGCCTTGGGCCAAGGCGTCTGGCTCACGGTGACCTATCCGATGGACCCGGATCTCTCGGTGGCGCTCTTGACCCATGTGGTAGACGAGACACCGGACGACGCGGATGGTGCCGCCGGGGCCGCTACCACCGCTCTGTTTCTTACCGATATCCGGGCCTCGGGCTCGCAACGCGAAAACCTGATGTTCCTAGTCAGCTAGACCCTGAGCGTGGATGTGCTGGTCCAGGACAACTGGTGGTTCGAGCGTGAGGCACTCCAAGCCAAATTGCCGGTGAATTGATAGCGCCGGTCGCCAGCCACCAGCGGGTAGTGGTTAGATTTCAAGTGGCATGGTTGTAGGACATACTGATTCAACCCCCCCCCCTCTCCTCCCCACTCTCTCTTGCCGTCCCTGGCACCTGGATTCCGGCACTCCTTGCTGGAATGACGAAGTGAGGCTGGCGAACTTTTACCGTCGATCATTCCAACCGCAGGCACCGCGCCGAGCTTATCAGGGACGCGATACCCGCGGTGGGGGCTACTTGGCGCGGGCCCGCGGTCCGTAGACCAGACCGCCGGTTACCTCAATGGTCGTGCCGTCGATCGAGTCATTGGCGATGACATGCTTGATGGTGCCGGCGAGCTCTTCCGGCTCGACCAGATGGCCGACGTGGACGTCTTTGAGGATCGCCTCCAGGGCCGTCTCGTTCATGCCCTTGAGGATCTCCGTGGCCGTGTAGCCCGGTGAGACGCCGACGACCCGGATCGGCAGGTGCTTCAGGTGGAACTCGCCCACCAGGATCTTCGGCCACAGGGTGAGCGCGACCTTGGTCGAGGAGTAGTTGAGCTGTCCGATCTGGCCGGTGCTGTTGATCGAGGAGGTAATCAGCAGCAGACCCTCCTTGCCACTGTCCACCATCCGCCGGGCGGCCTCCCGCAAGGTGAGAAAGGTGCCGATGAGATTGGTGTCGACGACCGACTTGAACTGCTCGGTGGTCATGAAGTTCTTGACCTTGCCGGTGCTCTTATCGGTGTTGATCATCAGGCTGTCGGCAAAGCGCCCCGCGTTCGCTAGGACCACGTCGAGGGAACCGAAGGTCTCGATCGCCTTATCCATCAGCTTGCTCTGGTCTTCCTCTTTGGTGACGTCGGTCTGCACCGCGATCGCCTCGCTGCCCGCTTCCTTGATCTCCTTGACTGTTTGCTCCAGACGTTCGATCCGCCTGCCGGCGAGTACGACCTTGGCCCCGTCCTCGGCCAGGTTTTTGGCCACTGCGGCACCGATGCCGGTACCGCCGCCCGTGATGACGACTACACTGCCCTTTACGTCCACGTCCGTACCTCCTTAGGTTTTTTTATGGTGGAAAAAAGCCTTCTGCAGGAATGGCACCCAGGAATGGCACCCAGGATAGCGAGGACATTCCACACCTGCAGTTTGCGCGTAAAGATTATCAGATCGCAGATCTTCTGCAATAAGGACTCACAACCTGGTCGGTTGCAGCTCAGTCGGCACTGTAGTATAAATGATTGCTTATTTCGAGCCTCTATTCCTATATGGCATCCCTGCGTTCCACGCCGCGTGCGCGAGTCATTACGCGAGTCATTATGTGAATAATTCGCTTGATTAGAATATTACCAATAACTCTAATTAGGAGGAATCCTATGGCGGACTGGACCGAACAGGCCGAACAAATGTTAAAGACCTGGACCGAGGCTCAGAGGAATGTCTGGGACAGCTGGCAAGATCTCGCCGGTCGCGCCGTGGGTGCCCAACCGAAACCACAAGCCTTCGGGATGAATCCCATGGAATGGTTTCAGCAATCCATGTCACTGTGGACGGACCCGGCCGGGATTGCGCGGGATGCCGGTCGCCAGGTCTTCGGCAGCCAGTTCTCGATGATGCGCAACCTGGAGCTGTTGACCCGGGCCTGGCAGCTGGTCGCCCCCAAGCTCGATACCGGCCAGGATTGGCGCTCCCCCCTGTCGGGCTTCATGACCAACTGGTTTCAACAGCTCACCGGGGCGTCCGGTGACCTGTTCGAGATGACCAAGGACACCCAGGCCCTCTGGCAGTCCTACCTGAGCGAGTGGGGCCCCCTGCTGAAACCTTGGCTCTCGTCAGCGGTCGAGGCGACCGGGAGTGGGCATCTGGGCGAAATGATGCTGGGGGGATCGACGGGGTTGGGCCGCTTACTCACGATGGGGCAAGACGACTTCCAGACCGGGCCTTTTGTCGGGTTTGCCGAGATTCCCAGTATCGGCGTCACGCGCGAACACCAGGCGAAAATCCTGCGGGCCTTCGACGCCTTCGTCGATCTGCGCAAGGTCATGCTCGAGTTCAATAAGATGACGACCGGGGCCCTGAGTAAGGCGGTGGAAGCCGTGATGGAAGCCCTGGTGGAGAAGGGCAAGCAGGGCGAGAAGATCCGGAGCGTGCGTGACCTGAATCGCCTGTGGCTCGAATCCGCCGACAAGGTCTTCACCGAGATGTATGCGTCCGAGGAGTATCTGAAGGCGCAGCGCGAGTTGTCAGCGGCCGGCATGTCCTTCAAGCTCATGCAGCAAGAAGTGGTCGAGATGGTCTTGAAGGGCCTGAACCTGCCGACCCGCAGCGAGCTCGACGATGCCTACAAGACCCTGTACGAATTGCGCAAAGAGGTCAAGGCGTTGAAAAAAGCCGTGCGCGAGCAGACCAAGCCAGCCATGGAAACCAAGGCGGCAACCAAGCCAGCGGCACAGAATGCGATTAAGCAGGTAGAAACGCAAAAGACGGCGAAGAAGGTAACCGCCCGCAAGAAGACGGCAGCACGTAGGGAACCCGCTGTTTGAATCATGCCCTGCCGAACGCAATTCCTATCCTCCGGAGAAGATCTATGCTGTCACTACCCATCGATATCCAGCCCAAGGATGCCATCAAAGAGCTCAAAGAGATCAACGACAAGATCACCAAGGGCCTTGAATTCCTGAGCAGTCTCAAGGACGAGGACGTGGACATCGGCACCGCGCCCAAGGAGACCGTGTACACTGAAGACAAGCTCAAGCTCTATCATTACCTGCCGACCCAGGACGATTTGCTCGAAACCCCGTTGCTCATCGTCTACGCTCTGGTCAACCGCTACCTGGTGGCCGATCTTCAGGAAGACCGTTCCCTGGTACGCAACCTGGTCAATGAAGGACTGGATACCTACCTGATCGAGTGGGGCGATCCCGCACCGGCGGACAAGTACCTCACCGTGGACGACTATGTGAACGGCTATGTGGACAATTGTGTCGATTTCCTGCGTGAGCGCCACGGAGTCGACAAGATTAATCTCTTCGGGATCTGCCAGGGCGGCACCCTCGCCACCTGCTACTCGGCGCTCCACCCGGGCAAGGTGGCGAACCTGGTCCTGACCGTGACCCCGATCGATTTTCATCCCGGCTGGGATAAGCAGAATCCGGAGGTCGGATTGCTCTTCAACTGGGGCAAAGGCGTGGATGTGGAGCTGATGGTCGATGCCTACGGCAATGTGCCCGCGGATGTCCTCAACTTCACCTTCCTCCTGGTCAAGCCCTTCGCGCTCAACTTCGGCAAGTACCATGACATGCTGGACATCCTGGACAACGAGAAGGCAATGATGAACTTCCTGCGTATGGAGAAGTGGTTGTTCGATGGCCCGGATGCGGCCGGTGAGGCCTACCGGGAGTTTGTGCGGGATTTCATGCGGGACAACCAGCTGGTCAAGAACGAGAAGATGATCGGCGACCGACTCGTTGACCTGGGTAATCTCACCATGCCGATCCTCAACTGCTATGCGACGGCCGACCACCTGGTGCCACCGCACTGTTCCAAGGTACTTGGGGAGAAGGCGGGGACCAATGACTATACGGAGATGGCCATTCCGTCCGGTCACATCGGCATCTATGTCGGCGGCAAAGCGCAGAAGATGCTGGCACCGGGCGTTGCGAAATGGCTGCGGGAGCGGACTTGATGTCCGTAGCGGTACTTACTACCCAATGCCATTAACTCAAGGATGGATTATGAGGCCAGCTCGTTCAGCTCCCACCGCGTCATTCCGGCAGGGAGTGCCGGAAGGCAGGCGCCATGGATGGCGAAAGCAGTGGAGGGTTGAATAATCACGACGGTTTAACCTAAATAACCATTGTGGCACTAGTCTCCCCGCAATCCGGTACGGATGCTCCCACCGACCGATAACATTGAGCGAGTAGGAGTTTCACGAAAGATGTAGCCGCAAATCAACCACTATGGACTTTCAGTCCATAGTGGTTGATTACCCCGGGAGTGCTTAATATGTAGTGACCGAGTAACTGTCCCTGTGGAGAGGAAAGAGTTCAGCGGGAAGTTCATCACTACATATTAAGCACTACCAACCGGAGTCAAAGGTATTTTGGTAAATGTCAAATTCGTGTTGATTCGTGTGAATCTGTGGTTTTCCGCCTAACCTGGACGGACAAAATAAGCTGAATGTCAACACACCTTAGAACCGAGTGCCCGGAACAGGGATCTACCGGTAGTATCGACCGCGATAACCTGTCGGAATCGGAAAAGCCGTAAGGGCGTGCTGTTGCGGTCCCGCGTCCGTGAGCGGCCGGAGGGTCGTTTGCCGACAATAACAATTAACCACCACCCTGGAGATTCAAGATGGCAGCCAAGAGATTCAATCGTGGTGTCGCGCTGGTCGGGGCAGGCATGAGTAGTTTCGGGGCCTTCCCCGGAAAGACCAGCCGCGACCTGTTCGTCGATGCCTTCAAAGACATGCATACATCGGTGGACAAGGGCTTCGACCCGAAGGACATCGAGGAGTGTTATTTCGGCAACTACAGCAGCAGCCAATTCGAAGGGCAAGGTTTCACCGCCCCCTTTATCGCCAACGCGGTGGGGATGAATCCGAAACCCGCGATTCGCACCGAGAACGCCTGTGCCAGCGGTGGTAGCGCCATCCGCCTGGGGTGGATGGCAATCGCCTCCGGGATTGCCGACATGGTGCTAGTGGGTGGCTATGAGAAGGAGACCGATCAGCCGACCGAGAAGGTCACCGAGATCCTGGCTACGGCCAGCGACAACCTGTACGAGAATGTGGCGGGTTTTACCTTCCCCGGCTTGTATGCTGCCTTGGCGACCGCCTATATGGACCGCTACGGGGCCACCGGCGAGACCATGATGAAGGTTGCATTCCAAAACCACGAGAACGGTGCCCTCAACCCCAAGGCCCAGTTCGGCAAGCGGATCGGCGATTTCATCAAGATGAAGCAGAAGAGCGCGGAGAAAAAGGGCAAACCGATCCCCCAGTGGGACGATGAAATGGCCTTCCTGCGCGACCCGCGTGCCAATCCGGTCATCTCCTGGCCCATGCGCCTGTTCGACTGTTCCCCGGTCTCCGATGGTGCGGCGGCGCTCCTGCTGGTGGCGGAAGACATGGCCCACAACTTCACCGACAAGCCCGTCCATATCATCGGCAACGGTGTTGCCTCCGGTGTGCCCATGCACGACCGTACCGACCTGACCACGATCGAGACGGCGGTCCTGGCTGGTAAAACCGCCTACGAGATGGCGGGGGTGTTACCCAAAGACATCCAGGCCTGTGAGGTCCACGACTGCTTCACCATGACCCAAGTGATCGCCACCGAAGACCTGGGGTTCTTCAAGCCAGGTGAGGGCTGGAAGGCCCTGGAAGAAGGTCGCACCGCCCGTGACGGTGACCGCCCCATCAATACCTCCGGCGGGCTCAAATCCAAAGGCCATCCAGTAGGTGCCTCGGGGGTCGGGCAGGTCGTCGAGATCTGGAAACAACTGCGCGGCGAGGCAGGCGAACGCCAGTTACCGGGAGAGCTGACCCTCGGCCTGACCCACAACCTGGGGGGCAGCGGTCAGGTGTGTGTCGTCAACATTTTCGAGCGGAGATAAGACCATGAGCAAAGCTTTCTACAATGCGGCCGGCTTCTACGAATTCGTCGATGAGAAGAAGCTCATGGGCACCAAGTGCAAGTCCTGTGGCGAGCTCTTCGTACCGCCGCGTCCCGTATGCTCCGTGTGTCACGGCGAAGAGATGGAGTGGACGGAGATGAGTGGAAAGGGCAAGCTGGAGGCCTTTACCGTGACCCTCTATGGACCGACCCGAATGGTGGAGGCGGGCTACGATGCGAAGAATCCCTATTGCGTCGGCGTCGTGCGCCTGGACGAAGGCCCGGCAATCAGTGCCCAGATCCTGGGTCTGGATCTCACCAAGCCCGAAGCGATCAAGATCGGCACCCCCATGGGGCTGACCTTCATCGACCGGACGGAGGGAGAAAAGAAGAACACCTACATCGGGTTCGAGGTCACGTAGGCTGGGTTAACCGCAGGGACGCGGTGTAACCCAGCATAGCGTTACCCAACTTCTTTTTTTGTCCGCAGATTACACAGATTTCCGCAGATTAAGATCAACCACTATGGACTGAAAGTCCATAGTCTGGAGGACTAACGTCCTCATCCGTGGACAAGCCACGGGCTGAAAGTGAAGGGACTTAACGTCCATAGTTTCAACTCTGATGCGCTTCGCGCACTAAAGTTATTGAAGCAATGAAATAATCTGCGGAAATCTGCGTAATCTGTGGATAAAAAATCTATACATCTTTGGCAAAAAACGTACCTCTTGTTGGTCCGGGGTGAAGCCTTGCCAGACTTGCCTATATGTTACCAGCCATTACGGTAGCACCATTTAGCACAAAGAGCAAGCACGAATGATTTCTTCTGGCGGGGCCATTAGCAACTCGTTGATAGAGATATTCATGAATTCGACGAAGATGCAATCGTTGTGGTATATCAAGGTGTTTCGACGTACTTAAACACGGCGACTCGCCGTCTACTACCTGATAAGCGGCGCGTCCATGCGCCGCTTATCGGGGAGCTAACCAGCAAGTACAATATAAGAAGTATTACCAAAAGGAAAGCACACAGGAACATGCACGGCGGCGCTTTGATATCCCGACCGGTTCAAATACCAAAACAGGAATCGCCTGACAACAACATCAGTGCAACAGGAGACGCGCCGCCTATCAAGGCGCTGAACGCAGACAAACATCCATTGCCCCCATGGACGGGGGCAATGGATGTTGCTGGTTAGCTCCCCGTTATGCTTCCGAATAGACAAACTGTAAGCTGACAATCAACCACTATGGACTGAAAGTCCATATCCGTGGACAAGCCACGGACTGAAAGTGAGGGGACTTAACGTCCATAGTTTCAACTATGATGCGCTTCGCGCACTAAAGTTACTGAAGCAATGAAAGGTTGTTATCGTGATTTCTAACGCCAGCTATGAGTTGCCGGATAACGTCGTGGACGTGTTACGGCAAAGCTGGAACAGTATTTCTAGAACAAATCTGGAGGATATTGCCCTAATCAGCTACAAAACCGGTATTCTCACTAGTTTCCAGGTTTAACTTATGTTGGGCCATGAATCTAGATGGGAGACGGAAGACTTTCTGCATAAGCATCGCTGCCATCTTAGCTATGATGAACGCGTGTTCATCATAGCTAAGATGGCAGCGATGCTTAATTTCCAACGTGATGGGGAAGTGCTAAAAGAGAATACTTGATAATTTCGTGCTCACCCCGCCCTTTTCGAACGAGCTATCACGGGTTCTTTAGAGAAGGAGTGAGCTATGCAAACAAAAAGCATAACAAAAGCCTGCAGCCGACTGACGGAAGATTAGAGGCATATCACCAAAATCCTGATTTGGATTCACCATGGGAGGATGTTTTTAAGAGAATTTCGAGTTTTATCGAAACAGTAATCCTTCGATATGTTGAAGAAAGAGATGGCGGAAATAAGAGGTAACGAGGAATTAAATCTCAGCGTAAAGCGTGATATTCGTGACGCCAAAGTCAAACGAGGTAACTTTGCCTGAATTCAGAATATTTGAATTAGAATGTCACATCAATATGATTGCAACCCAGGAGAAATATTGGTGAGCGTTTAGGTATTTGTTACTTCTGTCTAAGCCCTGCAGATGAATTTCATGATAGAATATGCAGAAAATGTCATGAACGGCTAGTAGCTAAATATGGGCACCTTGAAAAATAGGTGTTTCCACCAATCAAGAGCCCCTGAGCCACTGATTATTCATGTGCTCCGTTGACGAAAATCGTATTTCTCAAGGTGCCCATATTTGTGGTTGTTTAGCCCCCGCTGTTTTGTCATCCACTGTTTCCATCCTGAGCGCCTGGATTCCGGCAACACTTACCGGAATCACGGGGTGGGGGCTGAACGGCTACGCCGATTTTCCTTTTTCGAGCAGGCCTATTTACCAACAACGAAGAAATCCTGTTAATCTAAGAGAATTCTGTTAATCCTGTACCATTGTAGAAAGGCACGAATCACCAGGACGGGTTAATGGCATCGGCTCACATCCCCCATATCCCGATCCGGTGTTCTCCATATTGCTCTTGCTGGACTAAGATCTTTGCCTCCCACGGCACCTCCGGGGTGCGATCGAAGACGACCAGATAGCCCTCGTCGGTACCGACCCGGTCCATATAGTCGGCGGTCTGGGCCAGGCCCTCCTTGATCGTTGTCTCCAGGGATTTATGCAGGAGCTTGATCTCGATGACCACCCGTTGGACCCGGCCATGGAAGCCCTGATCCGCATCCAGGGACCACTGCACTAACAGATCGGTGCACCGCCGCCCCAGGCCGTACTCCCGGTCGATGCGACCGCCACTGTTGACGATGCGCTGCAGGAACGCCTGCATCAAGAGCTGGGGGCCGGCCTCTTTGTAGTCGAACCGGTTCGCCCAGCGGTCGCCGTTCTCCCGGAAGAACTGCTGGAAGGCGTCGAGTAGCTTGGGGAGGTCGAGTCGTCCGTCTTCCTTGACATACCAAGCAGTCTCCTGGGGGATCAGGACCTGGGTGGTTCAGGTCAGGGTGCGGGGGATCACCTCCCGGTAGCATAGGGTTGGCAATGGCAAGCTGGGGGCGGGTGCGGACCAGCCCTAAGTCTTCCACATATTGTAGATCATCCTCCGGAATCATGGTGTCTTTGCCAGCGTATCGGCCAGTACCCTGCCGATGACGCGCTGGACCCGGGCCTCCTTAAGTTTGTCCCCCAGCTGGTCGAGATGGGTATCCCGCCGTTCGATGAGCCGCTCACGGGCATCGGCCAGGAGCGCCAGGCCGATCGGGCGGGTGCGGTCGCGGCCGGCCTCCATTTCAAAACAGGCCTCGTGCCGAGGGCATTGACCAGCCAGGGCTGACCCGCGGTCTGCTCGAAGACATAATCGGTCGCCCCGCCTTCGAAGATCTGTCCGGTCGCTTCGGTATGTTGGGCGTAGAGGAGGGCGACATCTTCGTGACTGAAGTTCCCTAAGCGTAGCGATTTGGATTTGATGTTAAAGGCGCTGCTGCCGGTGATGATCTGGTTGTCGCCGTCGTGGATGCGGTAATCCCGGACATCCCGCACGCCGCACAAGAGCACGGTCTGGGGGAAAGCGTGGGGACGATCCGGGTAGCCGGCCCGGATCTGGCGCAGCAGGGAGATCAGGGTATCCCCCACTCACTAGGCTATCCACCTCGTCCAGTAACAGCACGAGGGGGCGGTCGTTCTCCTCCGACCAGCGGGAGAGCAGCCCCTGCAGGGCGCCATGGGGACCAAATTCATGGAGGATCCCATCGACCCATTCCCGCGGTCGTTGATCGCCCAGATAACGGCGGGCATTGTGGGCAATCTCACTGACAAGCGTGCGCATGCCCGCTGCCACATCCCCACGTGCCGCCTGGGCCGGCTCCAGGTTTGCATAGAGGGCCGTGTAATCCTGTTCCGCGTTGAGTTGTTCCATCAACGCCAGTAGACAGCTGGTCTTGCCGGTCTGGCGCGGGGCATGGAGGACAGAATACCGTTTCTCTCCGATCAAACGCCAGATCTCTTCCATATCCCAACGCGACAATGGGGGGACCGTGTAATGCTCGTCCGGTCTCGTGGGACCTGCGGTATTGAAGATTTTCATGAACCTTCCTGATCTGTCCATACCCGTTGCACGTGAATATTTTGGTAAGCGAGGTGCGTCAATCGTGCCCGAGAGCACGGCGCGACGAGGAGGAATAGCCAGCCCTATTGCGACGAGTCGCAACGCAGCTATCGGGTGCGAGCGGCGTGCATCGCGGCGAAATGTTCACGTGCAACGGGTATATTAACCCAGTTAATTCTCGCATCGAACATACTGTTGTTGCGACGCACAAATATTGCAGTAAGATAACAAAAGTTGAACATCGCCGTCAGGGCCTGAGTGGCTCACCGGACGCTAAGAGGCTGTATAAAAACTAACCAAACCGTAGGCTGGGCTGTGCCCACCACATACGACGTCTGAGAGGTGGGCACAACCCACCTTACGGGCACGGTTCTATTAAAATCAATGGATTAGTTTTTAGACAGCCTCTAAGGGCGGAGAGGCGGCACCAGAAACCGGAGAGAACGAACGATGATCATTGAAGGTAAGACAGCAGTTATTACGGGTGCCGCCAGTGGTATCGGCCTGGCCACCGCGGAGGAGCTGGCCAAGCGGGGAGCCAAAGCGGTTGCGATGGTCGATATGAGCGACAAGGTGATGGACATCACGGCGGAGATGAACAAGAAGCTCGGCAAGGAGGTGGGCAAATCCTTTCAGGGGGACGTTGCGAACGAGACCTTCCGCAAAAAAGTATACGACGCCATGTGCAAAGAGCACGAGGTCGTAAACATCTGCGTGCCTTCGGCTGGCATCTTCCGCGACCGTCTGTCGGTCACCATCGACAAAGAGACCGGAAAAGCCAACATCTATCCCACCGAGCTGTTCCATAAGGTGCTGGAAGTCAATCTGGTACACCCCGTGTATTGGGCGCTGGAGCTGGTTGCCCGCATGGCTGAGCACCGCAAGCAGGCAGGCAAGAAGAAGTGGCATCCGGATGAGACCGTCCAGGGCACCATTGTCTTCATCGGCTCCGTCGCCTCCCAGGGTAATAAGGGGCAGATATCCTACTCGTCGACCAAGGCCGGTCTTGAAGGTGCCGCCCAAACTTTGATGAAGGAATCGATGTTTCACGGCGTGCGCACCGCTGTGATCCATCCCGGTTTCGTCGATACCCCGATTCTGCAAGGCATGCCCGAGGGTTATCTGGAGAAGTACGTCTTGCCCGATGTCCAACTCGGCCGTTTGATCCGACCGGAAGAAATCGCCGATGCGATCTGCTTCCTCGTCTCCAACTCCGCGGTCAGTGGTGAGCTCTGGGCCGACGCCGGCTGGCATCCGCCGGCAGGGACCTGATACGCCGCTCATATTAAGAGGACCAGAAGAAAAATCCCCGTCACAGGATGTTTCGGGCTGGTGTTCGCAAAAGGTGGTTTCCGGTCGCCTCCATTTCCGTGCACCTACGCGCATGAACATGACAGGGTAGCCTTGCCCTATCAGGGCCACCTTGGAGTTTTCAAGGTGGCCTTTTGATCAATCAACGCGATTTGAAGAACATATCCGCTTGCTTGCCCTTGCGTCCGCCATCGAAGCGGCGTCGGTGGCTACGGAACCCTGGGCCATGCCTGCTGTCGTGCCTCGAATACGCGCCAATCTCCGAGGTAGCCGGATATATTCTTTCCTGCCAATCGCCTCAACCTTCACGGTGAATGACCATGTACGGATCAATGCGAGATGTCTTGAAAGACCTACCTGATGTCGGCACCAGCTGGATGCGTTACATGACGGCGCTGACCCGCTCCTTCAACCGCGAGCAGACCGAGTTCCTCGACAGCTACCTGATCGCGGCCCAGATCGCGTTGCAGGCGGCCAAGGACAACCCCATGACCTTACGGGATACCTTGGAGATCATGCAGCACAAGTCGACCCTGGTGGGGAAAGGGCTGTTGGCCACGCATGAGAAAATGGTGGATTTCGCATTCGACCAACTGAAGGAAGCCAACGAGGCCTTCTTCAACACCATCCTCAATAACGAGGGAGAGAATCTGGCGGGCTATCTGAAGCGCGAAGCGGAGGTCATGGAAGCGGTCGCCAATTTCCCGGAGCAGATCGAAAAGGTCAAAGACGACTTCGGATTCCACTTCAACACCTCGGCGTACCGGTTAATCCATGACACCGGCTCCTTCCTCATGTATCAGGTGCTGCCGATCAAGGAAGGCGTGGAAGTCCGGAACGATCTGAAGCCGGTGCTCCTGATACCGCCCTATATGCTCGGTGAGCACATCCTCTCGTTCCTTCCCTACGAAAACAAGAGCTATGCCCATAGCTTTGCCAACGAAGGCATCCCCACCTACGTGCGCGTGACCAAGGATATCGACCAGAACGATATCGTGCAGAACATGACGCCGGACGACGATTGCACCCAAACCCGCGAGATCTGCACCGTGCTCAAGGAGAAACACGGGCAAAAGGTCACCCTGAACGGTACCTGCCAGGGGGGCTATATCGTCCTCATGAATACCCTCTCCGGTACCCTCACGGACGTCAGCGATACCCTTATCACCAACGTGGCCCCCATCGACGGCACTTACAGCAATGCCATCAGCGGCATGCCCAACATGCCCCACGACTTTATCACCACCACCCTGCCGAATGGCCATAAAGTGGCCAACGGGTACATGTTGAGCCTCGGCATGCGGTTTGTCGCCATCGACCGCGAGACCCCCTTGATCAAGGTGCTGGACCAGGCCTCGCTGCATAAGGCGACCGACCTCAGTCCCGGCAAGACCGCGGCCGCCCTGTTCCGCTGGCTCCTCAAGGAGCGCGTGCACCTGCCGCTGGAAGTCGCCAAGATGAGCACCTGCACCTTCCACCAACCCATCTCCGAGGATGGCCTGTTACCGGTCAAGCTCTACGACAAGCCCCTGAAGGTGCGTGATCTGAAGGACCTGGGTATCAAGTGGTATCAGAGCTATGCGATTAAAGACGACCTGGTGACCCCGAAGTGCGCGACGGCGGCCAATCAGTTCCTGGAAGGGACCGATGTCATCGAATCCGTACCCTTCCCAGGCGGTCATGTGGCAATCCTCACCAGCCCCTACAACGAGCGGTCTCCGGTAAACGACTACTTCAAGACCAAGGACGGCAAGGAATACCGCGGACCGGTCAAGTTCCAGCTTGAGATCTCCGATTAAGGCCAACTCCACTGGGAACAAGGAAAAAAGGCGTCCGGAGGGCGCCTTTTTTGTTTCCCCGCTCCGAAGAAGGCGGTTGCTGAGTCGGGACAAGCGTAGTGAATAAAATTAAGGGCACTTTGAGAAATACGGTTTTCGTCTACAGTACCTCTCAACACTCAATGGCTTAGAGTCGCTTGATTGGTGAAAATACCTATTTTTCAAGGTGCCCTTAAGTGATGAAGTCTACCAACCCCAACCGCGTCATTCCGGCAAGGAGTGCCGGAATCCAGGTGCCAGGGATGGCAAAAATAAGGCGGTTAAATAATCACGTCGTACAGACATGCCACTTGAAATTTAACCACCATCCCGAAAAGATGGCTGTTCTTCTATCCTTACGAATCTGAGTATACTGGGCGAAGATCCGGATTTATTGCTGCAAAGGACAATCGGTTCATGCCCCCTGACGTGAAAAAGGTCTTCATCAGCTGCAGCCATGACTCGCCGGAGCACAGGAAGCGGGTTCTGGATCTGTCCCAACGCCTGCGTGCCGACGGTGTCGACTCCTGGATCGACCAATACGATCCTTACCCCGCAGAAGGTTGGCCACGCTGGATGCAGCGCCAGATCGACGAAGCGGAGGCCGTGCTGCTGATCTGCACCCCGCCTATCGAAGAAGGGTCGAGGGGAAGGAAGAGCCTGGTATCGGCAAGGGGATGTGTTGGGAAGCCAACCTGATCTATAACCGCCTCTATTTCAACCAGCAGCAGACCAATCAGTTCGTTCCGGTCCTGTTTTCAGATACCAGCGAGGACGCCATCCCGGAGGTTCTACAAGGTCGGTCCTTCTACAGGGTACAGAACGAACAGGGCTATGAATTACTCTATCGACAGCTGACCAATCAACCCCTAGTTACTGCAGAACTGCTCGGTCCGGTTCACAAGCTGCCTGAAATCGATGTGGCCCCGGATCACGCCGTCGAGAGCACTCCGGTTGCTAGGCCGTCACCGAGCCAGGCCCGGAAATTCTTCATCTTATATCCCCAAGGCGATCCGGGCGCAGAGAACCTGGCCCGTTTCCTCCACGCGGGCCTGACCGGGCGGGGTCATGGGGTCTTCATCGACATCGGTATACCGCCAGCAGGCACGGACTGGGGCCGGTCCATCCAAGACCGCATCCGGTGGTGTGACACCCTGGTAGTGCTGTTGTCGGAGCACTCTATGGGCAGCGAGATGGTGCGCACCGAGGGGAGTCTGGCGGCCCTGAGGCAAGGTCAAACCGGACGCCCGAAGATCATTCCGGTGCGCCTGGGGTACTTGGGTCCCCTCGAGTATGAGCTGGGAATCTATCTCGGTGAACTGCCATACATCGCCTGGAAATCCGTAGCCGACTCACGGCAACTATTGACCGCAATAGAAGACCGCGTGGTATTGAATAAGGGCGGCGACCCCGTAGCGGCGGATGCGCCATCTCAGGGCTGGGACGGACCGGCAACCGGACCCGGTAGTGAACGGCCACAAGCCGAGCGGGACCCCCGTGCCGCCATCTTGCAGGATGGGCCCATCCGCAACGACGACCCCTGCTACATCAAGCGCGAGCAGGACAAATTGATCCTGGATCTGGCCGAGCTGCCGGAACAGACCCTGGCCATCAAGGGTCTGCACCAGACCGGCAAGAGCAGCCTGTTACTCCGGTACCTCTCCAAGGCACAGGGCCTTGGCAAACAGATCGCATTCGTGGATTTCAAGATCTTCTCGACCAGAGATCTGGAACGCTATGATCGGTTTCTGACCAGCTTTGCCCGGGTGCTGGTCCGCCGACTGCGGCTCGCTATCGAGGTACCTGAGATCGACGGCCAGGCGCAGCTGGTCGACTTCATGGAGGACCAGGTCCTGCCCGCCCTGAAGGCCTCGACGGTGCTCGCCTTCAATCAACCACTATGGACTGAAAGTCCATAGTCTGGAGGACTAACGTCCCCATCCGTGGACAAGCCACGGACTGAAAGTAAAGGGACTTAACGTCCATAGTTTCAACTATGATGCGCTTCGCGCACTAAAGTTATTGAAGCAATGAAGTCGATCGGGTCCTCGGGCGGCCTTATCAGCAAGACTTCTTCTCCATGCTACGGCTCTGGCATGAGTACGTCAGCTCACCCCTGCACCCCGACTGGGCGGATCTGGCCCTGGTCTTGGTCATCTCCACCGAGCCCCATCTGCTGATCGACACGGCCTACCGCTCGCCCTTCACGGTCGGCCGTCACATCGAGACTCTGCCCTTCGACGAGCGTCAATGCCACGCGCTCGACCGCTGTTACCCGGACCTGCTGACAGCCGAGCAACAGGCCCAGCTCCGGCAATTGCTGCGGGGACACCCCTACCTGACCCGCCTCGCCTACTACCGGTTGACCGCCCCGGACCGCATCGAGCTCGAGCAGCTAATCGATCAGGCCACGCTGGACAATGGTCCCTTCGGCGACCACCTGCGCGCCTTGCGGATGCGCCTGGGGGAATGCCCCGAGCTACTGGAGGCCTTCGATCAGGCGCGTCGCACGGGCATGATCGATAACAGAGACTTCTATTACTGCCTCTATGGTGCGGGCTTAGTGCGCGAGGAAGCGGGGCGGATCAATCCCGCCAATCTGCTCTATGCCCGTTACTTCGGGGACGCCCGGTGAGCGATCAGACCCCAGGGAACCCAGCGACCCAGCGTCGGCTCCAGGTCGGTGGGCAGCTCGATCCGCACAAGCACCTCTATATCGTCCGAACCGATATCGAGGACCAGGTCTTCGCGCTGCTGCGCCAGGCCGAACCCTGCAACATCCTGTCGCCGCGCCAGGTCGGCAAATCAAGCCTGATGAACAGCGTTGGCCTGCGCCTGCACGCGGCCGGCGTGCGGGTGGTTGCGGTCGACGTCGCAGGCAATCTAGGGATGCCGCCGACCGTAGTCGAGTGGTACCAGGGTCTGGTCAGCCGCATCGCGCGCCAGCTTCGATTGGATCTGGACGTCAAGGCCTGGTGGGACCAGGCCGGGGGCGTCACCGCCAATGAAAAGCTCACCGAGTTCTTCAGTATCGATCTCTTCCGACCTTCCGATGCCCCGGTCGTCATCTTCCTGGACGAGATCGAATTTACCCTGAAGCGGAAGTACACGGACGACTTTTTTACTGCCATCCGCGCCATGTACAACCAGCGCGTGGCGGTCGTCAACCACGAGAATGTCACCTTCTGCCTGGTCGGGGTCGCCACCCCGAACGAGCTGGTCAAGCAGCGCCGCACCACAGCCTGCAACGTGGGCAAGACCATTGCCCTGCGGGATTTCGACCGCGACCGGGACGACCTCTCGCCTCTGGTCCGGACCCTGTCGGCGGGAGGCCGGGACGGCCAGGCCCTACTTGCTGCCGTCCTCGGCTGGACCGGCGGCCATCCGTTCCTGACCCTGCAGTTCTGCCAGGACGCCCTGCAAGGCGCTATCGACAGCCCCGTGGCCATCGACCGCTTCGTCGCCGACCGCTTCGCCGGCTACGGCAAGGTCTCGGCGGAAGAACATTTCCGGCAGATCACCGATTTCCTCGACCAGCGCCTCAGCAGCCAGGGCCGTACCCTCAAGCTCTACCAAGGGATCCTGGCCGGTCAGGAGATCCCCGACGGCCCGTCCCGCCAGATCATCGAGCTCAAGCTGTCCGGCCTGATCCGCCGTGACGACCAGGGCCGACTGACTGTCCGCAACCGCATCTACCGCAAGATCTTCGACGCTGATTGGATACGCAACACCAAGCCCCAACGCGCAGTCTGCTACCTGGCCTGGACCAGCGGCATCGCCGCGACCCTGGTGCCGGCCCTCGGTATCTGGTTGGGTTACAACTATTTCCACCTGGCGCCGGAACGCCGACGGGTGGCGACCCTGATCGAGGAGATCGACCAGACCTCGGATCCGAAGCAGGCCGAACGCTATGCCGGCTATTTGCGGGGTGAGCAGATCGATCCCAACCTGGACCGCACCATTCAGGGCCAGCAGGCAGCGGCGGATGCCGCGCTGGCGCGCTTCTGGAAGCGCAAGGAGCAGGCAATAGGCCGGGAGCCCTCGCTACCCTGCAGGCCACCCTGGATGTGCAGGCCGCCCAGCAGGCCCAGGATATCCTGACCGGGAAGATCGATGCGCCTGGCCTGGATCGACCAGTCCAAGGCTTCGAGAAACAAGGCCGCGTCGCATACCAGAAATTCGAGCACCGCTGCGAGCAATGGGTTGCCGACAACTACCTGGCTGCCCTGCAGGAAACGGCGGACGAGGCCCGGGCCAAGGCGCTGTTCCGGCTGCTCAGCAGTGACCAAGAATCCATGGATCTGGACCGTTCCCTCCAGGGCTTCAAGGCCCAGGCGGCCGCAGGCTACCGGGCATTCTGGGAGCGCCGCGCCGACAAGTTGGAGAAACCGGCCCAGGCCCGACTGGAAGCTGGAAACCTGGATCAGGCCCTGATCCCGGCCGGCGCGGCGGCGCGCAAATCGCACCGTCCGGTAAGTGCGCGCTTCCGTGAAGCCTTTGCCGCTAGGGGCTATGGTCGCCTATATCGGACCATGCGGAGCAAACGTTCCTACCCCGGTTGGACTGAAGTGGCAATCTCGCCGCGGAGTGATCTCGTCGCGGCTGGAGAAGGCGATGTATGGGAGATCGCAACCGGTCAACTGATTAAGGAACTACCGGATAAAAGCGATATTGGTGTCGATTCCTCGCCGGATCAGCGGCTACTGGCCGTCTCGCATTCTGATGACACGGTAAGCATTTGGAACACAGACAATTGGACCCAGGAACCCGAGCTGATCCTTGGACTATGGGGTTACGAGGTCAAATTCCCTCGGGACGGCAGGCGATTGGCAGCCGTCTCTAATGGCCAGGAATTGCGGGTTTGGGATACGGATTCCTGGGAAACTGTAGCCCAAGTTTCTGACATCGGGACTATGGCACTGGGATTGGCATTGTTTCCCGACGCCGACAGGGTTGCGGTTGCATCGAACAGAAACACCAACATTTGGGACCTGCAGACTCAGACCCGGCTGCAGAGCTTCCCTCCCGGCGGAACCGGCGTAGCGATAACCCGCAATGGGAACGAGCTCGCAATAGCAGAGGACGATACTCTAGTCACCATCATAGAGCTTAAAACCAACCGGTCTTCTCTCACGATTTTACCCGAAAGCTCTGGGCCGTCGATTGATCACCGGACACCCACTATATCATGGTTGCCTACACCGGCGGGGCAGAAATCTGGAATGTGCGTGCCAAACCACCCGCCCCGGTATTCGTGACCACTGCCCATGGGAACAAGCAAGTCAAGGATACCTACTTCTCATCGGACGGGAGGTTCGCCGTGACCCTGGGCGATGACAACACAATCCGCGTCTGGGACACGGCGGATCTCGTGGCCGAACCCCCTGGCTTTCCGCTGGGCAGCCCGGAAGCGGTGTGGCGGCACATGCAGCTAGTCTTGAGTCTGACCCTGGATGAGGACGATGAGGTGGTTCCTCTCTGGCCGGAGGCCTGTGCGAGCTCGCTGGCTGGGACCCGGCGCTCAACGAGCCATCTGCCGGCGATCAGCCAAGCGAAGCTCCAGCCCGGTAGGTTGGGGTGAGGGTGGTAACTAGGATCCCTTGAGTGACCCGTATCTTTACAAATGAGTCAAGTTTGTGCACGGCACAAAACATTCCTGCCTGGTGGGCTTGAGGCGACGTCTCGTCTCACCGGCTAATGGTACAGGATTAACAGGATGTTCAGGATTAACAGGATTTTTTGTGGTGAAGCGTGCTTGCCGGTTTGGTCAGGGCGTGATCGGGCGTCGGAAATTCAGGAACGACAAACATCGTGTAAATCCTGTGTAATCCTGTCCGATTGGCGTTTTGCGACGACGCTCGAGTTGGGCACTCGGCGATCTGAGGCGAAGCCTCGTTGGAGTTAAGTGGTGAAGTCTGCCAGATTCTACCGCATCATGCCGGCAGGGATGGTCGGAACCCCAAGTGCCGTCTTGGTGCCCAGGGCGGGACTCGAACCCGCATGACCGAAGTCGAGGGATTTTAAGTCCCTTGCGTCTACCAATTTCGCCACCCGGGCGGGTATGTCAGCACCGCAAATTCCGGGCGATGCTCTCAATTACCGATAACATCGAGCGAGCAGGATTCCCAACGGAAATTTGTCCGCAAATAAACGCAAATGGTCGCAAATAAACGTTGAGTGGACCAAGAACTGTCGATGATGGCAAACCGATTGCGACCAATTTGCGTTGATTGGCGGAAAAACCAATTCCTCCGGGCATCCACCGCATCACAGCTGTCATCCGCATTTCGGCGCTGTGTACTGGCCGGACTGCGTCCCACAACGGAAACCATTGATAACGTCGGCTCTCTACATCGGGTATCGCCGCGGGACGGTCATGGAGAAGGGTGTGGAGGCTGAGGTCGGAATCGAACCGGCGTCCACGGCTTTGCAGGCCGCTGCATAACCACTCTGCCACTCAGCCCAAAATGAAAAAGTATATCGGCGCTCAAGTGCTTTGTCACCCTCGGCCTAATCCGAGCCAGGGTGAGCGCGTATAAATTTTCCTGGAAACATGATGTTGCCGGATTGGCTTGCCCGCGCTTTGCTGGGGCTCGGGCGGCCGGCTTGGTTGCCTTCCAGCCCAGCGCCGGCAAGCCGGCGCCTACCGGTCATAGCGAACCACCGCCGGTGCGGCTGACGACCGGAAGCTGGCAGCAACCTCAATCGACAACAAATTTATACGCGCTCGCCCTGCAATCCGAGCCGGTCTAGACGGGAGTCAACAGGACCTACTCACGGTCCGTCCACATCGATCCCCGCCCACCATCCAGCCACAGGCGCCGATACAGATAAAGCTGTCCGGCCAGATCGCGCATGATGAGGCGTCCCTGGTGCTCGGCGAACTCGAACGGTCGGGCATGCCCATCCAGGGGGTTGTACAGGGCCAGGCGATTGCCCTGGATCCGCATCAGGCCATCTACCCGCCGGAGCTCCGGGGAATAGATCCGAAACCGCTCCCCCTGGACGATTACCAGCTCCCTGTCGCGGCCTTCCCAAACGCCTTCCAGCCGCGACGGCCTCCAGGCCATCGGCCAATCGCCGCCGCTCTCGCCCGGCGGGAACATCTGCCGGGTAAATCGCCGCATCAGCTCGCGCATCGCCGCGGTGCGCGACCGGTCCGGGACGGGATCACCCCTAGGCGCACCGAAGGTTGGGCCCCACCCCGCGGCGTCGAACGGACCCCGCCGAGACCAGGGATCTGCGAAAACGCCGCCCAAGTTCCGCTGCGCAGGGGCGGAATCGAACAGACCCATGGCCTCCATCATCTTGGCCATGGCGTCGGCCATGACTTCACGCGCGCCCGGCCGTGCTGCTCCCAAGCCGGGCACTACCAGCGACAGCAAGAGTAGACACCACAGCTTGCGTACGGGGGACCGGGAAATCATAGTCCGTGTGAATCTGCCCTCATGGGCATTTCGCTGGCTCCTTAATCGAACCTCATTGGGTTCGGCTTTTGACCACAGCGGTAAAGTCCGACCACTGTTCGACACGGAAGGCACGGATATCGCGCACAGATTTCGGGAACCATGAACGGCTGCGTAAGGACTGGATGGCGAGAAAGAGATTCGCCATATCCTCTTGGTCGGTAACATAGAGCGAGCCTTGAACACGGTGAAAGCCGTGCTCCCCGGGGACAGCACCGATTTCCGTGTAGGCCTGGGTCACACCTTGCGGGTGATGCTGTTCCGTGTCGGCTACGACCAGATCGAAAGCCACGGCGTACATCAGCGGGCCTCCGGATCATCACAAAGGCGGGTCAGGCGGTACCTGGCCTTTTCGCCGGTTTCCAGCAGCGTGACTTCAACCATCCAGTCGCCATCATCCAACTGATTAGAGGGGCCGACCTACTTGGCACTTGGGTCCGAACAGACCAAAGCTCTTGATCTTACCGATCGGGACGGACGGCGTGATAGCGGTTGGCATGATGTTGTTCCCACAAGATAATCCAGCTTCATTGTAGTCGACAATGGCAGCAAAATCCGGTTTTACTCCAAGACGACCAGGGCAACCGAATGATAATCACTGCTGAAACATAACCTTGGGTGATCGTTCAACCCCCCCCCCGTTGTTGCCATCCCTGGCCCTGGATTCCGGCACTCCCTGCCGGAATGACGCGGTGAGGCCGAAAGGATTCCAACCTCGGCAATGAGCTGCTCAAGATACAGTGGACGCCCGGCAGCGCGCTGCGTCTTAAGCGGCTCAAATTACACAGGCAATTGTTTTATATCTATTTATTATTTGGTTGCCTTGCCAAGACGACAGGAGTAGCTTCAGGTGGAGAAAGCATCCCCGAAAATGCCCCGGCTGTTTCTCTCATGCGATTGGATTTCCTACTGCCAGCTGCGTCAGCCACCGCCGTGACATCACTAATGAACCATAATCTCTTCGCCCTGTTCCAAACCCGCTTTCCGCGCGATCTCGACCGGTATTTCCTGGAGACACCAGAGGGCCGAACGCTCAGCTATCGAGGGCTTGAACACCAGTCCGCCTGCCTACGGCGGGTGTTGAAGGAACAGGGCGTCACGCCGGGGGATCGGGTGGTCGTGCAGATCGAGAAATCCCCCCTTGCGCTCGCACTCTACCTCGCCTGTCTGCGCTGCGGTGCGGTGCGGTCTATGTCCCACTCAATACCGCCTACACCCCGCGCGAGGTGGCCTACTTTCTCACCGACGCGGCGCCGCGGGTGGTGGTTGTCCGCCCCGAGGTGGTGGACGCGCTCGCATCCATCGCCACCGCAGTCGGGGTAGCCCAGGTCCTCACGCTGGATGCCCGGGACAATGGTTCCTTGGCCACACTAGCGAATGCCGGCTCGCCCGATCACTCGGTCGCCCTACGCGATCGGCACGATCTCGCCGCAATTCTCTACACCTCCGGGACCACGGGGCGCTCGAAGGGCGCGCTGCTGACCCATGACAATCTGGCATCCAATGCGCTAGTCCTGCACCGGGCATGGGGTTTCGTGCCTGAAGACGTGCTGATCCATGCCCTGCCGATTTTTCACGTACACGGTCTGTTCGTGGCCACGCACTGTGTATTGTTGAACGGTTCAGGGATGTTTTTCCTACCGGGTTTCGACGCCGACACCATCATCGATTTGTTTCCGCGGGCTACCCTGTTGATGGGCGTTCCGACCTTCTACACGAGGTTGCTGCAACATCCGAATCTGACCGCCGCCTGGTGTGCCCACATGCGGTTATTCATTGCCGGGTCGGCGCCCCTGTTGCCCGATACCTTCAAGGCATTCGAACAACGCACGGGGCACCGCATCCTCGAACGCTACGGGATGACCGAGGCCGGCATGATTACCTCCAATCCGCTCAACGGCGAGCGCGTCCCTGGTACCGTCGGTTTTCCCTTGCCCGGGGTGGAGGTGCGGGTGTGTGATCGGGACGGCCGCCGGGTAACCGATGCGGTGGGCATACTCGAGGTGCGCGGGCCGAACCTATTCAAAGGATATTGGCGGATGCCCGACAAGACGGCCACTGAGTTTCGAGCTGACGGCTTTTTCATTACTGGTGATCTGGCCACGATCGATACCCAGGGACGGGTCGCGATCATCGGGCGGGTCAAGGATCTCATTATTTCAGGGGGCTACAATGTCTACCCGCAAGAAGTAGAAAACGCGATCGATGGGATTGCCGACGTCGAGGAGTCTGCGGTTATCGGTCTGCAACACCCGGATCTCGGTGAGGCCGTCGTCGCGGTCGTTATCCGGCAGCCGGGTGCCGATTTGGATGAGGCCGGACTCATCAGCCGGCTGCAAGGTAAGCTCACCCGCTTCAAGCAACCGAAAAAAGTGATGTTTGTGGACACCTTGCCACGCAATGCGATGGGTAAGGTGCAAAAGAATGCGCTGCGCACACGTTTCGCGCACATCCGTTTCGAGTCATAGCCGCATTACCACCGTCCGCACGGGGCCGACTAGTACAGTAGACTGAATACCGATAACGTGGGAGTCAACCACTATGGACTGAAAGTCCATAGTCTGGAGGAGTAAAGTCCTCATCCGTGGACAAGCCACGGACTGAAAGTGAAGGGACTTAACGTCCATAGTTTCAACTATGATACGCTTCGCGTACTAAAGTTATTGAAGCAATGAACGCCAATAAACGCAAATCGGTAGTGGTTAAATCCAAAGCCCGTAGGGCGGGGAAGCGTAGCGCATCCCGCCGCCGTGCCTGCTCAGGGCTTTGCTGAACACTTTTGGGCTGCTACATTCTGTCTAGGTTTTGCCCCAGCGCCTGCCGGCCATCAGGCGGTCGGATTTCCCATCTTTGGAGGAGGTACCCATGCGTTACAAACTGTTGGGCAGGTCGGGCCTGCGCGTTTCCGAGCTCTGTCTCGGTACCATGACCTTCGGTGAAGACTGGAGTTTTGGTGCGTCGAAGGAGGAGAGCAAACGGGTCTTCGATGCCTTCGTCGATGCCGGCGGTAATTTCCTCGACACAGCCAACTTCTACACCAATGGTACGAGCGAGCGGTTCCTCAGCGAGTTCATGGGGGATCGCAGGCAGGAGTTCGTCCTGGCCACCAAATACGCCTTCAACGATCGCCCGGACGATCCCAACGGCGGGGGCAATCACCGCAAGAGTATGCATCAGGCACTCGAGGCGAGTCTGAAACGACTGGGTACCGACTACATCGACCTCTACTGGGTACATGCGTGGGATTCCATGACCCCAGTCGACGAGGTCATGCGGGCATTCGACGACATGGTGCGTGTGGGCAAGGTGTTGTACGTCGGTATCTCGAACGCACCGGCCTGGATCATCTCGCAGGCGAACACGCTGGCCGACCTGCGGGGCTGGAGCCCCTTCGTCGGCCTCCAGATCGAGTACAGCCTGATCGAGCGCACACCGGAGCGGGAGCTGCTGCCGATGGCCAAGGCGCTCGATATCGCGGTGACCGCCTGGTCGCCGCTCGGCGGCGGCATGTTGACCGGCAAATACAAGAGAAATACCGAGAAACCCAAGGATGCACGCTACGCTCAAGGGGCATGGAGCGAAGACCTCTTCGTCACCGATAAGAATTTCACCATTGTCGAAGCAGTGGAAAAAGTGGCGGGCGAGCTCGACCGTACACCCGCTCAGGTCGCCATCAGCTGGATCCGACAGCAAACAGGCAAGGGCGTCATCATCCCCATCATCGGGGCCCGAATACTTTCTCAGCTCCAGGACAATCTGGCCGCACTCGACTTCGAATTAAGCGACGATCAGCTCGCCTGCCTCGATGCGGTCAGCGCCATCCAACTCGGCTTCCCGTATGTTTTCCTAAACCACGACGACGTTCGGCCGGGCCTTTACGGAAATAGGCACGCGTTGATCGACAACCATCGGGGATCTTGAGATATCCCTTGCCCTAGGGGGTGTTCTCAATCAACAACCTGAATCCGTGCGGTAAACTCTAGGGCTAAACTTAAGGGTACCTTGAAAAATAGGTGTTTTTACCACTCAAGAGATCCTAACCCATTGATTATTCAGGTGTGCCGTTGATGAAAACCGTATTTTTCAAAGTGCCCTTAACTCGATGGTTTTGCTATATTACCCACCATTACCGAGCATTCTTGATCTATTTGTGTCCATTTGCGTTGATTTGCGGCTAAATCTTCCCTAAGAATCCTGCGCGTTCAATGTTATCGGTCGTTGAGAACATCTGCACCAGGATCTTCCAACATAGCCACCTTGAATTTTTCAAGGTGGCCGAGGAGAAACACCATGAAAGAGTATCACAAAATCCAAACGGTCTATAAAAGAGACCCTGCAACACAAGCACAAGACGCTGATTGAAGGTGATTTTTCATTACCTGAATTCGAGTTTCTCCAAAACAATAAATGGATTTTCACCGAAAAGGTAGATGGGACGAATGTGCGGGTAATATTCGATGGAGAAACCATCACATTCGGCGGTAAAACGGACCGAGCACAGATTCCTGCATTTCTCATAGATCGGTTAAATGAAAAATTCCTACCGAAACGAGGTGTTTTCAAAGAAATCTTCAATGGTAATCCTGTTTGCCTGTATGGCGAAGGCTATGGGGCAAAAGTCCAAGCAGGTGGCGGTAAGTACCGTCAAGATCCGGATTTTGTTTTGTTTGACGTCAAAATAGACGAATGGTGGCTGCAGCGGCATGATGTTGAGGATATTGGAAAAAATTAGGGATTGATACGGTGCCGATCATCGGGATGGGAACCCTTCATGAAATGGTCGAGCTGGCAAAAACCGGATTCAAATCCCGGTGGGGTGATTTTGTGGCCGAGGGAGTCGTCGCCAAACCCGCAGTCGAGCTTAAAAGCCGGAATGGAGAGAGGATTATAACAAAAATAAAATACAAGGATTTCTAAACGAAGAAAAAAACCATCCCTAACCAATTTCTTCGCATCTACCATTTGAAGTTTTGCCTGTGACAGATGCGGTTCGTTGTACTCACCGCATCCTACGGCATTATCCTCCAGGTCCACGGGTAAAAATCCTTTGCGCTTTTGCGGTCCAAAAAAGATGAAGCTGTTGAGATTTCTCTCCCCGGTCACCTTTTATCCCTTGGCCGGCAGGCTGATCCCCTGGTTCGCCGTGCCGGCCGCGGCGACCCTCCTCATCGGGCTCTACTGGGGCTTCTTCGAGACCCCAGACCGCCTCGGCGGCACCAATCCCCAAAAGGAGTATTACCGCATCATCTTCATCCATGTCCCCGCCGCCTGGATGTCCATGTGGCTCTACCTGGTGATGGCGGTCTATTCGGCCGTCGGGTTGGTCTTCAACACCCGGCTCAGCTTCATGCTGGCCCGTGCTGCTGCGCCTACCGGCGCCATCTTCACCTTCCTGGCCCTCTGGACCGGCGCCCTCTGGGGCCATCCGAGCTGGGGCACCTGGTGGGACTGGGACCCACGCCTGACCTCGGAGCTGATTCTGTTCTTTCTCTACATCGGGTATCTTGCCCTGCACTCGGCCGTCGACGACCCGCGCCGGGCGGACCGGGCTTCCGCCCTGCTGGCCATCGTCGGCCTGGTGATGGTCCCAGTCATCTTCTGGTCCGTCAATTGCCCGGACCCCAATAAGTGCGCAGCGCTCCATCAGCGCTCCTCCATGGCGAACATGGAGCCGAACATCCTCTGGTCCATGCTCATCATGACCTTCGGCCTGTGGATGTATTCTTTCGTCACCATTTTCATGCGGGTACGGAACATCATCCTGATCCGAGAGGCCGATACGACCTGGGTCAAGGACCTGGTTGCACGGGGGCAGTGATAAGGGATGGATTTTTCGCCCAAGATTGATCGGAGCTGCCCATGAAATTCCCCTACGGCATCAGCGACTTTGATGCGCTTATCACGGAAAAATACCATTATGTAGACCGCACGGACCGGATCCCACTGCTGGAAGACGCCGGCAAGCAGCTGCTTTTCCTGCGCCCGCGCCAGTTTGGTAAAAGCCTGCTGTTATCCATGTTGGAGGGCTACTATGATCTCAACAAATCAGACCGGTTCGAGCAGCTGTTCGGGAGGCTTGCCATCGGCAAGAATCCCACTGTCGAACACAACCGATATTTCGTGCTCAAATGGGACTTTTCCGTGGTCAACCCGGTGGGCGACGGTGAGGAGATCAAGCGTACTCTGTATCGTTATCTCAATACTCGGATCGGCGATTTCTTCAATTATTATCGGAAAACATTGGGTGATTCCCTTAAGATCGATCATCAGGATGCTATTGCCTCCTTTCAGACCCTGCTTGGTGCCGTGCGACAAGCCGGTCATCCCCTTTATCTCCTGATCGACGAATACGACAACTTCGCCAATGAGCTGATGATGGGGCACCGAGCCACGGAAGAAAGCCGTTATCAGGCCATTTTGTCCGGCGAGGGCTGCATGAAAGCTCTGTTCAAGTCCGTCAAAGCCGCTGCCGGCGGACAGGGCCTGGGACGGGTGTTCATCACCGGCGTGTCGCCGGTCGCCATGAGGGATCTCACCAGCGCCTACAATGTGGCAGAGAATGTCTACTTACTTCCGCACTTCGACGCGCTGTGTGGTTTCCGGGAGGCGGAGCTCGCGGTGGTCCTGTCGAGGATCGCCGAGGACTTGCCCCAATCCGATGCGGATGAGGCGCTTGCCATAACGGCTATCGCTTCAGCCAGAATGCCGAAGAGCAGGTCTACAATCCGACCCTCGCGCTCTACTTCCTGAAAATTTTCCGGCGTGACTGTCGCTACCCGAACGAGATTCTGGATAGCAACCTGGCCATGGATCGGGGCAAGATGCATTACATCTCCCGGTTGCCGAAGGGCCGAGAACTCGTCTTCGATGCCCTAGCTGAGGAGGAGCCGGTACATATTCTGAGACTGGCTGACTGCTTCGGCGTGGAAGACATGCTCCATGCCCCCAAGGATACCGGTTTTGTGGCCTCACTCCTATATTACTTCGGCATTCTGACCCTGGGCGGGGTGACGCCCTTCGGCAGGCTGATTTTGACCATTCCCAATCTGGTGATCCGCAAACTCTATGCCGAAAGCATCAAGGAGATGCTGTTGCCCGAGGGAGAGGAAGGCGACTTGGTGGAGTGGGCCGCCGAAGCCCTGTACGAACAGGGTGATATCGGACTTCTGTGCAACTTTGTCGAGTAGAAGTATTTCAAGGTCTTCAGCAACCGGGACTATCGCTGGAGTAACGAACTCGTCGTCAAGACCGCGTTTCTGACCCTGCTCTTCAACGATACCCTCTACATCATGGAATCGGAGGCCGAGCTGGAGCGCGGTCATGCGGATCTGACCATGATCGTGCGCCCGGATAGGCGTCAGTACCGGATACTGGATATCCTGATCGAGTTCAAAATGCGAGGCGCGCGAGCGCCGGAATAGCCCGTCCTCTTTCAAGCTCGCGCAACACCGCAGGTGGTCACCTCTTGTCGCGCCCGCAGGGAGCCCCCCAAACGCGCCAAGGCGGCGTTACAGCGAGAGAGCTATTCCCTGCGCGCGGTGCCTTGCCGTGACGCGTTTGGGAGGCTCTGAGAGCGAAAAATAAGGTGAAATGGGGTACTAGCTTTTCAAAAAATTCCACTAATCGTCCGGACCCGACAACCCCGGCAAACATGAAAAATAAGCTGTGACGAGGCGCTACGACGCTACGTTCAGTCATGAATAATAACAACCCCACTTGATCAACCACTCTCGTCGACCTGCTCCACCATGGGGCACAGGCACAACCCGACAAGACGGCCTACACTGACTTCATCGCCATCATCGGCATCGGTTGCCGCTTCCCCAAGGCCAAAAATCCCAGCGAGTTCTGGTAGCTCTTGAAGCATGGTATGGATGCTATCACTAAGGTGCCTACGTCACGCTGGATGCCCACGGATGCAAGTGTCCCCTGGGGGGGCTTTATCGACGATGTCGATCAGTTCGACCCAGCCTTCTTCGGTATTTCCCCCCGTGAGGCCCGGAGTATGGACCCCCAACAGCGCCTCCTGCTGGAGGTCGGCTGGGAGGTCCTGGAAAACGCCGGTGTTGCCGTCGATTCCCTGGCCAGTAGTCGAACCGGGGTATTCGTTGGTATTTGGCAACGTGATTGCCATTATTACCTGCCTTCCGTAGGGGCGAATCTTTATTTCGAGACCGGCAACTCCTTCAGCGTTATCGCCAATCGTCTATCTTATCTGTGGGATCTACATGGTCCCAGCAAGGCCGTGGACACTGCTTCTTCCTCTTCCCTGGTGGCCTTACACGACGCCTGTCAGAGCCTGCGTTTGGGAGAATGCGATCTGGCCCTCGCCGGCGGCGCCAATCTGATGCTGCATCCCAGCGTGACAGATCGGTTTTCCGCCTCCCGTATGTTATCCCCCGAGGGGCGTTGCAAGGCCTTCGGTGCCGGGGCCGACGGTTATGTGCGGGGAGAGGGGTGTGGCATGGTCGCAATCAGGCGCCTGGAAGATGCGCTTGAAGGCGGTGACCGCATTCTGGCCGTTATCCTGGGCTCCGCTGTCAATCAGGATGGCCGCACCAATGGATTGGCCGCTCCCAATAGTAGAGCCCAACAGGCGGTTATCCGTCAGGCCCTGGCTAATGCCGGGGTGGTGGCCTCGGAAATCAGCTATGTCGAGGCCCATGGCACCGGTACGCCGCTCGGCGACCGCACCGAATTCGATCCCTGAAAGAGGTGTTTCTGACACCGGATCGTTCACCTGGGCAGATTTGTCATATCGGTTCTGTCAAGACCAATATCGGGTACCTGGAGTCCGCAGCAGGGATTGCCGGGGTGATCAAGACGGTACTGGCTCTGCAACACCGGGAGATCCCACCCCATTTGAATATCGAGGCCCCCGATCCGGCGCTGGACATAGGGGCCGGGCCGCTCGCTATTCCCACGGAACTGACACTTTGGTCGAATAATTTTGCTCCGCAAAATCATCTGCTGGCGGGTGTAAGTTCCTTCGGTTTTGGGGGTACCAATGCCCATGCTGTTCTGGCAAAGACCCCTCCTGTGGAGGTATCTCCCGGAGAAGGATACGGTGCGCCGTCAGGCGAACTGCACCGCTCGAGGTCGGTCCCCATCGAGGCCGAACGCCCCCTCCATTTATTGATGCTGTCGGCCAGGAACGACGAGGCGTTGCGCGCACTGGCGCAGAACTATGCAGCTTGGTTGGCGGCCCATCCCGAACTTCCATTCACCAATATCTGTTTTACGGCCAATACCGGGCGCTCCCATTTCGAGCACCGTCTTGCCCTCGTTGCCGGGTCACGGGAAGAGGCGCGGGAGCGATTCGACTCCGCTGATTACATGGTCGGGACTGCCGCTCGGGAAAGGCCCAGGATTGCCTTCCTGTTCACCGGGCAAGGTTCCCAGTATTGGGCATGGGCCGACAACTCTACAAGACAGAGCCGTTCTTTCGCCGGACCCTCGATGAATGCGATGCCATCCTGCGCCTTCTGGATGTCCCCTTGCTCGATCTCCTCTATCCCGAGGCCAAAGAGCCGGATACCGGGTTGCTGGATCAAACCCTCTACACGCAACCGGCCCTGTTCGCTCTGGAATATGCCCTGGCCGAGTTGTGGCGGTCCTGGGGTATAAAACCCGATGCTGTCATGGGGCACAGTGCGGGGGAATATGCAGCGGCTTGTACCGCCGGTGTCTTCGGTCTGGAGGATGGTCTGAAACTGACCGCGACGCGGGGTCGCCTGATGCAGACCCGGTGCAAGACGGGTGACGTGATAGCCCTGCCGGTGGGGGAAACCGCGGCTCTTGAACTCATCGCGCCCTTCGCGGAAGAGGTCTCCATCGCCGCCATCAACGGCCCTTCGAGTGTGGTCATCTCCGGTACTCACCACGCCATGGAAGAATTGGCGGCTGCCCTTGTCGATAGCGATGTAAAGGCCAGATCGTTATCCGTTTCCCATGCCTTCCATTCCGCCATGATGGAGCCCATGCTGGCCGAGTTCGAACAGGTGGTAAGCTCGATAACCTACGCCAAACCCAGGATCCCCCTGTGCTCCAACGTGACGGGCGAGACGGCTACCGAGGGGATCACCACACCGACCTATTGGGTCCAGCATGTACGCCAGCCAGTGCGTTTTGCGACGAGTATTCAGACCTTATACAACCAGGGTTTCGAGACCTTCCTGGAGATCGGCCCGAAACCGGCTCTCTTGGGGATGGCGCATCAGTGTCTACCCGCCGGTGTGGGAACCTGGCTCCCGAGTCTGCGCGAGGGGCAGGCGGATTGGCGACAGATACTCCGGAGTCTGGGAGACTAGTACGTGCGAGGAGGCGCTGTCGATTGGATGGCCTTCGATAGAGATTACACCCGCCGCAAGGTGAATCTCCCCACCTATCCCTTTCAACGCTAGCGGTATTGGGTGAATGAGGCTGCGAGTAGGGCTTCCGAGACAGCCGGATTGCCGACAACTTCCCTGTTCAATCTGCTGGAACAGGGAAATATCGAAAGGCTAATCCAACGGTTGGAGCGGACAGAACAGTTATCGGAAGGGCAGCTCGAACATCTGCCGGCATTATTGGAGATCCTGGCTAAACAACACCAAAAGGAAACCATCGCGGATACCACTCTGTCCGAACCGACCCGAGATTCGTTACCCACTCGCGCATCGACTTCGATCAAACAGCGGTTGGAACAAGCCTCCGAGGAAGAATACGAGAACATTCTAATCGAGTTTATCCGAGATAGACTTGCCAATGTCCTTCGAATAAACCCCTCCCAATTGGATACGCGGCAACTTCTGAACACCATGGGGCTCGATTCCCTGATGGCGGTCGAGCTGAGAGGCCGGATTCAATCGGAACTGGATGTGGATATTCCCATGGTGAAGTTCATGGAAGGGGCCAATGTTCTTGATTTGTCCCGGCAAGTCGGAACCCAAACCAAGCTGCCATCCACGGAAATTCATGCCACCACATCGCCATTGCCGACCACCGGCACAGCGGCGCCCGGTTCGGAGGAGCAAACGCTTGCCAAACTGAAATCCGGGCAGTTGAGCGGCGAGGAGATCGATGTCCTTCTGAATGAATACGCCCAATACGGGCATGGATAATGAAACTTTCCTACGGTATTGCCGATTTTCACAAAGTCGTCACTCAAGACTATTTCTACGCCGACCGCACGAGTCGCATCGCTTCCCTGGAAAAAGCGGGAGACCATCTGCTGTGCCTGCGTCCACGCCGGTTCGGAAAAAGTCTGGTACTGTCGATGCTGGAAAACTACTACGACCTCGCGAGGTCGGACCAGTTCGAGCGACTATTTGGGCACCTGAAAATCGGCCAAAATCCCACCCCGCTGCACAATCGGTATTTTGTGATGCGCTGGGATTTTTCCATGGTGGCCTCTCATGGTGACACCCGAGCCATCGAGCAGGCCTTGCATGATCACGTCAATGTCTGCGTGCAAGGTTTCACAGACCGCTATCGGGAACAGCTGCCCCAGGTATCCCCCATCAATCCCGATAATGCCCTGGCATCTTTTCACACCCTGGTCAATGCGGTAAACCGGACACCGTATAGACTCTATCTCTTCATCGACGAATACGACAACTTCGCCAACGAGGTCATGGCCGCCCAGGTGGGAGTCCGGCCGGGTGGAGAAGACTGGTATGCCACGCTGGTGCACGGCGAAGGCATCCTGAAAACCCTGTTCAAGGTGATCAAGGCACTGAGCAGCGGGCAGGGTCTCGACAAGGTATTCATCACCGGGGTGTCGCCGGTGGTCATGAGTGACATCAGCAGTGGATACAATGTAGCCAGGGACATCTCTTCTTGCGTCCGGAGTACCACGACCTGTGCGGTTTCCACGACAGCGAGGTGGCCGGCTTGCTGGAGCGAATCGGCCAGGAATGCGGATTGACGAATACCCAGGTGGCAGAAGCCCTGGCCATGATGCGCACCTTCTACAATGGCTATCATTTCGGCTACGCAGCAGGCCCGCTTCTCTACAATCCCACCCTGGCGCTGTATTTCCTCGATGAGTACTGGCGTGATTGTGCTTATCCCCGCAAGATCCTGGACGACAACCTGGCCATGGATCGCAACTGCATCGAATACATCGCCCGCCTGCCACATGGCAATGAGCTGGGGTTACCAGGGCCCTCGATTCCACCGACTCGATCCTGATCGGCGAGTTGGCCAATCGCTTCGGCGTCGAGGATATGTTGACTGCCACCCGTGACCAGCCCTTTCTGGCCTCCCTCATATATTACCTGGGAGTGCTGACCATTGCCGGGGGCGACTCCATGGGTCGCCTGGTGCTGACCATTCCCAACCTGATGATCCGGCGCCTGTATGTGGAGCGCATCCGGGACGCCCTGCTGCCTGAATACGAGGATCGAGAAACCGCCCGCCGGGCGGCGGAGCACTTCTACACCAGCGGTGATCTCGAGCCCCTGTGCGATTTCATCGAGCCCCGTTATTTTGAAGTGTTCGACAACCGGGATTATCGTTGGAGCAATGAGCTAGTGGTAAAGACCGCATTCCTGATGGTGCTGTTTTCCGACACCTTTTACATCATGGACTCGGAAACAGCCATCGACAAGGGCTATGCCGATCTCAGCATGATCGTCCGTCCCGACATGCGCAGATACCAGCTCCTGGATCACCTGTTAGAATTCAAATACATCCCGCTGCAGGAATTGGGTCTGAGCAACCAAGACGTCAGGTTGAAGAGTTGAGAGGAGCTGCGGGCATTGCCCCAGGTCGAGGCCAAACTCGCACAAGCCACGGGACAGTTGACCCGCTATCGCGCCACCCTGGGAGAGGCTTATGGTGAGAGGCTACGCCTTTCTACCCATGCGGTGGTGGCCCTGGGGCTTACGCGGTTGGTTTGGGATTCCGCCCCATAATCCCGTGACCTTGAAGAAATCCCTGGTCGGCGATCAGGTGCGGATCGGTGAGACCAATATCTTTCCCGAGTACTATCTGATTCCCCTGAGACGCTTTACGGATGTGGTCCGGGACGACCTGGATCAGTGGGTCTATGCCTTCAAGAACAACCTGGCGTTCCGACCTATCGTAGAGAATGCAAATGTGAATGATGTTTCTGAAACAAAGAATCTCTCCGGCGCAGAAAAGCGTGCACTTCTGGAACGCTTGTTACTCGAGAAAGCGAGTCGGATGAAAACCTCGCATCCCTTATCCCATGGCCAGCAAGCCCTCTGGTTTCTGTATCAGGATGCCCCCGAGAGTCCGGCTTATAACGTGGCGGTAGTCTTTCGCATGCTCTCCCCGGTCGATGTATCGGCTTTGCGGGCCGTCTTTCAGACCCTGATCGCCCGCCATGCCTCCCTGCGCAGCACCTTCTCGCACCGGGACGGCCAACCGGTTCAGATCGTCCACGGTCACCAGGATGTCTATTTCGAGGAAATCGACGCCTCAATGGATACCGAAGAGGAACTCCAGCGCCGGGTAACTGAGGCCTACCAGCGTCCCTTCGATCTGGAACAAGGCCCATTGCTTCGAGTCAGTCTGTTCACGCGCGCGCCGGAAGCGCATGTCCTGTTGATCGTGATACATCACATCGTGACCGACGGCTGGTCCGATTGGATGTTGCTGTCGGAGTTATTGCTGCTCTACCCATTTCAGAAGGATGGGGCCCAAAAGGCCGGTCAGGCGGCGACCTTGCCTCCCTTGCAATGGCAATACCAAGACTTCGTCCGCTGGCAGACCGAACTGCTCGCAAGTAAAGCAGGAGAACGCTTGTGGGACTATTAGCAAACACAGCTGTCCGGCGAGTTGCCGGTGCTCGAGCTACCCACGGACCGACCGCGTCCACCGGTGCAGTCCTCCAAGGGTGCATCCGTTTTCTTCACACTACCGGAACCCTTGACCCGGAAACTCAGGGAACAGGCGCAAACCTCGGGCGCTACCCTTTATGTGGTCCTCCTGGCCGCCTTCCAAATATTGCTGCATCGCTATACGGGCCAGGACGATATCCTCGTGGGTTCTCCCAGCACGGGCCGTAGCCGCGGTGAATTCGATGGTATCGCCGGTTATTTCATCAATCCCATCGTCCTGCGGGCCAGGCTGGGAGGAAATCTGTCTTTCGCTGTCTTTCTCGACCAGGTGCGCCAAACCGTATTGGAAGGACTCGCCCATCAGGATTACCCCTTCCCGCTGTTGGTCGAACGCCTGCAACCGGCCCGGGATACCAGCCATTCTCCCCTTTTCCAGGTCTTGTTCGCTGTGCAGAAAGCCCAGAAGGACGATGACCTATCCGCCTTGCTGGGGGCAGGCGATGAAAGTTTCAGCGTAACTAAAAATGGACTTTTATTGGCCCCTTTCAGGATGGCGCAACAGGAAAGCCAGTTCAATCTGACCCTGGAAATGACCACAGCAAAGCCATCATTATCCGGTGTTTTCAAATACAACACGGATCTGTTCGAGGCCGAGAGGATCGAACGGATGGCGGGGCATTTTCAGCGTTTGCTGAAAGGGATCGTCGCTGCGCCGGAGGCAAAGATTTCCCGGTTGCCGCTGCTGACGGAGGCGGAGTGGGAGCGGATGCTGGTGGAATGGAATACTCAGCGGCCCCCTATTCGCAAGACCAGTGTGTCCATGAGCGCTTCGAGGAACGGGTCGCGAAAAACCCAGACGCGATCGCGGTGGTGTTTGAGGACGAAGAGGTCAGCTACAGTGAGCTGAACACCCGTGCGAATCGGCTGGCACACCGGCTGCGAGCACTGGGGATGGGGCCGGAACGCCTGGTTGGGCTCCTGGTGGAACGGTCGGTGGAGATGATCCTAGGTCTGCTGGCGATCCTGAAGGCAGGGGGGGCCTATGTGCCCCTGGACCCGGAGTACCCGCAGGAGCGACTCGCCTTCATGACCGAGGATGCGGATCTGAAGCTACTGCTGTGCCATGGATCGACACGGGGAAGATTACCGGAATGTTCGGCACGGATTCTCGGTCTGGATGCGGATGCAGCGGCGATTGCCAGTGAAAGCTCGGACAACCCTGGGCGGCTTGCCAAGCCGGATAATCTTGCCTATGTCATCTATACCTCGGGGAGTACCGGAAAACCCAAGGGGGTGATGATCGAGCATCGTAATGTCTCGAATTTCCTGCACAGTATGGGACGGGAACCGGGATTCTCGGATCGGGATATTCTCCTCTCCGTAACTACACTTTCTTCATGATATATCTGGGCTGGAGTTCTTTTTGCCTCTGATTCTCGGGGGGCGGCTGGTGGTTGCCGGTAACGCCGATGTTCGGGACGCACGCGCCCTGGCAGGGGTGATGGACAAACATCAGGTTACCTTTCTGCAGGCCACCCCGCCACCTGGCGGTTGCTCCGAATCGAAGACTGGAAGTCTTGCTCCATCGTCAAGGCCCTTTGTGGTGGTGAGGCCCTGCCGGGCGATCTGGCAAATGCTCTGTCCCGAAGCGTATCCGAGCTGTGGAATATGTATGGCCCGACCGAGACCACTATCTGGTCCCTCGTCAAACGGGTCCTCCCCGACCAGACCGTCTCCATCGGTTTACCCATTGCCAATACCCAGGTTTATATCCTGAGTTTTGATCTCCAACCCGTTCCTATCGGCGTTGCGGGAGAACTTTACATCGGCGGTGCAGGCGTGGCCCGGGGCTATCTCAATCGCCCCGAGTTGACTGCCGAGCAATTCGTTCCCGATCCCTTCAGCGACGATTCCGATGCGCGTCTGTACCGCACCGGCGATCTGTGTCGTTGGCTACCCGACGGCACAATCGAGTTCCTGGGTCGCATGGACAACCGGATTAAGCTGCGGGGTTTTCGGATCGAATTGGGCGAAATCGAGGCCGTATTGACGCAACATCCCGCCGTACAGCAGGGCGTGGTCATCGTTTGGGAGTTGCGGCCGGATGATAAGCAGCTTGTTGCCTACCTTATCTCGAACGCGGAACCACCCCCGCCACCCGACGAATTACGGCGCTTCATGGAAGAGAAACTACCCGACTATATGGTGCCGGCGCACTTCGTCCCGCTGGAGAACATGCCCTTGACGCCGAGTGGCAAGGTCGACCGGCGGGCATTGCCGGCCCCAGATGCCGACGAGCTTGGAACAGGGGCGCAATACACCGCACCCCGAGATCCGGTGGAAGAGACCCTGTGCAGGATCTTCACCCAGGTACTGGGGGTCTCTCGGGTCGGCATCCATGCCGGCTTCTTCGCGCTCGGCGGTCATTCCTTGTTGGCGACCCGGGTGGTATCCCAGGTGCGAGAGCATCTGGCGGTGGAATTGCCCTTGCGGACCCTGTTCGAATATCCGACTCCGGCGGGGTTGGCGGGGACCATCGCCAAGCTCTCCGGCTCCGAGACCTTGCCGTCGCTGGTTCCTGTCCCACGCGACGGTCCCATTGCGGCTTCGTTCGCCCAGGAGCGGTTGTGGGTGTTGGATCGCCTCGAAGGCAGTGAGAATGCCACCTACTCCATCCCGTTTGTAGGGCGTTTGCAGGGCGCGCTGAATGACTCCGCGCTCGCGCGGGCGATCTCTCAGCTGGTGGCGCGGCATGAATCCTTGCGCACGCACTTCACGGAGGGTGCGGATGGCCCCCCGAAGCAGGTGATCCTGCTGGCAGGACCAATTCCCCTGTCCAGCGAAGCGATCACGGAAGTGGTATTAGTCGGGCGTCTCCGTGAAGAGGCCGCCCGTCCTTTTGATTTGACAAGTGGCCTCTTGTTTCGGGTGCTGCTGTTCCGTAGCGGCGATCTGGAACATGTCTTATTCCTGAATGTCCACCACATCGTCTTCGACGGCTGGTCGGGTGGCATCTTGCTGCAGGAGTTGGGAGAGCTCTACAGCGCGGAGATCGAAGGTCGTTCCCCCATCCTCCCGGATGCTTCCCTGCACTACGCGGATTACGCGGCCTGGCAACGGGGCTGGCTGACGGGTGAGACCCAAGCGCGTCAGCTGGACTGGTGGCGGGAACAGCTCGCGGGCGCGCCGGCCCTGTTGGAGTTTCCCTGGGACCACCCGCGTCCGCCAATCCAGGATTCCCGGGGTGGTCAGGTGCCGGTAGTCATCCCCCCGGACTTGGGAACCCGGCTCTCCGAGCTGGGTCGTCGGCAGGGAGCGACCCTGTTCATGGTCCTGCATGCGGCCTTCTGCGTGCTGCTCGCCCGCCTGTCGGGGCAGGAAGATATTGTGGTCGGTACGCCGGTTGCCGGCCGCCGGCACGCCGGTCTTGACCACATGATCGGGTTCTTGGTGAACACCCTGGCCCTACGGACGGACCTGTCCGGAGACCCCGGCTTCGGGGAATTGTTATTCCAGGTTCGGGAGCGTGCGTTGGTGGCTTGGTCGCACCAGGACGTGCCCTTCGAGCGGGTGGTGGATGCCTTGCACCCGGAACGATCCCTGGATCGGACGCCACTCTTTCAGGTGATGTTTGCGCTGCAGAACACCCCGGTCGAGGACATGACCCTTGCTGGTCTGGATGTAGACGTGCCGGCGGTTGGTGAGGCAGGTGGGCTCGACATTGCCAAGTTTGATCTGTCGCTCGGCCTGGAAGAGACGGCCACGGGTGAAATAAAGGGTTCCCTGGAATACGCCTCACAGCTATTCGATGGTTCCACCATTGAGCGTTGGGCGGAGCATTTGGTGCGGCTGTTGGAAGGGATCGTCGCCGCGCCGGAGACGACAATATCCTGGTTGCCGCTGCTGACGGAGGCGGAGCGGGAGCGGATACTGATGGAATGGAATGCTACAGCAGCCCCCTATCCGCAAGACCAGTGTGTCCATGAGCTGTTCGAGGGACAGGTGGCGAGGAACCCGGATGCGGTAGCACTGATATTCGAGGATGAAGAAGTCAGCTACAGCGAGCTGAATGCCCGCGCTAACCGGCTGGCGCACCGGCTGCGGGGGCTGGGGGTGGGACCGGAACGCCTGGTCGGGCTCCTGGTGGAGCGGTCGGTGGAGATGATCGTAAGTCTGCTGGCAATCCTGAAGGCAGGCGGGGCCTATGTGCCCCTGGACCCGGAGTACCCGCAGGAACGGCTCGCCTTCATGACCGAGGATGCGGATCTGAAGGTGTTGTTGTGCCATGGATCGACACGGGGAAGATTACCGGAATGTTCGGCACGGATTCTCGATCTGGATGCGGATGCAGCGGCGATCGCCGGGGAAAGCTCGGATAACCCTGTGCGGCTTGCCGAGCCGGATAATCTTGCCTATGTCATCTACCCCTCGGGGAGCACGGGGAAGCCAAATGGGGGTGATGGTCGAGCATGGGAATGTCGTACGCCTTTTCAGAACGACAGAGGGTACCTACCGTTTTGATAGCAACGACGTATGGACGCTGTTCCATTCCCATGCCTTCGATTTTTCTGTGTGGGAGATATGGGGGGCGCTTTTCTATGGGGGTGCGCTCGTTGTTGTGCCATATATGACTACAAGGACCCCGGAGCTCTTTTACGGGCTTCTCGTGGAAAAAGGCGTAACCGTTTTAAACCAAATGCCATCGGCCTTTTATCAGCTTATCCACCATGAAGGAACGCTTTCACCGGATACAACAAAACGCCTGACGCTTCGCTGGGTAATCTTCGGGGGAGAAGCACTCACGCCAACGAAGCTGGAACCATGGTTCGAACGGCACGGTGACAGGGAACCCACATTGGTTAATATGTACGGTATTATCGAAACCACCGTACACGTTACCCTGTATTCTCTGAAATCGGATGATGTGGAGGATGCATCCAGCAACATCGGTGTTCCCATCCCCGATCTTCGGGCCTATATTCTGGACAATTGGCGAGAACCTGTTCCCATCGGTGTCGCAGGTGAATTGTACATCGGTGTCGCAGGCGTAGCCCGAGGCTATCTCAACCGTCCTGACCTGACTGCCGAACGATTCATCACCGATCCCTTCAGCGACGATCCCGATGCGCGTCTGTACCGCACCGGCGATCTGTGTCGCTGGCTGCCCGACGGGGATATCGAGTTCCTGGGCCGGATCGATACGCAAGTAAAAATCAGGGGCTTCCGCATCGAGTGCGGCGAGGTGGAAAATGCCCTGTTGGCACACTCTGGTATCCGCGAGGGTGGTGGTGGGTGCCCGTGGCGAGGGAGCGGACAGGCAGCTGGTGGCATGGGTGGTCGCGGCGAGCAACGACCAACCGGCGCTACGGGATGAATTGCGCGCTCACCTGCGCGGCATACTGCCCGACTGGATGGTACCCGCTGGATTCGTGTTCCTGGAGGCGTTGCCCCTGACGCCGAGCGGCAAGATCGACCGGCGGGCATTGCCGGGTCCGGATCCGTTGCAAAGGGAGGCAGAACAAATATTCGTCGCACCACGTACGTCGATTGAAAAATCGCTGGCGGATATTTGGGCCGAGGTTCTGACACACGAAAACATCGGCATTCATGACAATTTCTTTGATTTGGGTGGCTATTCTCTGTTGGCGACGAGAGTAGTGGCCCTGATCCGGGAGTGAGTCGGTGTGGAGCTGCCGCTACGGGCCCTGTTCGAGCATCCTACCTCTGCGAGAATGGCGAATGCGGTGCGCGGGAACAAGGAATGGAAGCCGACCATTCTCTTTCCACTCAACACTGGGAATAAGAAAGCCAAGCCGCCGCTTTTTTGCGTTCATCCGGTTTGAGGTGGCGCCCTCTGTTATCGGGATCTGACCAATTGTATGGAGAGTGATCAACCGGTTTACGGCATTCAGGCAGTCGGCTTCGAAGGAGAGGCCGAGCCGTTGACGAATATCGATGTTATGGTCACTCGTTATGTCGAGGAAATAACGACGCTCTGGCCACAAGGACCTTACAATCTGTACGGCTGGTCATACGGCGGTCTGATTGCCTTTGAAATGGCCCATCGCTTGCGGTCGGATCATCGGGAAGTCACGCTGCTGGCGTTAGGAGATACCCTGAATCCACTGCAGCTCGAGCAGCGTCCGCAAGAATCGGAAGAAGATGCAATGCTGTTCCACATCCTGATGGAAACGAGCGACGAAAAGCTTTCTTTGTTCAGTGAGCTTCGAGACCTGACGGCGGCAGAGCGTATGGGCTACTTGAGGGAACGGGTGATGGGTAGTGAATTCGGGGATCTCGACCGCTTTACTCGCATCTACCGAGCCAACCTACGTGTATTCCCGACCAGCTATCGGCCTGTTCCGTGGGAAGGAAAGATTCTATCCCTCACCGCGGCGGAACATGAATCGGTCACCACACCTGAGATGCGTACCGACGCCGCCATGTGGGAGGATCTTGCCCGGCAGATCGACCACCATGTGGCTCCCGGTGATCATTTCACGATGCACAGACAACCGAACGTCTGCAAAATTGCGGAAATATTGGAAGAGTATTTGGGAAGGTGAATTTGATTACATTGGATTCGGGTTCGTATTCATAGTGCGGCTATGCCGATCTCAGCATGATCGTCCGTCCCGACATGCGCAGGTACCAGCTCTTGGACCACCTGTTGGAATTCAAATACATCCCGCTGCAAGAATTGGGTTTGAGCAACCAGGACGTCAGGTTGAAAAACCGAGAGGAGCTGCGAGCACTGTGCCCCAGGTCAAGGCCAAACTCGCACAAGCCACAGAACAGCTGACCTGCTATCGTGCTACCCTGGAACAGGTTTATGGTGAAAGGCTACGCCTTGCCACCCATGCGGTGGTGGTCCTGGGGCTTATCCGGTTGGTTTGGGAATGACATGAGTGTCCACAGGTGCCTGTTCCACAAGCTAAAGATCGAGCGGGAAGTGGCGCACAGGCTAAATCAGTATGTTAGTTTTCAGATAGTCTATTGACCTCGAAAAGGTAGGATTCGGAGCCGCCCATGAAATTCCCCTACGGCATCAGCGACTTTGATGCGCTTATTACGGAAAAATACCATTATGTGGACCGCACGGACCGGATTCCACTGCTGGAAGACGCCGGCAAGCAGCTGCTTTTCCTGCGCCCGCGCCGGTTCGGCAAGAGTCTGCTGTTGTCCATGTTGGAGAGCTACTATGATCTCAACCAGGCAGACCGGTTCGAGCAGCTGTTCGGGGGACTTGCCATCGGTAAAAATCCCACCGCCGGACACAACCGATACTTCGTACTCAAGTGGGACTTCTCCGAGGTCAGCCCAGTGGGCGATGGTGAGGAGATCAAGCGTAATCTTTATGATTACCTGAACATTCGTATCAATGATTTCTTCGCATATTATCGGACGGCACTAGCTGAACCCATCCAGATTGATCACCAAAACGCCGTTTCCTCTTTCCAATCCCTGTTGAACGCTGTACGGCAAACTGGCCATCCCCTTTATCTCCTCATTGATGAATATGACAACTTCGCCAATGAGCTGATGATGGGGCACCGCAGTGCGGGAAAAGACCGCTATCAGGCCATACTGACTGGTGAAGGCTGCATGAAGGCCCTGTTCAAGGTCATCAAGGCTGCTGCTGGCGGACGGGGGTTGGGAAAGGTGTTCATCACCGGCGTCTCGCCGGTCGCCATGAGTGATCTGACCAGTGCCTACAATGTGGCGAAAAATGTCTATTTGCAGCCACGATTCAATGCGCTGTGCGGTTTTCGGGAAACGGAAATCACTGCCATGGCGGCACGGATCGGAGAAGAATGCGAGCTGCCCCGGTCCCAGGTGGATGAAGCGCTTTCGATGATGCGGACCTTCTATAACGGCTATCGCTTCAGTCGCCGTGCCGAAGAGCAGGTCTACAATCCAACCCTTGCCTTGTACTTTCTGGAAGAATTCCAGCGTGACTGCCGCTATCCGGACGAGATTCTGGATAGCAACCTGGCCATGGACCGGGGCAAGATGTATTACATCTCCCAGTTACCGAAGGGCCGAGAACTCGTCTTCGATGCCCTGGCCGAGGAGGAGCCGGTGCATGTTCCGAGACTGGCCGACCGCTTCGGTGTGGAAGATATGCTCTACGCCCCTAAGGATACCGGCTTTGTGGCCTCGCTCCTGTATTACTTCGGCATCCTGACCCTAGGCGGTATAACTCCTTTCGGCAGGCTGATTCTGACCATTCCCAATCTGGTGATCCGCAAACTCTATGCCGAAAGCATCAAGGAAATGCTATTGCCCGAAGGAGAAGAAGGGGACATGGCGGAGTGGGCCGCCAAGGCCCTGTGCGAACAGGGTGATATTGGACCTCTGTGCAACTTTGTCGAGCGGAAGTATTTCAAAGTCTTCAGCAACCGGGACTATCGTTGGAGTAACGAACTTGTCGTCAAAACCGCGTTTCTAACCCTGCTGTTCAACGATACCCTCTACATCATGGAATCGGAGGCCGAACTGGAGCGCGGCCATGCGGATCTGACCATGATCGTGCGCCCGGATAGGCGTCAGTACCGGATACTGGATATCCTGATCGAGTTCAAGTTCATCTCTCCCAAAGAGGCCGGACTCGATGGTGAGACCCTTGAAACAATGGAGCGCGAGGCCCTGCGGATGCTACCCGCGGTGCAAAGCAAGCAACGCGAGGCCGAGGCGGGTCTGGCGCGCTATCGGGCCAGGTTGAAGGCCAAATTCGGCGAACTGCCGCGCCTGCACAGCTTCAGTGTGGTGGCGGTCGGATTCGAGCGGCTGGTGTTTTCGCGGCTGGAATAGTTTTGGAAGTAATCATCCGGACTCCACCCCGTCATTCCGGCAGGGATTGCCGGAATCCAGGGCCACGGACGGCAAAAACAGTGGGGATCAGAACGATTACTTTTGTGCTCGACGCAACCGAGCGGCAGAGCTGGCCGGCCTCTCGATTCCGCAGTAGAACAATCGTAGGTCAGACAAGCACTCACACATGAGGGGTATAATGGACACATTCTTCGCCCAGGGCGGTTACGCCTTCTACGTGTGGAGTGCCTACGGCATGGCCCTGATCCTGCTGGTCCTGGAGCTGGTGCAGCTCGGCCGCCGGCGCCACGCCATTCTGGCCCGTCTCGCCCGCTTGCTGAGGGCACGGGCCAACGTACACGGCGGGCTGCACCGCTTCGAAACGTGAAACCCTTATCCCTCACAGGCAATCGAACCGACAATCGTCACCGCGCCGCCCCGAAATGAGTGTCCTATAGTGATCGACCGAGAAAGTGCTATCGCCCATGCAAAACGGTATCCGTTTACTCTGCCGAGCTTCTCTTATTTGCTGGTGAATGGGTACGCTTGGCCTCTTCGTAGCTTCGACAAAATTGGTGAAGGATCGCCTATATCCAATCACACGGATCAAACCTGTAAGGTCGAAGTTTCCGATGTAAAAGGTTTTGCCGGGATCATGGGGGATTCCCTCTGGGAGAATCGAACTCCGGTTATAGCATGAGGGTCGAATGGATCTGCTGAGCAGCTAACACGGAAATTCCAGGTAAAAAAAGACCCAATGGTAATCCCTGTTATACAGGGAGAATTGGAAGATTTTACCGTTGTATATTCGGCGCATTTTGCCAAGTATGGGTCTATTGCAGCAACTCCACAGTATACTCTCGGAGCATCTTCTGTGGTATTCGTTACCTTTCTTTCTTCTGAGCAGCTCAAGAAAATGCATAGGACGGAGAAAAATTACACCTTCCGAAAATTCGATGATATTTCATTACACCTGGATAACGGTATGATATTGGATACGGCTTATGCTTATGTCAGCCGCCATGGGTGCCTTTATTTCAAAGGAGGGAATATTGCACTCTCGGAAATCCCGTGCTCCAAAACGCCGTTTCTGCATATGGCAGAAGAGGAAGTCCTAGCGCTTGCTCGTGATCTCGTTGCCCCTGATAAAGAACTGGATGAGTTTATTTGCGAAAACATTACTTACGAGGAGATACGAAGGCTGCGTACGGAAAAGCTCCATGAATTTTCCTCGCCGTTCAAGTATGACCATACGACAATAATTTGGTGAAAGCTTTTTTCGAGTCGATTATGAAAAACGTCCTTCTTTTCTTTCGCGTCTGCCGTGCGCATCCTCCGGATATGGAAAAGAATATCTGCCGTATTCCGCAAGACAGCATCAATATCTTGGGAGCGAAAGAAGGGGAGTCCATTGTTTTAACATCTATAGTTCGGGAAGGTAATGCTTTTCGGAGATGCAGCTATATGCTGAATGTGTTTCCAATATCGGAAGACATAAAAGAGGGGCGTCATCTGGAACAAAAAGATGAGGAATCTAGTAATCCTTTCGTTCGATACCCGAGATCGGATGTAATATTAGGGATAAAGCCGGACGTCGCGAGCATTTTTCTCGATCTTGACGCTCGAACAGAACTCGATGTCCATTGCTTCGATATTGTTCGGGCACATCGTTTCCTTCGCGCCACTATTATCAGAGAAATAAGAGACGTCGGTTTAGTGTTCTTTCTTTCTCTTTTAGCGTTGACAGATGTGCTGGAAAAGGCATTTGGATTGCAGATCGGTGGAGTTGTTTTATTTTCATCCATATTATCCTTTGTGGTCATCATGATCCGTATTTCGCTCTATTTTCATGCTGGAATTAAATAACGATAGGGAACCTCGAAAAATACGGTTTTTCGGAATCTGGATATCAGTCAAGGCAAATTCCTCTTACGACACTCTCCCGGTGGGAGAGGGAAATATAGAACTAACGATGAAGGCCAGACACAAGCGTTTTATCTTCGTCGCCCTCGCCATCCTGGGCGTGGGCATCGCCGCGGCCCTGGCCATCAGCGCCATGCGCAGCAACCTGTCCTATTTCTTCAGTCCCTCCCAGGTGGTTGCCGGGGAGGCCCCGGCGGATGCCCTGTTCCGGCTCGGCGGCCTGGTGGTGAAGGACAGCTTGGCCCGGCAAGGAGACGGGCTGACGCTGACATTCGCGGTCACCGACAATGCCGAGACCCTACAGGTGAGCTATACCGGGATCCTACCGGACCTGTTCGGCGAGGGTCAGGGCGTAGTCGCCAAGGGTCGCCTGGGTAAGGACGGGGTCTTCTACGCCGAGGAGGTACTGGCCAAGCACGACGAATCCTATCTGCCGCCGGAGGTAGCCGACAGCCTGCGGCCCGTCCGGGCAGAGGACGACACCGGGACGGCCACGGGCCGATGATCCCGGAGCTCGGACACCTGGCCCTCATCCTGGCCCTGGCCCTGGCTATCGTCCAGGCCCTGTTCCCCCTCGCGGGCGCCTTCACCCGTCGCCGGTCCTGGATGGCCATGGCGCGGCCCCTGGCCTGGGGCCAGCTCACCTTCTTGAGCCTAGCCTTCGCCTGCCTGCTGTGGGCCTTCCTGAGCGACGACTTTTCGGTCCTCTACGTGGCCCGCAACTCCAACCGCCTCATGCCTGCCGTCTACAAGGTCTCGGCCCTGTGGGGCGCCCACGAGGGCTCGCTCCTGCTGTGGGCCCTCCTGCTCAGCGGCTGGGGTGCGGCAGTGGCGACCTTGAGCCGCAACCTGCCCCTTCAAGTAGCAGCGCGGGTCATCTCGGTGCTGGGCCTGATCGGCATCGGCTTTCTGCTCTTCATGCTGCTGACCTCCAACCCCTTTACGCGTCAGTTCCCGGTGCCGCCGGAGGGACGGGATCTCAATCCCCTGCTCCAAGACCCGGGGCTGGCCATCCACCCACCCATGCTCTACATGGGCTACGTCGGCTTCTCGGTGGCCTTCGCCTTCGCCATCGCCGCGCTCCTGGGCGGCAAGCTGGACGCGACCTGGGCGCGCTGGTCCCGGCCCTGGACCACCGTGGCCTGGGTCTTCCTGACCCTAGGCATCGCCCTGGGCAGCTGGTGGGCCTACTATGAACTGGGCTGGGGCGGCTGGTGGTTCTGGGACCCGGTGGAGAACGCCTCCCTCATGCCCTGGCTGGTGGGCACGGCCCTGATCCACTCTCTGGCGGTCACCGAGAAGCGGGCGGTATTCAAGACCTGGACCCTGCTCCTGGCCCTGTGCGCCTTCTCCCTGAGCCTACTCGGCACCTTCCTGGTGCGTTCCGGGGTGCTGACCTCGGTGCACGCCTTCGCCACCGACCCCGCCCGCGGCACCTTCATCCTGATATTCCTGTGCCTGGTGGTCGGCGGCTCCCTGGCCCTCTATGCCTGGCGCGCGCCGGCGGTCTCCGGCGGCGGACGCTTCGACCCCCTGTCCCGGGAGAGCTTCCTGCTGGTTAACAACCTGCTGCTCACGGCCTTCGCTGCCCTGGTCCTGTTCGGCACCCTGGCCCCCCTGATCTATGAGGCCATGGGCTGGGGCAAGATCTCCGTAGGCTTCCCCTGGTTCAACCGGATGTTCCTGGCCCTCATGCCCTGCCTCGCCCTGACCCTGGGCATCGGCCACCTGACCCGCTGGAAACGGGACCGGGCCGGCCGCTTGGTCAAGGGACTCGGGATCGCCGCCCTGGTCTCCCTCGCTGTCGCCGGCGCGGCCAGCCTGTTCCTACCCAAAACCACGGGCGGCTCCCTGTTGGTTGCCCTGGGTCTGGGATTGGCGGCCTGGGTGCTCCTCACCCACCTGGCAGGGCTGCGGGAACGTCTGCGCCGCCGACGCGACATCGCGGCCCTGGCCGCGGACCTGAAGGGCGGTGGACGCGGCTATTATGGCATGCTCCTGGCCCATTTGGGCATCGCCATGTTCATCCTCGGGGTCACCATGGTCTCCAGCTTCGGCAGCGAACAGGACATCCGCATGTCCCCCGGAGATGTCTATGAGACCGCCGGCTACCGCTTTCGGTTCGAAGGTGTGACCACAGTGCCCGGCCCCAACTACCGGGCCACCCGCGGCCGCTTCCTGGTCTTCGAGGGGGACCGGCAGATCGCGGTGCTGGAGCCCGAGAAGCGTACCTACTTCACCAGCCCCAAGCCCATGACCGAGGCAGCGATCCACTGGGGCTTCACACGCGACCTCTATGTCTCCCTCGGCGAGCCCCTGGGTGAGAGCGAACAGGACGGCGACTGGGCCCTGCGCATCTATTACAAGCCCTATGTGCGTTGGATCTGGCTCGGCGGCCTGTGCATGGCCTTGGGTGGCATCCTCGCCATCACGGATCGCCGTTATCGGATCGCCGGCCATCGGGCCGGCACAAGAGTACCCGCGTACCGATAACACAGATCATTTTTTTTGCCGCAATCAACCACTATGGACTGAAAGTCCATAGTCTGGAGGACTAACGTCCTCATCCGTGGACCAGCCACGGACTGAAAGTGAAGGGACTTAACGTCCATAGTTTCAACTATGATGCGCTTCGCGCACTAAAGTTATTGAAGCAATGAACGCCAATCAACGCAAATCGGTTGCAAAAGATTACATGCTCTTTTTCGTCCACAGATTACGCAGATTTCCACAGATTGTTTCCGTTTTTCATCCATGACAAGCTGCAATTCAAAACGCGACTGAGGCTCCTTTCGCACAGTCCCTCTCCCTGGAGGGAACGGGGGTGGGGAACGGGTGAAGGAAGGCTGTTGACCTTTGACATAAACGAGTTGTTTCAGGTGGTTCGGTAATCCGACTCGAATTTCCCAACGCCTGGAATCAGCCGTTCGGCTCCAAATGTCAACACGCCCTGATCTCACTGTATTTATTTGCGTCCATTTGCGTTGATTTGCGGCTAATTTTCCCATCAGGGTCTTGCTCGCTCAATGTTAGGCGCAGCGACCGCGAGGGTCCGATGTATGAGCAAATCCATAAGCGCCTTGCTGCCCCTGGGGATATTCGTCGCCTTGGTAGCACTGCTCTTCAATGGCCTGATGCGTGACCCCAGTGCTATCCCCTCCACCATGATCGACAAGCCTACGCCGGAGTTCTCGCGTCCCGACCTCCTCGACCCTACCCGGTTGGTCACCCAGGAGGCCCTGCGCGGCGACATCACCCTGGTCAATGTCTGGGGTACCTGGTGCGTCAGCTGCCGCCAAGAGCACCCGCAGCTGCTGCGACTGGCCAGGAATGAAGGCATCAGGATCGTCGGCTTCAACTGGCGGGACGAACGCGCTCAGGCCACCGATTACCTGCGCAGCCACGGCAACCCCTATGCCCTGACCGCCATGGTAGGAGACACGGACCCCCTTATCGTTAGCTGGGGCGTGATCGGTGCCCCCGAAACCTTCTTCATCGACCGTAAGGGCACCATTCGCTACAAGCACACAGGGCCGATCAGTCCCACTATGTGGAAGGACCGACTGCGCCCTATCTACACAACCCTGAAATCCGAGCCTTGAGCATGCGCCGGTAGTGGTAATTTTTCGAGTGGTAAAATTAAATCTTTGGGTAGTAGTTAAATTCCAAGTGGCATGGTTGTGCGATGTAGTTATTCGAACCCCGACTGTTTTTGCCATCCCTGGCACCTGGATTCCGGCACTCCCTGCCAGAATGACGAGGGAGGGACTGGCAGACTTCTCCACTTAGAATTTATCCACTGCCAATCTTTACATTATGGAACGACTCCGACAGCTATGCACAGAATCGGAAACACGCAACCCGAATGTTCCCGTCGGTACAAAAAGCCCCTCTCCCCCCGGGAGAGGGGGTCGAATCGGTTCCCACTTAAAACTTACCCGCCACCCATGCGTCCTACCCTCCCTCTGCTCGCCCTGATCGGGGCCTTGGTGCCCTGCATAGCGGGCGGCTACACCCTCGAACAGTTCAGCTTCGACACCCCGCAACAGGCCGCCGAATTCCGCGCCCTGCTGACGGAGCTGCGGTGCGTCGTCTGTCAGAACGAGACCCTTGCGGTCTCCCAGGCGGACGTGGCGCAGATCATGCGCGAAGAGGTGTACCGGCTGGTGCAGGAAGGCAAGGACGAGACCCGGATCAAGGGCTACCTGGTGGAGCGTTACACCGACCATGTCCTCTACGACCCACCGTTGAAACCCTCCACCTACCTGCTCTGGTTCGGCCCCTTCCTGCTCATGGCGGTGGGTGCTTGGTTACTAGTCCGTACCCTGCTGCGCAAGCGGCACGACCCGGACCGCGCCCTCTCCGCACCGGAGCGGGAGCGGCTGCGGACGCTGCTCGCTACCCCCGGATCGGATCAAGGCCGATCAGATCAAGGAGAACCGGATCAAGACAGGCCGGATCCGAACAGATCGGATCAGGAGTAGTAGCTAAGAGGCTGTCTAAAAACTAATCCATTGATTTTAATAGAATCGTGCCCGTAGGGTGGGCTGTGCCCACCTCTCAGCCGTCGTATGTGGTGGGCACAGCCCACCCTACAGTTTGGTTAGTTTTTATACAGCCTCTAAATCTTAAGCGGTGAAGTCTGCCAGCCCCGACCTCGTCGTTCCGGCAGGGATGGCCGGAATCCGGAAGCCAAGGATGGCAAGAACAGTGGGGGTTTGAATCATTACGCCGCATAACCATGCCACTTGAAATTTAATCACTACCAGATCGGGACACCCCCAAATGACGCTCTTCTGGCTCTCGGCCGCCGCACTCATCGGCCTGGCGCTCCTGTTCGTCGTGCCGCCTCTGCTCTCGCAGCGTGACCGCGCCAAGGACGATCCGGATGACGACCCGGATCGAGACGCGCTCACCCTGGCCCTCTTCCAGCGGCAGGTTCAAGAGCTGGATGCGGATCTGGCCGCCGGTGCCCTGGATCGGCAGCAATACCAGGCCGCCCGTCAAGACCTGGAGCGGGAGCTGCTCCATGACCTCGAGGACACCCCCACCGAGCTCGCCCCCCAACCCACCCCCCAACTCGGCGACGGACGCTGGACCGCCGTCCTGCTCGCGGTCCTATTGCCTACGGTAGCGGTTTCCCTGTATCTGTATCTGGGAAACAGCGATCTCATCCCCCGCCTGGTGGCAGCCACCACCGCAGGACCCCAGGCACCGGCGACACATCCGGGGCCACAAGGCGAGATCCCGCCCCTGGAGGTAATGGTACAACGCCTGGCGGACAGGCTGGAACAGAACCCGGACGACCTGAACGGCTGGATGATGCTGGGCCGCACCTACTTCGTCATGGGCCAGCCACAGCGTGCTCTCCAGGCCCTGGAGCGGGCCTACGGCCTGGCACCCGACAACCCGGACGTCCTGGTGGCCTATGCCGAGGCGATCGCCGCCGACCACGGCAGTGCCCTGGCGGGCCGTCCAGCCGAGCTAATCCAGGCCGCCCTGAAGATCGATCCGCAACACACCGGCGCCCGCTGGCTCGAGGGCCTGATCTCCTTCCAGGCCACCCGCTATGAGCAGGCCGTGGAGCAGTGGGAGGCACTGCTGGCGACCTTCGACCCGGAAAGCACGGAAGCGACGGAGCTCAAACGCTATATCGCCCAGGCCCGCAGCCGCCCAAGGCCAAAACAGGCGCTGAAATCGGAGCAAGCGCCGGAGCAAGTACCGGAACAGGCACTGGCTGCAACCGAGACCGCCGACACCACGCAAGGGACCCCGCCCAGCACCGCCGACGCCACCAACCCGGAACGGCCGACCGCCCCTCGGCCCGCGGCAGCCACTACCGGGATCAAGGTAGAGGTATCCCTGGCGGAACCCCTCTGGCCCCAGGCGAACATCAACGATAGCCTTTTCGTCTACGCCAAAGCGGCTACCGGTCCCCCCATGCCGATTGCGGTCCACCGCGGGCAGGTCCGGGACCTGCCCTTGACCATCACCCTCCACGACGGCATGGCGGCGATCCCCACCATGCAGCTGTCCGGATTTGATCAGGTGACCGTCGGCGCCCGCATCTCCAAAAGCGGCCAGGCTACCCCCCAAAGCGGCGACCTGGAAGGCGAAGTGAGCATGGTCAAACCGGGCCAGGTCAGTGCCGTAAAGGTCGTTATTGATCGGGTGAGGCCCTGACTGTTCGGCCCCTGCCAACGGCTGCTATGACTACCAGCCCGTAGGATGGACGTAGGATGCGGTTCGCGGTCGGGGTTGGCGTAGGGCGGGAAAGCGTAGCGCATCCCGCCTCATCGCATCATCGATGCGGTTCGCGTCCCCTCGCAGTGCTATCTTGATAAGACCTACCGCGCTCACCACATCCTACACTCAAAATAGGGTGGGCTGTGCCCACTAATACGCTACCCGGTGGGCGCTGACCCCAATGATTCGGAGCGCCGACATCCTGCCGGCAAGCCAATCTGCCGCCAGGATAGCGGCACTCCAGCCCCGCGCTCACCGCATCCTAGCGCTTTGCTTGTTCCCACGCTCCAGCGTGGGAACACCACCTTGGCCGCTCCAGCGGCCAGGCCTGGTGACGCTGGAGCGTCAAGATCCCTCCTGCATCGGGACAAGCTTGCTCCCACGCCGGAGCGTGGGAGCCAGATGGTAAGCGTGGGAGCTAGATGGCACAACGCGCTGTTGTGTATCCGCTGGGTCCTAAGCGGTCATCGCCAAGGTTGGAATCCTTTCGGCCCCACCGCGTTATTCCAGCAGGGAGTGCCGGAATGACGCGGTGGGGGCTGAACGAACCGGCCCCATAACCCTTAAGTTAATAGCATTGCCATGTAACGGTCATTCGCATAGCACATAATTTTCATCAACAAAGAGAGTGTGATATGGCCTCCAATGATAGCAACACGCATCACCCGCTTTCATCGCCACAAGTAGATATTTGGTTCGACCAGATTCTGCACCCGGATGTGCCACTCTACACTATCGGTGGCTATGTACGGATAGCGGGCCCTGTCGATCCCGCCCGGTTTGAGCAGGCACTCAACCGGGTCATTGCAGACAATGACGCACTCCGTATCCTGCTCCATGAAGGAGAGGAGCTACCCACTATAACCTGAGCTTCTTCCAGGAAGAGGACATCGAACGCCTGCAAACACGTTTAGAATCATTGTTGGGTGAAATCCTCCGTCAACCGGAGATGTCGATTCGGCAGTTACCCATCGTCTCCGATGCCGAGTTGAAGAAACAGATCAGATTTCATCATAACGGTTTTGCCTGTCACACGATCGAAGCGGGGATCCGACATGTGAGAGACCTCTATGATGTCACTCACATCAGTGAGATCCTGTTCGATCAGCACCAGGATGCCAGTGTGTGTTTGATCGAAGCGAATACCGATATTCATATCGATCTCATCTCGGGTCCTCAGGTGGAATCCTTATTACGGAAAGGCATCGGTTTGTATCATGTTTGCTATGAAGTCTCCGATCTGTTTCTGGTAATGGAAAAGTTCATCACCAACGGAGCAACAGTGATCTCCGAACCGAAACCCGCACCGCTCTTCAACGATCGACTCGTGACCTTCCTCGATACGCAGGTCGGTATCGTCGAATTACTCGAAGATACGAGGTCCATCGGGTATACAGAGTCCGCAAGGCGTGTTGAACAGACCATTGCTATCACTGCCACCTTCATGGCCAATCCCTTGAAAGACTCCCTCGATTTTTGGATGCAGGAACTCGAGTTACCCTCAAGGTCGAGTTTGCGCCCTACAACCAAGTCTTTCAGCAGCTGCTCGATCCATCCAGCATACTGTCCAAAAACGAGACCGGCATCAACCTGGTATTGGTGCGCTTCGGGGATTGGGCAAAATCCGCGGACAAATCAATTATGGAGACTGAAATCGAGCAAAACGTGCAAGATTTCATACCGGCCCTGATGGCGGCGGTTCAGCAGAAAACCTATATCGTTTGTGTTTGTCCCACGTCGCCGAACCACCGGCATTGGGAGGACTCGTTAGCGTCATCATTAAAAGGTATGGAAAGTGTCTATGTGATCAAAGCGTCCGATATCATTACACATTACCCCGTTTCCCGGATCGAGGATCCACATGCGGAGGAAACAGGGCATATTCCTTACACATCCGCCTTCTTTACCGCGCTGGGTACTCTGATTGCCCGCAAGATCCACGCCACCAAGCGCAATCCTTACAAGGTGATCATGCTCGATTGTGATGAAACCTTGTGGCGAGGCGTTTGTGCGGAGGATGGGCCACTTGGTCTTAGCATCGACGCCCCTCACCAGGCACTGCAAGTCTTCATGGTGGCCCGGCAGCAGGCAGGTATGTTGCTCTGTTTGTGCAGTGAAAACCGGGAAGCAGATGTGTTTGCCGTCTTTGAGCAGCGTACCGATATGCCGCTCAAGCGCGAGCATTTAGTCTCCTGGCGCATTAACTGGCGACACAAATCTGAAAATCTCAAATCCCTGGCGGAAGAACTGGACCTGGGACTGTCTAGCTTTATCTTTCTCGATGACAGTCCGCTCGAATGTGTCGAAGTCCGCGCTCATTGTCCGGCCGTCACCACGCTACAGCTACCCGGTGACAGCGACCGGATTCCACGATTTCTCGATCACGTTTGGGCCTTCGACCAGTTAAAGACAACCAGGGAAGATCAGCAGCGAACCAGCTATTACCGACAAAACCTCCAACGTGATTGCTGGCGTCGGGAGGCCCTAACCTTCGCCGATTTTCTGGCCGGGCTGGAGTTGAAAATCGAGATTTCGGCCATGACCGCCTCCCAACTTCCCCGGGTCTCTCAACTGACGCAGCGAACCAATCAATTCAACTTCACGACGATCAGACGGACCGAAGCTGAAGTCCGACACGTATGCGAATCGGATCCGCTCGAATCCCTGGTTGTGAAAGTGGAAGACCGTTTTGGGGATTATGGTCTGGTGGGCGTCATCCTGTTCGAGTCGCTTGCCGATACCATTCGCGTCGATACCTTTCTATTGAGCTGTCGTACGCTCGGTCGCGGTGTCGAACATCGAATGCTTGCCCATCTCGGACAAATCGCCGCAGAACGTCAGTTGAAGTCTATCGAGATACCCTATATCCCCACCCGAGGAATCAAATCGTCCTGGATTTCCTGGAGCATGTCGGCGGCTAATTCAAACAATCCGTTCCTCAAGGTTGGCAATTCAACCTCCCCGTCCATTTGGTGTTGGAATTGACCTATCATCCTCCGGTTGAACCGCGATTCAATCCTCATCCACACTGTTCAACCGTATTGCGACGGAATTGGATAAGATCCCCCGGATTGTGCAACGGATGAAGTCTCAGGACAGACAATCCCCCCAGGCAGTGACAGAGACCTATGTTGCCCCTCGGACCCCGGAAGAAGAGTTATTGGCAAGTGTTTTTGCTGACGTATTGGGATTTGAGCGAGTCGGTATCCATGATGATTTCTTTGAATCAGGAGGACACTCCCTGATTGGAACCCAGGTCATGTCACGTATTCACGACACCTTTGTCGTCAAGCTACCGCTCAATGCCTTATTCGAGGCCCCGACGGTGGCTCAACTGAGCACACGATTGAATATGAGGGAGCCTGAGGCCTCCTTACCGTCGATAACCCGAGTCGAGCGTAACAAACCCTGCTCCTGTCCTTTGCCCAACAACGCCTGTGGTTCCTGGACCAACTGGAAGGCAAAGGTGCCACCTACAATCTAACGGCCGCAGTGCGTTTGGAAGGACAACTGAACCCGCAGGCACTGGAGAATACAGCCTTCAAGCCCTGATCCGGCGTCACGAGAGTCTACGTACCAGCTTCCCGACCCGAGACGGCGCCCCGGTGGCACAGATTTCAGACGCAAGTTTCCAGTTGGACCGAGTAGACCTACGCACCCTATCGGATACCGAACAAGACGCAGAAGTTCAACGGTTACTCAAACAAGCGGCAATGTGTCCCTTTGATTTGGCAACCGGACCCTTATTCCGGGCGCAGCTGTCCAATTAGGCGCTTCTTCACATATTTTGCAGATCATTCTGCACCATATCATTGCGGATGGTTGGTCCCGTGGTGTCTTTGTTCGAGAATGGCGGGTCCTGTATGAAACCGCTGTGGCCAGAGAAGCTCCGCCTTTGCCGCCGCTGCCTGTCCAGCATGTGGATTTTGCGAGCTGGTAACGGCAGTGGCTGACAGGTGAGGTGCTCGACAAACAGCTCAGGCATTGGAAACAACAACTTGCCGATGCACCCGCATTACTCGAATTGCCGACCGATTATCCACGCCCCCCGACGCCGCGTTATTCCGGCGCCAGCTTGTCTTTTTCGCTTCCCGATCAATTAACGGCTCTGTTGAAAGCGCTCAGTCTACAAACGGGTACGACGCTCTTTATGACGCTCTGGTCGGCGTTTGCCATCCTCTTGTCTCGCTACAGCGGGCAGGCCGATATTATCATCGGCTCCCCTATCGCGAACCGCACCCACCGTGACCTGGAGTCTCTGATCGGCTTTTTTGTCAACAGCCTGGTCCTACGTCTCGATCTGTCCGGTAACCCCTCGTTTGAGGAGGTGTTGCGACAAGCGCGACAGGTCGCATTGGACGCCTATGCCCATCAGGACATTCCCTTTGAACGCTTGGTAGAGGCATTACAACCCGAAAGGAATCTGAGTCATGCCCCTTTCTTTCAGGTGATGTTCGTATTACAAAATGCACCCCTACCTGATTTGGATCTCCCCGGATTGAATCTAACCATTCTGGAACTGGAAAGCAGCGTATCTAAATTCGATCTCACCTTGGAGGTTACAGAAATGGCCGCGGGCCTGACATGCCGGTTGGAATACTGCACCGATTTGTTTGAACGGACCACTATCGAACGTTTAGCGGGGCATTTGCAGACCTTATTGACCGGCACTGTAGACAATCTAGACACACCCATTCACGCATTGCCCTTACTCACCGAGGCTGAACGGCAACAACTTGCGACTTGGAATGATACTGCTGTCGATTACCCGCAAGACAAGTGTGTCCATCAAGTCTTCGAGGCCCAAGCGGAAAAAACGCCGGAAGCCATTGCGGTGGTTTGTGAAGACCAACAACTGACCTACAGGGAATTGAATACCAGAGCCAACCGACTCGCCCATCATCTGCAGACCCTGGGAGTCAAACCGGAAGTCTTGGTAGGCATCCGTCTTGAGCGTTCTCTTAACATGGTGATTGGGCTCCTATCCACCATACCGCTGAACCAGCCGATCGGCTTGGGTTGGGATGAGGCGCAATGGATGACGGATGTCGCCCGTATCGTCGAACGGCTGCTGGGCAAAGCACTGGCACTGGCACTGGCCGATTTCCGGCAACTGGACCCCACCGCGCAACTGAATCTTCTCCACGAGACATTGGAGGCCAATGATTGGGCGATTTCCAGACAGCAATTGTTCGGACTGATCGAGACCTTCAAGGCGAACTGCCAGGCCAGTTATGTCCCGCAGGCTATCCCACCGGTTCCGATCACCCTGTTTATCGCCGAGGATACGCTGACTGAAACCGCATCCGGTGTCGAGCTGGAACGGCTGCGTGCCCCTCTCAAACAACAGGCCGATTGGGGCTGGCGTCGATATGCGGACGGCCCGGTGGACATCCATGTGGTGCCCGGCGGTCACCACACCATGATGAGTAAGCCTCATGTCCGGGTATTGGCGGAAAAGTTGAGCATGTGTTTAAACCAAAGCGAGTCAGAGCGTCAGGGCGAGCGCGCATAAACTCGCTTTCAGCGGTGTGGGATGAACGCAGAATGCGGTGAGCGTCCGCCTGCGTACAGGAACCTGTTTGCCGTCCTAGGGATCTGTCCTGCCGCAGACAGGCACGCAACACACGCAGGAGCGAACCGCATCCTACGTCCGTCCGACGGGTTTGGCGATACTCCCTCCACCGGTAGGGAGCCGGATCCGCCTGCGCCTGCGCGTATGGCGGGCCGCCGCTTTTCCCAGCTCATCGCATCATCGATGCGGTTCGCGTCCCCTCGCGGTGCTATCCTGAGTAAGACCTACCGCGCTCACCGCATCCTACGCGCTCAATCCGATCCGGAACGGACGGAGGAAGGCTCGCCACACCTGTTAATATGGAACCACAGGGACACGGAGGACACAGAGATTGCCCTTCTCTGCGTCCTCTGTGTCTCTGTGGTTAGATCGAAAGGATCTGTTCGTGTCCGTTCGTGTTTTTCGTGGATACTGGTTGGGCGTCGGGTCAGGTTACGCCGTGTCTCCCAAATTACGCTAGACTATTAAATCAATCGGGTTTGACCTCATTGATTTACCAACCCATAGCAAGAGGTGTTTTAAGCATGTCGGCAAAACCAATTTCCATCCTGCTCGGAGCCGTCTGGTGGGTATGCTCGACCCTGACCTGGGCCGGAACGCCGGCCCCGGACGGTGCCCGCGTCTATATCATTTTGCCCACTGACGGGGCGGTCGTTACCAGCCCGGTGAAGGTCCGTTTCGGACTATCGGGCATGGGTGTGGCACCGGCCGGGACAGATAACAAGCATACGGGCCACCATCATCTGCTGATCGATGTGGACAGGCTGCCACCCCTGGATCGACCGCTGCCGAGTGATGCTCAGCACAGGCATTTCGGTGGCGGACAGACAGAGACCGAGCTCGAGCTGGCGCCTGGGAGGCACACCCTGCAGCTCCTGTTGGGCGACGGGAATCACATCCCCCATGAGCCCGCTCTGCTATCGAAGAAGATCACCATTGAAGTGAAGTGAGGAATCAATGGGTAGTTGTCAGTTATCAGAGGGCAGCTGTCAGGGGCGGTTTCTTCCTGTCCCCTGACAACTGCCCCCTCGCATAGCGCCCACTCCCACCATCCGTCGTCCTGGCTAGGATGCCGGGACCCAGTCGTCCAGGGACGGCAAACGACACGTTACCCGTCGCTGGGCAGGGGTGAGCCGTGAGCCATGCGGGTTACCACCGCTTGCCATCCCTGGCACTGGATTCCGGCATCCCAGCCGGAATGACAAGTGGGTTTGCCGCTCTCCACTCGAGAATTGGGGGAACCCGTTTTTGAAAACAAAGGTCCGCACCGCAGACCCTATGGTCAATCAAATGGTTAGCGTAGGGTCCGCTGTGCGAGCCTGGTAAATGTCAACAGGCCCTAGTACTCTATTTCACCTTATTTTTCACGCTCAGAGCCCCTCCAAATGCGCCAAGGCAAGGCACAGCGCGCAGGGAATAGCTCACGCTCTTGCCAAGCGCTGTAACGCCGCCTTGGCGTGTTTGGGGGGCTCCCTTCGGGCAAGGCGAGAGGCAACCAGCTGCGGTGTTGCGCGAGCTTGAAAGAGGAGGGGCTATTCCTGCGCTCGCGCGCCTCACATTTGGCCGCTTCTCGCCGCGCTGAGAGCGAAAAATAAGGCGAAATGGGGTACTAATCACCGGCCTCTCCGATTTTCTCCCGGTCACTCGCCGTCTTTTCCGCTACGCTCACCGGAGGCGCTTTAGGTTCCGTGCGCGTCCGAGCCGATCCGGGAGCCGGTTTGGGGTCGATTGCTGCGCCGGCCCGCACTTGCGTGGCCTGTTTCCGATCGGTTACCTCTCCGGTCACGCCCGGGAGTATCAGCTCTTCCGGTAATTGGCCGGGCTTTTGGTTCAGCTGTTCCGGACTGGCCCCCGCGTTGAGCTGTTGCTGGAGGCTCATGAGGTTTCCCGCGAGCGTGAATCGATTGCGGCCGATTTCTTCGTTGGCGCGGGCCCGCGCGGTCTGTTCCCGGCTAGCGATGATGTCCCTGGTTTCGCCGCGCACGAGCGATTCGACGGCAGTGATCAACCGATGGATGACCTGGTATATCATTGCGGATGAAAAACCGCCGAGCATGGCCAATGCGGGTTTGCCGAATCCTCCTATGATCTCCCCGGTCTCCAGCGTCCCCTCGGTCTTGAGAGGCATGATCTCGGCGAGAAGGAGGCCGGCGATCAGCCCGAGTACGAATCGGATCCAATAAGAGGATTCGTATTTCGGATCGAAGGTGCCGGCCACCACGTATCGGTTGGCTTGAAAGAGGGCCTGAAAGGAAGCGCCGAGCCCGGCGGCGGCGATGAGAAAAAGCAGATTGTTCAGCAGCACGTACCCGGAGAGGACCAACCACTCCTTGCCGATGTTCGCCGTATTGACCTGATCCGACAAGCTGAGCCCGACGATTGCGAATAGACAGATGAGGGCCACCAGCATCATCCGGCGCACGAGCGGCACCGGACCCAGGAAATGCCAGAAACCACCCTTGGCGGACTCCGTCGCCAGCAGATGGATGGTCCCCGTGGGGTGGCCGGCGCCACGATGCGGACCAGCTGGTCATGGATCGTGGCCAGCAGCCTGACGAACCCGTTTCCGTCTGCATTGGAATAGGTGTCGTCTCCGGCCGTACTGCCATCGGTCTTTAAATCGAGTGAATCGGAATCCTGACCTTCCCTCCGTATCCGGGCAGCAATATATTCGAGCTTTTCCACGGCATCCGCCGGAACCACGAGCCCCGAGGTGAGGGCATATCGCGTCATCGCTTCGGATTCTTCCAACAGCTGGGTTTGTAACGAAGGGTGGCGATGATGGCCGGAGCGTCGTGACCACCTTGTCTTCTTTGCGGATTTCGGCTCGCTACGGGCGTGATGTTTCGAGTTCCCGTTTGCGATCTCAGGCGTTAGCGGGGGGCCGAATGATTACGGGCTGGTCTGGGATCTTTCATTGCTTCAATAACTTTAGTGCGCGAAGCGCATCAGAGTTGAAACTATGGACGTTAAGTCCCTTCACTTTCAATCCGTGGCTTGTCCACGGATGAGGACGTTAGTCCTCCAGACTATGGACTTTCAGTCCATAGTGATTGATTGTTTCTCCTTAAAAGCAAGGATTGCACCACCAAGTGACGGTAACGACTACTGTCTCATATTTCAGATAAAGGTAAAACAAATAATTATGTGCGTTAACCTTGATTTTAGGTGAGGCTGTTGAAGACCTGATCGTGAAAAAGTTCGCAATGTACCTCGATCCACTACCTGGGGACACCTCATGGGGCACATGACGGCACTCGACCCCTTAGGGGTTCCCCTGCGGGGCCTGACCCTGATCGAGGCCAGCGCCGGTACCGGCAAGACCTACGGCATCACGACCCTGTATCTGCGGTTGCTGTTGGAGCTGGGCCTGGAGGTGGATCGGATTCTGGTGGTCACCTTCACTGAGGCCGCCACCGAAAAGCTGTGGGATCGGATCCGCAAGCGGTTGGTGCAGGCCTTGGACTGGGTTCCGGGACGATGTAGCGGCTCGCGCGGAGGCAGGAGAGGGGGGAGATCCAGCAGGGGGAGCCGGACAGGATCCGGTCCTCGCCCAGCTCTTGTCGGGGCTCCTGGATCGGGATCGGGCCTGCACAGTGCTGACCGATGCCCTGACGCGCCTGGACGAGGCCGCGATCCGTACCGTCCACGGTTTCTGTCTGCACACCCTGACGGACCAGGCCTTCGAGAGCGGCGCGGCCTTCGATGTCGAGTTCATCACCGACGAGACCCGGCTGCGGACCACCGCCGTCGCGGATTTCTGGCGCCGCCGGGTCGCGGGTGCGGACCCCAGGACCTGCTCGCGGACCTGCAACCTACGCTGGCGCTCGACGAGTTGAGGCTGCTACCACAGGTGGATGCGGCGGACATCGAGGCTGGGTGCCGGGAGCTGGACGCAGTCTTTGCCCGGATGCAGGCCCAATGGCGCGCTGCCTCCGACCAGGTAGCGGACATCCTGGCGACCAGTCCCGCTCTCAATCGACGCTCCTATAACAAGCAGGTGGTCGCCCAGGCCGTCCGGACCGCCGCGGTGCTGGCCGCGGCCACCGAGTCTCTGCCCGCCGGCTTGGAACGCCTGACCCCGTCCGGTTTGGTACGTGGGACCAAAGCGGGTCAACGGCCACCGGCCCATCCTTTCTTCGACCTGTGCGGTCGCCTGTCGGAGTTGTCGGCCCAGGTCCATACTGGCACCAGGGCCCTGTTCCTGGCCGCTGCGCGGGCGTTCGCCCGTGAGATGCCCTAGAAAAGCGCAAACGGGCTGAGGGTCTGCTCTATTACGACGACCTGCTGCGCCGCCTCGACCAGGCCTTGGCCGGGGACGGCTCGGAGGCCCTGGCTACCAGCGTGCGTGCGCGCTATCCAGTGGCCCTGATCGACGAGTTCCAGGACATAGACCCCCAGCAATACCGCATCTTCCGTCGCCTCTACGGGGATCAACCCGACTGCGGCCTGTTCCTGATCGGTGATCCCAAACAGGCCATCTACGCCTTTCGCGGCGCCGACATCTTCACCTACATGCAGGCCCGGGACGACAGCGCGCGCGCCGGGCACCGCTATAGCCTCACCGTCAACCAGTGTTCCGGCTCGCGGCTGATCGAGGCCGTCAACTGCCTGTTCGCACCCGCCCAGGCGCCCTTCATCTACCAGGATTACATCGGCTTCGAGCCGGTCGCGCTCGGTCCCACGGCGGATGAGCGACCTTTGCGGATACAGGGCGTTGAACCCGTCCCCCTGCAATTCTGGATGCTCCAAATCAACCAAGAGAATCAGACCCGCAAGACTCCGGTATCCATCCGCGCCGACGCGGCCCTCACCGAGGCGGCCCAGGCCTGCGCCGGATACATCGCCGACCTGTTGGACCAGGCGGACGCCGGCGCGGTGACCATCGGGGACAGCGCCCTGAAGCCGAGCGACATCGCCCTGCTGGTACGTACCCACCGCGAGGGCGACCTGGTACAGCAGGCCCTGCGTGCCTGCGGCATCAGCAGCGTGAGCCTAAGCGAGGACAGTGTGTTCGCCACCGAGGACGCCGAGGAGCTGACCACCCTGTTGCAGGCCCTGGCAGCGCCCCATGACGCAGGCCGTGTGCGGGCCGCCCTGGCCACGACCCTGCTGGGGCGCAATGCGGCGGACCTGGCGCAGCTCAGTGACGACGGGCCCGCCTGGGAAGAGCTGCTGACCCGCTTCCGGTCTTACCGAGACTGCTGGCAGCAACAAGGGATCATGGTAGCACTACAGACCCTGCTCGCGGCGGAGCGGATACCCGCCCGGCTGCTGCGTCGGCCCAACGGCGAGCGCCGCCTGACCAACCTGCTGCATCGGAACCCGGAGAGTGAGCTTCCTACCAGCCGGATAGCGCGCCTGTCGGAGGCCGAGATCCGCGCGGATCTGGACACCCTGGCCGCGCGGGCGCCGGATGCCATCGAGATCCGCGCGCTGCCCTTGCCCGGCGGCGGACCTTGGCTCGAGGGCCGGATCGCCCCTGCGCGCCTGACCCCCAGGGAATTCCGTTCCACCATCAATGCCGGCTGGCGGGTCGCCAGCTATTCGGGCCTGGTGCGGGGAGACGAGAGCGAGCGCCCCGATTTCGACGCCGCCGCCGTGCTCCCGGTACCGGAGGCCGAACCGGGCGATCCGACCGATCCGGTGTTCGCCCTTCCCGCTGGCACCCAGGCCGGCCGTTTCCTGCACCAGCTGTTCCAGGACCTGGATTTCCCTCACGCCGCCGGCGAGGCCCTGACCCGGACCGTCCGCGACCTGCTGGACCGCTATGGGGGACTGGGCACGGGCCGCGCTGCGGATCGGGATTGGACACCCGTAGTGGAAGCGCTGGTAACCAACGTCCTGGAGATCTGGCTGGACCCGGCAGCATCCCTGCGTCTGCGTGACATCGCCGCTGCCGATCGGATCCTGGAGCTGGAGTTCCACTTTCCCCTCGCAGGTCTGAGCCCCGAGTCCCTGAGTGCCGCCCTGGCGGTCTCCGAGGCCCGTGCGGATGCCGCTGCGGGACTGGGTTTCGAGCCCATGCACGGGCTCATGCACGGCTTTATCGACCTGGTGTTTCGCTACCAGGGACGCTTCTACATCGTCGACTACAAATCCAACCGGCTCGGTGACCGCCTCCCGGCCTATGGGCAGGATGGCCTGCGCGTCGCCGTTCGCCACCACCGCTACCAGCTGCAATACCTGATTTATACTTTGGCCCTGCACCGGTTTCTCGGCTGGCGGCTACCCGGCTATGACTACCAGACCCATTGCGGCGGCGTTTATTACCTGTTCCTGCGCGGGATGCGTCCCCACACGGGCCCGCGTTACGGCGTCTGGTACGACCGACCCTCCTGTGATTTGATCGAGGCACTGGACCGGCTGTTCGGCGGTGGGCAGGACCTGTCCTGAATTCCGTCGGAGCGCTCGGAGCGCCGCCATCCTGGCGGCGGATTGGCTTGCCGGCAGGATGCCGGCGCTCCCGGCTTTGCCCAACCCACCGGACGCCTGTCTAAGAACTAACTTATTCCCTGCGCTGGAAGGCGTAGGCGCGGGCTTGCCCCGCACCTACCGTTTCGAGCAACGCCGGACAATGCCGGAGCCCGTTTTAACCGACCGACTGCTCGAGCAAGCAGATCAGGCAAAACGCGCGGCCTGATGGCGCTGTCCCAGGGCCTCCTGCATGGTATTGATCAGGGAAAAGGCATCCTTAAGGTGGCCGCGTTCCGGGGACGAGATCTCATCCGGAGACAAATGATTGTCCGCCTTCCGGCCGGCGCGGATTTGGCGTGCCTGGTGCCGCATGCGCAGGGTGCCGATGAGCTCCAGGGCGTCGATCAGATTGGCGGCGCCGTCGCGACTCAAGGCCCGGACCTGCACCCCCGCCTGCAAGCGCTCGATGGTGTTGATCTGCCCGATTCCGGCAGACAGCGCATGCACCCGCGCCAGATCCACCACCGGCACCGTTCCGCGGTATTTGAGGTCAAAGGTATGGTCGTGCTCGCCGCCGTGGATGAGCACGAAGTTACGGAAAAAACCGAGCGGCGGGCGGTGCTTGAGGGCATTGGCGGCCATATGGGCGATGAAGATACGGTTGGCGCCGGAGTGTTCCAGCACATGCCGGTGCAGCGCCTCGAACAACCCCCTCGGATCCTGCACTGGGCGCAGGTCGAAGAAGACATTGGCCAGCATGAGCGCCTGTGGCTCGGGGCGTTCGATCCAGTCCGTGAAATACCTGCGCCAGATACGCAGGGGTTGACGCCACTTCGGATTACGGGCCATCACATCGCCCGGACAATGGTCGTAACCGCAGGCGGCGAGCCCCGCGTTCACCCGCTCGGCCAGATTCGCGAAGTAGGCGTCATCCTCCGGCCTGGCCTGATCCTCAATCAGCAAGGCGTTGTCCTGGTCGGAGTGGGACGACTGCTCGCGGCGCGCCTGGGAGCCACCCGCCAGCCAGGCATAGGGCACCGGGGGCGGACCGAGCTCCGCCTCCGCCAGCTGCAACAGACGGGTGGTGAAGGCATCGGTCACGGCGCTGATCGCCTGGCCGACCTGATCCGCGGAGGCACCGCCGGTAACCAGGTTGACTTGCAGCTCCGGGACCTCGGCGCTGATCCGGACCAGGGTTGCGAGGTCCTGTGCCTTATGGATATCCCCCACCAGATAGACCGCATTGGCACTCTGGAAATGCACTAGATCGGAGTTGGACACCACCCCGATCACCCGGCCCGCGTCCAGCACCGGCAGATAGTGTACGTTGAGCCGGGTCATGGCGATCAGGACCTGGAACCCCAGGGTGTCCGCCGCGATGGTATGGGGATTGTGCGTCATGATCTCACGCACCGGGGCTGTAGCGGGCAGGCCGGCGGCGATGCAGCGGCTGCGCAGGTCGCGATCCGTGACCATGCCAGCGAGACCCTCCCCCTCCATGAGTATCAGCGCCGAGGTGCGATGCTCGGTCATGATCCGCGCGGCGTCGCGGATACTGGTATCGGGCGTGGCGGCAACCAGGGGACGACTGAGCAGATCCGAGACGCGGACGGTCATCCCCCCGGTGCCGGTGGCCGCTCCTTCCTTGATCCGATGTAAGGCATTGCGCAGGCGTTCGGCGACCGTATGCTCGAAGTGGTCGGAAAAGGCCTGGTACTGCCCGCAGAGCCGATCCAGATCCGCGCAGGAGATCAGATAGACCAGGGTGTCCTCGGCGGCACTACCGGAAAAGCGGGGCTCAGGGTGGTCCTGCGGGCAGCAGCGCCAGGGGAACAGGTCGCCCTCGGCGAGCTTGCCGACCAACTCCCCGTGCGCGTCCCGCAGCTCGATGGCACCGCGGCGCACGATATACAGAGAGGATCGATCCGCATCATCCGGCGGACAAGGCGTACCCCGGCGGAAGTAACGCACCGCAAGCCGTCCGGGCAGCTGTCCCAGCACCGCCTCGGGAAGCAGATCGAAGGGGTGGTGACCGGCGAGAAAATTGCGGATTTCGATGAATTCTACGTCCATCAATCAATGGGGTCAGACTCGATTGATGTGCACCTCGATTTCTCGGATCAAGGACTCGATCTCCTCGACCCGAATATCTTCCTGTCGAGATTTGGCGTATATGGTAAGCAGATAAATCAATCCGTCCTTGGTTACCACATAGTAGAGAACCCGAAACCCACCCCGTTTTCCCCGTCGTTGATCCGAGGAGGGAACGCGGACTTTGAAAACGCTTCTTCCAAAGCCTTTGATGGCCGATCCATCAAGGTGTCCAGATTCCAAGCGGTTAAGCAGCTCTTCCAGGTTTTGTTTGATCCGTGGGTAGGCTTTTTGCAGTTTTCGGACATCACGCTGGAACGCAGTCGATGCTTTGACGCTGTACATCTATGGCTTTATTTCTTCCAGAGAATTCAAGAACTCCCGCGCATCGGGCAATTTGATCTCGCCGCGCCGATGGGCCGCCACCTCCCGTAACGCTGCCTTGAGTGAATCGGTTAGGTCCTCGTTATCGTAAGGCGCTGCTTCCGTCTCCGCTGGTTCATCCACTATTAAACGAATCGAACGCGGATGGCTTGATGGCTCCGTTCCGGCCTTCTGTTGCACCCACTTCGCTAGCGCTGAAAAGCTGGAAAAGCTCAAATCGATCATCGGCATTTTAGCCACTCCTGCGTTCGCCATGGCATCGAGGGTTAGCGAGGCTTCGCCTTAGAGGCTGTATAAAAACTAACCAAACTGTAGGGTGGGCTGTGCCTACCACATACAACGCCTGAGAGGTGGGCACAGCCCACCCTACGGGCACGATTCTATTAAAATCAATGGATTAGTTTTTAGACAGCCTCTTAAGCCCACGAGGCGTGAGTTTTTTGTACACAGTGCACGTACGCCGCGTCGAGGCTAGATCTAAGGATCCCCGAATGGAACCACGAATGGACACGAATCCTCATGCGTGCGAATTCGTGTTGCTCGTTCCCACGCTCCAGAGACTGTGAAAATATTCGCTTTTCCTGATAGCGGGGAGGGAACAATCAATGGGGTCGGTCAGACTCGATTGATTTATGATTTTGTGCTCACAGTTTCCCACACTTCGTCATTCCGGGGTATCTAGTACCCCATTTCACCTTATTTTCCGTTCTCAGCGCGGCGAGAAGCGATCAGATGCTAGGCGCGCGAGCGCAGGAATAGCGAGCCCTCTTTCGATCTCGCGCAACACCGCAGCTGGCCGCTTCTCGCCTCGCCCGAAGGGAGCCTCCCAAACGCGCCAAGGCGGCGTTACAGCGCTTGGCAATAGAGGGTTCCCTGGCGCTGTGCCTTGCCTTGACGCGTTTGGGAGGCTCTGAGAGCGAAAAATAAGGTGAAATGGGGTACTAGTACGTGATCCGATGTAAGTCAACTTGACCACCGGCTGAAGCCGGTGGTCAAGTTGACTTGGAAAGCTGAAATTCGATAACGGGTGAAAAACTGATGCAACTAGCAACCCAACCGACACTCTACGAGTCCCTGGAGGCCCTGCCCGAGAATCTGGTCGGGGAAATTCTGAATGGGCGACTTCACACTCAGCCACGCCCGTCAGGCCCACATGGCCAGGTTGCTCTCGATCTCGCTATCAGGGTGGGTGGTCCTTACGGTAAGGGAATTGGCGGACCCGGTGGCTGGTGGATTTGCCCCGAGCCGGAGGTGCACTTTGTGCGGGACACGGAGGTAGCGGTACCGGATCTGGCCGGTTGGCGGCGTGAACGGATGCCTGATCTGCCGGAAGGTCACCGCTTCGAGGTGGTCCCCGATTGGGTCTGCGAGATCCTATCTCCCTCTACCAAGCGGAAGGATTGTGAGGACAAGATGCCATTGTATGCGCGCTACGGTGTGCGGTATGCGTGGCTGATCGATCCGGTCGAGCATACCTTGGAGGACCGGCTTGAGGTCGGTGCTTGGGTCGAGGTTGGTCGCTTTACCGGTGCTGATCAGGTGGTTGCCCCACCGTTCGAGGCCGTGAGCTTTGGTCCGGAGGTCCTTCAGACACCGTGGCGACCAACTCTCGTGTGAGCTCGCGAGGGTATTAGAGTTGTACCCGATGTGGATCCTTAAAAATCAACACCTTATATTAGAACGAGGGGTCAAAAAGAGTTAGACGCCAGATGACTCCCGTAACACTGATTTGTTGCTCGTTCCCACGCTCCAGCGTGGGAACACCACCTTGGTTGCTCCAGCGGCCAGGCTTGATGACGCTGGAGCGTCAAGATTTGCTCCCACGCCGGAGCGTGGGAGCCAGATGGCATTTCCCGCCAGGTGCTGGCCAAGGACCGTGCCCCGGACCGAGTCAACATCTATGAGATTATGTCCAAGCCCGTATTGTCGGTGAATCCCAAGATGGATATCCGGCACTGCGCGCGCCTGTTCGCCCGCTTCGACCTGACCCAGGCGCCCGTGGTGCAAGACGGCGAGGTGATCGGGATCGTGAGCCTTACCGACTTGGTTGTAAAGGGCATGATGCCCTATTTGTAAGAGGGCGACGGGTTGGCACTGTTCGGCGTTATAGTGACGTTGTCTGGGAAGGCGTCTGATCGGATCTCAGCGCTTCCAACTACCCCTGGACCTGTTTCACTCGCGGCACGGCTCCTACCGCCTGGAAGAGCGCCAGACTCTTGCGTTACATGGCCTCCGCTTGGTCCAAATCCCCGCGGGTCTTATAAAGGATGCCCAGGTTGCCGTAGGCGACTGCCAGGAGCGTCTGATTGTTCTGGGCCTTGCCGAGTGATTCGACCTTGCGATAGGCCGTCTCAGCATCATCCAGTGCCCCCGTGCGATACAGAAGCTGTCTGAGCCGGTTCCAGCCGTCGGCGTTCTCCGGGTCGAGCTCGGTGGTGCGCCGGTAGGCGGCAATTGCCTTGTCCGTATCATGCAGGAAGGCGAGGGCCCCACGATGTCGGGCCGCTTCCGCTGCTGCTTGGTAGGCCGCTTGTCCTTCTGTGACATTACGCGCTTCGACCTCGGAGAAGATCGCCTCCGCAAGCACGGTGTTCCCGTTGGCCGCTGCTGTAAGGGCCTCCGCGATGCGGGCTTGGGCGTCCGGAATTTCGGTTTGCTCGGGGATGGCCGCGATGGCTGCTTTCAGGGCTGTCAGATCCGCTTGGAGTGATCGTTCCCGCTCCTGGGCCGCTGTCTCTTGTTGCCGGGCATCGGTCAGGGCTTGTTCTTTCCGCTCCAGCTCTTGGCGGAGGGCCTTGATGGCCTCGGTGACTGCCTGGCCGGTGTTTCGGATAGTGACCAATGGGTGCTCGGGCGGGCGTGGCCTCGTCTTGAACCGGCGGAAAAGAGCAACGAGTACGACGACACCGGCCCCCGAGAACAGCCACTCTCTGCTCTCAACTACCCAGGCCCACAGTTGAGAAAGGATGATTGGAAAGTCTCCGGGTGTGTCCATAGTGGCTTGTGGCAGGCTGAGTCAGGCTCAAGAGTTGCAGGATAGCACAACACCGGCAGGTGTCCCCGGAGTCGTGTAGGCGCGGGCTTGCCCGCGCTTTGGTTTGCCCGCGCGTTCCTGGGCATTTGCCCGCCCGGCGTGGCGGCTTTCCGGTCCAGCGCCGGCAAGCCGGCGCCTACCGCGCATGGCGGACTACCGCGGTCGCGGTTGACGCCTGAAACCTGGAAGTCAAATGACATACCAGCCTACTTGTCTTTTCGTCCGTCTTACATCGCACAACGATGCGCCTATTGTCGCTCCTTGAAGACGAACGAATGACGCGTCCTAGTCTGTCATTTTCCAGCAATCGCCTAATGATTCGAACCCCCACTGTTTTTGCCATCCCTGGCCCTGGATTCCGGCATTCCCTGCCGGAATGACGGGGTAGGAGGAAACTCTAACCCATTGATTATTCAGATGCGCCCTTGACGAAAACCATATTTTTCAAAGTGCCCTTAAGCAAAAATCCTGTAAATCCGGTGTAATCCTGTAAATCCTGTCTATTAGAATTCCGCGACAACTCATTCAGGATCGCACCGATGACAAAGCGACGCACGGCTTGGAGCGGGGTGTTATCCTCGACTCCGACGGTCGGGTTGGGCAATCCTTGTCCCGGGTTTCGTCGCCGATCCGAATCTTCAGGGTCTCGATAGGGTAAGGCGACATCCTTAAGAATGTCTGCCCGTACTGAACCCGGTAGTGGTTAAATTTTAAGTGGTATGGTTGTGCGACCTGATTATTTAACCCCCCACTATTTGCCATCCCTGGCACTGGATTCCGGCACTCCCTGCCGGAATAACGCGGTCGGGGCGGGTGGACTTTACCACTTGGAATTTAGCCACTACTCCGAACCCAGGCAGAGGTAACAGCGAATATGGGCATCCTCAGACGTTGGTTAGGGAAAGGCTCCGGACAAGCGGACCGCGCGCAGATCCCCAGCGATGAGGAGGACTCGGTTCTGGCCACCGACCTGCGGACGATCCTCCGCGAGGTCAACAGCCCCGGCCAGCCGAGTGATATGCCCCGCCGCGTCCGCTTGTGCCGCCAGGCCTTGAACCTGACCGATCGCGGGCAGGCCCCGGATCTGTGGGCGGCGCTGCAGGGGATGCTCGGGAGCAGCTTGGCCCGGAATCCGCAGGGCGAGCGGGCCGAGAATCTCGAGCAGGCGATCCATCACTTCAACCAGGCCCTCGAGATACGGACCCGCACCGAGCTCCCCGAGCAGTGGGCAGGGCTCCAGAACAATCTGGCCAACGCCTACGCGGACCGCATCCGGGGCGTGCGCGCCGAGAATCTCGACCAGGCCATCCACCACTATCGACGGGCCCTTCAGGTCATTACCCGCACCGCCGCGCCCGGACACTGGGCGATGACCCAGCACAACCTGGCCAACGCCTATGCAGACCGTATCCATGGCGAGCGGGCCGAGAATCTCGAGCAGGCGATTCACCACTTCAAGTTGGCCCTTGAGATACGGACCCGCGCCGATTTGCCCGAGCAGTGGGCGCTGACTCAACACCAGCTGGCGAACGCCTACGCGGACCGTATCCAGGGCAAGCGGGCCGAGAATCTCGAGCAGGCGATTCACCACTTCGGGCAGGCGCTCAAGATACGGACCCGCACCGCCTTGCCCAGGGACTGGGCGATGACTCAGCACGACCTGGCGAGTGCCTACCTGCTGCGCGTCCGGAGCGAACGCGCCAAGAATATCGAACGGGCGATTCACCACTTCGAGCAGGCGTTGGAGGTCCATACCCAGACCGATTCGCCCCGGGACTGGGCGCTGATCCAACACAATCTGGCGAGCGCCTACTTGCTGCGTATCCGGGGCGAGCGGGCCGAGAATCTCGGGCAGGCCATCCGCCTCTTCAGGCAGGCGCTCGCGGTCTATACCCGGACCGATTTGCCCGAGCAGTGGGCCTTGACCCAGCACGACCTGGCGCAGGCCTATGCGAACCGCATCCACGGCAGGCGTGCCGAGAATATCAGGCGGGCGATTCACCACTTCGAGCAGGCGCTGGAGGTCCATACCCGGGCCGAGTTGCCCGCCGAGCACGGACGCACCCAACGGGATCTCGGCGATCTGTACTTCGGCCAAGGGGACTGGGCGGCGGCGGAGGCCGCCTATGCCGCGGCAATCGCGGCGGAGGCGGATCTGCCGGCACAGGCCCATACCGAGACCGCTCACCGCAGCGAGGCGGGCAGTCGGAGCCGGACCTACATCAATGCCGCCTATTGCGCGATGCGCCTGAGGCGACCGGCGGAGGGCCTGTTGCGCCTGGAGCAGGGTAAGACCCACCTCCTGCGGGAGCCCCTGGCCTTGAGCGAGGTTGAGCTGACGGCGCTGCCTGCGGCCGAGCGAGAGGCTATCACGGCGGCCCGGCAGGCCGTGCACGACCTGGAGGCGGAGATGCTCCTCCCGCCGGATACCCCCGCCCGCCGTAGCGACCGCGAGTTGGCGGAGACCCTACCTCGGGCGCGGGCCGCGCTCGACCAGCTGATCGAGGCCATCCACGCCGCGCGGCCTGAATTCATACCCACCGGCCTGGAGCTGGCCGGGTTGCTGGAGCTGATCCCCGCGGGGGGCGCCTTGGTGGTGCCGCTCTTGACCTCCCAGGGCAGCGCGGTGTTCGTGGTCCCCTACGGGACGGTGACGGTAACCCAAGAACATCTCATCGCGCTGGAGGGCTTCACCGCCGCCGATTTGCAGACCTTGCTGCAAGGGCCGCCGGATGGGCCGCAACCGGCCGGCTGGCTCGGTGTTTACGACAAGTACCGCATCTCCCCGGAGAGTCCCGAGATAAAGAAACAATGGCTCGACCGGATTGAGACGGCGGGACGGGAGCTGTGGGACGGGTTCCTGGGGCCGGTCCATGAGCGGCTGCAGCAGCAGGGCTTCCGGCAAGGCGCCCCCCTGCTCTTTATGCCCCAGGGTGGCTTGGGCCTGCTGCCGGTCCATGCCGCCTGGCGTACCCACGGTGGGCACAGGCGCTACTTGCTCGACGACTGGACCATCCGCTACCTACCCAGTGGTTATGCCTTATCCGTCGCCCGCCGGCGCCTGCGGGAGGAAAGGCGCCAGGGGTATAGGCTGCTCGCCGTCGTCAACCCGACCCGGGACCTCCGGTTCGCCCCGGCCGAGGGTAGGGCGGTAACGGCCCTCTTTTCCGACTTCCAGCGGTTGGAAGGGAATGCCGCCACGGTCGCGGCCGTCATCAAGACCGCACCCGGCTGTCACTACCTCCACCTTGCCTGCCACGGCTTCTACGATTGGTGGGACCCGATGCAGTCCGGTCTGACACTGGCCGCGGGACAAAAATTGACCCTGTCCCAGCTCATTGCCGAGCTGGATCTCAGTGCCTCCCGGCTGGTCACCCTCTCCGCGTGCGAGATCGGTATGACCGACATCCGCCGTTCCCCCGACGAGTACCTGGGTCTACCGGCCGGCCTCTTGCAGGCCGGGGCGCCGGCGGTGGTCGGTACCCTGTGGCCCGTTGCTGACCTGGCGACCGGTCTGTTGCTGGAGCGCTTCTACCGGAACCTGCTCGGCCACGCCGGCAACCAACCGCTGCCGGCGGCCTCGGCACTGCGCGCGGCGCAACGTTGGTTGCGTGACGTCTCGGTCGAAGAATTGCGCGCGCAAGGCGGTGCAGCGGCGGCCCTCGAACAGGCGCCGGTGGACGCTACCCCCTTCGCGCATCCCTACTATTGGGCCACCTTTACCTGTTCCGGGGCGTGAGATTCCGCGCATGGGTATGAGTTGATGGCATTGCCGCCGATGATGGCGAACCGATCTCGCCTGATCTGCCTTGGTTGGTGGTGACACGCGGAACCGCCGAGATTTTAATTGAGCATGGGAAAATAATCTGGTAACTTGGATCCGGAAAGGGGGCAGGGGGTAGTTGTCAGGGGACAGGGCAAACCGGGTTCGTCCCTCAACCCAGCCTGCGGCTCAGGGTGAGCGCGTGTAAATCTTGCTGAAAACGTGATGTTGCCGAATTGGTTTTCCCGACGCTGGAAGACTCGTAGGCGCGGGCTTGCTCCGCACCTACCGGTCATGGCCAACCACCGCAGGTGCGGCTGATGACCCCATCCTGGTCTATCATTTTCCGGCAATCGCCTAAGTTTAACCCTGGAGTTTAGGGCACTTTGAAAAATACGGTTTTCGTCTACAGCACCTCCTAACAATCAATGACTTAGAATCGCTTGATTGGTGAAAATACCTATTTTTCAAGGTGCCCTAATTACCTCACGGATTCAGGTTGTTGATTGAGAACACCCCCTGGGAGGACAGCGATGAAGACCTTCAACACCGCCGGTCCCGTCAGGCCGGACAAACATTACACCATTCCTCCGCTGGCGCGTTGGGATATGGATGGAATCCGGCGCTTGATCGCGGAGGAACGCTATTTCGTCCTCCACGCCCCGCGTCAGACCGGCAAGACCTCCTGTCTGTTGGCCTTGATGGAAAAACTCAACGCGGAGGAAAGCTATACGACCTTGTATGTGAACCTGGAGCCCGGTCAGTCGGCACGGGGGGATGTCCAGGCGGGGATGCGCACGGTGATCGGTGCTCTGGCCCGGAACGCCCGTCGTTACCTGGATGATCGGCGGCCGGAGGGCTGGATCGAGGGGGCATTGCGCACCACCGGCGCCCATGGTGCCCTGCAGGGTCTGCTCTCCCGCTGGTCGGAGGAGAGCGACCGCCCCATCGTTCTGTTACTGGACGAGGTGGATTCCCTGGTGGGGGATACCCTGATCTCCCTGTTGCGCCAGATCCGGGCCGGCTACCCGGATCGTCCCCAGGCCTTTCCGCAGACGGTGCTCTTGTGTGGGGTACGGGATGTCCGGGATTACCGCATCCATGACGGTGACAACCAGATCGTCCTCGGTGGTAGCGCCTTCAACATCAAATCCAAATCGCTTCGGTTGGGGAACTTCAGTCACGCGGACATCGCCGCCCTCTATGCCCAACATACCGAGGAGATCGGACAAACGTTCGAAACCGGGGTGGTCGATTATGTCTTCGAGCAGACCGGCGGTCAGCCCTGGTTGGTCAATGCCCTCGGCTACGAGGCCTGTTTTGAAATGGAGGCTGGCCGCGACCGCAGCCGCCCTGTCGGCCTGACGCTCCTGGCCGGTGCCCGGGAGCGGCTCATCGAGCGGCGGGACACCCATCTCGACCAATTGATAAACCAACTGCGAGAGCCCCGGGTACACAAGATTATCAGCGAGCTATTGAGTGGCGACATCGCGCCTGGCACCACCCCGCCCAGCGAGGACGATCAGCTCTATGTGCAGGACCTAGGACTGATCCACACCCGCCCGCAGGTCGAGATCGCCAATCCCATCTACCGGGAGATCATCCCGCGTACCCTGACCTGGATCACCCAGACCCGCATCCCCCAGGAGACCGCCTGGTATCTGGACAAGGACGGACACCTGGATTTCCCCAAGCTGCTCGACGCCTTCCAGCAATTCTTCCGGGAGAACGGCGAAATCTGGATCGAGCGGTTCGACTACAAGGAGGCCGGTCCGCAATTATTGATGCAGGCGTTCCTACAACGCATCGTCAACAGCGGTGGGCGCATCGACCGGGAATACGGGCTGGGATGGCGCCGCACCGATCTCTTGGTACAGTGGCCTCTGGACGCGGATCAGGGCTTCCATGGCCCGGTCCAACGGGTGGTCATCGAGCTCAAGCTCCTGCACAAATCCCTGGAGGCGACGATCGCAGAGGGCCTGGTCCAGACCGCCGACTACATGGACCGTATCGGCACCGACGAAGGCTATCTGGTCGTCTTCGATCGGACCCCGGATACCTCATGGGAGAAAAAGGTCTTTGTCAGGGAAGGGCAGTATGGGAGATACCGGGTCGGAGTGTGGGGGATGTAAAAGGTTGTCTAAGAACTAAGGCGATTTCTGTCAAATGACAGACCAGCCTGCTTGTCTTTGCGTCTGTCTTCGGGGTCGCGACAACAGTTACATCGCACAACGATGCGCCTGTTGTCACTCCTTGAAGACGAACGAATAGCCGACCCATCCTGGTCTATCATTTTCCGGCAATCGCCTAATTTACGGGATGATAAGTTATGAGCTTAACTTGAGGCATAACTAATGTCAAGCCCATAACTTATCATTCCGAAAATCAATGGCCGCGGCCGCGCCCTCGATGCTCAGGTAAGGAGTGATACTCCGGTAGCCGTCCGGAATCGGTTTTACTGACATCTGTAATCTCCTGTTGCGGGGGATGAGGAAGTGCAGAATCGGTGCAGGGAACCGGTTGTGATGGCATAAGGCGACAGGCTTTAATCCGATCCGACGGGCGGGTCCTCCACCCCCACCATGGATTCCATGAGTTTCAACAGGGGTACCCGCAGGTGGAGCGGCAGGTCTTCCCAGGCAGCCAGCAGGCGGTTCATCTGCTCCACGGCATAGTCACCTGCCGGATCCAGGACATAGCCTTCCTTGCCGGTCGCCAACCACTCCATGCTGACCCCGAGGGCACGTGCCAGGGCCGCCAGGGTGCCCGGCTTTGCCCCTTTGCTTTCGCCGGACTCGATCTTATTGATCGCGCCCGGCGTTACGCCGACCCGCTCTGCGAGCTCGGTCTGTCTCAGTTTTACCCGTTCCCGTGCGGAAGCAACCCGATCGCTGAATGTGTTCATACTCAAAAATTACTTGAGCGATCCATCCGTATGCTATATTAGATGTAAATATATTCATTGCTTCAATAACTTTAGTGCGCGAAGCGCATCATAGTTGGAACTATGGACGTTAAGTCCCTTCACTTTCAGTCCGTGGCTTGTCCATGGATGAGGACGTTAGTCCTCTAGACTATGGACTTTCAGTCTATAGTGATTGATATTTTGGGGCAGCGGACATAACCAAGGCGGAGGCGATTCGGTTCTTCGGGAGCAAGCAGGCGTTAGCGGAGGCGCTGAGTATCCACTGGAGCCTGATTTCGAAGCTGCCGGAGCGGCTGCCCACCAAACACAGCGACCGGGCGACAGGGGCGGCGATCCACCTAGGTCGGGCGATCCTGCAGCTGGTCGCCCCGGAGGCGGCCGCCGGTCGTCGGCAGCCGGAATGTGAGTAGCTGTCCCGGTTAGAAGCGATCCTGAATGATCTGGCGCTGATTGCAGAACCGGACGGGTTGCGTCACGCTATGTTACGCCGTGCCTGTCCGGGCGCGGCCCTGGGTTGTTTGGCGTGGGTTGTGGGATCTGACGTGTTGGGTTACGGCGCGTTCAACGGAGTTTGTATTCTTCGGGATCGGGCAGCGTGCCTAACCCAACCTCCACTCAACGCGAGCGCTGCACGTGTAAGCTGCGCGGGGGGTTATGTAGGTGTAGGTTGCGTTAAGGCGATTGCCGGAAAATGATAGGCCAGGATGGGTCGGCTATTCGTTCGTCTTCAAGGAGCGACAACAGGCGCATCGTTGTGCGATGTAACTGTTGTCGCGACCCCGAAGACGGACGCAAAGACAAGCAGGCTGGTCTGTCATTTGACAGAAATCGCCTAAGACGCTGGCACTGGCCCGACCGTAGATCAACGGGCCTTTGTGCGTCGAACGCAACATGTCGAATCCCCCGGACAACGCCAGACAGCTCAGAATTGCTCTTTTAAGTATAATCAACAATAATTCCTTAAATAGGTAACTACGCTTTTTAATCGAGAAGCGATTTATACGCGCTCACCCCGGCTCTTGCCCTGGATTGGGTACGCTTGACATCCGACCTGATAAACTACCTCCAATCGACTATCCGGGGCCTGGTACCCCGTTTCACCTTATTTTTCGCTCTCAGAGCCCTCCCAAACGTGCCCGGGCAAAGCACAGCGCACTCTCTTGCCAAGTGCTGTAACGCCGCCTTGGCGCGTTTGGGGGGCTCCCTTCGAGCGCGGCGAGAAGCGGCCAGCTGCGGTGTTGCGCGAGCTTGAAAGAAGACTGGTTATTCCTGCGCTCGCGCGCCTAGCATCTGACCGCTTCTCGCCGCGCTGAGAACGGAAAATAAGGTGAAACGGGGTACTGGAAATGATTCGACTGACCCAGGGCATACCGGCACGCCTCGCTGCGGTGCGGGCGCGCATCCGCGCCGCCGAAGATCGCTTCGGGCGCGAGCCGGGTAGCGTTGCCTTGCTTGCCGTGAGTAAAAAGCAGGAGGCAGCGAAGCTCCGCGCCGCCTTTGCCGTTGGCCAGACGGCCTTCGGCGAGAGTTACGCCCAGGAGGCGGCCGAAAAGATGGGCGCGCTCGAGACCCTGGGGGTTCAATGGCACTTCATCGGCCGCATCCAGGGCAACAAAACGCGGCAAATCGCGGAGCGCTTTGACTGGGTGCACAGCCTGTGCGATCTCAAGCATGCCCGACGCCTGAGTGAACAACGCCCGGCACAGCTACCCCCACTGACGGCCTGTGTTCAGGTCAATCTCGACCTGGAGCCTGGCAAGGTCGGACTGCCTCCGGCCCAGGTCGCCGATTTCATCACGGCCTGCGCGGGACTGCCGCGACTAAAGCTGGTTGGGCTCATGGCCCTGCCCGCGCCCAGGGAGGACGCGGCGGCCCGCCGCCGTCCCTTTCGCGCATTGCGTCTGCTGCGGGACCGCATCGCTACCGGAGATAGGGCCGGGGTCACACTGCCGCTTCCGGTGCTCTCGATGGGTATGTCCGCCGATCTGGAGGCGGCGATCGCCGAAGGCGCGACCATAGTACGGGTGGGAACCGCCGTGTTCGGATCACGTGATGATGGTTGAAGCGGGATTGGTCATCGTCATCCAAGATCGTGGTCGTCACCGTGATCGTCATCGTGATCGAGTTTGGCTTCGATCATGATCACGACTGCGATCACGATCAGTTTTGTAGGTCGGGTTAGGTGCACCCTGCGATGCGAGAGTGGGCAACCGAGGTTGAACGCGCCGTAACCCGACATTCACGGCTGGATTGCGGCCTCTGGAAGCGGCGATCGCCGAGGGCACGACCATGGTGCGGGTGAGAACCGCCATCTTCGGACCACGTGACGCTGGTTGAAGCGGGATTGGTCATCGTCATCCAAGATCGTGGTCGTCATCGTGATCGAGTCGCGAGGTCCGCGCGGGCCGGCGCGCGGGGGGTCATGTAGGTGTAGGTTGCGTTAAGGCGATTGCCGGAAAATGATAGACCAGGATGTGTCGGCTATTCGTTCGTCTTCAAGGAGCGACAACAGGCGCATCGTTGTGCGATGTAACTGTTGCCGCGACCCCGAAGACGGACGCAAAGACAAGCAGGCTGGTCTGTCATTTGACAGAAATCGCCTAAGACGCCGACACTGGCTTGGCCGTCGATCCACGAGCCGTTGTGCGTCGAACGCAACACGTCGGATCCTCCGGACGACACCGAATAATTCAGGATTGCCGATCAATCCGCGCCCCCGAGGTGGCGCACCAGCGCCCGCAATGCCTGGCCGCGGTGGCTGAGCCGATTCTTGATAGCGGCAGGCAGCTCCGCCGCGCTGCAGTCTTCCCCCGGAACATAGAACACCGGATCATAACCGAAGCCGTTTTCGCCCCGGGGGGCGGGCAGGATGCGCCCCTCCCAGGTCCCCTGACAGATCAGGGGGGTTGGGTCCTCACCATGACGCATGTAGACCATGAGGCATTGGAAGCGGGCGCTGCGTGACTCCTGGGGGACGCCCTGCAATACCGCGAGGAGTCTTTCCAGATTCGCCTGGTGGGATGCGCCCACCCCGGCGAAGCGGGCGGAGTAGATGCCCGGCGCCCCGTCCAGGGCATCGACCTCGATCCCCGAGTCGTCGGCGATCACCGCCAGGCCGCTGTGGCGGGCCGCGCCACGGGCCTTGAGGATCGCGTTCTCGACAAAGGTCAGGCCGGTCTCCTCCACCCCCGGCACCCCGAATTCGTTCTGGGGTACCACTCGAATCCGGGTTGCTTCGAGCAGTGCGTTGATCTCCCGGACCTTACCGGGGTTGTTGCTGGCGAGGACGATAGGACCGTCCCGGTGTGTTCCGCTCATGGTTCTATCCTTCCGCCCTGCTCCGGTGGGGGGACCGGTTCGGCCAGGGCCGTGCGTTGGGCCGCCAGGATCTCCCGAATGCCGGTCTCCGCATAATCCAGCATGGCTGCCAACTTGGGGCGGGAGAAGGGCTTACCCTCCGCCGTGCCCTGGATCTCCACCAAGCGCCCCTGCTCGTCCATGACCAGATTCATATCCGTCTCGGCGCCGCTGTCCTCCGCATAGTCCAGGTCGAGTACCGGCTCCCCCTGGTAGATGCCGACGGAGATGGCGGCGATCTGGGCGATCAGCGGATCGCCGTCCAGGATCCCCTGCTTCAGCAGACCGCGTACCGCGTCGTGGAGAGCGATCCAGGCGCCGCTGATGGCGGCGGTGCGGGTCCCCCCGTCGGCCTGAATGACGTCGCAATCCAGGGTGATGGTGCGTTCCCCCAGGGCCTGGAGGTCCACCGCGGCCCGCATGGAACGGCCGATCAGGCGTTGGATCTCCAGGGTCCTACCACCCTGCCTCCCGCGGGCGGCCTCGCGCGCGGTGCGTTCACCGGTGGCGCGCGGGAGCATACCGTACTCGGCGGTGATCCAGCCGCTGCCGCGGCCCTTCAAAAAGCCGGGTATCCGTTCTTCCACACTGGCCGTGCACAGCACCCGGGTGGCGCCGAATTCCGCCAACACGGAACCCTCGGCGTAGCGGGTGAAACCACGGGTAAAGGCAAGGGGGCGCAGCTGGTCCGCGCGGCGCAGAGATGGTCGCATCGAGCACTCACTGTAGGATTTTTCATAGAGAGAGCCACCATCTTGTGCGTCTCGGCGCGCCCCGTCAAATCCGCCGCCTCCTTCCAGGCAACCCGCACAGGTTTCGTCGGTAGTGGTCAGGGTTTAAATCGCGTTACCCCTGATTTGAGAATACCCCCTAGCCCCCCCCATTTCACCTTATTTTTCATACTCAGAGCCCTCCAAACGTGCCAAGGCAAGGCACCGCGCGCAGGGAATAGCTCCCTCTCTTGCCAAGCGCTGTAACGTCGCCTTGGTGCGTTTGGGGGGCTCCCTTCGGGCGCGACGAAGAAGCGGCCAGCTGCGTTGTTGCGCGAGCTTGAAAGAGGACCGGCTATTCCTGCGCTCGCGCGCCTGGCATCGGGCCGCTTCTCGCCGCGCTGAGAGCGAAAAATAAGGTGAAATGGGGTGCTAGGTCCCAGCATAGCTTACCCGCGGGTCCGGCGGTATCATCGGCGGCCAAGGCAATGCGTGCGGGAAGGGGAATCATGGGGACGGCACAGGGGACCGGGGGCATCTCGAAGGACGCCTATCTCGAGTGGGCGCGGCGGGTATTGCGGATCGAGGCCACCGCCATCGCTGCTCTGATCGAGCAGGTGGACGCGGATTTGGCCGCTGCCGTGGATGCGATTCTCGCCAGCCGGGGGAGGGTGATCGTCTGCGGTATGGGCAAGTCGGGCCTGATCGGGAATAAAATCGCAGCGACCCTGGCGAGTACGGGTACGCCTGCGTTCTCCGTACATCCGGGGGAGGCCTCTCACGGCGATCTGGGCATGGTGCGCTCGGAGGACATCTTCCTTGCGCTCTCGAACTCCGGAGAGACGGATGAGGTGATCCGGCTGATCCCCTTTCTCCAGGACAACGGGAACCAGCTCATCGCTATCACGGGCCGGCCCGCTTCGACGCTGGCGCGGCATGCGGATTTTCACCTGAATGCCGCGGTGCCCGAGGAGGCCTGTCCCCTCCAGCTCGCCCCTACCGCCTCTACCACCGCGGCCCTAGCGCTGGGCGATGCCCTCGCCATCGTGTTGATGGAGGCCCGCGGCTTTCGTCCCGAGCACTTTGCCCGCTTCCATCCCGGCGGAGACTTAGGAAGGCGTCTGCTGACCCGGGTGGAGCATGTGATGCATACCGAGCAGCTGCCCATCGTCCGCCCGGACGACCCTGCCGCTCACGTCGTCCAGACCATCAGCGCGGGGCGCATGGGAGTCGCGGTGGTCTGTGTGGACCGGGAGCTGACCGGCATCATCACCGACGGTGATCTGCGCCGGGCCATGGAGCGCCATCGCAGGGATTTTTCGGAGCTGCTGGCCAGTGATATGATGACGGCGAATCCCATCCGCATCGACCGGCAGGCACGTTTACAGGAGGCCGTCGACCTGATGACGGAGCACAGCATCACCAGCCTGGTGATCGTCGCTGGCCGGCGTCTGATCGGAGTGGTTCACCTGTTCGATTGCACTGTGTGAAGCGGGTCACCGATCGCTCCGTGTTGTTTGGGGGAAAAGATCCCTCCTGCGTCGGGGCAAGTTTGACTGATTTCGAATGAAGGGCACCTTGAAAAATAAGTATTTTCACCAATCAAGCGACTCTAAGCCATTGATTGTTGGTGTGTACTGTAGACGAAAACCGTATTTTTCAAAGTGCCCTGAAGGGGAATGCAGATGCAGCCTAATACCGATCCGAAACCTACCTCACCATCTTCGAAGACGGACAATATTGCGACCGCTATCGAAAATGCTGAGTTGTTGCTTCAATATGTCGCTGAAAGTGGTATTGCTATCGATAAAGATGACCTCTCGGTCGTGGTCGACTCGAAGCTCTCATACCGGGATGGCACATTGGATGCAGCAGCGGAGCGTTTGTTTTGGCGAGCTTTTACGAATGTGACACATGCCGTAAAACCCGTGGCGACCCAGTCACTAAAATCGATACATCAGCCCTCTAAGGAAAGTAGGAAGCGCGCGGCGAGTGATGTTGATAAGGCTGTGTCATGCTATAGAGCCTTAGCTGTTGTGTCACTCTTTGCCTTACTTATCCTTCAGATCTATTTGATCATTGGCGTCACGGCAAGAACGAAGTTGAATGAATTGTTTGAGCAAAAAGAGATTATTAAAGCGAAAATCGAGGAAGTCACGACGCTCGAAGAACTGACAGCCAAGAGCGCAGCAGATGATGTGAATATCAGAGCGTTACGCGCTCGATACGAAGAGATCGAGCAGAAACAGGATGCGAACTATGAGCTGCTGAGGGGTTGGAATAAAATATGGTTGGCTTTTTTCTTGAAAGACGAGTTTCAAAGGAAAGCTTAGAAACTATCGCAAAACCGAGTACGAAAGCCGATTTACAGCACTGGAAAATGAGATTACACAGCTGGAAGCATCCCTACGATCACGGGGTGATGTGGATAGCGCCGCACCGGATGAAACGAATCAACGCGAACAACTTGCCCGATTACAAGAAGCATTACAAGAAAAACGGCTCGAGCGGGAACTTGACATAACACGAAATCAGTTCTTTTTGAACACCTTTGCTTCCGAATATGTGACTGTCGCCCTGGAAAGATATATACTTCCCTTGCTCTATGGCTTGTTAGGTGCGGTCTTCTTCGTGTTAAGGGCCTTGTCGAAGGAATTGCAGGATCTCACCTATTTGCCGATGACGGAAATCAATTATCGGTTACGTATTCCAACCGGAGCGCTTGCGGGGTTGACCATCAGCTGGTTCTTTACGGGAGATAATCTCAGCGTTGGCCTTTCCGGCTTTGCCATGCCATTTCTAACAGGGTACAACGTAGAACTCCTGTTTGTTTTAATGGATAAGATTATTTCGCAATTTACCGGTAAAGACTCCGATTCGGAATTTGCCCCGTCTCAATCGCAACCGGCGAGTAAGGGTTCCGGTTCGGAATCTGTTTCATCTCAATCGCAGCTGGCGAGTAAAGATGCTCAAAAACCTTAAATTGGGTGTAGGTTATGTTAGGCGCGCTACCTGATCCCGAAGAACACAAACGGCGTTGAATGCGCCGTGACCCAACATGTCCGATCCTGCAGACAACGCTAAATCATTCAGGACCAGGGGTAAGAAGCTGTCTAAAAACTGAGCCATTGGTTTTCATAGAACCGTACCCGTAGGGTGGGCTGTGCCCACCGGTCAGGCATAGTATTTGGTGGGTATAGCTCACCCTGCAGGTTAGTTAGTTCTTATACAGTCTCTATACGGGTTCCGCTACGAACCGACGGACCGTGCCGAGTATGTCCAAGGATTTTTTCCCAAGACGCTGGCAAAGTACCATGCCCGGATCGACTTTATTGCCGAGCGGCTCGGAGCCAAGAAGGTGAAGGAGTTGGAACGTCTGGCGACCGCCTACTATGTCACCAAGAAGCTGCCTGATGGGACCACTGAGGAGCGGGCGGCCGAGTTGATGAAAATCAAGCCGCATGTCGAGTTGGATGGTGCGGTAGCGGCTATTCGTGAGGTGGATGAGATTATCGACCAGGCGCAGGTCCTCGTACATTGACATGCCCAAAAGGGAAAATGATACGCATGTGGTAGGCGAAAACAACGAATCACACGAATCGGCGCGAATTCATCCGCGAGGATTCGCGTGATTCGTCGTTTTCCCTCTTTTGCCGACCGGTAACGCTTAACTTAATAGCATTGCTCGATTACCTCCGTGCCTGGAAAAAATCCCGCAGCAGCTGACCGCACTCGTCGCCGAGGAGACCGCCCGTGCAGTTGGTGCGGTGGTTGAAGCGGGCGTCCGCGGGCAGCAGGTCGAAGACGCTGCCACAGGCACCACTCTTGGGATCGGCCGCCGCGAACAGGACCCGTTCCACCCGGGCCTGGATGATGGCGCCCGCGCACATGGGGCAGGGCTCCAAGGTGACATAGAGGTGGGTGCCGGGCAGCCGGTAGTTACTGAGACGACGCCCGGCGTCGCGCAGGGCCAGGATCTCGGCATGGGCACTCGGGTCCTGGTCGGCGATCGGGCGATTCCAGCCTGCACCCACCAGCGCGTCCTCCCGTACCAGGACCGCCCCTACCGGGACCTCGCCTGCCGCGGCCGCCTGCTTGGCGAGCGCCAAAGCACGGCGCATCCACTCCTCGTCACTCGGCATAAGACTTAAGGCGATTGCCGGAAAATGATAGACCAGGATGGGTCGGTTATTCGTTCGTCTTCAAGGAGCGACAACAGGCGCATCGTTGTGCGATGTAACTGTTGTCGCGACCCCGAAGACGGACGCAAAGACAAGCAGGCTGGTCTGTCATTTGACAGAAATCGCCTAAGGACACGAATTCACGCGAATGAGGGCTCGTGTCCTTTTGTGCTTTTCGTGGTTTTCCGGTTTTCGTACAAAAAATCTACGCCTCGTCGGTCTGAGGAGAAGCCTCGCTAGGCAAGAATCCGTCAGACCCGTCAGGCCGCCGCCGTCAGCATGAAATCTACGTGCACAGCGTCAAAGGGAAAGATGATTCGACCATCACCCGCACGGTTCAAAATGCCTGCATCGGGCAAGGCGTGAACGTCGCTATGCACGCTTTTCATGTTACGCTCGATCCGCCGGGCAACTTCATGGATACTCATTGTCCCTTGGCCGGCCATCACCTTGAGCAGTACCCAACGCGCGCTGGTCATAGTCTGCCAAAGTAGCTCAACTGAGGCAAAGGAGATATAGGCACCTTGCTGACGGCCCTCGAAGGCAGCGAGGGCACGGTGTGTTACATCATCACGAGCAGCAACTGAGAGCGTTACGGTCGTCATGTACGCCTCCAATCATCTACATCAGACCAGAAATCGGCCAGTAGTCGTGCCGGCGTGGTGAAGCGATACGGCACTTCCTCAGCACCGATGTGCTTATGGTCATCCTTGCCCACTTCGTTATCGTAGCGGAGCACACACTCCTCTGCGACGATATAGGCCAATGCGTACTTGTATTCATTGCTTCAATAACTTTAGTGCGCGGAGCGCATCATAGTTGAAACTATAGACGTTAAGTCCCTTCACTTTCAGTCCGTGGCTTGTCCACGGATGAGGGCTTTAGTTCTCCAGACTATGGACTTTCAGTCCATAGTGGTTGATGTCTTGAGCCACGCACCAACTCTGGTGCTCGCCGAATGCGCAGCTCCGCAAAGGCATCGGATGCAATTTGGTGTCGTTCATGGAGTAGCAACTCGGCCTTCACGTTGGTGTTTCCACAAGCAGTTTCGTATTTCCTTACTCCCACTCGATGGTCCCCGGCGGCTTGCCGGTAATGTCGTAGACCACCCGTGAGACCCCGCGTACCTCGTTGGCGATGCGGCGGCAGACCTGATCGAGGAAGTCATAGGGCAAGCGGGCCCAGCGGGCGGTCATGAAGTCCAGGGTCTCGACCGCCCGCAAGGCGATGACATGGTCGTACTGGCGGTTGTCGCCCACCACGCCGACGGATTTGACGGGCAGAAAGACAGCGAAGGCCTGGGAGACCCGGTTGTAGAGATCTGCCCGGTGCAGCTCTTCGATGAAGATATGGTCCGCCAGGCGCAGGATGTCCGCATAGGGTTTACGGACCTCACCCAGGATACGCACCCCTAGCCCAGGGCCGGGGGAGGGGTGGCGATAGACCGTCTCGTAGGGCAGGCCGAGCTCGACGCCGATCTTGCGCACCTCGTCCTTGAACAGCTCCCGCAGGGGCTCCACCAATTTGAGCTTCATGGCGGCGGGCAGTCCGCCCACGTTGTGATGGGATTTGATGACCTTGGCCGTGCCGGTCTCGGCCCCTGCTGACTCAATCACATCAGGATAGATGGTCCCCTGGGCCAGCCATCTGACGCCGGGCAGCCTTTCCGCTTCCTCCTCGAAGACCCGGATGAAGGTGTTACCGATCAGCTTGCGTTTTCGCTCCGGGTCGGTGACGCCCGCGAGCCTGGCCAGGAAGCGCTCCTCAGCGTCGGCGCGGATGACCTTGATCCCCATGTGGCGGGCAAAGGTGCGCATGACCTGTTCGCCCTCACCCAGCCGCAGCAGCCCATTGTCGACGAAGACGCAGGTGAGCTGGTCGCCGATGGCCCGATGCAGCAGGGCGGCCACCACGGAGGAATCCACGCCCCCGGACAGGCCGAGCAGTATCTGGTCGGTGCCCACCCGGCGGCGGACTTCTGTGATGGCGTCCGCGATGATATTGCCCGCTGTCCAGAGGTTGCCGCAGCCGCAGATGGCGTGGACGAAGTGCTCGATGATGCGTTGCCCCTGGCGGGTATGGGTGACTTCCGGGTGGAACTGGAGGCCATAGAGGCGCCGCCCCTCGTCCGCCATGCCTGCCAAGGGCGCATTGTCCGTGGTGCAGATGGCGCGAAACCCCGGTGGCAGGGCCTCGACCCGGTCGCCGTGACTCATCCAGACGTCCAGCAGGCCGTAGCCTTCGGGGCTAGTATGGTCCTCGATGTCCCGCAGCAGCCGGGAGTGGCCGCGGGCGCACACCTGGGCATAGCCGTACTCGCGCCGGGTCGAAGGGGCCACCCGGCCGCCGAGCTGGGCCGCCATGGCCTGCATGCCGTAGCAGATGCCGAGTACGGGAACACCGAGCTCGAATACGGCGGCGTCGGCCCGTGGGGTCGCTTGCTCATGGACCGATTGGGGACCGCCCGAGAGGATGATTCCCTTGGCCCCGAAGCCACGGATCCGGTCGGCATCCAGATCCCAGGGATGGAGCTCGCAGTAGACCCCCGCCTCGCGCACCCGGCGGGCGATGAGCTGGGTGTACTGAGAGCCGAAATCCAGGATCAGAATCCGATCGGCATGGAGGGGGCTTGGATTGGTGGTCACAGGGCGGCTCGATATGAGATGGGGACAGTTATCAGTTGTCAGGGGGCAGAGAGTGGAAGGGGTAATGGCTGAATTTTAAGTGATGAGGTTTACCAACCCCGACCTCGTCATTCCGACAGGGAATGCCGGAATCCAGCGCCACGGATGGCAGAAGCAATGGAGGTTCGGATCACTAGTACAACATTTCGACTGATATTGCGGGCATAATCCCTTAGAGGCTGTCTAAAAACTAAGCCATTGATTTTCATAGAACCGTACCCGTAGGGTAGGCTGCGCCCACCGGTCAGGCATAGTATTTGGTGGGCACAGCCCACCCTACAGGTTAGTTAGTTCTTATACCGTCTCTTATCAGTCGAAACCGGGTACTAGGCCGGCGGTGTGCTCATCAGTTTCAACGTTCGACAAGCCGCAATTGCTGCGGCAACCATGAGTCTTCCAGTGTGATAGACACCACCTCGAGTGGTGGTGCGGTAACTTGGCCGGCCTCGGCGAAGCGATCAATTTCAACCCAGGCACCAGCCTCAAGTCGGTACACCTCCAACGTATGCTCGACTGGATCAGTCAGCCACGCATACCGCATACCATAGCGCGCATACAGTGGCATCTTGTCTTGACGATCCTTCCGTTTGGTGGATGGGGAGAGGATCTCGCAGACCCAATCAGGAACGACCTCGAAACGCTGATCTTCCGTCGGGTGGGGCATCCGCTCCCGCCGCCAACCGGCCAGGCCCGGCACCGCCACCTCGCTATTGCGTACAAAGTGGAGCTCCGGCTCATCGATGATCCACCAGCCACCGGGACCCCCGCGGCCTTTATGATAGGGTCCTCCCAATTCCATACCGAGCACCGAACCAGCAATCGCGTGTGGGCCAGCAGGCCGCGGCTGGGTGTGGAGCTGGCCGTTCAGGATTTCTCCGGTCACCCCCTCGGGTAGGGCCTCCAGGGCCTCATAAAGGGTTGATTGATGTGCTGGCGCTGGTTGCGTCACGGTTTTTCGGTCTCTGCGCAATGTGGTCGATTATCCGCCCGGCTGTCTGTCCAAAAAAAGGCTCGATTCCTAAGGCGGCGGAGATTCGTGGCTACCTCGCCAAGGGTATCAGCAAACGCTCGATCGCCAAATTGGTCGAGCGCTCGCCCTCAACGCTGTACAACTGGCTGGCACGGCGCAACGTCCGCACACCCCAGCATGTGGCCTAAGAGGCTGTCTAAAAACTAAGCCATTGATTTTCATAGAACCGCACCCGTAGGGTGGGCTGTGCCCACCGGTTAGGCATCGTATTTGATGGGCACAGCCCACCCTACAGATTAGTTGGTTCTTACTGCAGTCTCTTAGCCCCGCTCTAAGGTATCGAGATATTTCTCGGCATCGAGTGCCGCCATGCAGCCCGTAGCCGCGGAGGTGATGGCCTGGCGGTAGATCCGGTCCATGACATCGCCGGCGGCGAAGACCCCGGGTACCGAGGTAGCGGTAGCACTGCCCGCGGTACCGCTTCGGACCTCGATGTAGCCATTGGTCATCGCGAGCTGCCCCTCAAAGATGCGGGTGTTCGGGTGGTGCCCGATGGCAATGAAGACGCCCGTCAGCGCGATGTCCTTGGTGGTGCCATCCTGCACCTGCTTGATGCGGATGCCGGTGACCCCGGTCGCGTCACCTAGGACCTCATCGAGTATATGGTTCCACTCGATTGTGACATTGCCTTGTTCGGCCTTCTCCAGGAGATGCCTCTGGAGAATCTTCTCGGCCCGCAGGGCGTCCCGACGATGGATCAGGACCACTTCGGATGCGATGTTGGACAGATAGAGCGCCTCTTCGACAGCCGTGTTCCCGCCGCCGATGACGGCTACTTTCTGGTTTTTGTAAAAAAAACCATCGCAGGTGGCACAGGCGGAGACGCCACGGCCACGGAACTTCTCCTCGGAGGGCAGACCCAGATATTTGGCGCTGGCGCCGGTGGCGATAATCAGGGCGTCGCAGCTATAGGCGCCGGCATCGCCCGTCAGCCGCAAGGGGCGCCCCGAGAGGTCGACCTGGTTGATCTGATCGAAGACGATCCGGGTCTCGTAACGTTCCGCATGCCGGCGCATACGGTCTATCAGATCCGGCCCTTGCACACCGTCCGGGTCACCCGGCCAGTTGTCCACATCCGTGGTGGTCATCAGCTGCCCGCCCTGCTCCAGGCCGGTGATGATCGCCGGGTTCAGGTTGGCACGGGCGCCGTAGACGGCCGCAGTATAGCCGGCGGGACCGGACCCGAGGATGAGTAGGCGACAGTGTCTGGGTTCGCTCATGGTCATCATGCTCCAGTAGCTTGGGTGTTCCCCGCGGCTGCGGTTTCAACCGGAATCTGTTCGCGGCGCGGCGGAAATTAGAGACGCTAGGATCCCTTGATGGACCCTCATCTTTACACATGAGTCAAGTTTGTGCACGGCACCAAACATTCGCGCCTGGTGGGCTTAAGGCGAAGCCTCGCTAACTCGTAGGCCCTATGAAGGCCCGCAGCGGGTTAACCAATCATGATCATGATCATGATCGTGGTCGTGATCGTGTAGTACATACAGGATTGACAGGATGTTCAGGATTAACAGGATTTTGGCGCGTGCTGGTTTGGTCAGGGCGTGATCGGGCGTCGGAAATTCAGGAAAGACAAGCATCGTGTAAATCCTGGGTAATCCTGTCCGATTGGCGTTTTGCGACGACGTTCGAGTTGGACTCGGCGGTCTGAGGCCAAGCCTCGCTGGACTATTTATCGTGACGGACATACTCCGGTTTGCCCAATCCTATCTGGTTGGGACGGTGGGATGGAGCCCTGTGCCTATGCTCAAAGACAGGCTCTGACGTTGGAGGGCCCAGGCGACGTGCTCGCGCACCAGAGCGTTCGGGTGCCCGAGGCGGGCCCGAAGTGCCGCCGTGACGGCCGCGGAGGGAGGCCCATTGCCGAGGGCTACCGCCAGGTTGCGCAGCCAGGCGCAATGTCCGGTCCGACGGATGGCCGAGCCTTCGGTGCGCTTCAGAAATTCAGGTTTGCTCCAGGAGAACAGGTCTAGCAGGGTGGCGTGGTCGAGTCCCTGACGGGGCTTGAAATCGGGCTCCGCACAGATCCGGGCGAAGCGGTTCCAGGGGCAGACTAACTGGCAGTCGTCACAACCATAGATACGATTTCCTATCAACGGGCGCAGCTCCGGGGGGACGGTGCCCTTGAGCTCGATGGTGAGGTAGGAGATGCACAGACGTGCATCCAGCACATAGGGGGCGACAATAGCCTGGGTCGGGCAGGCGTCCATGCAGGCGCGGCAGGTCCCGCAGTGATTCCGGGCCGGCGGGTCCGGGGGCAGCGGCAGATCACAGTAGATCTCACCCAGAAAGAACCAGGAGCCGGCCTGGGTGTTGATCAGGTTGGTATGCTTGCCGATCCAGCCCAGCCCCGATTTCTCGGCCAGGGGTTTTTCCAGCACGGGCGCGGAGTCCACGAACACCCGGTACCCGAAGTCGCCGATCTCGCCGCGCATGCGCTCGGCCAGCTGCTGTAGGCGGCGGCGGAGTATCTTGTGATAGTCCCGGCCCAAGGCATAGCGGGAGATGAATGCAGCAGCGGGGTCCCTGAGCGTCGCCCAGGAGCGGTCCTCGGTCTCGGGTCGGTAGTCCATGCGCGCCGAGATGACCCGCAAGGTGCCGGGGACCAGAGATCCGGGTCGGCTGCGCTTGGTGCCGTGGCGTGCCAGGTAGTCCATTTTGCCGTGCCGGTCTTGGCGCAGCCAGGTTGCATGGCGCCGCTCCGCAAGCCCGAGATCCGTGTCGGCGATGCCGACCTGTTGGAAGCCGAGCGCACGACCCCAGGCCTTGATGCGCAGTGCCAGCGATGCGTGATCGCGGGTAGTCGGTGGTGTGGTCGATGCGGGTCCCGGCATGGGGTTACCAACCATCTCAGCGTAGCCGGACCTCAAATAGAAATGGGGTAGTGGTTGAATTCAAAGTGGCATGGTGCGCAACCGAGTGATTCGGGCCCCACTGCCTTTGCCATCCCTGGCACTGGATTCCGGCACTCCCTGCCGGAATGACGAGGTCGGGGCTGGCAGACTTCACCACTTAGAGCTTAGCCGCTACCCCCATATCTTAAGCAGTCCTGAGTGATTTGGCGTTGTTGGGGGAAAAGATCCCTCCTGCGTCGGGACAAGTTTGACGTGTTGCGTTCGACGCATAGGGGCTTATTGATCGACTTCAGTGTCCGTACCGGCGTCTTAACGCAACCTATACCCATATTACCCCCCGCACGGTCTGCCTGCGCAGATCTCGCGTTGGGTGTAGGTTGGGTTAGGCGCGCTGCCCGATCCTGAAGTGCAGCGACAGAGCCGAGCGCGCCGTAACCCAACACGCCGGATCCCACGGCCAACGCCAAATAACCCAGGACCACGCCCGGACCGGCACGGCGTCAAACGCGGTGTAATGAAACACGACGCTAGGATCCGTTTTAACCAAACAGCTTCTGACAAAAATTTATCCGCGCTCGCTCCGGATTATCTTTCCTTGATTACAGGAGAAAGCCTCTGTAGGGTTGTAATACCAAAGGGGATACCAGGGAGCTGACCTGTGACTCAGGCGACTCGGGTCGGGACGCTGACCTTCGGCGACTATCTGCAACGTGGCATCCGTGAAGGGGCGATGTGGGCCCTGGTATGCGTGGCGCTTTATCTGTTGTTGGCCCTGGTGACTTACTCCCCCCAGGATTCGGCCTGGTCCCACGTTGGTTACGGTCACATCGTGACCAATGCGGGCGGCAGGGTCGGTGCTTGGTTCTCCGATATCGCATTCTATCTGTTCGGTATTCTGTCCTATCTCATCCCGGTTATGGTCGCCTGGAGCGGCTATCTGATCTTCCGCAAACCGGAACCCTGGCCCGAGGTCCGGCTCCACAAGTTGGCGCTACGCTGGTTCGGCTTTTTATTCACCCTGGTCGCGGGCTGTGTCTTCGCGAGTATCTACCTGCCGGTGCTCGGGACCGGATTATCGAACGGAAGCGGGGGAGGACTGGGGTTGTTCCTCAGAGACCATATGCTCCTGGCCTTCGGCCCCAAGGGGACGTTGCTTTTCCTGTTCGGGTTGTTCTTTGTGGGTTTCAGGCTCTTGGGGGTCTCCTGGTTGGCAGTGCTGGATACCGTGGGGGGCGCTATCCTGGCGCTGGTGCGGTGGGTAAAGGATGGAGCCTGGTTGCCGTCGCGGCGCCGTGGGTCCCCGGCGGACGACGTGGACAAGGGCGAGCTCCCCTTGCTCGAGGCCCTGGAGACACCTGGGTCCAGGGTGCCGGAGCTGTCACCAGTCACCGAGTCTGATCCCCCCCCACAGCAGTCGAAACCGGAGCAGTCGAAACCTGTCACGGCAACTGTACCCACGGCAGCGCAGGACAAGTCCCAGCTCGAAATCTCCCGGTTTCTCGGTGAAGGGGGGGGGGGGCCGTCCCTGGAGCTCCTGGACCCGCCACGCAAGAGCGGTAAGGGCTATACGGAGGAGATGCTTGAAGCGCTCTCGCGCCAGGTGGAGGCTAAGCTCGCGGATTTCGGCGTCATCGCGGAAGTGGTTGAGGTGCATACGGGACCGGTGGTTGCCCTGCTGGAGCTTCAGCTTGCGCCCGGCACCAAGGTGAGCAAGATCACGGGGCTTGCCAAAGATATCGCGCGGGCACTGTCCACTGTGAGCGTGCGGGTGGTGGAAATCATACCGGGCAAATCCGTCATCGGCCTCGAGATCCCCAACGAGTACCGCGAGACCGTCTTCCTGAGCGAGGTCCTGGCCTCCCCGACCTATCAGGACGCCAAGGCACCCCTGACCCTGGCCATGGGTACCGATATCGCTGGAAAGCCGGTGTGCGCGGATCTGGCCCGCATGCCCCATGCCCTGATTGCCGGCACCACGGGCTCGGGAAAATCCGTGGCCATCAATGTCATGATCCTGAGTCTGGTCTACAAGTCCACACCGAAAGACGTGCGCCTGATCATGGTGGACCCCAAGATGCTGGAGCTCTCGGTCTACGAGGGCATTCCCCACTTACTCACCCCCGTAGTCACGGACATGAAGGAAGCGGCAAATGCCCTGCGCTGGTGTGTCGCGGAGATGGAACGCCGGTATCGCCTGATGGCCCAGCTCGGGGTGCGCAACATCGCCGGCTACAACCGCAAGGTGGCGGACGCGGAGGCAGCCGGGGCACCTATCCCTGATCCACTATTGGTGACCGAGCCGGGTGGATTAGGAGTAGACGAGACCGAGGCAGTGCCTCACCTCGCCCATCTCCCCTACATCGTGGTCATCATCGACGAGCTGGCGGATATGATGATGGTCGTGGGCAAGAAGGTGGAGGAGCTCATCGCGCGCCTGGCGCAGAAGGCGCGGGCCTCGGGAATCCACCTGCTGCTCGCGACCCAGCGCCCGTCGGTCGACGTGCTCACGGGCCTGATCAAGGCCAATATCCCGACCCGTATGGCCTTCCAGGTGTCCTCGCGGGTCGATTCGCGGACCGTCCTCGACCAGATGGGGGCCGAGCACCTCCTGGGGTGGGGCGATATGCTTTATCTTCCTCCCGGCACCAGCATTCCCCAACGGGTGCACGGTGCCTTCGTAGACGACCAGGAGGTGCACCGGGTCGCGGAATACCTCAAGCGAACGGGGGCGCCGGACTACATCGACACCGTTCTGCAGGATACGGGGGAGGCCATTCCCGGTATCGATCCGGAGCCCTCCGGCGGTGACACCGAGGACCAGGATCCCCTGTTCGACGAGGCGGTCCAGTTCGTCACCGAGACTCGCCGGGCCTCCATTTCGGGTGTGCAGCGCAGGCTCAAGATCGGCTACAACCGGGCCGCCCGCATAGTCGAGGAGATGGAACGCATCGGCCTGGTCGGCCCCGCCGAGACCAACGGCAACCGGGAGGTCTTGGTCCCGCCTTCGCCTGAGGTTTGACCTCCAAATCCCGATCCCGAAAACGATAACTTAGGAATGGACAAGTATGCGAACTGTGAAACGGTATTCATTGATTAAAGCGGAACGTGAAAATCAAGGTTTGCGCGATACTGCAACCATTCAGATTCCTTCGTTGGTTGTTGTCGAATGACTCACATGCAGTTGATCCAAAATCCGGTAACCCTAAAAAGGGGCGTTGCCCTTCAATCCGGATTACTCCGGCTGAGAGGCCCGTGGATCATCCTGCTGGCGCTTCTGCTGTGCAGTTCTGCGACGGCCGCTGGCGGTCCCGAGCGCTTGCAGGGCTACCTGAGAGGGCTCAAGTCATTGGTCTCCGATTTCAGGCAGATTACCCTGAATGTTGACGGGGGCCGCGCGCTGGAATCGAGGGGCACCTTCTATCTCAGGCGTCCCGGCAGGTTTCGCTGGGAATACAGGCGTCCGGTCAGGCAGGTCATCGTCGCCGACGGCAAACGCGTGTGGTTGCACGATCTGGAGTTGGATCAGGTCTCCCACCAGAGCCAGGCCAAGGCCCTGGGTGGTACACCGGCCCAGCTGTTGGTGACAGAAGGGCCTATCGACCGTTACTTCAGGGTGACCCCCTGGGATGCCGGGGACGACCGCGAATGGGTCGAGTTACGGCCCAAGGCCAAGGATACCCAGGTGGTGAGGATCCGCATCGGCTTCATCGGCAAGCGTCTCGACACCTTGGTCATGGAGGACAGCTTCGGTCAGCTCACGCGCTTCGTTTTTACAGGAACCAAACGCAACTCGAGGCTCGATGAGGACCTGTTCCGCTTTGACGCATCCGCCGTCGTCGATTTTCTGCAGATCAACTGATTCTGCTTTGTCACATCCGGCCTGACCGGTTGCATTTAGGATTGGTCTCGTTCGATCCTGGCGCTGTTCAGCGTTATTTGTGTTGCCTGGGAAGGTGTCGTGTTGGGTTACGGCGCGCTCAACGCTGTTTGTGTTCTTCAGGATCGGGCAGCGCGCCTAACCCAACCTACACCCAAGGCGAGGTCCGCGCAGGCAGGCTATTGGAGCCGTTTGATATCTGAAAACAGTCGGTTAAAGTTGAATATCAACAGGCCTTGAGCAATGGAAATCGATACCATGACTGAGTTAGTAACCGAAGAGGAGATGATTCGCTCTATTTGCGGCCATCTTCCGCAGCTGCTGCGCAGCGATCCGTCGCTGGGCGACTATATCCTGAGCGTTACGCGCGAGCATTTCCCTTCCAAGGTGGAAACGGAAGATCGGTTTACTCGGATGCTGAATGAATTGGCACGGGATCGGGAGGTGCAAAGCCGTAAATGGGAGGAGCAAAAGGAGGAAGACCGGCGTAGGTGGGAAGCGCAGGACCGTAAATGGGAGGTGGCCAACCAGCGCTTCGATAAAGTGGACAGGGAGCTTGGGAGATTGGGACGCTCGGTTGGCGGGCTGGGGGCGCGTTGGGGTACCCAAGCGGAGTGGGCCTTCGGCGATGCGCTGGTCGCCATCCTGGTGGAAAGCTTCGGGGTGGAGGTGATCAATGTGAACGAGTTCGACGATAAGGGCGAGGTCATCGGGCGACCGGATCAGGTCGAGCTCGACGTGATCATCAAAAACGGCTTGCTGATTCTCTGTGAGCTCAAGTCGTCGATGAGCAAATCCGAGATGCACATCTTCGAGCGCAAGGTTCGCTTTTATGAACGGCGTCATGGTAGGCAGGAGGCCCGCATGATCGACGACCCGGCGCGCCAGGTCGGCGAGAAGTTGGGTATCGATCTCTATCCCGATTCGCTGGATGTGCCGGTGTAGCGAGCTGTTGTTCCGTCTTTATTCACTGGACCTGCAGGGCGCAGGGAATCGGTTTTGATGGAATGAGACGGCAGGCGGATGGGAGGGGACGCTTAACCTTGGAGTGCGCCGCGATCCGACATGCCGACCCCTGCGCCTAAATCGCTCCTCTCCACTGCACCCGCAGCACCCCTAGCCGACCGCATGCGGCCGCGCGCACTGGAGGAGGTGTGCGGACAGTCCCACCTCCTCGCGCCCGGCAAACCGCTGCGTCGGGCCATCGAGGCGGACCGGCTTCATTCCATGGTCTTCTGGGGACCGCCCGGCACCGGTAAGACCACCCTGGCGCGTCTCCTGGCGGCTTTTCGGGGGCCAATTTCCGCAAGTTCTCCGCTGTACTCTCGGGCGTCAAAGATATCCGCGAGGCTGTGGCCAAGGCACACAAGGTCCGGAAACGGGAAGGCCGCGGCACCATCCTCTTTATCGACGAGGTACATCGCTTCAACAAGGGCCAACAGGACGCCTTTCTGCCCCACGTGGAAGCGGGGACCCTGATCTTCATCGGCGCCACCACCGAGAACCCTTCCTTCAAGCTCAACAACGCCTTGCTGTTCCAGGCCCGGGTCTATGTGCTCAAGCCATTAGAGGTCGAAGAGCTGGAGCAGGTTATCGATCGGGCCCTGGCCGATCCCGTGCAGGGGCCAGGCGAGCGGGGGTTGATCCTGGACCCGCAGCAGCGGCGGCTCCTGGCCGAGGCGGCGGACGGGGATGCCCGACGCGCCCTCAATCTGCTGGAGCTGGCGGTGGACCTGACCGAGGGCAGTGAGATCGGCGCCGATGTGGTCGCCGAATTGGTCGCGGGACAGGTGCGACGCTTCGATAAGAGCGGCGATGTCTTCTATGATCAGATCTCGGCCTTGCACAAATCGGTACGCGGTTCGGCGCCGGACGCCGCACTCTACTGGCTGGCGCGCATGATCGACGGCGGCTGTGATCCCCGCTATATCGCCCGGCGAGTGGTACGCATAGCCTCCGAGGACATCGGCAATGCCGATCCCCGCGCCCTAGAGCTGACCCTGAATGCTTGGGAGGTGCAGGAACGTCTCGGCAGTCCCGAAGGCGATCTCGCCATCGCCCAGGCGGTCGTCTATCTGGCCTGTGCCGCCAAGAGCAATGCCGTCTACCAGGCCTGGAACGCGGCCCTGGAGGACGCCCGTCGTTCCGGCTCCCTGGAGGTCCCGGTACACCTGCGGAATGCCCCCACCCGGCTCATGAAAGCGCTGGGATACGGCAAGCGCTACCGCTATGCCCACGACGAGCCGGAGGGCTACGCGGCGGGCGAGGACTACTTCCCGGAAGGCCTGTCCCACGCCAGGTACTACGCACCCGTGGACCGCGGACTGGAAATCTGCATCCGCGAAAAGCTCGCACACCTGCAGGAATTGGATCGGAGCGCGGGCGAACAGGAGCCGGCATCCGCGGGTCAGGAACAATCCTGAATGATTTGGTGCTGTTTGGGGGATTTGACTCACCAAGAGCCACGAAAAACACGAACGAACACGAAAAGACGGTCGTGGATAAATTTTAAGTGGTGAAGTTTACCAGCCCCTACCTCGTCATTCCGGCAGGGAGTACCGGAATCCAGGTGCCAGGGACGACAATTTCGTGTCTTTCGTGTTTGATAGATGCCTTTGAACCGAAATTCAATATCCAGATCTAGCTGTAACCATTCAGAACTCTCTGTTAGAGAGAAATAGACTATGGAACAAAACGCAATATTGTTGCCGGTATTTGCTTTGGTGGTACTCACATTTGGTATCGGGATATGGATGGGAAGACTAAGATTTACAGCAGTGAAGAAGGGAGACCTCAATCCAAAGTACTATGAACTCAATAGAGGAGCGAAGTCAATAAATTATCCAAGGATAACAACCCGTGATGAGCGACTCGCTGACAATCATATGGCCCTGATGCCTCGCCGGCGTCTACAGCTGACTACGCGGTAGGCGCGGGGCTTGTCCGCGCTTTTCCAGCTTGATTTTTACGATGATTTGGCTCAATTGAGAATGCCCCCTAGTATTTTTTGGTTACAAAACCGCAAAAGCACGCAGTACATGCTCTCTGGGTGTGAAGTTCCGATGCGTGCTGCTGCTTTCAATGCTTTATTTCCTTGACCCTAGGAACCCCCAGGCACCCTTCCCGGATGTGGAAACGGCGGAGCAGGAGCCGGACGGTCTCCTCGCAGTAGGCGGGGATCTGAGCGTGACGCGACTGGTCAACGCCTATCGGCGCGGTATCTTTCCCTGGTTCGGCGCCGGCGATCCCATCCTCTGGTGGTCTCCCGACCCCAGGACCATCCTCTTCCCGGAGCGGCTCCGAATTTCCAGGACTCTGCGCAAGACCCTACGCAAGGGCCGCTTCGGCACCACCATGGACCGGGATTTCGATGCCGTCATCGCCGCCTGTGCTCGACCCCGCATCGGAAGCAGCGGTACCTGGTTGGTACCCGAGATGATCGCTGCTTATCAGAGACTCCATCACCGGGGGTTCGCCCACTCCATCGAGATCTGGCAGGACGGCGCATTGGCCGGAGGACTCTATGGGGTGGCCATCGACCGGGTGTTCTTCGGTGAATCCATGTTCACCCGCATCAGCGACGCCTCCAAGGTAGCCCTCGTCCACCTGTGCGGGAGACTCGCGGCGCGGGGCTTCCAACTCATCGATTGCCAGGTATTGACTGCACACCTCATCCGCATGGGTGCGGAGCAGATACCCCGGGCCGACTTCGTCCACCTGCTCGAGCGCTGGTGTTCCCGCCCCGACCAGCCTGGGAGCTGGGATGACGGGCGGATCAGTCTACCGCTCATACTCGGCGATAAGCCCATGAAACATCACCTTGGGTAATGGTTCGAAATGACGCAGTAAGGCCTAAGAGACTGTCTAAGAACTAACCTATCGATTATAAAGATCTATCCTCTAAAGATAGCGCATAAGATAGAGTGAGCCGACGGGCAGGAGCGCCGGCGGCGAACGGCACATGCAGATTGGAGGTAACCACCAATGATACAGGATTTTCAGGATTAACAGGATTATTTTTATTAACACAAGAACTTATAAAAAATCCTGTTAACTTGTTGATCCTGTCCGATTAGCGGCTGTCACCGAGCCCGCAGACTCTCTGTATCCTACGCAATCCGTTCCTGGTTTTTATACAGCCTCTAAGTTAGAATGGGCAAAGCAAGCGCTTGGCGGGATAGGCTCAAGGCTACGGTCATTTCGTGAAGATTCCTAAACCGTGACTACCTGGGAGGATGCACATAGCGCAGCGTGCCCATCGCCATGTGATGGGCACGCTGCGCCTTATTTGCCTCCCGACAAGCGGCTGCGGTTTGGAAAACCCTGCGCAATGGCCAGACATTGAGACCATCCGGATGGACCGGCTTCGCTTTGCCCATCCTACAGGCTAAATGTCAATAGGTTCTAACCACGAAAGACACGAACGGACACGAAATTTTTTGTTCGTGTGCGTTCGTGCTTTTCGTGGTGATTGAAATAACCGTCGTGGGAACATTCGCGTCGATTCGCGTGACTCGTAGTTTTCCCCGCTACCACGGTCTTGACATGTAAATGGGTTCGATGAACTGTCTGGAAATTCCGGGCAAACTCCGGGTAGAGTAGAGAGCAGACTTCTCTGCTTCGCCTTGTGGCCTCAGGTGTGCGGCCCTTTTCCGCACCACGCCATCCATGAGGGATATCCCCTCCACACATGAACAAGCTACTGAAATTCCTCGCCGTCCTCTTGTTGCTCTCGGTTGCCACCCTGGTGGTTGCCGTCTATGTGGTCGACCTCAATGCCTACAAGGACGACATTCAGGCTGAACTCCAGACGGCTACCGGTCACGAGCTGGTCATCGCGGGGGACCTGCGGGTCGCGCTGTTTCCCAAGCCGGTCCTGGAGATCAGGCAGGCGTCGGTGCCTGGGGCGCTCGCTGGCCTGGGGCAGGATCTGGCCGAGATAGATCTGATGCGGCTTTATCCGCGTTGGGCGCCCCTGCTGGCAGGACGTCTCGAATTGGCCCGGGTGCGCGTGGAAGGCCTGCGCCTGCACCTGATCCGCGACGGGCAGGGGCGTGCGAACTGGGATGCCGGTCAGATCCCGGCGGTGCCGCTGGGGGCGGGCCGGGTGCTCGGGCCCTGGCGCTTGGCAGGGCCGTCGCGGTCACCAGGCCCCTTCGACGCCTGGGCCGCCGAGGCCGATCCCGCAACCGGTTGGCCCCCTATCGGCCGGCTCGATCTCTCGGATGCCCAGGTAACCTGGGACGACCGCTGGTCCGGGCAATGGCTGGTGTTCGAGGGCCTGGAGGCCACGGCGAGCCCAGTCGCACCCGACCGGCCCGTGGCCTGGCGCGTGACCGGCGCGATGCGTGCCGGCGACGTGGGCCAGCCCGCTGCGGTGCGCGCCGAGGGCAAGCTCCGGATCGGCGACGGCTCACAGCCGATACGGCTGGAACCACTGCTGGTGCGACTGGAAGGATTCGGCCTGGGTCGTGACCTGGCCGTGGATCTTGGGTTGCACGCCGGGGTGGATGTGGACCCCGATGCCGGACGCTATCTGGCCGATCAAGTAGTTCTCGATATCCATGCCTTCGATACGGCCCTGTCCGGAGGCCGCGTCGAAGCTACGGTCAATGCACGCCTGGGTCTGGATCTGAGCGCCGAGCGCCTGCAAGTCACCGATCTTGTGATCCGTTCCGGGGCCCTATCGGCAAACGGCACGGCGCTGGGACAGACGCTGCTGTCCACCCCGGTATTCACCGGTGACCTGAAGGTCGATGCCTTCGACCTGCGTGCCTGGCTGACGCACCAGGGTCTGCCGTTGCCACAAACAGCGGATCCTGAGACCTTCCGACGCTGCTCCCTGGACGCCAGCTGGCGCCTGGAGAACGGACGGCTCGGGGTGTCGGATCTGGTGCTGAGTGTCGATGAGACGCGGCTCACCGGAGAGCTCGAGCAGATCTCGACTGGTCCTCTGAGATCCAGGTTTGATCTGGTGGCCGATCGGCTCGACCTGGATTCCTATCTGCCCCCTATCGATCAAATAGGCGAGCAAACAGCCGAGCAAACCTCGGCGCCGCCGGGGCAAGTGTCGCAACAGCGGGTGCCGACAGCCGAGTCTACCGCCGCGCCCGCAGGACTGGACACGGGCAAGGCGACTGCAGCGGCGACCCCTGTCTCGGACCAGTCCCCGGCAGTATCAGTCCCTCTACCCGAAGCGGCAAGTCCGGCAGCGAAAGATTCGCAACCGCCTTTGCCGTCAGTCCCTATACCTGGATCGGCGAGCGCTCTAGCTATCGCAGGACCCGTCGGCGACCTGGAGCTGGAAGGCCGCCTACGCATCGGCGAGCTCAAGCTGGCTCGGCTTCGATTCGATGATACTGACCTGGAGATCCGGGCCAAGGATGGGAGCCTAGAGATCGACAATCGGGTGCAGCGTTTCTGTGAGGGCAGGCTGGCAGGCAGATTAGCCTTAGACATCAAGGGTACCGAGCCCAGGGTCGGGTTGGTCCAGCGCGCGGAGGAGGTCGAATCCGGTCACTTGCTCGCGGACTTACCCTGGGGCGACCGGGTGAGCGGGCGAGGCGAGATTACCGCCGACCTGACCGCCACCGGGCATAGCAGAGATGCGCTCCGGCGTAGCCTTGCTGGCACCCTGGCGATCCGTTTCCCGCATGGTGTAGTCAAGGGCATCAACCTGGAGCGGTTGATCCGGGAAGCAAGTGCCCGGTTATCGGGTGCGGCGTTGCCGGAGGACTTGCCGATGCAGACCGAATTTAAGGGCCTGCACGCCAGTGCCGAGGTACGGAACGGGGTCCTGAGCAACCGGGATTTAGTCGCAACCGCGGACCAGCTGCGCATCACCGGCGCCGGTACCTTTGATCTCGTTCAAGGGCGCATCGACTACCGCTTCAAGCCCAGGTTTATCAAGCCACAGCGGGGTCGTGGTATCAGGGAACTGGAAGGGATCCCTATCCCTGTGCACCTGACGGGATCCTTCGATTACCCCCGCTGGGATCTGGACCTGGGTAGCGTGCTGGGCACGGCGGCCAAACGCAAGCTCGGCGAACAGGGCGAGGAGCTGTTCCAATCCTTGGAAGAGCGTACTGGAATCAAAGGATTGGGCCAGGGCCTCAAGAACCTGCTCGGGCGTTGATCTTTGCCCTTATCATAAATAGTACAGGATTAACAGGATATTTTTATTTAAAATACAAGCATCCTGTAAATCTTGTGTAATCCTGTCAATCCTGTCTATTTTATGAAACAGGATGATAGTGCGTAGAATTAAGGAACCACCCCGGAATTCTACCGAGAGGAGACACATCGATGTCTACTGTAGTTAGAAGAGAAGATGCCTATCGACTGATCGACCGACTACCGGCTCATGCAACATGGGATGACTCGATGCGCGAAATTTATGTGCGTGGAGCCATCGAGAGGGGACTGGAAGACAGCAGTGCGGGCAGAACCAAGGACGTAAAAGAAATCAGAGGAAAATACGCGCTGCTTGAATGAAAGTTCATTGCTTCAATAACTTTAGTGCGCGAAGCGCATCAGAGTTGAAACTATGGACGTTAAGTCCCTTCACTTTCGGTCTGTGGCTTGTCCACGGATGAGGACGTTAGTCCTCCAGACTATGGACTTTCAGTCCATAGTGGTTGATGAACAGAAATGGCAGAAATAATAGGGGAATTGAACATAATTTGGTTACCCTGTCGGCGTTACACTTGTCGCCTGTGGGTTTTACGGAAGGAAACAAGCTCGCGTGGAAACTGACCGGATAACAGGTCCCTTATTGGCCTGGTTCGAACGGCATGGCCGCAAGGACCTGCCTTGGCAGCGGGACCTGAGCCCCTACCGGGTCTGGGTGTCGGAGATCATGCTCCAACAGACCCAGGTTGCCATCGTCCTCCCTTACTTCGAGCGCTTTCTGGCCCGTTTCCCCACCGTGACGGATCTGGCCGCGGCGGACCTGGATCAGGTCCTGCACCTGTGGTCGGGCCTCGGTTACTATGCCCGCGCCCGCAACCTGCATCGGGCCGCGGGTCTTATCTTTGCCGACTACGGCGGGCGTTTTCCGCACGACATCCGACAGGTCCGGGAGCTCCCGGGGATCGGGCGTTCCACTGCCGGGGCGATTCTGTCCCTTGCCCTCGGCCAGCGTCACCCCATCCTGGACGGCAACGCAAAGCGGGTTTTGGCCCGGTGCTTCGCGGTCCCCGGCTGGCCCGGTCGCAGCGCCGTGCAGCACCGCTTATGGGCACTTGCGGAGGCCTGCACGCCACGGGCCGAGGTCTGCGCCTACAATCAGGCTATGATGGATCTCGGCGCCACCCTGTGCACCCGTCACCAACCGGGCTGCGATCGCTGTCCGCTTGCTCACGGCTGTATGGCCCTGCGGCAAGGCAGGCCGACCGCCTTTCCGGAGCCGAAGCCGCGGACAATCCTGCCGGTCCGGGAGTCGCGGTGGCTCGTGGTACACAGTCCGGCCGGGGAGATACTGCTAGAGCCGCGCGCACCCACCGGGATCTGGGGCGGGCTCTGGGGCTTTCCCGAATGTGGCCCCGGACAGGATGTGGCCGACTGGTGCCGGCAGCGCCTCGGCGTGCTTCCACGCCGGGTTGAAATGCTGCCGGCCCGCCGTCATACCTTCTCTCACTTTGTTCTGGACATCAGGCCGCTACGGGTCGAGCTGCAATCCGAATCCCAGGCGATAGCGGACGGCGACCGGGCGCTCTGGTGCGACCCGCGGCAGCCGATCGCCCTGGGTTTGGCCGCGCCCGTCGCCCGCATCCTGCGGGAAATTACAGACACACTTCCAACACCTTAAAGGGGAATCCAAATGGGTCGAATGGTTCAATGCAGCAAGCTGCAGCGGGAGGCGGAGGGCCTCGATCGACAACCCTACCCGGGCAATCTCGGCAAGCGTATCTTCGAAAATATCTCCAAGCAGGCCTGGCAGGACTGGCTACGTCAGCAGACGATGCTCATCAACGAGTACCGCCTCAGCCCTGTAGATCCCAAAGCCCGGAATTTTCTCGAAGGGGAAATGGAGAAATTCTTCTTCGGCACCGGCTCCGAACCACCCTCGGACTACCAGCCGCAGACTTGATTCGCGTGTGAGCTATAAATTGCGGTTCGGCGAACAGGACTTGTAGCCCACCAGCGGCATTGGTGGGCACAGCCCACCCTAACCTTGCTGCGCCTCGCTGGCACCCGAAGACCTGGCAATTTCCCATGCTCAAACAAATGTCAACGGTCCTGACGCCAGCTCATCGACTCATAGGGGCCGGGGAGAGGTCCCGTGCGGATCGCTCCCGGCTCAGAATGCGTTTCCGGGTTTGTGTCCGAGCTTCTTGAGGATGATGGCCAGGGGGCAGAACCCGGTGAAGGCGGACTGTAAGAGGTTGAAGCCCACGAATGCGGTAAGCCAGTACCAATAGGGACTGACGGAATAGCCTAGGCCGAGAGAGAGCAGGATGGCGGTACCGGCAACGGCCAGAATGATGCGCTCGATGGTCATGATGGCAATCCCCTGTGCTTATGAAAACGATGGATAGGACCTCTGATCTTGAGTCGTCCGGTTTTCTTTTCAAGTTGAGGCATCGGCATCACGGGTCCGGTGGGGCCGCCTCCAGCAACCAGCGACCATCGCGTCCGGGCCGGTGGGCATGCCTGCTGATGGTCTGCCGCCAACGCCGCGCCCCTGGTCTGTCCTGGAAAAGGCCGAGGATGTGGCGGGTCATGGTATTCAGCGGCACCCCGGCCGCCAGCTCCCGCTCCAGGTAGGCGCTGTAGGCCGCCAGGACTTGGCGGCGACCAGGTGGGGGACGGTGGTCGCCGAAGATCTCACAATCCGCCGCCGCGAGCAGCCAGGGATTCCGGTAGGCCGCGCGGCCGATCATGACCCCATCCAGGCCTCGCAGTAGGGACCGGGCCTGCGCCAGTGTGGTGACGCCGCCGTTGATGACGATGGGTAGCTTGGGGAAGTCCCCCTTGAGCCGCTGTACCACCTCGTAGCGCAGAGGCGGAATCTCCCGATTCTCCTTGGGACTCAAGCCCTTCAGCCACGCCTTGCGGGCGTGGACGATCGCGGCATTGCAGCCGGCTGCCGCCAGCGCGCCGATCAGGTCACGGAGCTCCTGGTAGCTGTCCCGCTCGTCGATGCCAATGCGGGTCTTGACCGTCACCGGTACGGACACCGCCTCCTTCATGGCCGCGATACAGTCGGCGACCAATCCCGGCTCGGCCATCAGGCAGGCCCCGAAGCGTCCGGACTGCACCCGATTAGAGGGGCAACCCAGGTTCATATTGACCTCATCGAAGCCCGCTTCCTCACCCAGGCGGGCACAGGCGGCCAGCTCCTGCGGGTCGCTGCCCCCGAGCTGGAGCGCCACCGGATGCTCCGCGGGATCGAAGCGCAAGAAGCGTCCGGGATCCCCACGGAGCAAAGCGCCGATGGTCACCATCTCCGTGTAGAGTAAAGTGTGCCGGCTGATCAGACGCAGGAAATACCTACAGTGACGGTCAGTCTGGTCCAGCATGGGTGCGACGCTGAGACGGCGGTCCGGATCAGACCGGAGTTCGGGACATTTCATACCTTGGTAGTGGTTAATCTCTAAGTGGGAACATAGCCGATAGCAGTATGTTGGGCACGCCACGAGCGCCCCCTCTCCCTCCGGGAGAGGGTTGGGGAGAGGGGATCGAAATGAATCCTTCCACGCTAACCACTCAGAAATTTACCACTACCCATACCCTCAGTGATCTGCTGTGGAAGACGATTGCGCATGTGTCTTAAGCGGTTCAGTGCCGAGGTTGTAACCCTTTAGAGGCTGTCTAAAAATTAACCCATTGATTATAAAAGTATGATTGTCATCTGGCTCCCACGCTCCGGCGTGGGAGCAAGTCTTGACGCTCCAGCGTCACCAAGCCTGACCGCTGGAGCGGCCAAAGTGGTGTTCCCACGCTGGAGCGTGGGAACAAGAAAAATCAATAAGTTAGTTCATAGACAGTCTCTTAGGCCCCACCGCGTCATTCCGGCAGGGAGTGCCGGAGTCCAGTGCCATGGACGGCAACAACAGCAAGGCCCTGAACCGTTACCCAAGGTGATGTCTCAGCAGGGATGGTTATTCGGTAGAGCTAGTACCCCATTTCACCTTATTTTCCGTTCTCAGCGCGGCGAGAGGCGGCCAGCTGCGAGGCGCGCGAGCGCAGGAATAGCGAGTTCTCTTTCAAGCTCGCGCAACACCGCAGCTGGCCGCCTCTCGTCGCGCCCGAAGGGAGCCCCCCAATGCGCCAAGGCGGCGTTACAGCGCTTGGCAAGAGCGTGAGCTATTCCCTGCGCGCGGTGCCTTGCTGTGACGCGTTTGGGAGGCTCTGAGAGCGGAAAATAAGGTGAAACGAGGTACTAGTCGATTCCCGGAAAACCTGTGGTGATCGTTGGGTCTTGGGCTAAGATGTGGCCTAACTTGCAAGACCAGGCCTTTGATCAAGCTTTTCCCCATGCTGAGGAGAGCACAATGACGGATATCGGAATTGCGGTCGCCGGGGCCGGGGGGCGGATGGGACATGCCCTGATCCAGGCGGTTACCGAGGCCCAGGGCCTGACCCTGAGTGTCGCCACCGAGCAGCCCGCCAGCAGCCTGCTGGGATCGGATGCCGGTGAGCTGGCCGGGACAGGGCGCCTCGGGGTAACAGTGCATCCTGACCTGGAGCCCGTACTTGCGGACTTTGAGGTGCTCATCGACTTCACGACCCCAGCCGCTACCCTACAGCATCTCGAGCTGTGCCGGCGCGCCGGGAAGCGGATGGTCATCGGGACCACGGGGTTTGCCCCCAATCAGCGCCGGGCCATCGCCGAGGCGGGGGCCGAGATCGGCATCGTCTGCGCCCCCAACATGAGCGTCGGCGTCAACCTGTGCCTGAAGCTGCTGGACGTGGCCGCCCGGGTGCTCGGGGATGGAGTCGATATCGAGATCATCGAGGCCCACCACCGCCACAAGGTGGATGCCCCCTCCGGGACCGCGATCCGCATGGGAGAGGTCATCGCCCAGGCCTTGGGCAGGGACTTGCAGCAGGTCGCCGTCTATGGCCGGGAGGGAGCCACCGGGGAGAGAGCGCGCGAGACCATCGGCTTCGAGACCATCCGCGCCGGTGATGTGGTCGGTGAGCACACGGTCTGGTTCGCCGCGGAAGGAGAACGGGTGGAGATCGCCCACAAGGCCTCCAGCCGCATGACCTTCGCGGGCGGCGCGGCGCGGGCGGCGCGTTGGATCGCCGACAAGCAGCAGGGGCTCTACGACATGCAGGATGTGCTTGGGCTGCATGAGCATTGAATTGGGGGTAGTGGCTGAATTTTAAGATGAAAAGATTTCTTGCTGCCCAATCTAAATTTTAAGTGATGAAGTGTGCTGGCCCCGACCGCGTCATTCCGGCAGGGAGTGCCGGAATCCAGGTGCCAGGGATGGCAACAGCAGTGGGGGTTCGAATCATTAGATCGCACAACCATGCCACTTTAAATTTGACCATTACCTAAATGTCAACAGCCCCTAGTTTCCAGACAGCCCCTTAGGAACCGGTCATGACAGAATCCATCCGAGTCTTCTGCAGCCACAGCTCGATCGACAAACCGCGGGTGAAAGAGGTCGCCGTGCGGCTCGCCGCCGCCGGGATCGACCCCTGGGTCGATGCCTGGGAGATCGCGCCGGGTGACGACATCGTGGCCCGGATCAACCAGGGCCTCGCCGACTGTCGGGTGGGATTGGTCTTCTTTTCCAAAGCTACCATGGAAAAACCCTGGGTCCGCAAGGAAGTCAGCACCCTTACCTACCAGGCCATCGAGGACGGCAAGCCGGTGATCCCGGTCATGCTGGACCCGGATGCGCCTATACCCGAGTTGCTGCGCCCCAGCGCGCGTGTCGCCGGCGAGGACCTGGACCGACTCATCGACGCCATCTACGGTCGTAGCGACAGACCGCGCCCTGCACCGCCGCGGACGACCGCCCCGGAACGACGGTTCCGGAACCGGCTGGAAGAACCGGAGCCAGGTAGGGTGCGGGTCAGTGCGCTGCTGGACGGAGAACGCCACGCCGAGGCGGCCGCTACCCTTGGCCCCCAGCTGCGCCATACCTATCAGGAATTTCTGGCCGCATCCCTGCCTGGCGTCAACCGCCGAAGCTTTCAAGAGGCTGCCCGGCAACGGGAACGCGACTTGTTGGATCGCCTCGGCGAGGCCCTGGGCCGGGGCCTGCTGCCGGGGGTGGTCGGCCGCGAACTCGCCGCCGCCCTCGACCGGACGGCTGCCGCCGGCGAGGTTCTGAGCCTGGAGTCCGAGGCCACCCCCGCCCTGCCCCCGCTCCCCTTCGATGCCATCCGTCTGCCGGACGGGCGCCTCCCGGCGCTGGAGCCCGGGGTGCGGGTCCTGCGCCGCGGGATCGGACTCGGCACCGAGCCGCCGCCGCTTTTGCCCGCCCCCCTGCGCATCCTGGTCGCTATCGGTGCGCCGGATGAGGACACGACCAGCGGCGCCGTCCTGGACTACGAGCGGGAACTGCAGACCATCCTGGATGCTGTCGACCAGGCCCGCCGCTACGGCAACGCGGAGGTCAAGATCCTGGAGGTGGGCCAGCCGGACCAGATCCGACGCGTCCTGCTGGAACGCAGTTACCATGTGCTGTACATCTCCGGCCACGGTCGGGCTGGCCGCATCGAGCTGGAGGACGAGGACGGCCGCGCCGTCGTCGTCAACCCCCCCAGGAATTGACCGCCGTGATACGCGAGAGTGGTCGCCGCCCACCCTTAGTCTTCCTCGCCGCCTGCCTGAGCGGGGCCGGTACCGACGACACTACCGGCTTTGCCCAAGGTCTGCTGGCCCACGGCTTGCCCCTGGTGTTCGCCATACAGACCAGCGTCTCGGACTGGTACGCCACCCGCCTGGCCGGGGCCTTCTACCACCAACTCAGCCGCATGGAGATCCCCCAGGTCAGTCTGGTCCTGGCCCACGCCCGGCGGGAGATCGAGCTGGAGCGGCGTGCGGCCCTGGACCGGGGTGACCACCACCCGGGCCTGATCGCCGAATATGCGACCCCGACCCTATTCACCGCGGGCGCGGAACGCCCACTCGTCGACTACGCCCTGCCCAAAGAGGAATCCGCCCCCGAACCCGGGTTACCCCCGGTAGGCCGGATGCCCCTGCTGCGCATGGACGATCTCATCGGTCGCCGGCCGGCCCTGCGCCGGGTCATCGGCATACTGCGGGACGACCCGCGGGTGACCGAAAAGACCGGCCGGCGCGCCGGGGTCCTGATCAGCGGCATCGGCGGCATGGGTAAGAGCGCCCTGGCCGGGCGCGTCATGGCCCGCCTGGCCGATGACGGCTGGACCGTGACCGCCGCTGTGGGCCGCTGGGGCCTGGGCGAGCTGGCCCTCATCCTGGGCGGTCAACTTACCCTCCACGCCGACCCCGAGCTCGCCCGCGCCGGTAAGCTGCTCCTGGACCCGGGGCTCCCGGACCAGGCCCGGCTGCACCAGCTCCAGGCCCTGCTCGCCAACCGGCAGGTCCTGCTGGTGCTGGACAACTTCGAGGATAACCTCGGCCTGGGCGGTGCCAACTTCCTGGACGAGACCACCGGCGACCTGCTCATGGCCCTGCTACAGGCGACGCGCCGAGGCAAGCTCCTGATCACCTGCCGTTACCCGGTGCCCGACATCACGCACCGGGTGTTTACCGAGCCCCTCGGCCCCCTGTCCCGCGCCGAAACCCGCAAGCTCTGCTACCGCCTGCCGGCCCTTACCGACCAGATCCCGGAGACCCTGGGCCTGATCCTGCGCCACATCGGTGGGCACCCACGCCTACTGGAGTACCTGGACGCCATCTTGCGCAAGGGTGTGGCGCGCTTGCCGGCGGTGGTCGAACGCCTACGCCAAAACGCCTGCCGGTTAGGGCTCGATCCCGGGGCCCTGGGAGGCGACCTGGAGGCGGCACTGCGCGATGCCCTGCGCCTAGGGGCGGAAGATATCCTGCTGGAGCAACTGGTCGCCCTGGTGGGCCGCGAGCCCGCGGATCTGGTGGTCTTCCACCAGGCCACCGCCTTTGCCTTGCCGGTAGACGCCCATGGCCTCGCCTTCGCCCTGGCGGACGGGGAGCCGGAAGAGCAAGGGGTCAAGGAGGTCGCGGCGAGCGCTCGGCGCCTGATCGACCCCTCCCTGCTTACCTCCCTGCCCCAAGACCTGCTCTGGGTCCACCGCTGGACCGCCCAGGCGCTACGGGGGCACATACCTGAGGACCAGGCCCGAGAGTGCTCCTGGCGCGCCGGCGAGTACCACGCCTGGCGCCTGACCCAGATCCCCCATGACCTGGCCGACGGCGTGGAGGCGACACGCCGTTTCTTGGAGGCAGCGGGCCTTTGATCGCTCCCTCGAAATGGCGCATCTCGTCCTCGATTTTATGCAGCGCTACGGTTAGCTCGTCGATGTGGCGGTCTTCGCGGGCGAGGTCTTAGAGGTCCTGCCTTCGGAACATGCAGGATACTATGCCATCTGCGGCGCCGAGGCGGATGCCCTGATGGGTCTAGGCGCCACCGATCGCGCCCTGGTGCGTTACCGCGAGGCCACGGGAATCATCGAGCGCCTGGCCCGCGCCGCGCCCAGGCGCGCCGACTTTCAGTTCGACCTGGTTGCGTCGCTCCAACGTATGGCGGATTTTGCCGCGGATAGCGGGGCCGACCATCTGGAACGGGCATTGGGTATCCTGCACCGCCTCGCCGCCGCCAGGGCCCTCTATCTGGGGCAGCGGAAATGGATTGCCCACTTCGAGGAACGGTTCCGGAGCGGATCGCACACCCCTGGTCTGCACTCACAGGCGCGGCAATGGATTGCGCGCTTAGGGAAACAGCCTCGGTAGGCAGGCTCCCTACCAAAAATTATTAGAGATGGTGCAAAGCCTTATCAAGAACGTGAGGTGAGAAAAAAGATCGAGGAATCACGGCAATGAAAGAGAGTGCTCGCTATCTGAAAGTCGTGGTGTGGTCCGAGGAAGACAACTGCTTTGTGGGCCAATGTCCAGGCATTATCGGCCCCTGTTGTCATGGTGAGAATCAACCATTATGGACTGAAAGTCCATAGTCTGGAGGACTAACGTCCTCATCCGTGGACGAGCCACGGACTGAAAGTGAAGGGACTTAACGTCCATAGTTTCAACTATGATGCGCTTCGCGCACTAAAGTTATTGAAGCAATGAAGAACAGGTATACGCGGATCTCTGTAAGATCGTAGAGGAATGGATAGAACTCATGATAAACGATGGTACGCTGTTGCCGCCACCGAACTTGAAATTCAGCCACTACCTCCGCGTGGATTGATTCGCGCCGATTCGCGTGAGTGGAGCGTATTTATCACTACACCCAAGGGCAACCCTGGTTGGTGAATGCGATTGCTTGTGAAATCGTCGAGCAGATTCTCCGCTGGGAGGGAAAGATTTTACCTAAGCATGTCGAGCAGGCCGTACAAACCCTAATTATGAGACGGGATACCCATATCGACAGCCTGATGGAACGCCTGGAAGAGGCACGCGTACAACGCATCGTGGAGCCGGTGATTCTCGGTGAGCGTGCCGGTTTCAGCAGCCTGGATGACGACTATCAGTATGTGCTGGACTTAGGGTTGTTGCGTTATACGGCAAAGCAATTAGTACCAGCCAATCCCATCTATGCCGAAGTCATTATCCGTACCCTCAGCTCTCAAGCCCGCATGGAAATCGATGGACCGGATTATTTACCGGATAACTCCACCTATATGCGAGCAGGTAGGCTGGATATGCAACGCCTACTGTCTGATTTTCAGCAATTTTGGCGGGAAAATAGCGAGAGTTGGACCAAGCGCTATCAATATGTCAAAGCGGCTCCCCATCTGACCCTGTAAGCCTTTCTACAACGCATCGTCAACGGCGGTGGTCGCGTGACCCGAGAAATGGCCGCGGGCAGCAGGCGATTGGATCTATACATAGAGTATCAAGGCAACAGCTACCTCATCGAATTAAAAATCCGCTATGGCGAACAAACCTACCAGGAAGGCATCGAAAAATTAGCCGACTATATGGATAAATTCTCCTGTCAAGAAGGCTGGCTCATCGTCTTTGATAAACGAAAGCATAGGGCATGGGAAGACAAAATCTTTTGGCGTTCCTCCCGGGTAGGTGAGAAAAGGATTCATTGCTTCAATAACTTTAGTGCGCGAAGCGCATCAGAGTTGAAACTATGGACGTTAAGTCCCTTCACTTTCAGTCCGTGGCTTGTCCACGGATGAGGACGTTAGTCCTCCAGACTATGGACTTTCAGTCCATAGTGGTTGATGTGGTTGGTGTTTAGGGCACTTTGAAAAATACGGTTTTCGTCAAGGCACATCTGAATAATCAATGGGTTGGGATCTCTTGAGTGGTGAAAACACCTATTTTTCAAGGTGCCCTTTAATGAACCGGAGGTTGCTTATGAACAAAAACCAATGGATAACGCAGCTGCAATTGGAACCGCATGTGGAAGGCGGCTATTTTCGGCGCACTTATCAATCCGATTATACGCACGAAGCCATTCCTTACGCAACAACTCCGCGTTACTTGATGACCTCGATTTTTTATATGCTGACCGATGAGAGGCCGATTAATTATATGCATGTGAACCGTTCCGATATTATGCACTATTTTCATACGGGTTCACCGCTGACTTATCTGATTGTGCACCCTGATGGACGATTGGAACGGGTGCGACTCGGTAACAATCCCCTCGCTGGTGAACGATTGCAATTCTTGGTCAAGGGCGGTTATTGGGAAGCGGCTAGCTTGGAAACGGGTGAATTCGGCATAACTAGTGAAGCCGTTTCCCCCGGATTCGACTATGCGGACATGGCCCTGATTACCAAGCAGGACGTGCAGACACGTTTCCCGCATTTGTGGCCGGAATTGCGAGATTATATTAAACTTTGAAAAAGCATCAGACGTGTCCCAATGCCATTAGGTTAGGCTGCAAAGCCCCGCTCCCGACGGGAGAGCGCCTGCCCCGAGCGCAGCGAGGGGAGTTGGGGAGCGGGTGATATAAACCGGCAGTTCCCCTGGGAGCGCCGGCATCTTGCCGGCATCCGTGGGTACGGGCTACTTGAAGGGGAAAGAGGTCTCCCTCTGGAAGGCGGCGCTCCCGGCGCCGGACTTTTGCGACACCGGTAGTGCTGAAGTCTATAGGGTAGGGCACGAGGCCACGCTAGGCTTTTCCTGCCCTATCATTCTATGGATTGCAGCACTACCTAATAAAAATACGGAATAATAAGTTATGGGCTCAACTTGAAGCATAGCTCTGGCGGTTTCTCCTTTGGTCGCCCTTCATGGCGAGCCCCAAATTTGGGGACCTATATACCTGACTCGCCACGGCTAGCTGTGTCTCCTTGCTAACCCCGGTGAGCAGTGTTTTCCTTC
>Ga0209679_1000006_pt1 | contig 111491 bp, 119 predicted proteins | sample WorMetHEROISLAND_4_FD_187408 | JGI IMG/M metagenome (GOLD analysis project Ga0209679, IMG submission 187408) | Marine gutless worms symbiont microbial communities from Max Planck institute for Marine Microbiology, Germany - Olavius sp. 2 HERON... ...
AACTTTAAGAAGCTGATAGCGGAAGCCGGAGGCTTGGACGTTATGGGGCGGCTTTATCCGAGAATGCAGATCCTGTCTGTGCCGGAAATCTTTGAGGGTAAGCGATTCGATACGCCAGGGGCGGTAGATCATGGTGACCGGCAGCATGCTTTGGCTTTACCAATAAGCCTATAACTACTAATGATTATATATTGTCATCTGGCTCCCACACTCCAGCGTGGGAGCAAGTTTGTTCCGAGACCAGCGTCACCCAGCCTGGCCGCTGGAGCGGCCAAGGCGGTGTTCCCACGCTGGAGCGTGGGAACAAGTAAAATCAATAAATTAGTTCTTAGACAAGCTCTTAGGGGTAACGCTGAATCTGGCCCTTCAACCCTGTTTTCGTTCGGAGCGAGGCGGCCGTCGACTCGATGCGTTCGCGGGTCAATTCCGGCCCGATGCGGATCCGATACCACAGCTTCTGTTTCACCCGTGCTTCCTGGATATAGGCAGGAAATCCCTTGGCGCGCAAATCCTGCACCAGTTTGTCGGCACGCGCGTGCTCCCGCAGGCTGGCTACCTGGATAACCCAAGAAGAGGGGCCTGGGGACGACCGGGCCGGTGCCGAAGGTTGGGCAGGTGCCGGTTTGGGTTTGGCCGCGGGCGACGTCTTTGGTCTCGGGGTCGCGGTTGCCTTGGGTGCCGGCTTGGGCGTGGCCGGAGGCGGCGTCTCCTCGACCGGGACCAGGTCCGGCTCGGGTATGGACTCGGGTCCCCTGGTTGCAGGCGTCTCGAAGAGCTCCAGTGGCGGGAGCTCCTGCGGCGACGATGGATCCTCCGGCGTCGGGTCCTCATACTCCGGAAAGGTGGACACGAAGGGCTCGGCCGGAGGATTCATCACAGAGGCATCGTAGCCCTGGTCGAAATCCGGCGGTGGGGGAATCGCCATTTCCTGTTCCGACACCGACTGTAAGGTCTCCTCCTCCACCAGGAGCATGGGGAGAAAGATCACCAGCAGCACGACGATGACCGCCGCGCCTATCAAACGTCGTTTTGCTCCTTCCTCCATAAGCCTTCCCGCAATAGCATTGCAACCGAGTGGAATATTACCGAGTGAAATGTTTAGGGGACCGGCACCGCCGGATGGCCGGATGGTAGGCTAGAGATTATATCAGGATGCCGCTGCGCCGTGGGTGTACCGCAGGGCCGCCTCGACGGTGGTGAAGGACCCGAATGCCAGGATGCAGTCGCTGGCCCGGACTTTCCCCGCCGCGGTCCGGAGCGCCTCGGTAATGTCCCCGCATGCATGCAGATTCCGATCCGCCACCAGGCCCTCCAGCTCCGTGCGCAGCTCGATAGCAGGCAAGGCTCGGGGGTCCGCGCTGTGCCCGAGGTACCAGGCATCGACCTGTCCGGCCAAGGGTTCGGCAATGGCTCTCACGTCCTTGTCCTGTAGGACCCCGAACACCGCATGCACACGACCTGGGCAATCGAAGGCGTGTAGGTTGGCCGCCAGCGTTGCGGCCGCTTGCCCATTGTGGGCCACATCCAGGAGCCAGGTCACCGCGCCTGGCACGATTTGGAAGCGCCCCGGCAGGCGTGCCCGCTGCAGGCCGAGATCCAGGTGAGGGATTGCCACCGGTAGACGCGGATTCAGGCCAGCTACCGTCATCAGGACGGTGGCAGCATTGTCGCGTTGGAAGATCCCATGCAGGGTAGGCACGGGCAGACCTATCTGCACCGATTCGGGACCCGACCAGCGCCAGGTAGGACCCTCGTCCTCCCAATCGAAATCGCGTCCAAGAACGAACAGGTCGCAGCCGAGCGTTTCGGACCGCTCGAGCAATGCCCCCGAGGGTGCACGATGCCCTACGACGGCGGGCCGATGGGGTCGGAGAATGCCGGCCTTCTCGGCGGCAATCCGGTCCAGGGTATCACCGAGCCATGCGGTGTGGTCCAGGCCGATGGTGGTCACTACCGCAACGTCCGGGTCGAGGATATTAACCGCGTCCAGCCGGCCGCCGAGACCCACCTCCAGGATCGCAACGTCCGGCTGGGCACGGACGAATAGGTCCAGGGCGGCCAGGGTGCCGAACTCGAAATAGGTCAGGGTTGCGGCCCCGCGCGCCCGATCGACGCGCTCACAGGCGGCGCACAGAGCCGCATCCCGGATTTCCTGCCCGTTCAGGCGGATACGCTCGTTGTAGCGCAACAGATGGGGGGAGGTATAACAGGCGGTGTGGTAGCCGGCGGCCCGGTAGATGGATTCGAGCATGGCGGCACAAGAGCCCTTGCCGTTGGTGCCGGCGATGGTGATGACGGGGAAAGCCACCGGGTCGGGTTGCAGCCGGGACCAGACCGCTGCGACACGCTCCAACCCGAGCTCGATAGCCTTCGGGTGCAGGGTCTCCTGCCAATGCAGCCAACCTTGCAGGCCGTCGAATCTCATTGATCCCGTTCCTTCATGCATGCGGGAATCCGCGGCCAGGCCGGCGCGGATTTTTTAATCTGCGGATTCTCACAGAGAATTTGTACGCACTCACCCTGAATCGATCGTCGCATAGCGTGATTCCAGGCTGTTTATGGGATTATACTTAATACTTTATGTGTCCACTTCCTTAAGTCGAAGAGGTTTCGAATGGATGCCGACACACTTCGTTTGCTCTTGATCGTCGCCGGTGGTCTGCTGCTGGGTGGACTTTATTATTGGGAGCGCTGGCGGGCCCGTTCCGATGAGGACGAGCCCTACGAGGAAGACGAGCCGGACGATGACAAGCAGCGCGAGCCCCGGCTCGACGCCTGGGCCGATGAAACGGACGACAAGGTCGACGACATGGCTACGGGTAGCGACGTTCGAGAGCAGCCCGAACCGCCATTGCCGCCGGACCAGCCGAATCAGCCGGAGCTCGAGTTGGAACCGCCGGCGGCATCGGATAGGCGGGGGCCGGTACGCCCCAAAAGCCCGGTGGTCCTGTCGCTCCATGTCACCCCGAAAAAGGGGACCTTCGACGGCGAGGCCGTCGTGCGGGCGGCCAGTCGGTGCGGAGTCGAGCCTGGTGGGATGGAGATCTTCCACTGTTACGCCGCTGCCGAGTCTACCGAGCATCCGTTGTTCAGTATGGCCAATATGGTCAAGCCCGGGACCTTTCCCTTCGGTGCCATGGACGAGTTCGAATCGCCTGGGCTAACCCTGTTCTCCCAGGTGGAGGGCGCCTCCGATGACCTGTCCCGATTGGAGGCGATGCTCACCACCGCACATTGCCTGGCCGACGAGATCAAAGGGGAGATCCGTGACGAGACCAGGGAGTTGCTCACGCCCGGGTCGGAGGAGCGTCTGCGGGATCGGGTCCATGAGCTGATGGCGTGGCGGCTGACTGATCCGGATCCCCAATGAGCGTCCCCATATGAGCGTCTCCAGCGCCGTGCGCTCCCGTACCGAGGAGCTGCGGCGGGAGATCGAGCACCACAACTACCACTATTATGTCCTCGACGCGCCGCAGATCCCGGACACCGAGTATGATCGCCTGTTGCGTGCGCTCCAGGACCTGGAGGCCAGGTTCCCGGAGCTGGTAACTCCCGAGTCTCCGACCCAGCGGGTGGGCGGCGAGCCCCTGGCGGGCTTCGCCGAGGTCGAGCACCTGGTCCCCATGCTCTCCTTGGAGAACGCCTTCAACGAGGCCGAACTGCGGGCCTTCGACCGCCGGGTCCGTGAGCGGCTCAAGCACGACCGGGTCCGCTACCTGGCCGAGCCCAAGCTGGACGGCTTAGCCATCAGTCTAACCTTCGAAGGGGGGCGATTGCGCCGGGCGGCCACCCGGGGTGACGGGCGTCGGGGCGAGGACGTAACGGCCCAGGTGCGTACCATCCGCTCCGTACCCCTACGGCTGGGGGGGTGGGGCTGGCCCGCATTCATGGAAGTGCGCGGCGAGGTCTTACTGCCCAAGACCAGCTTCGAGGCCATCAACGCCAAGGTCCGAGCGGAGGGCGGCAAAACCTTCGCCAATCCCCGCAACGCCGCCGCCGGCAGCCTGCGGCAGCTCGATCCCGGCATTACGGCCCAGCGACCCCTGACCATGCTTTGTTACGGTGTAGGCGCGATCCAGGACAGCACCCCGGTGTCTACCCACAGCGAGCGTTTGGCATTGCTGAAAGGGTGGGGACTGCGTACCTCCCCGGAGCTGCGGGTGCTGGACGGCATCGAGGCCTGCATCGCCTATCACCGGGAGATCGAAACCAGGCGTGACGCCTTCGACTATGACATCGACGGCGTGGTGTTCAAGGTCGATTCCCTGGCCGATCAGGAAACCCTGGGCTTTGTCGCCCGCGCACCGCGCTGGGCGATTGCCTACAAGTTTCCCGCCCAGGAGGCACTCACCACTGTTAAGAAAGTGGTGTTCAATGTGGGCCGCACCGGCGCCGTTACCCCGATGGCTCGGTTGCGACCCGTCTTCGTAGGCGGCGCCACCGTCTCCAACGCGACCCTGCACAACCTGGACGAGGTCCGACGCAAGGACATTCGGGTCGGAGACACCGTGTACATCCGCCGCGCCGGGGACGTCATCCCGGAGGTGGTGCGGGTCCTGCCCGAACGTCGGCCACCAGGGACCGAGCCGGTCAAGCTCCCCCGGAACTGCCCGGACTGCGGCTCCCCGGTGGTGAAGCCCCAGGGAGAGGCCATTGCCCGTTGCACCGGCGGCCTCCACTGTCCGGCCCAGCGCAAGGAGACGCTCTGGCACTTCGCCTCGCGGCGGGCCATGGACATCGAAGGGCTCGGGGAGGAGCTCATCGAGCAGCTGGTGGACAGGGATGTGCTCGCAGACCCCGCGGACATCTACGCCCTGAAGGACAAGCGCGAGCGGCTCGTCGCTTTGGAGCGCATGGGTGAAAAGTCGGTCGATAGCCTGCTCGAAGCCATTGAAAAGAGTAAATCCAGAACCCTGACCCGGTTTCTTTTCGCCCTGGGAATCCGGGAAGTCGGCGAGACCACAGCCCAAGCCCTTGTGGATATCCTCGGAGACTGGAAACAGCTGAGGAAGCTCCGGAGGGTCGAAGACCTGGTGCGGCAACGGGGGGTAAAGGGCGTCGGTCCCAAGATCGCCCAGGTCATCCGCGACTTTTTCGATCGCGACCCCGAGCCTACCTGCGAGAGCGGGCTTGCCGATTGGCTGGTGGCGCAGAAGATCCCCGGTGTCAGTGCCAAAGTGGCCGCGGCTCTGGCGGAGCGTTTCGGTGATCTCGGCGCACTCAGCCGGGCGGGGGTGGAAGATCTGGAAAACCGGCAAGAGAGCCGGGTGCCCGGTGTCGGGGTAGCGATCGCCGAGCAGATCATCGGTTTCTTCGCCGAGCGTCGCAACCGGATCGTGATCCGGCGGTTGAAGAGGGCCGGTATTCCTTGGGAGACAGCTACGGTTTCCACCATGGAACCCGGCCAGTTGCCCCTGACCGGCAAGACGGTCGTGATCACCGGTACCCTGAGTCGGCCCCGCGACCGGATCAAATCGGCGTTGCAGGCGCGTGGCGCCAAAGTGACCAGCAGTGTTTCCAAGCAGACAGACTATCTGATCACCGGTGCGGACCCTGGGTCCAAACTGACCAAGGCGCAGGAGCTCGGGGTTACTGTGGTAGACGAGGAAGGACTCGCCAGCCTGTTGGATGAAGAATGAACGAGAGATCGCGAGATATACGGGAAAACTGGGTTGACCCGGACGATGCGCCGGAGCTGATGGACGAGTTCTTCGAATATGGTGAGTGGAAGATCGGGGACAGAATTGTTTCTCGAAGTGAAGGCGAAACTGAGGTGAAAAGAAAGCTGCGAGGGCGGCCACCGCAGGAGACAAGAAAAATACCGACCTCAATTCGCTTATCACCCGAAGTGATCAGTCATTTCTGTGCTACCGGGAAGGGTTGGCAAACACGAATTGATGCGGCACTGATCGAGTGGATGCGTGAGCATGGCTGAATTCCACTAGCAATTCAGGATCGCGCCCGCGACACGTCCGGTCCCCCAAGCCGCGCCAAATAATTCAGGATTGCTGTGATTGGCCGAGGCGCCGCGACAAATCGAGAACTCCGCAACCAAGGCCGCCTGGCCCGCAGAGACAAGCCATGTCGGAACTTACGCAAGAACAACAGATCCTCATTGCCATGCGCAAGATCTTGGCCGCGGTCATCAAGGACGTCACACCACCGCCGGGGATGAAGCATCCCCTCTCCGAGCAGACCATCACCGACATTCGCCAGTGTTTAGGGCTGATCTCCGCACGGGAAAAGGAACTCGCCGCTGCCCAGCAGGGCCGCGTCAGCGAGCGCCCCTATTACGCCGACGAGCCCCAGTCCTCGCAGGTAGTGCCCATCGCTGGGTTGGGTGAGAGCAAGAAGCAGAATTGAATTCGTTCTTGAACCGTAAAGGCGCAAAGGACACAAAGATTTTCTGTCGCGGCATCCCTTGCGGGTACCCAGGTTTGGAGGTTGGGCAAAGGTGCACCTAGTATCCCATTTCACCCTATTTTTCGCTCTCAGCGAGGCGAAAAGCGGTCAGATGCGAGGCGCGCGAGCGCCGGAATAGCGAGCCCTCTTTCAAGCTCGCGCAACACTGCAGATGGCCGCTTCTCGCCGCGCCCGAAGGGAGCCCCCCAAATGCGCCCAGGCGGCGTTACAGCGGAGTAAACTATTCCCTGCGCGCTGTGCCTTGCCTGGGCGCATTTGGGGGGTTCTGAGAACGAAAAATAGGGTGAAATGGGGTACTAGGATGGTGTGCTATGCCCAACATCTTCCAGGTTTGTGCAGAGGGTAACTATGCAAGTCCCGCCGGAGATGGTCCTGGAAGAGGCAGTTGCAATGACGAATTTTACCGACCTGATTGCCATCGACGAGGCCCATGCCTGGCATCCCTATACCTCGACCATCGACCGCGACCCGGTCTATCCCGTGGCTTCGGTCCAGGGGTGTCTGATCGAGCTCGCCGACGGGCGTACTCTCATCGATGGCATGTCGTCCTGGTGGTGCGCCATCCACGGCTACAACCATCCGGTCCTGAACCGGGCGGCTGAGGATCAGCTCGCGCGCATGTCCCACGTCATGTTCGGTGGGCTTACCCACGAGCCGGCGATCCGGCTCGTGGAACGCTTGGTGAAGCTGACTCCCGAGCCGCTCCGGCACGTCTTCCTCTGTGATTCGGGCTCCGTATCCGTCGAGGTGGCTATCAAAATGGCCATCCAGTACTGGCACGCCAAGGGTAGGCCCGAGAAGCACCGGCTGTTGACCATCCGCTCCGGCTACCACGGCGATACCTTTGCCGCCATGTCCGTATGCGACCCGGTTACGGGTATGCACCACCTGTTCTCCGGTCTGCTGCCGCAACAGCTCTTTGCGCCCGCGCCTGCCTGTGGATTCGACGCAACCTGCCGGGATCAGGACATCGCGGAGCTGGGCACGCTGCTCGCCGAACACCGTCGGGAGCTGGCCGCTGTCATCCTGGAGCCAATCGTCCAGGGTGCGGGGGGGATGCGTTTCTACTCGCCGCATTACCTGGAGCGGGTGCGCGAGCTCTGCGACCGCTATCAGGTCCTCCTCATCGCGGACGAGATCGCCACCGGCTTCGGCCGCACCGGACGGCTCTTCGCCTGTGAGCACGCAGGGATAGCACCGGACCTCATGACCGTCGGCAAGGCACTCACCGGCGGCTATTTGACCCTGGCGGCGACCTTGGCCAGCGCGGAGGTGGCCCATACCATTTCCTCCGGCGATCCGGGGATATTTATGCATGGCCCGACCTTCATGGGTAACCCCCTGGCCTGCGCCCTGGCCAATGCCAGCATCGACCTCTTGCTGGCGTCCGACTGGCAGGCCAACATTCGCCGCATCGAACAGATCCTCCGGGACGGGCTCACCCCCTGTGCGCGGCTGCCGGGCGTGGTAGAGGTACGGATACTGGGTGCGATCGGCGTGGTGGAGATGGAACGTCCCGTGCGGATGCGGGAGATCCAGCGCCGCTTCGTCGACCGTGGCGTCTGGGTGCGGCCCTTCGGCAAGCTGGTCTATCTGATGCCGCCCTATATCATTACCGATGAACAGCTCGCTGTGCTGTGCCGGGCTATGGTCGAGGTACTCTCCGAATTCGGCGCGGTCTGAGAAGATGTCTGTCTGGCGTTATTCTTGCCACACTTTCACCGATTAGGATATTATCTGCGGTTTTCACGATCTGAGCCGAACAAGGGTCTGGAGCGACGGACATGAGGACTGAGAGTGCCAAGCCTGTGGAGGTCCGCCGCGAGTGGTACCTGGTCGATGCGCAAGACAAAACCCTTGGCAGGCTTGCTTCGGAGGTAGCACGGCGCCTGCGCGGTAAGCACAAGGTAGCGTATACTCCCCATGTGGACACAGGCGACTATATCGTGGTCGTCAATGCTGAAAAGGTGCGGGTGACCGGCAATAAACTCCGGGACAAGCTGTATCATCACCACACGGGTTATATCGGGAGCCTCAAGTCCCTCAGCTTGGGAAAACTGCTCGCTAAGGCGCCGGAGCGGGTGATCACTCATGCCGTCAAGGGGATGCTTCCTCGTAATCCGCTCGGTCGCGCCATGTTGGAAAAGCTGCGGGTATATGCCGGTCCGCAGCACCGCCATCAGGCCCAACAACCCCAGCCGCTCGATATCTGAATCTTTAAAAGGTACAGGAAGCCACATCCATGTCGGATTTCAACTACGCAACCGGGCGTCGCAAGAGTTCTGCGGCCCGCGTCTTCCTGACCACGGGTTCAGGCAACATCACTGTCAACGGTCGGCCCCTGGACCAGTTCTTCGGCCGGGAGACCGCGCGCATGATCGTCCGTCAACCCCTAGAAACCGTCTTGATGCTGGATCGCGTCGACCTGCGGGTTACCGTTACCGGTGGCGGTACCTCCGGGCAGGCGGGTGCGATACGTCATGGGATCGCCCGCGCCCTGGTCGATTATGACGAGGAGCTACGCCGCCCGTTGCGCCAGGCCGGCTTTCTGACGCGTGATGCCCGCGAGGTCGAGCGCAAAAAGGTGGGGTTGCACAAGGCACGCAAGCGACCGCAGTACTCGAAGCGGTAAACAGGGAAAGGGCCCAGAACCGAGTGAGCGGGTTCGAGTGGGGGATCGTCTAACGGCAGGACTACGGACTCTGACTCCGTCAACCTAGGTTCGAATCCTAGTCCCCCAGCCAAGCTGCTTAGAAGCTGTCTGGTTAAAATGGATCGTAGCGAAAATGATCCAAACTGAGGGCATTTTTTCGCGCTTTCGAGGCGAATAGCCGGCCTATTTAACGAGAAAGCGCGGAAACAGGGACCAGTTTGGGACAGTTGCCGCCGATACACTTTTAGCCAGACAGCTTCTTAAACACAAGCTGCTTAAGCAAAGAAGTCAGTTTTCCCTTCGTCAGCGTTTTCCATGTCTGCACTCTTATTGAGGTTGCGGATACATGGCTTCCGGTTTCCCACGGGCGAACTCTTCCATTTCCTTTCCCACAATAAGATTAAGTGCTGCAGGCGTTTCGATCCATACCTGTCCGAGGTGGGAGGAAGCGAGGGATGTCTGCCTGCGGGCTATCCTGCGCATACGTTTTATTCCGAGAGCTCCCGGCTTGTTGACGATCGGGGATTTAGGACGCCGACCCCTGCCGCTGGGCCGCATGTACCAGAAAAACAACAGGCTTGTCATTTTTGTATCTTTTTCCAAAATAACTGTTGCATAATGTTGCTTACTAGCCTATTATTCACGCTGCAAGCGCACCATGCGTTTGGTTTTTGTAGGTTTTCGGCAAATCAACAACAGGGGAAAACCCGATGAACAAAAAGCTCCTTTCCCTGGCGGTCGCGGCCGCCATCACTGCTCCGGTGGTGGCCTTGGCCGACGCCACCCTCTATGGCAAGACCCACGTGAGTATCGACTGGTTCGATATTAAGGGTAGCGACGAGTACAAGGGCTGGGCCGTGAACAGGGGTAAGATCGGCAAAGGTCACGGCCGTGCCAATCGTCTCGGCGTCAAGGGTTCCGAAGACCTCGGTGCTGGCCTGAAGGCCATCTATCAGGTCGAGTTCGGCATACCGTTGGCCAACGAAAGGGACTATGACTTCGATAACGGCGAGCAGAGTGGGCTCAAGATGCGTAACACCTATGTTGGTCTGAAGGGTGGTTTCGGTACCTTCCTGGTAGGTCGTCACGACACCCCGCTCAAGGTGTCCACCAGCAAGCTGGAAATGTTCAACGATACCATGGCCGACTACGAAGACACACTCGGCTTCGACGATATCCGCGCCGATAGTACCATCGCCTATATCACCCCCAGCTTTGGCGGTTTCCAGTTCGCCGCCGCCGCCATACCTGGCTCCGCAAGCACTGTTGACGGAACCAAAAACCGCAAGGCGGATAGTCTGGCCGAAGGTTATTCCCTCGCCGCCACTTATGGGAATGGTCCCTGGTACTTCGGCGCTGCCTATGAGGTACTGACTGACCAGCTCGCAAGCATCGATGACGCCCAGGCCGCCAATGTCGACACTTCGGATTATAAGAAATGGCGTGTCGGTCTGGGTATCCGGGATCTGAGTGGTTTCTACCTGAGTGCCATCTATGAGAAGCAGCAGTCCATCGACTTCGAAGAAAAGATCATGGTTGGAAGCAAGGAGGAAGACAACGACGCTGATGTATGGCAAGGCCAGCTCGGTTATGCCTTCGGCAACAACATGATCAAGGGCATGTATGGTAAGAACAAGCCGGATAGTGGTAATGAGACCAAGAGCTGGGCCGTCGGCTTCGATCACAACTTCAGCAAGCGCGCCAAGGTCTATGCCCTCTATACCAAGGTCGATGCGGACAAGGGCGCTGACGAGGATGACTGGAAGGGCTTCTCGCTCGGCATGATGTACGATTTCTGAGCCTGGCTTGGATTGTCCGTGGAACAACGGGGCCTTTGGCCCCGTTTTTTCATTACTTCAATAACTTTAGTGCGCGAAGCGCATCATAGTTGAAACTATGGACGTTAAGTCCCTTCACTTTCAGTCCGTGGCTTGTCCACGGATGAGAACTTTAGTCCTCCAGACTATGGACTTTCAGTCCATAGTGGTTGATGTTTCGCGTGTAACCGCTCCATGATCGAGAGCGCTGCGCTGCGTGATTACTGTGATGGCTTATTGGGCGGTGACGAATTCGACGACTGCCCCAACGGGCTACAGGTAGGGGGATCGGCCAGTCAGGCGCCTGATCAGCGGTGTGAGCGCGAGCCTGGCGCTGATCGATACGGCAATCGCCCAGGGGGCGGACGGGATCCTGGTCCATCATGATTTTTTCTGGAAGCGACCGGAAACCGGTAGCACGCGCTCATCCGGGGAGACTCCTTGACCCATTAATGGCATATCAGGGAAAATACGATGCCAGCTTTCAGTTGATTCGCATATTCTGATTCTCACCTTCCTGAGCGGTAAGGCTCCCGTCCTGGAAGCGCAACCTAGCAGAGCCTACCGGGGGTCGTCAGAGAAATGAGCGCACCAGGCGTGGATAAGAGGAGGCGACGTGTCCTTGTCGCCGCCACAAGCGTAGTCGGGGCCGTCGGGGCCGGTTACGTGGCCGTTCCCTTCATTGCTTCCATGAACCCGAGCGCCAAGGCCCGGGCGGCCGGGGCGCCGGTGGAGGCGGACATCGGCAAGCTGGAACCGGGTGCCATGTTGCGAGTCAAGTGGCGCGGCAAACCGGTCTGGGTGGTGAATCGCACCGAGGAGATGTTGGCCACTCTTCCCGAGTTGGACCACCTGCTGGCGGACCCGGACTCAGCGACATCCGTGCAGCCGGAAAGCTGCCGGAATGCGACGCGCTCACTCAAGCCCAAGTATCTGGTGGCCGTGGGTATCTGTACCCACCTCGGTTGCTCCCCGACCTACCGGCCCGAGGTGGCCCCCGCCGATCTGGGATCGGAGTGGAAGGGTGGTTTCTTTTGCCCCTGCCACGGTTCTCGCTTCGACTTGGCCGGGCGCGTCTACGCCGGTGTTCCGGCACCGATCAATCTGGAAATACCCAAGCATACCTATATTTCCGACACCGTCATCCTGATCGGTGAAGGCGGAGGAGCGGCCTGATGAGTACAGAGCATACCGGATTCCTCGGTTGGATCGACGCACGTTTCCCGCTCACGAAGGTCTGGAAGGAGCATCTGTCCGAGTACTATGCGCCGAAGAACTTCAATTTCTGGTACTACATGGGCTCCCTGGCGATTCTGGTGTTGGTGCTGCAGATCGTCACCGGGCTGTGGTTGACCATGAACTACAAGCCTTCGGCCGACGATGCCTTTGCATCGGTTGCATACATCATGCGGGATGTGAATTGGGGCTGGCTCCTGCGTTATATGCACTCCACCGGCGCTTCGGCCTTCTTTATCCTCATCTATCTGCATATGTTCCGCGCCCTGCTCTACGGCTCCTACCGCAAGCCGCGTGAGCTCTTGTGGATTATCGGTGTGATCATCTATCTGGCCATGATGGCTACCGCCTTCTTCGGCTATCTCCTGCCCTGGGGACAGATGTCCTACTGGGGAGCCCAGGTCATCGTCAACCTGTTCGCAGCGGTCCCCGGCATCGGTGAGGACCTCTCCTTATGGGTCCGAGGCGATTATGTCATCTCCGATGTCACCCTGAACCGGTTCTTCGCCTTCCACTTCCTGGTGCCGTTCCTGATCGCGGGTCTCGTGTTTATCCATATTGTCGCCCTGCACAAGGTGGGTTCCAACAACCCGGACGGGATCGAGATCAAGCAGGGCCCCAAGGGCAATCGTTGGGATGACAAGGCACCGGCGGATGGGATCCCGTTCCATCCCTATTACACGGTCAAAGACATTGCCGGGGTGGTGGGTTTCCTGATCCTCTTCGCGGCCGTGGTCTTCTTTTGGCCGGACTTCGGCGGGTTGTTCCTGGAGGCACCGAATTTCCAACCCGCCGATCCCTTGAAGACACCGGAGCATATCGCCCCCGTTTGGTATTTCACCCCCTACTATGCCATCTTGCGCGCGGTTCCACCCATGTTCGGTTCCCAGTTCCCCGGCGTGGTGGTGATGTTCGCGGCCATTCTGATCCTGTTCTTCCTGCCCTGGCTGGACCGCAGCGAGGTAAAGTCCATCCGCTACAAGGGCATCCTCTCCAAGATCGCCATCGGCGTGTTCGCGGTTACCTTCATCGCTTTAGCCTGGCTGGGCCTGGAGGCGGCTACGCCTGCCAAGACCCTGCTCGCGCAATTCTTCACCCTGCTCTATTTTCTGTTCTTCCTGCTGATGCCGATCTACAGCAAGCTGGATAAGACCAGGCCGGTGCCGGAGCGGGTGACGAAAACAAGCTGGATAAGCAGGATTAAGACCAAGCTGGTTCCGCAGAGGGGGACACAATGAAAAGATTGCTTATCGCATCCGTTCTCTTGCTGGCGCCCATGTTTGCCTCGGCCTCCGGCGGCACCGGTCTGCCCCTGGAGGAAGCCGACATCAATCTTGCGGATAAGGAGTCCCTGCAGCGGGGCGCCAGGTACTTCGTCGATTACTGTATGGGTTGCCACTCCCTCAAATACATGCGCTACAACCGGATGGGAGAAGACCTCGGGCTCGACGAAGTTCGGATACGTCAAGACTTCATCTTCGACAAGGAAGCCAAGCCCGGCGATTTGATGGTCAGCGCCATGCGTCCGCGGGACGGCGAGAAGTGGTTCGGTACGGAGGTGCCGGATCTGACGCTGGTCACCCGTTGGCGCGATCCGGACTGGGTCTTCACCTACCTCAAGAGCTTCTATGTAGACGAGAGCCGGCCTTACGGTGTCAACAACGCGGTGTTTCCCGATGTGGGTATGCCGCATGTCTTGGCCGGTCTACAGGGATTGCAGAAGGCCGTCCATACGGAGGCCGAGGGCGAACACCATCTGTCGACGGAGGACTATGACGGGATGGTCCGCGATCTGACGAATTTCCTGACCTACGCGGGTGAGCCCATAAAGCTCGAACGCCGGCGGCTGGGTTTTTATGTGCTGGGCTTCCTGGTCATACTCTTCGGCCTCGCCTACCTACTCAAAAAGGAATATTGGAAGGACGTGCACTGAATCAGAGTTAAATGTCTGTTCGCGAAGCTACCATGAAAGAATCCGCTGGCCGCTTCTGCGCCGCCAACGGCTCTGGCTTTTTGCACAAATACAGTTCCGGAGCCAGAACCACTGCCAGGCCTTGGTCAACATTATCGACCAGGCAGCCCATCAGGTCGCAGCTACCACGGTTCCGCGGGAGCCGAATTCACACAGATGCGATGATTGACGATCTCCTTCATGTAGTCGTCGGCACAGGCACGATGGAGGGGCGGGGTAGGGGCCCGTTCTTTGCCGGCAACGTTTTTGGTGCATCGGGTTTTCGGACCGTGTTCCGGGATAACTTCAACCAGCTCCAGCACGCGGCTGTGGGCCTGATCATCGGTTACAAGTACGGAAAACCAGGGGAGTGGTTTGCGCGTTACCGCGAGCGCGAACCGCAGGATGATCTTCTCTATGAGGTCATCTGCCCAATCGGGCGATGGCTGTACTTCAACCCGGAACGCTTCCGGGAGTTCGCTGGCCGAGTAGCGGTCGCATTTTCTGACGGCACCTGCTATGCGCCCTTTGCCCGTTGAGGCGCATGGTGAAGAAGCTCGCTTTAACCGTAATCGGTCCATCGCAGCGTTGCTTGCAGTATTTTTCATCGCATCTGAGCATGAGTCCACCATTGCTCTTTCGTTCGCCGAGTCTTCTATCTCGTCTCTTCAAACCAGCCAGGAAGAGCGGAAGAAATACGAGATTCCTGAGGTTGTCTCTTCCGGAAGCTTCCGGTTAGTAGATACGGATCTGTTCGGGCGCACGTGGATCTTCTGGTTTGATGGCGGGGAAAAGGGTCTCATGGAAGTCCGGGTCTATGCTCCCAAGGGGTTATCGTTCGTCCCACTCTTCAACTCTCATGAAGAACTCAAGATTGTGAGCGTCGACTATCTGTCTCCGGGAAGACCTGGTCGCGACACGAACTGGTCGCCTGACCAGGGCATGGCAGCGGACTCGCCATAGTAATTTTATTGGGGAGTCCTGCATTGGAGACAGGCCCCGTATCCTACGGGGCTTTTTCGTTTATACTGATAGATCACCTCGGGTCTTCCGGGCCTGGGGCGGTAACCCGAGTACTGAAGTAAAGGACAGCCGGCAGTGGCCACCAATAGACGATCCGTTATGACCCTATTTTCCGATCCCACGAATCCATACTGCCACCGGGTACGTATCGTACTGGCGGAAAAGAGTATCTCCGTCGACATCGTCGATGTGTGTGCCCAAGATCTGTCTGACGAGGTCATGGATTTCAACCCCTACGGAACCGTACCCACATTGGTGGACCGGGACCTGCGACTCTATGAGTCGCGCACCATCATGGAGTATCTGGACGAGCGTTTTCCGCATCCGCCGCTACTGCCCGTCGACCCGGTTTCACGCGCTACCTCCCGACTCTATATGTACCGCGTGGAGCGCGACTGGTACACCCTGATGGATCGAATACTCGCGGGCGCCGAGGACGAGGTGGCCACGGCACGCAAGGAGCTGCGCGAGAGCCTGATCGCCACCTCCCCGGTGTTTGAAGCCAAACCTTTCTTTATGAACAATGAGTTCTCCCTTGTGGATTGTTGCGTGGCCCCCCTGTTATGGCGCCTCCCTCTGTTGGGCATCGACTTGCCGGCGCGGGCCCAGGCATTGTCCAACTACGCAAAGCGCATCTTCACCTGGCCCTCTTTCGGCAAAAGCCTGACGGAGGCAGAGCGGGAGATGGCTATGGAAAATAGTTGATTGTCACTTGCCGCCATGACTTCGAACCGTCCCTACATGATTCGGGCACTCTACGAGTGGATTATGGATAACCGAATGACTCCCCATCTGCTCGTGGATGCGACCCATCCCCAGGCGGTAGTTCCGGCACAGTTCATTGAGGACGGAAAGATCGTACTCAATATAAGCCCTACCGCTGTCCGCGCCCTCGTACTTGGAAACGGGCACATTGAATTCGGTGCGCGTTTCGGTGGTGTCGCCATGCAGGTCCGGGTGCCGGTGGGGGCGGTGCTCGGTATCTATGCGCGCGAGAATGGGCATGGGATCTTGTTCCCGGACGACGGACCGGGGATAGACGACACGGAGGGAACGGAAAACGAATCGATTGCCCCCAAACCGCCGCGGAAACGACCGACACTCAAGGTCGTCAAGTAGGTGAGAGCACCGGGGGCAATTTCCGCGGTAGTGGTTAAATTTTAAGTGATGTGGTTATGCGACGTAATGATTCAAACACCACTGTTTTTGCCATCCCTGACACCTGGATTCCAGCAGTCCCTGCCGGAATGGCGAGGTCGGGGTTGGTAGATTTCACCACTTGAAATTTAGCCACGACCAATTTCCGCTTGTTGCTTACGGTCAGCTATCTGCCGGCCATTCGGGCGGACCCAGGCCGATCATCTCCGGATTCAGGCCGACGAGTACGAGGTAGCCGCTGTGCCTGCCGACGCCTTCTGCGCTGAAATCGGATCCGTACACGCGCACTATCCGCAACCCGGCGCCAGTCCGTCGCATCCGCAGCCGACGTAGGGAGACAGTCTGGTCCAGGAACTGCAAACCACGCTGCTTACAGGCGGCGCGGCAGATTTCGGTCGCCACCTCACGGGCACGTAGGCTGTCGAGCCAGAACCAGCCCAGGAGCAAAAGGGCAAGGATAGCGAGCAGACTATTCATGTAGGGGTAGTGTTCTAATTTTGTTGTTGCTGAGCCTTGTAGGCGCGGGCTTACCCGCGCTTTGGCCCTTTTAAGGCGCCTTACACCGGCAACAACGAAGTTGAAACACCACCCATGTAGGTTTTAGGGGCTGTTGACATAATCGTCGTACCAACCACTAATAGGACAAGATTAACAGGATGACCAGGATTAACAGGATTATTTTTCTTAAATAAAAATTACAATATCCTGTTAATCTTGGAAACCCTGTTAATCCTGTACCATTAGGAGACAAGCCCGGAGGTTGGGGTTTACTCCTTGCGTAAAATAAGACATTTGGGCAAGAAAAGGAGTTAACCATGGGAGCCCTTGTCATCGTCACCGCCGACATCACGCGGCTTGCGGTGGACGCCATCGTAAATGCCGCCAACCAGTCACTCCTCGGTGGGGGCGGCGTCGACGGCGCCATCCACCGGGCTGCGGGGCCTGAGCTACTGGAGGCCTGCCGAAGCCTCGGCGGTTGTCCGACCGGAGAGGCGCGCGTTACTCCTGGGTTTGGATTACCAGCCAAGTGGGTCATCCATACGGTAGGCCCCGTGTGGTGGGGTGGGGCACAGGGTGAGCCGGAGTTGCTGCGCAGCTGTTATCGGCGTTCATTGGCTCTGGCGAAGGAAAGAGAGGCGCGTACCGTCGCCTTCCCGGGTATCATCAGTACCGGGGTGTATGGCTACCCGAAGGGGGCCGCAGCCCAGATCGCCTTGGAGGTTATGCAGGCTGAACGTGAGGACTTCGAAGAAATTATCGCCTGCTGCTTTTCACAGAAAGACGCCACCCTTTACCGCACACTCTGTTCTGACTGCCGGTCCGATGACGGGGATGGCCGATTCGCGTAGCGGCCCCGCGGCTGGATGGGTTTGCGCCTGTGGCTGTTTTCAAAAGCGCACGAACATGCAGGCGTTCGAAAACCGGGCTGTACAGATGCCGGATTGTTGCTGAAATAAAACAGGACAATAAGGTTACGGTGATCGTCTTTCTTCCTCGCCCCATAGTTTTCAACATGTTAATGTTCCATGGGTGCCCTAGGCGTTGCAGAATTGTATAAAAACGAGAAAAGTTGCTCTTTTGTCTGCATTTTGCGCTAGAATTAACACTGATGGTCGGATCGTCATACTCTGGCTCCAACTTGCGGTTTCGGGAAACGAGATTTGAGGAACTTCCGCATCCGAACCGGGATGATGATATTCGCGGGCTTGTTGTTTTTCGCCTACATGTTGTCCGGACCTGTGCTGAAGCACCGAATTTTGGCCAACTGTCTACAACCTGAGAGATAAAGGTAACCAAAAATGCACAAGGCAAACAAAACCCTTCGCGTCATGGGCTATGCAGCCCCTGTCGCGCTGACCCTCGCCCTGGCGGTACCCGCCATGGGTCATACCCCCACAGACAAGAACCTCTGGTCGGCAAAGGAGGGAAATACCGCCTGGACCACCAGATACGAGGAGTGCTGGCAGAGTAAGACCGGACCCGCTGATCTTTCTCCCTGCATAGTGAAACAGCCGGAACCCCCTAAGATCGTGGAGCTGAACTTCAATCACGACGAGTACGTCGTTCCGAGCGGCGTCGCCGATCCGAGGCAGGTCGACGAGATCGATGAGTATATCGACCAGTTGAAGGCGACTCCGGAACGCGAGTACATCACCATTGTGGGGCACACCAGCGCCGATGGCTCTGATGAGTACAACTGGAAGCTGGGTGAGGACCGTGCCAAGGCAGTTCGCGAGTATTTCATTCGGCGAGGCTATCCTAAGGAGGACCTCGCACCCCCCGAGTCCAGGGGCGAATCTGAGTTGCGTCCGGGATACGATCCCTACTCCGTTGCCCAGCGCCGTGTGGAGTTCCACAAAAGCAGGCTTTGACCTGGAGACCGGCGGCGGGAATCTCCCGCCGTGGGACTGTCAGGAAGCCGACCACGACGATCATGGTCGGCTTTTTCTTTGGAGGTCTTCGATCATGCGCATGTTCCGGGACAAAACCCAATTGCCCAGCCCGGACGTAACCGGGGGCCATGCCCGTGACCAACCTGCATTACGTCAAGGGTACGCCCATCCAACCGCCGTTCCCGGCCGACACCCGCACTGCCCTCTTCGGACTCGGCTGCTTCTGGGGTGCCGAACGGTGTTTCTGGGAACTGTCCGGTGTCTACTCTACGGCCGTGGGCTACGCCGCCGGCTACACGCCCAACCCCACGTACCAGGAGGTCTGCTCGGGGCTCACGGGACACAATGAGGTCGTCCTGGTGGTGTTCTGGCCGCAGGACATCGGTTTCGAGGCGTTGCTGCGTCGGTTTTGGGAGGTCCATGACCCAACCCAGGGCATGCGCCAGGGAAACGACGTGGGAACCCAGTACCGTTCCGGCATCTATTTCGCCAACGACCAGGAAGCGGCCGCACGGGCAAGCGCCCGGCGTTACCAGACAGCGCTTACCAAGGCCGGCTACGGGGTGATTACAACTGAGCTCCTGCCAGCACCTGAATTCTACTACGCGGAAGATTATCACCAGCAGTACCTGGCCAAGAATCTGGGCAGCTACTGGGGTCACGGTGGCTGCCGAGTCGCCTATCCGGACCTGGGAGAAGTTAACCGCAAATAAACACAAATGGCCACAAATCAATAGGCATGGACCGGGAACCGCATCAATCAGGAGGCTGGCAACGGGCAGCTGGTGACTGGAAACCCGGTCGGTGGGTACAGCCCACCCTACAGTCGCACCGCGGTCGTACCAGAGGGGATAGCAACAGTCCAGAATCCATAAAGAGCCAAAAAGAATCCCTGATGAAGGGTGTTGGGTACGGGCCATCCAAAGATGCGGTTCGCGGTCGGGGTTGGCGTAGTCCTGCTACGATATACCGTGCTCACCGCATCCTACGTCCATTCTACGAAGAGTCCGGGGGGCATCCTAGTCAGGGGGACGAAGGCTACCCCGAGCACGTCCGTCTTGCTGAGCGATCCGTCCGGGCGCTTTTCGATCACAATGAGCTCCTGATGACCGTACCGGGGACCGACGGGAATCACCAGTCGACGGCCTTCCTTGAGCTGCTCGGTCAGAGGCGGAGGCACTGCGGGTGCGGCGGCGGTGACCAGAATGCCGTCGTAGGGGGCGAACTCGGGCCAACCAGTGTAGCCGTCGCGATGCCGAGTCTCTACGTTCGTATAGCCCAAGCGGGCGAGCCGCGCGGCGGACTGGCGGGCCAGCTCGGGAATGATCTCCACCGAACGGACCTGGCTGACCACGCGGGAGAGGATGGCCGCCTGGTACCCGGAGCCGGTGCCGACCTCCAACACACAGTCATCCGGGTCACAAGCGAGGAGGTCCGTCATCAGGGCGACGATGAAGGGCTGGGAGATGGTCTGGCCGTGGCCGATGGGTAATGGGCCGTTGGCATAGGCGTATCGTTGTTCATAGTCCGGGACGAAATGGTGGCGCGGGACCTCCGCCATAGCCGTCATGATGCGCTCACCGAAGGTATCGCGTCCGGTCATCGAGTGCGTGTACCGGAGCTCCGCCCTGATATCCTCGAGCAGCTTGTGAATGCCGGATTGCATAGGCCTTGCCCGTCGCCGCGGCCGCTGAACCGCTGAATCGGTGTCGATCACATAGTAGTCGCGCCGCTGTCAGTGCTCCCGATGCGCAGCAAAGGATAGCTTGTCCAGTACGCCCATCATCACCGCCGAGACCACGAAGGTCAGGTGCATGATCACATACCACATGAGCTTGTCGTTCGGGATCTGGGGCGCATTCATAAAGGCCCGGAGTAGATGGATGGAGGAGATGGCCACGATGGAGGCCGCGACCTTGAGCTTCAGGGTGCCGGCGTCTAGCTTGCCCAGCCAGCCGAGCTTTTCGGCATCATCGTCGATATCGATACGTGAGACGGAATTCTCGTAGCCGGAGAACATCACCATTACCACCAGGCTTGCCACCAGCACCATGTCGATCAGGGCGAGGATCGTGAGTACCATTTCCGATTCCTGCATGGTCCAGATATGGCTCAGGACATGAAAGACCTCCTGGAAAAACTTCATCCCCAGGGCGACCAGGGCCAGGGCCATGCCGGCATAGACCGGGGCCAGGATCCAGCGGCTGGAGAATAGTAGCTTTTCGATCGCGTGTTCCAACATACCAGCGGTTACTTCCATCGTTATTCAAATGGGTGACCGGATACGAGTTTACACGCGAAGGTACCCCAAGACTACGCCCCCACGTGACCCTCCGCGTGGTCGGCCCGCGTGGACCTCGCGCTGGTAGTGATTGAGGTCTAAGTGGAAACAGAGTCGATAGCAGTGGAGTGGGCACGCTACTCCGAGATTCAGACCGAGATACCCTCATCGTGTGTATAGCCAGGGACAACAAAATTACAACACCACCGCTGAAAGGTTGAGCAATTCTTCATGGTTCGTGCTGTCGTCCAATCGTACAGGATTAACAGGATTTTTCGTTGTTTTAATTGCGGTTGGCTGGAGAACACGGAGTTTAGCTGCTGGTGTGAGACTTGTTGAACGGGAGCTGATCAGGAAATCATCGGCGTAGCCGATGCGGTGCATAATGAGCTCGGCGCTGGTTTTCCGGAGAAAGTTTAAGCATTCGGAACCTGTGTAACCGTGCGGCGGAAGTCCAGGGCGACAAGAAAAAAATCCTGTTAATCCTGAGAATCCTGTCCTATTGGAATATTGCGACAAGCATTCAGATGAAACCGCTCTACGCTAACCACTTATCCCCCAAACCGCGCCAAATCATTCAGGACCACTGTCAGTCCCAAGCCAGACTGCCGCCGGTACGATACTCGGTGACGCGGGTCTCGAAGAAGTTCTTCTCCTTCTTCAGATCCAGCACCTCGGACATCCAGGGGAAGGGGTTGGTCGCCCCCGGATACTGCTCCGGCAGACCGATTTGGACGCAGCGGCGGTTGGCGATGAACTTCAGATACTCATCGAACGAGGAGGCGTTCAGGCCCAGCACGCCGCGGGGCATAGTGTCGTGGGCATATTGGCTCTCCAACCCGACGGCGTCGCGGATCATATGCACCAGCTCCTGCTTGAACCCCTCGGTCCATAAATGCGGGTTCTCGAGCTTGATCTGATTGATCACATCGATCCCGAAATTCATGTGCATGGACTCGTCGCGCAGGATGTATTGGAATTGCTCGGCGGTGCCGGTCATCTTGTTGCGGCGGCCCATGCTCAGGACCTGGACGAAGCCCACATAGAAGAAGATGCCCTCGAAGATGACGTAGAAGGCGACCAGCTCGCGCAGCAGCTTGCGGTTGTTCTCCGGGGTGCCCGTATTGAAATGGGGATCGGCGAGGCACTGGGTATAGGGCAACGCCCACTCCGCCTTGCGCGCTACGGCTGGCACCTCTCGGTACATATTGAAGATCTCGCCCTCGTCCAGTCCCAGGCTCTCCACCGCATACTGGTAGGCATGGGTGTGTAGAGCCTCCTCGAAGGCCTGACGCAGCAGATATTGACGGCACTCCGGGTTGGAGATATGTCGGTAGACGGCCAGCACCAGGTTATTCGCCACCAGGGAGTCGGCGGTCGAGAAGAAGCCCAGATTGCGCTCGATGATGGTGCGCTCGTCCTCGGTCAGGCCGTTGGGGTCCTTCCACAGGGCGATGTCCGCGTTCATATTGATCTCCTGCGGCATCCAGTGGTTGGCGCAGGCATCCAGATACTTCTGCCAGGCCCAGTCGTACTTGAAGGGGACCAGCTGATTCAGATCGGCACGGCAGTTGATGATCCGCTTGTCGTCCACCCGCACCCGGCCAGCGCCCATCTCCAGGTTCTCCAGGCCAGTGGCACCACCCGCGGCCGTTGGATCGGCATGCGGGTCCGGTAGGCTGTCAGCGCCGGTGACAGAGACAGTAGCCCCCCAAGCCGCCAGATCCGGCTGTATCGGCAGCGGGTTCGGGTCCACCACCGACGCTGTACCCGCGGTAGCTGCCAGGACATCGTCAGTGCCCACGCCCTTATCCGGCGGATGCACATGGCCGGCAATGTCGCGGGCCTGATGCTCGACCTGTCTGTCAGCGCTGGAGCGTGAGTCGAAGGACCTTGGCCCCGGCAGCCCAGCCGGTAGCGATATTTTGGAGCCCTCACGCCGGTTCGACACGAAGGCCAGTGGATCGTCCCAGTTCAACATACCAGCTTTTCTCTGCTAGGTTATCCACACAAGACGCTAGCGTAGGTAGGCGTTTTCCGTCCTTGATACGATTGCCTCCGGCCTGTCCGACGGGGGATACTCGCTGATTCTCCGGGACATCCGAGGTCTGAGTCTCCTCTGTAAGGTTATTTTATCGCCCTGTCTGATGGAGGCGCTCCACCGCCAAACGCTTGGTGCGGTCGATCTGATAGGCGCGTACTTCTTTGTACAGGGGATGATGCATATCGAAACGCAACTGCGTGATCGAAATGGCGAGTACCTCTTTGCCGCCCTTGACGTCGGTAATGCACATGATTTCTCCCTCGTCACCGCCGCCGAGTACATTGCTGGTCTCGATGCGCTGCTTGTTGCGGATCGGAAGCATGCCTTACGACGCCAGGGCGGTCAAGGCATGCTTGGCCACGAAGGCAAAAACCGGCAGCGATTGTTAGAGCTTCGAGATCAGATCTTCGGTACTGAGCTATTAGTTCTGCATTTTTTCCCCGCTCCTGCGCCCTGCATGGGCTGTCTCTTACAGGCGATGATTCCATCATTGGGTAAGTGGCTAAATTTTACTAAGCAGACAAAAACCCGCAAGACCTAACTCATACGTATTCATGCCTCTGAATTATACCGCAGAGGAGTAACAATGTCCTGTGCAATATTGCCGGGTTAGTAAGTGATGAAATCTGCTGGCCCCTACCTCGTCGTTCTGGCAGGGAGTGCCGGAATCCAGTGCCAGGGACGGCAACAACAGGAAGCGCTGAACCATTACCCGAGGGTCATGTTTCAACCGTAATGATTATTCGGCAGGGCAAGCGCGTATAAAGGGCACCTTGAAAAATAGGTATTTTCACCAATCAAGCGACCTTAAGTCATTGGTTGTTGAGAGGTACTGTAGACAAAAACCGTATTTTTCAAAGTGCCCTAAAGTTGTTGGCGATTGAGGTTGCTGCCAACTTCCGGTCGTCAGCCGCAACTACGGTGGTTCGCCCTGAACGGTCGGTGCCGGCTTACCGGCACTGGGCTGGAGGGCAACCAGGCTGGCCGGTCGAATCCCAGCAAAGCGCGGGCGAGCCCGCGCCTACGCGTTCCAGCGCAGGGAAAACCAATCCGGCAACATCATGGTTTCAGGAAGAGTTATACGCGCTCTCCCTGGATTATTCGGTCGCCCTGGGAATCCTGGTTCCGATCTGCAACCTCGGTAGGCATAATAGGGGCTCGGCAACGATCACCTAGGACTGCTTATGCCCGGCTTCGATGTCTTTCTGTCCCACAACAGCAGCGACAAACCCACCGTCCGGGCACTCAAGCAGGCCCTGGCCGAGCGGGGGTTCGAGTGCTGGCTCGACGAGGAACAGCTGCGTCCCGGCTTGCCCTGGCAGAATCTGCTGGAGCAGGGCATCGAGGACAGCGGCAGCATTGCAGTCTGTGTCACCGCCGATGGCCTGGGTCCCTGGGAAAACCAGGAAATGCAGGCAGCCCTGCGCCTTGCCGTCAAGGACAGTCGCCCTGGCATCCCGGTCCTGCTGCCGGGGGGGCATCCGAGCCCGAGTTGCCTATGTTCCTGGGCAACCTTACCTGGGTCGATCTGCGTGGGGGACTCGATGCGGAAGGTATCGACAGGCTGATCTGGGGCATCACCGGTAAAAAGCCAGGTAAAGAAGACACCATCGCCCCGGCACATGAACCCGGCGGCGATGAGATTCCGACACTGAGCGATACTCAGTTTCTGGATGAGATCTTCGAGCGGCTCTATAACTGTCCCACCCTGATCCTACTTGCCCAGGAAGACCGGGAGCAACCCGCTGGCCTGGAGGCCTTGCGCGAGCGTGTGCAGCGCCGTTTCGGTGCGGGCCAGACCCTGTATCTGGTCCCGTCGTACAATACCGACGCAGGTGAGGCCGAGTTCTTCCGCATCCTAAGCAGACGCGCCGGCATGGACCCGCCCGCCGGGAGTGCTATGGGATTCGAGGAATACCTGGGCGACCGGCTCGCCGGCGGCGAGCGGTTGTTTCTGCTGGTCACCGACCTCAGCAAGTGCTCCGATATCGGACGTGAGCGACTTGCCGGTATTCTACGCAGCCTGTCCGAAGCCCGCGGTAATGCCTTGCATACGGTGCTGGTAGGGGGCGAAGGGCTGGCCAAGCTCAAATACGCCCAAGGCGATCTGTCCCTCTTGAGTCACGCGGAGCCCATGAATTGGCCCGAGCTCAACACCGGCGATCTGATGGCACTCGCCCGGCAGGGCCGACCCTCCTTTGATCTGGCGCTGGAAGAGGTGCGGGCTATCCTCAAGGCCACCGGTGGCCACCCGCGCCTGATCCAGAATGTCCTCTGGTGCCGCGCCAAAGGCACGGTGCTTGAGACATGTATCCGGGAGCTGGCGAATTCCAGGCAGATCGAGGCCCAGTTCGTCGCACTCACCCGTGATTCAAGAGACGCCCAACAGATTGCCGCTTGGCTCGGGCAAGACGAGCTGGGTCCCTACCAAGGCTGGATCCCGGACCTTTTGTTGCGCCGGCTCTATTGGAAGAATCTGCTGCGGGCCGAAGGGCCGACCGGAGCCGAGCGCCTGGTCTGGCGCTGTCCGGCAATCATCGGAGCAGGACGGCGAGTGTTGGGGGCTGTTCCGTGACGCCGGAGCCTGGGAGCCAGAAACGCAAGAAGGGCCTTTCGTAACTGTCCAGCCCCCACCGCGTCATTCCGGCAGGGAGTGCCGGAATCCAGGGCCAGGGATGGCAAAGACAGCGGGGGACTGGACGCTTGTAGCTATTCGTGTTTTTCGTGGTTTTTGGCTCGTTCCCACGCTCCGGCGTGGGAACGCACGTGTGGCCGCTCCGGCGGCCAAGGTTTCATGGCGCTGGAGCGCAAGGACTTGCTCCCAAGAATCAATTTTCGCGTAGATTCGCGTGATTCGTAGTTTTTTCCGCCTCTATCGCAGGGCGAGCGCGCATAAAGGTGTTTTCGATTAACAGGTTGCTTCCAGGTTTCAGGCGTCAACCGCGACCGCGGTAGTCCGCCATGCGTGGTAGGCGCGGGCTTGCCCCGCACCTATCGCTGCCGTCCGGTCGGTCGACGGCGATAGGTGCGGGGCAAGCCCGCGCCTACCCGACCGGGAGTGTTCCAGCACTGGGAAAACCGATCTGCTAACACGATGTTTTCGGGAGGATTTATACGCGCTCACCCTGGCCTCTGTCGCGCAAAATTTCTCGCTGCGCTCGAAATGACACTAAGTGTCAACATGACCTACTTGTGACCGATTTGCGTTAATTCGCGTCCATTTGCGGCGAAAAGATGATTCCCAGGTTATCGGCACTTGGGTACTGCTGTACTAGGGCGTGTTGACATTCAATAAGGAGTAAACCCCAACCTCCGAGCTTGTCTCCTATGGTACAGGATTAAATGTTATAATTGATCATTCAAAAAAATAATCCTGTTAATCCTGTTAATCTTGTCCCATTAGCGGTCGGCCCGACGATGATGTCAGCAGCCCCTGGCAACTTAACACGGCAACTCCGGTGGCTAGCCGCAATCCTGCTGTGGTCGGCGCAAATCCTCGCCGGGCCCGCCCACCCACCCCTGGTCCCGAACGGCGAGCCGATCCCGGACCCGAAACCGCTGATTGCCGAGATCGACCGGAGCTCCCCCTTCTTCATGATCGCTTTCAGCCCGGACGGGCGCTGGCTGGCCTCGGGCTCGTCTGATGGCACCCTGCGCTTGTGGGACCCGGCCACCGGCCAGTTGCTCGGCTTCCTATTCGCAAGCAGGGACGGGCTCTAGGTGGGCTGTCGTGTGGATCTGGAGCAGTATCGGCGTTATGACGACTCGCCAGGCGACGGGGAATCCGTCCCGGTTATCCTACGGATACATAATCCGGGCCCGGATACCGCCTGCTGGCTGCGGATCTATCAGGAGCGCTCGCTCAAAGACCCCTTTCTGTTCACACCACCGTCCCGGCGGGTCCGACTGGGGCCCGGCGAGCGCTGGAAAGCCGCCGGCAAGCTCTCCTATCTCGCGGCTGGCCTGAGCCGCGGGGTCGAGAGGGGGAACTGAGACTACGCCTGGAACAGGCCCATGGCGAATCGGTCACCCTCGAGTTCCCGGTCCTGGGCCGAACGCCGGTACTGGCACTGGTCGGAGAGCCGGAGGAGATCCGGGGCGATGTGCCCGCGCTGGCGGTCCGGCTCCGCAACGCCGGCAAGCAGGACCTCCAGGAAGCCGAGTTTCGGGCCTTAATCAGCGATCGAGCCATCAGGGATCAGGCCCGGCAGTGACAGGCAGCTGGCCCGGATAACCGAGGAGACAATCTCCGCCGGTGGGGAGATCACCCTGTCCTTCGCCCTGCCCGAGGGTCTGGAGCTGGACGCAGACAGCCGTCTCACTCTGATGGTCCGGGAACTGTCTTACCCGCCCCATGACTGGAGCTTCCCGGATCTGCCCATTCGCCTGGCGGTACCGCCTTGGCAGCTCTACACCTGGCTCACGGTGCTGGTGTTCGTCTTGTCGCTCTTGCTCTGGTCGCTGCGCCAATATACCCACCCCCTGATCCAGCGGCTCACCGCCGAGCCCACTGTGCTGCCCCATCTGGGCCTGGAGCAGCTAGACCGGGCCTACAGGTTGCTCCGACACACCCGGCGCCTGGATACGGTGCAGGGGGACAGGGATCAGACATGCCTGGTCCTGGCCGGAAATTCCCGGCAACAGGCTGCGCTCAGTGACCGCTGTCGGGCCCCGGACAACTGGCTGGTCGCCCCCACCGACCCGGAGCTGAGTGAACTCCTGCTCGCCCCCGATCCGGTGGAGGCCTGTGCCAAGCTGATCGCGGGCTATGTGAAGGTGGCGCGTATTTCGCCCTATCAGACCCGGCTCGGGGTCAGGAAGGAGAGCGCCTTTTTCGGCCGCACCCGGATCATCTCCGACATCCAGCACCGGGAGCCGGCCAACTATCTGCTGGTCGGCGGTCGCCAGCTCGGTAAATCCAGCCTGCTGCGGGCCCTGGAGCGCCGCTATGACCAGGACGACCGCGTGGATTGCCGCTATGTCTCCGTGGGCCAGGCTAGCATCGAGTCCAAGTTTGCCAGGGAGCTCGGGATGCCGACGGATACGTCCCTGGCGGCGGTGCTGGATCGCGTGGGGGAGATAGCGACCGGCCAGCGTCGCCTGCTGCTGCTCGACGAAGCGGATGTCTTTGTCCAAAAGGATGCCGAGCAGGGCTATGCCTGTCTGAACGGTTTCAGGGGTCTGAGTGACGAGGGCCGCTGCCAGTTCATTGCTTCAATAACTTTAGTGCGCGAAGCGCATCAGAGTTGAAACTATGGACGTTAAGTCCCTTCACTTTCAGTCCGTGGTTTGTCCATGGATGAGGACGTTAGTCCTCCAGACTATGGACTTTCAGTCCATAGTGGTTGATCCTGGCCGGATTCTGGAGCCTCTACCGCTCGGTCAGCTTGATTATCAGTCGCCGCTCAAGAACTTCGCGGAGACCATCAGCATCGATGCCCTGGAGCCGGACGCCTGCCGGGACCTGGTGACTCGGCCCGGCGGCCTTGAATCTGAGCTACGCCTCCGAGGCGCTGGTGGAGCGGATCCTGGCGCTCACCGGGGGCCGGGCGAATCTGATCGCTATCATTTGCGACCAGCTGCTGCAGGGCCTGGGTCTGGCCCAACGGGAGCTGACCGCGGCCGATCTGGACCAGGCCCTGGAGAGCCGTTCCCTGCGCAGCGCCCTGGAGGGCTGGGCCGAGCTGACCAAGGACGAGGCCGCGAACCGACTCGACCGGGTGATTGTCTATGACTTGATCGAGCAGGCGGAATTTACCCTCGCCCAGGTGCTGGAGCTATTGACCAGACGCGGATACCAGGCCGCGCCGGAACAGGTGAAGGAGTCCTTGACCCGGCTGGAGCTGGCCTTCATCATCGGCCGCAGCCAGGACCGCTTCCGGTGGCAGGTACCCCTGTGGCGCGAGCGGGTCCACGCCGAAGAGCCCCGGCGGATGCTGGAGCGTGAGCTGGGGGGTTAGAGGCTGTCTAAAAACTAAGCCATTGGTTTTCATAGAACCGGACCCGTAGGGTGGACTGTGCCCACCGGTCAGGCATAGTATTTGGTGGGCACAGCCCACCCTACAGGTTAGTTCTTATACAGTCTCTCAGTCCATCAGCTCGACCTCGAACCCCCGGGCCTCGCGGGCGGCACGCCGTGCTGCCAGGTAACGTTGGAAGCTGGATTGGCGCAGATAGGCCCCGGTCGAGACATAATCCAGCGCACCCTGGATATGGAAAGACTTGAGGTATCCCTCGGTACGGAAGACTTCTCGCCCGGAAGGGGCAAAGAAGACGAGGCTCGGGGTGTATTCGATACCCAGTTCCCGAACCCAATCCCGGACCGTCAGCTCATGGCCGTCCGGGGTCTGCACCTGCTCATCCGACCAGATATTCACGATGGCCCCGTCCAGGTTCGACAAGGCGTAGGCCACCGGTTCGCGCCTGAGGATGTCTCGATGCAGCTCGTCGCAGGCCAGGCAGGTAGGCTGCTCGAACATCACCACCAGCGGTCGTCCGGTAGCCAACCGGTTGTCGGCCAACCTGAGCGGTGCTTTCAGAAAGCCCCCTTCCCGGTGCAATTTGCCGGTCGCGGCCTTGGGGTTCAAGGACTGGTAGAAATCCCCGAAGCTTGCTCCCCGTTGCTCCCGGCGTTCGGCCACATAGCGCAGAGCGGTGCGAAGCTGGTGGGGAGGGAAGTAACCATCGGTGCGTAGCACGACCCCGCCCTGCTCGTCCAGCAGCAGCATGGTGGGAGTAAACTGGACGCTGAGACCAGCCGCGAAGGCCTTCTCGGTCGTCGGCTTGCCCAGGAAGTCGGTCACTTCCCGATCGCCCCAGATGTTGATGGCAACGACCTCGAAGTGTTTGCGCACCATCTCGACCATGGCCCGATCGGCGAAGCTCTCCCGCAACAGCTTGGCACAGTAGGGGCAACCGTCCTGAAAGAAGTAGAGGATAACCCGCTTGTCCGCCGTCGTCGCGTTGGCCACGTCCTCGCGCATATCCAGGAACGAGAGCTTGAACCAGTGGGGATGCTCGTGGTGTCCGGGATTCACCAAACCGGCATCGAGTGTGGCATCGCCGGCGGGGGGAGCGGCCATGACACACCCCATGAAGGGCAGCAGAACCTGTGTATTGCAGCACTACCGTCCATTCTACTGCAACAAGGTAATTGAGATGGTATCAGCAATCGATCACATCAACATTTCACTATCTTGTTTTCAATTCTAATCTGCGAATTGCTTCACACTCTCGATATGCTTCAAGCTCAATCAGTAACCTACCTTTTTCGGATTTTGCGATGTCGACCCAATGCCTATCTTCCACCGCACCCATGATCGCATACAGAAAGTTCAGACTTGGCTTAATACTGCACTGCTCCTCGAGCATGACGAATGCCTTTATGGCACCGATTCGTTCCAGATCTTCCCTGGTTTTAATGCCAATCTCATTCAGACACCGCTCGGACTTTCGTCCAAGTCCTTTCAGCTTACTTAGTTCACCCATTCAAGTACCTTACCCGATACCTACTATAGTGGACCCCGACAATCGTCACGAACCGATTCACGTCGATTCGTGTAATTCGTAGTTAAAACAATACCTAATAGATAACTTTGGGGAGCAGCTGAAGATGCTTATAAATCAGCCGGCAGCTCGATCTTGTCCGCAATCGTCTGCCAGTCGTAGCGGCTCTCGACCAGCTCTTGGGCTCGCCGCACGACGGCCTCGATCCGCTCGTCCTCCTGTTTGCCTTCGAGTCCTCCCCGCAGGCGCCGAATGGCCGCCGGGAACTCATCGATCGGCGCCTGCCACAGGTGCTCTTCGGGGCGAAACGCCAGCCCCCGGTTGCCGAATTCGGTGGTGAGTATGGGGATCCCCGCGGCCGTGTACTGGAGCATCTTGAGGTTGGTGCCGGAACCGCTGGTAATCGGGTTGACGGCCAGATCGACCGCCTCGGTGACGACCGTCAGCTTGGCGTCGTCTAGGATACCGAGCGGATAGAGGTTGTCGGCCCGGGACTCGAGCGCGGCGTGCCCGGAGACACTCCCGACGATCAGGAAATCCGCTTCGGGACAAGCGTGGGCGGTCCGCTTCAGGTACCCCAATGCCTCGATGTTGGGCTGGTGCCAACTGCCGATGAACAGCACGCTGAGGCGACGGTCGAGACCGAGGCGACATTGATTGGAGCGGCGCTCGGTGCGGGTTACGAAGCGGACGGCGCGGGTATCCACGCCGTTCGGGACCACGATGGCCTGCGACCGGGCACAATCGTAGAGCGCCTGTAGACGCTGGGCGTCCTGGTGCGAGCACACCATGATGCGCTCGGCCCGGGCGCACAGGGAGGCCTCCGCCTCCCGTACCCGTTCCAGATAGAAAGCCGCTCCGGTACCGGCGGTGAGGACTGCCTGCTTCATGTCGTACTCGACATTGTGGGCCTCGTACCAGAGGGGCCCATCATAGACCTCGGCGATGGCGGGGTAGAGATAGGGGTGCGAGGCGACGACCAGATCACAGCAGGCCGTCGCACGCGCCAAGCGCTCGCGGTACGCCGGGGTGAGCCCGTAATGCAGTAGCGAGGCGATATCGCCCACGGAAGCGGCGAGCTTTCGGTTCAGGGCCTGAGTCGCTGCGAGATGAGCAGGGGACTTGGTTACCCGGATCTCCCGGAATCCGGGGGCGAGATTCAACTCACCTGCGGCATGTATGTCGTCGCAGAGGGTTATCAGGGTGACATCGACCCGTCGCGCCAGCGCCCGGTAGAGGTGGAAGATCCGGCTCTGACCCCTACCGCGAGGCGGGTATACGGGAAAATCGACGGCGACCACGAGCCGGCGGCGCCGGGCACCGACCGTTCGGTGCCGCTGCGGTTCGCCCAGTATCTGCGCCACCGTCGACGGCCAGTCGAGTCCGCTCACCCGCTGTTGCGCCCGCCCGCCCATCCGCATGGTCTCCGCGCGGTCGGCAAGCAGGCGTTGCATGGCCGCGGCCAAGGCCAGTACCTCCGGGGCCACACAGAGCCCCGTGACCCCGTGCTCGACGAATTCGTTGACACCGCCGGCGTCCATGGTGGTCAGCACGGCCTTGCCAGACTGCATGGCCTCGATGGTCACTAGGCCATAGTCCTCGTCATAGGGCACGAAAGGTACAAACAGGGCGTCGGCGTAGAGCCAGGTCAGTTCCCGGTCACTGATATGGCCGAGGAAGCGGATCCGCGGGTCCTTTGCGGCCAATGCCCGCAGCGCTTGGTCCTCGGGACCGGTGCCGGCGATGCGGAACTCGATTTCGCCCCGGGCCTGTCGGAAGGCACGGACGAGTAGATCCAGGCGCTTGGGGTGGTCCAGGCGGCTCGCGGTAAACGGATAATCATAGTCCCCGGTCTCGAAATACGGCAGGTCCGACGGATGGTGGACGACCGTGACCTGAGCGCCGGGTGGAAAGTAGTCTTCGCGTTCGGCGATATTGCGGGAGATCGCCAGGTAACGGCGGATCGCGGTAGGCGCCAGCGCGATGTCGTCCAGAAAACGGACGATACGCCGGGTCAGGGGTCCGGGAAACGCGAAGCTGTCGGGGGGGGAGTGAGGGGTCGTCACGTAGGCCGAACAGCAGCTCGAAGAAGGGCTCGAGCTCCGCGCGGTCATGGCGCGAGCTATCCATGGCGTGCACGAGTGGCCGCAGGATCGCCGGTATCTCCCCCAGCTCGGTCGGCAGTCCCGTCAGCTGGTAGGTATCGTAGAGACCCCTCAGCTTGTGTTGGAGGTAGCAATAGTGGCTGGGGTGCGCCACCACCCAGGCCGGGTACTTGGTGCTGATAACCAGGTCGAAGTGGGCCAGATCTAGCCGGCTGAAGCCGCGGTAGCTCGTCATGAGCGCCCAGAAACCTTGTTCAGGGCTCGGCAGCTTGATCAGCTCCGCATGGTGCGGCGTGTGTTGGTTGAGGGCGTGCATGAGCCCCCACCACAGTTTCTCGGCGCCGCCCACGAGAAAGGGCACCGCACTCGGGGCGACGACTGCAATTCGCATCGGCCTTGTCTCAGGGCTACCGAATAATAATCACTGCTAAAACATCGCCTTGGCAATGAACCGCAGAGACACTGAGAATGCAGAGGTTGACATTAATCGCGGTGCCGACTGCTAATAGGACAGGATTTCCAGGATTAACAGGATTATTTTTTTGAATAATCAATTATAACATCCTGTTAATCCTGTACCATTAGGAGACAAGCCCGGCAGGTTAGGGTTCACCCCGTTGTTAAATGTCAACACGCCCTAGTCGGTAGGTCCGAGCAACCGGGCGACGACCCGCTCCCAGCTGATCTCCAGTTCCCGGTAGCGCCGGCGTCCGGCCTGGCCCAGCAGCGCGACTACCAGCGCACTGTCGTCATACAGGCGGTCGATTGCGGCCGCCACGGCGGCGGGCTCCAGAGCGACAATCAAGCCGGTGCCTTCATGCTCGACGAGTTCGAGCGGTCCCCCCGAATCCGTGCAGGTGATCACCGGCTTCGCGGAGAGCATGGCCTCCAGGGTGACATAGCCGTAATCTTCGTCACGCGGACCGAAGAAGACGGCACGACAACGGGCGTAGTAGACCAGCTTCTCTTCCTCACTGATGGGTCCGAGCAGGCGTACCTTGTGCCCCAGCCCGTGGGTCTCGATCAGGCGCTGATAACGGGGCTGCTGACCACCGGCGCCGGCGATCAGAAAGCCGACCGGACTCCGGGTCATGCGCGCGGCCTCGATGAGCAGGTCCTGGCGTTTCAAGGTCTCCAGACGGGACGGGAAGAAGATATAGTCGTAAGCCGGCCGACAGCAGAAGCGCTCGGCGTTGTAGGGCGGGTGATATAGGGGCTCCGCCTCCAGCCCGTTGCAGTGGTGGAGACGCTCCGCGACCCAGCCCGAGTTGGCGAAACGGCGCCCGATGCGGCCGAGCATCCGGTCGTCGAATTCCCGGATGCGGTCGCGCAGCCGCCGCTCGTCCGGGGTCGCTCGGGCCTCGTCATAGAGCTCGTAAGCGGCGCGGTGCTGGTGCATAAGCCACAGGGTATGGTCGTCGTGAAGCACCCCGTAATCCGGAAACTGTAGGCTGATGACCTTATCGATCCGCACCCCGTTCGGCGCCTTGAGGTCATAGTCCGCACAGAACTCCATCAAGGCGGAGATGGCCGCGGGCGACGGGAACTGAAACGGAAACCGCAGGCACACGACCTCGTGACCATGCCGGCGCAAGGTCGCCGTCAGGCCCTCGATATGATAGTCGGCACCTCCCGGCAGGAAGGGTGCAGTATTGGCGGTTATCAGCAGCTTCACGTTTTTTCCGCAAATGAACGCCAATCGGTCGCAAAAGATCATAGGATCTTCTCTGTCCCCGGATAACGCGGATTCTCATAGCCGGTTGCGTTTTTAATCCGGGTAATCTGTGAATGGATCGAAACGACCGGATGATTTTTCCCATTACTCAATCTCAACCTCGGCGATTCCGCCTGATGGGACAGAATTGACAAGATTATCAATTGGCTTATCGACCAATGAGCATTCTTCTGTCGGCGTCGGATTGCGTCTGTGCGCGGGTTCCATGACAGTTTACCGCTAATCAACGCCGATCAGTCGAGAGCGATTTGCCACCAGGGACCGCCTTGCGGACAAGATCCTATGGTGCCCGCTCCGACCTTTGTTCCGGTACCTCAGATGGCACCATGTGTGTCGGGGACCCGGGATTCGCGGTCGCACTTGTGCTCGTCCCTATCCGCGACTCCGGTGCGCGGGCCTGGGAAACGAGGGCAGCGAGGCGGGCATCGGCCTGGTCGACCCGACACTCCAGATACTTGAGCCGGCGCTTGAGCTGCATGCCGTAACAATCACACTCCTGCAACGCCTGGTACAGGCCCTGGTGGGATGCCTCCAGCCCGCGCCGCAGCTCATCCAGCTCGACGGCAAGGCCAAAGCCGGGGTCGATGGCGCACGCGAACCTTTCCCAGGCCCCCAGCACAGGCTTCAACAGGCGCTTTCCGGGCAGCGGCTTGAACAGAGCGGTCCAACGCAGCCCCCGTACCTGCACCCGATGCCGCTGCGCTTCTTCGGACCAGAGGATACTGGCCAACACGAAAACCCGATTTCCATTGGCGTAGAGACCCATCCGGTAGAAGCTATAATCCGCCTCGTCGGGCGTTCGTTTCAGAATCGCCTGATAGGCATAGGCCAGAAAATCCGCCTCCGGAACGGCAAGAAAATCGCGGAGCCGATAGACCTTTCTCTGCGCAAAGGAGCCGAAACGCGATACCAGATCTTGTAGCAAGGGATACTGAGGATCGGCACCGCTCATGTAGGCAGCATCCCCTTTCCCGGCTGCCTCCCGAATCCGGGCCATCAGGTCATCGAGATCCAAAGGCTCGGGAGCTGGGGGACGCGCTGTGTTCATTGCTTCAATAACTTTAGTGCGCGAAGCGCATCAGAGTTGAAACTATGGGCGTTAAGTCCCTTCACTTTCAGTCCGTGGCTTGTCCACGGATGAGGACTATAGTCCTCCAGACTATGGACTTTCAGTCCATAGTGGTTGATTGAGATCGGGATTCGGAAGGTGAAGTTGAACGACTACATGATGTATAACGCATCCCCCAATCGTGTTTGTGTGCCGTCCGCAGCTCTTCGACGATAAAGGACAGACCGATTTTGTCACCAAGCCTGACAAAGCTTTCCAGCTCGGGAACTTCGCCGGAGAAGACAAGTTGCTTTCTCAGTGCTTCATCGGCACGCAGTCGAACGATGAACTGCAAGGCGTTTTTCACGGACATCGGCGTGCTTGCATCCTTACTGTCAATGTCCAGTGTGATTATATACCGAAGAATGCACGAACCACGCCCGCTCTCCGTCCGGAGCTCCAGGCACAGCCCGCGTCGGTGAGCGACCGGGAGTTGGCCGAAGCGTATGGCCTCAACCGCCACACGGTGGCGAAATGGCGTCAGCGCGAGGAAACGGCCGATGCCTCGCATCGCCCCCACCGGCTTCACGTCACCCTCAGTGCGGCCCAGGAGGCGGTGGTGGAGGCTTTGCGGTTCGAAGATCCGGAGCCGGTCACGGATTCGACCATATTCTCGAATGCTGCCTTGATCTTGGCTTCTCGCCCATGGGTGGTGCAGAATGGGAGCAGGTTCTTAGCGCTTCGGCAACGCCGGCAAGGGCGTGGGTTGAGTATGGGAAAAAATCGGCCAATTGTACCCCAATGCCATTAAGTTAAGCCGTCATTCCGGCATGGAGTGCCGGAATCCAGTCACAGGGACGTGAAGACTCTCATGATTTTCAAGGCTTTCGGTTCCGCCAGTCCCTGTCAAATTGGTGGCGTTGCCTTAACTTAATGGCATTGGATTGTACCCCTGTGGATTCGGTTGCCCTGTTTATCCGGCTTGCCCGCAGGCAGCACTTGAGGGACACTCTCTTCCATGACCGAACGACTCGACAAGCTTGCCAAGGACCTGGGACAGCGGCTTGAGGCCGCCGGACTCATGCTCGCCACCGCCGAATCCTGTACCGGGGGTTGGGTCTCCAAGGTGGTGACCGATATCCCCGGCAGTAGTGCCTGGTTCGACCGCGGCTTCGTGGCCTACCGCAATTCGGCCAAGCGGGAGCTGTTGGGCGTTTCCGCCGTCGCTATCGCCGACCATGGCGCGGTGAACGAGGCGGTGGCCCGAGAGATGGCCCAGGGTGCCCTGGATCACAGCCGGGCGGACGTGGCGGTAGCAGTCACCGGCATTGCCGGGCCCACCGGCGGCACCGAGGACAAACCCATAGGAACCGTCTGCTTTGCCTGGATGCGCAAAGGCCGGATGCCGCTCAGCCAGCGGGTGCAGTTCGCGGGTCACCGTGAGGAGGTGCGCCACCAGTCGGTGCGCCTGGCGTTGGAGCGTCTGCTGGAGCTGCTCGAGGACGGTGACTGAACGCCTGTTCTTTGCGCTGTGGCCTGATGAACGGCAACGAACGGCGCTGACTCGGGTTCAGGGGGAACTGCCAGACCACGGGGGCCGCAAGACGCATCCGGAAGATTTCCATCTCACGTTGGTCTTTCTCGGTGATCTGGATGCGCAACGACGCGCCTGTGCGGAAGAGGTAGCCGGTCGGGTCCGGGGGGGCCTTCGTTTTGAATCTGGACCGTCGCGGCTGTTTTCCGCGGGCAGGGGTCCTCTGGTGCGGTGCCTCGGCGTGGCCGCAGCCACTGCTGGACTTGGTGCAGGCCCTCAACGACGGCTTACGGGGTTGCGGATTCCGCCCCGAACGGCGGGCCTTCGCGCCGCACGTGACCCTGGCCCGTAAGGCGCGGCCGCTACCGGCGCGGGACATCGAACCCCCGGTTGTATGGCCGGTCGCGGCGTTTGCGCTGGTGATCGCACGGCCGGGGGAATGCCCTAGTACCCCATTTCACCTTATTTTTGGTTCTCAGCGCGGCGAGAGGCGGCCAGATGCGAGGCGCGCGAGCGCAAGAATAGCGAGTCCTCTTTCAAGCTCGCGCAACATCGCAGAGGCCGCCTCTTGTCGCGCCCGAAGGGAGCCTCCCAAAACGCGCCAAGGCGGCGTTACAGCGCTTGCCAAGAGGGTGAGCTATTCCCGGCGCGCTGTGCCTTGCCTTGGCGCGTTTGGGAGGCTCTGAGAGCGAAAAATAAGGTGAAATGGGGTGCTAGGTATCGGGTGGAACGCAGCTGGTCGCTGTGTCTGTGATGGCCTCGAAAGACGCACCTAACCCGCCTACCACTTCCGGCGTCCGGCAGCTAACCTTAATAGCATTGCATTGGGCAGTAACAAGGGCCTTGAGGTTCGGATTCCGATGGCATTCATTCCCGGCAGCGGAATTGGTCAGCAAACAAACCTGCCCCCCGCAACTCACCACAGATTCATCGAGGAAGGGGCCTTTTTTTGGAGTCGGCGCTCGGATCTGGCCAGCGCCTTGGTGAGTGGCCTCGGTGAGCTCGAGCGGCTGGACCGAAAACTTGAGGCCGCGATTGATCTCATGCTTCTGAATCCGGACTCGAGCCAGGCGATCTGCATGGAATTGAACGAGGAGGATACCTCGGGCAGCTTCAGCATGGCGGCATCGCTTGCGATTTTGAGCAATAACAGAAAGTTGCTGGATCGATTGATCGCAATGGCCGATGCGGAAGAGGAACGGCAAAGGGAGCTTGCCACGGCCTTGGCTTGGCTACCCTTCAATGAAGTACGGGATCTCATACGCAGCCGATTGTTATTTGGAAACAGTTCGCCGATCCGGCAGGCATCGATTCGGGCCTTGCGACAACACCGACAGCTACCGGAGCAGATCCCATGGGAGCGCCTGTTTACCGATGCCCCCGAATCCAGGTCGGATATCATCCGTCTCATCGGGGAAAAGCATTTAATCGAGTATCGACCGGCGCTTGAACACCTATTGAATACGGACCCGGCGTGCGCAACCTGGGCCTTGTGCTTATTGGGCGCCGGTGTGGAATTGAGACCACTATTGGATGGCATGCGGGAGGGTAGCTTCCCCGCACCCCTGGGGCTACCGATCGCACTTGGCCTTATGAATACCGAAGAACAGGAGAGCTGGATTGATCGGCTCATTTCCCATCCCGAAACATTGGCCCTGGCTATCGAAGCGATCAGGATCAGTGGTCGACCAAACGGCGTTGAGCGGCTGTTCGAGAGCTATGCGTCTTCTCGCTCCCTGAGAGTGCGCAAGCAGGTCGCGCACGCCTATAGCCGAATCACGGGTTACTACCCGAAGATGGAGAAGAAGGGGTCAACAGTCGAGCCCGCAGAGACCGGAGACGCCGCGTCGTTCGACGAGGATGCGGACGAAGAGCTCCTCTCCGTGACGCCCATCGACTTCCTGGAGCGGCCCGATTTTGAAAAGATGAAAGCTTGGTGGCAGAACAATCGACAGCGTTTTGAGCTTGGGCAGGCTTACCGGCTTGGACAACCTTTGACCCCACCGCATCGCAGGCAACAACTCGTCACTGGCCCGCAGGACATCCGTGAGATTGCCGCACTGGAAGTCGCACGCACAGGGCACGGGCCTGTTCAGGGCTCAGGTGTGGCGGCAATATGCCATGTTGAAAGAATATGTCCCCGAGGTGGAGACAAACTTCCTTTCTAGAGCGTGTTGACATTTGGAAGGTCCGCACAGCGGACCCTACGTTGACCACTTGATTGACTATAGGGTCCGCGGTGCGAGCCTTTGTTTTCAAAAAACGGGCTCCCCCGATTCCTGAGTGGAGAGCGGCAAACCCGCTTGTCATTCCGGCTGGGATGCCGGAATCCAGGTGCCAGGGATGGTAAGCGGTGGTAACCTGCACGACTCACGGCTCATCCCTGCCCGGCGACGGGTAAATCGTCGTTCGCCGTCCCTGGACGACTGGGTCCCGGCATCCCGGCTGGGACGACGGATGATGGGAGTGGGCGCTGTGCGAGGGGTCGACAACATTCTAAGAACCTGTCTAAGAACTAACTTATTGGTTTTTCTTGTTCCCACGCTCCAGCGTGGGAACACTACCTTGGCCGCTCCAGCGGCCAGGCTTGGTGACGCTGGAGCGTCAAGATCCCTCCTCCGTCGGGACCAGCTTGCTCCCACGCCGGAGCCTGGGAGCCAGATGACAATCATGCTTTTATAATCAATGGGTTAGTTTCTAGACAGCCTCTAAATATCAACGCGACCTAATGCCTCCTTATCATTCCGGCACTCCCTGCCGGAATGACGCGGTCGGGGCCGGCAGACTTCACCACTTGAAATTTAGCTACTACCAGGAGTTGATAATGAATGCAGTTGCAAACATGCCGCTTATATCGGGTTTGACGCCATTGGCTGCCCGACTGGTAGGATTCAGTGCCAGTGAGCAGCCGTTGATCGTGCTGGATGCCGATCCATCCGCCGCTCCCCAACCCGCCCGCAGCCTGTGTGAATTGGTGTCAGCTGACATTGGGAGCGGCTGCTCCTAGTCCATACCGACGGTCATCGTTCACACCCGGTGATCGTAGGCAAGATGCTCCCCCATCCAAGGCGCGATGCCCCGGCGGACGACCAGCTGGATATCCAGGTGGACGGCAAGCAGATCACTCTGGAGGCCCGAGAGCGTCTGGAGCTGAAATGCGGCAAGGCACATCTGTCCATGGAGGCCGATGGCCGCATCAAGATCCAGGGCGGCTATGTTCTGAGTCACGCCTCGGGCATCAATCGCATCCGCGGCGCCGCGATCAAGGCCAATTAGCAAAGCCAATTAAGACCCGGCAGCGACGGGACCATCCCCGATCATGTGGCAAATCGACAATCAAACCCCTTACGCCGCCCAAGGGACCTGGGCACGAGACCCTGAGGGCCGTGAAATCTGGCAGGTAGTGGTCAAGGCGACCTATGGATTTGACCCCGCCGGCACCATCCGCATCGCCGCCGATCAGCCCCCGGTAAACCTCGCGTGCGTCTATCGGGGCGATGCGGAGAGCTCCAGCCTCCTGTACGAGAGCGATTTTGCACCGGGCAAGCAAGGCAGCGATATCCTGCTCAACGCGGATGCCTGGGCGCCCGCCGGGGGTCAGGTACCCCAACTCCTGGCCAGCTTTGCGGTAACCGACCTCATCAAGTGGGTGCAGGTAACCGGTCATCGCCATTGGCGAGCGGGGTGGATCCGGGTCGTGGCAAGCCCACCGGAGCCTTTCCAACGCATGCCCTTGATCTGGGAAAACGCCTACGGCGGACAGGCCGGGATCAACCAGGCCACCGGCCTGCCCATCGCCTACGCACCCAACCCGGTAGGCAAAGGCTTTGTGACCGCTGCCGCCCAGGCGGTCGGTCGCCCCCTACCCAATATCGAATACCCGAAGCGGTCGGTCGCTTCCTGCACCGATCAGGTCTTACCGGCCGGCTTCGGGGCGATCCCTAGCCACTGGATGCCCTGCAAGGGTTATGGTGGGACCTATGACGAGGAGTGGCAACGCACCCGCTTTCCGCTACTACCTCGGGACAGCTCGTCCCGCTACCATCGGTGCGCGCCGGAAGGCCAGCAGCTTCCCGGCTTTCTGCAGGGCGGCGAGCCGGTACGTCTGGTCAATCTGACACCCGAGGGCAAGGTCGCCTTTACCCTACCCCGGCTCGGCTTCCGTTTTGTGACCAGATTCCGCAGGCTGCCGGACCAACACCCCGTGCCCCGCATAACCCTCTTGATCATCGAGCCGAACGCATCCCGGTTCAGTCTGGTCTTTCAGAGCGACCTCCCATGCCAGGGCGATGAAGACCGGCTGGCGGAGACCCTGATTCAGGAGGCAGAGGCGACACGAGACAGGCCATCGGCGTGTGGGGCGTCGGCCTGCACAGCGCCCTGGGAACGGATGCCGTCACCAGCTTGCTGGCATGGCGTCTCGGCCACAGCGAGTTCAACGAACACCCGTGCTGGGTGGACCAATACGGCGAGCCCATGGTCCTGGCCGCAGTACCGGGGTTGGTCCGCTACTGCCCGCCGACCAGCGTCTATTGCAGCTGGACCTGCCCAGTGCCCTGGCGGCCCTGGAGCGCCTGGATCGGGAGGCGCTGCGAGGCTTCGGTACCGCCTGAGCCTGTTTCTGGGCCTGCCCGAATGGCGGACCGAAGCGCTGCACCGTTTCCTCGGCCAGTTTGCCCAAGCCCTGACGGATAGCCCCTGGCCCATCCGCGAGGTCATTCCCTTTCCATCCGACCGCAACGCCGGCCTGACCGCACTGCAACAGGGCGCGGACTATCTCCAACAAAGCGTCGAGCCCCTGTGCCTGGTCGGCGCCTTGGACTCCTGGATCGACAGCGAACGCCTGACCCGGCTCGATGCCCTGGATCTGCTCCATTCCACCCATTGTCCCCGCGGCTTCGTCCCCGGCGAGGGCGCCGCTTTCTGCCTCCTGGCCCGGGACCCGGCCGCGGGTCCGCAAGCCATCCCCTACCTGCGGGGCATTGCCCACGCCAAGGAGGATTTCCGACCCTATACCCAGGATACCCCCACCGGCAATGCCCTGAGCCAGGCCTGTCGCCAGGCCCTGGCTGCCTTGCCCCAGCACAGACAGCTCAAGGACATCTATGCCGACTTCAACGGTGAACGCTGGCGCGCCACCGAATACGGCTTCGCCAGCCTGCGCCTGGCCCCCTGGCTCGAACGCACCGACCGCTTCCACGAGATCGCCGGCGGATTCGGAGATACCGGTGTCGCCGCTGCGATGATCATGCTCATCCTGGCCCTGACCGCGGCGCATAAGGGCTATGCGGCGGGTGACCAGGCCCTGATCTGGAGCGCGGGTGCCGGTGGCGGTCGGGTGGCCGCCCTGATCCGGACGCCACTACGACCGGCACGACCCAGGGACCAGGATTAATCCCATGCCGGCCACCATCGACGTCAACGGCCTCAGCCTGTGCCACAAGGGCAGTGAGGGGTTCATCAAGAACACCCTCCCGGACATCTGCAAGACCCCGGACAAGTGCCTCCCGGTCGGCTATGACATCGTCTCCTTTTCCAAGGACCTGGTCAAGGGCACCACCTCCGTCCTGGCCGACGGGGGCAACCCGTGCGCTATCCTGGGCTCCGAACTCAGCACCTGCACCGGTCGAGGCCGGCACCTGCGGCAGCATCCTCATCCGGGACCCGGGGCGGAGAAGCGACCTGGATGACCTACTCGCCAGACGTCTTCATGGAAGGCCAACCGGTCTGTCGCCACACCGACAAGATGTGGATGAACCACGGCAACACCGTGGGCATGGCCGGGAAACAGATACGCTGGAACAAGGGCGACGATCCCACCATGGACGAGCTGTGCGACATCGCCTGCAACTACCGGGGAGCGGCCTCGCGCCAAGACTGCGTGGCCGATGCGATCAAGAAGGAATACTACGAAGAGGTCGAGAAGACCTATAAGGGGAGCAAGAAAAAATACAAGGCCCTCTACCCCAGGGATTTCGACAATGGCATCTGCCAAGAAGTCTCGATGATCAAACAGGAGGGCAGTTGGACCATCCTGCTCAACCAGGCGAAGACCGCGCCCACCTCCAATCCCATCACCCCCCGCGGGGGGATCCGCCCGGACATCCTGTGCCGGAGCGGGGGGCAGAACACCAAACTGGTAGAGATAAAATTCAAAGGCGATGTTTTATCGAGAAATTAGAGACGTAACTATCCTCAAGCAGCAAAAGATCTGGGGGCGAAACCCCATGTACTTGATGTCGAGAAGCACTGTGATTGTCATGACGGCGGTGGGGGTGGGACCGCCCCGCCACGGCGCCTGTTCCGGCCCGTGGGGAGCTGCCCGAGTCCTCTGACGGCTTCTGGCGTAGTGCCGGCTGGGCCGGGCCTTGGTGTCCTCGCGGCGTTTGGGATAGCCGCCGCGATCTTTTCTCCCTTCGATGGGCCGGTAGGCGAAGCCGCCTTGGTCTCTGTGGCCGCCACCGCCTTCGCGAATGCATTTGAGGTAACCCCAGATGACCAACCCGGACAATAGCCTCCATGCCCTGGACGGCATCTTTGTGACTGACCACCGGGGCCAACCGGTGGTCTGTATCGGCCTAAGCCAGATCTTCTATCTCGCCGACTGCACCAGCCTGGAGACCTGCCTGCGGATCGGGCGCTGTACCGAGGACTATCTGCAACGCTATGGGGACAAGATCAGGAAAACCCAGCTCGAGTGCGGCAAATGGCGCAAGCCGGCCAAGCAGAGTATGGAGGATTTCATCACCAACCGCAGCACACCGGAAAAACACCTGATGATCCTGTTGTCCGGGGCGCCCGCCTTGGACGAGCTGGATTGGTATACCTTGCGATGCCTTGGCCGGTGATCGGTATGGTGGAGCCAAGCTGGCGTTTGTGACTTTCAGTATTCCCCTGGCCGATCTGGAGGGCGCTCCCAGGGGTACCTTCCAGCACATGATGAAGGACTGGCTCGCGCTGCTCCGACCCGTCCATGCCTACGGCGGCTTCAGCACCATCTTCCCCATCGACGGTCGGGAGGCGCGAAAGCTTACCTACCCCCTGGTGATGCGCTTCCCCGGCCTGGATCAGGACGACTCCATTTGGTTCGACGAAGAGAACTTGGATCAGGGCGTCAAGGGGGCACATTGGCTGGTGTATCTGAATCCCAGCCATATCGCCGCCTTGGGCGGCCTGGAGGCCCTGACCACCCAGCTGGGGGAGGGGTTCCGTATCGATCCGGTCGCCGGGGGCGTCCTGATCCAGGCCGGACCGACACCCCAGCTGGGGGACCGCAACCAGAACCTCCGGCCCCGATACTATGAGCGCCTGGGTAAAATACTGGCGCCGATTCGTGTCGTCATCAGCACCAATGGTTATTTGGACCCGGAGGGCGAGGACCCAGTGCTCAAGACCCAAGACTGGCTGGCACGTTTTGACTGAGATCGCCAAGGACATTGAGATGCCCGACACAGACAAGAACCTCCACGCCCTGGACGACATCTTTATAACCAACCACCGGGACCAACCGGTGGTCTGTATCGGCCTGAGCCAGGCTTTCTATCTCGCCGACTGCACTGGCCTGGAGACCCGCCTGCGCATCGGGCGTTGTGCCGAGGACTATCTGCGGCGCTATGGGGACAAGATCAGGAAGACCCAGATCGAATGCGGCAAATGGTGCAAGCCGGCCAAGTAAAACATGGAGGATTTCAGCACCAGCCGCAGCACGCCGGAAAAACACCTGATGATCCTATTGTCCGGGGCGCCCGCGTTGAATGAGCTGGATTGGTATACTTTTAAGGCAATCGCTGATGATCGATATGATGACGATAATCGAGCGTTTGTGACTTTCAGTATTCCCCTGGCCGATCTGGAGGGCGCCCCTAGGGGCGCCTTCCAGCACATGATGAAGGACTGGCTCGAGCTGCTCCGACCCGTCCATGCCTACGGCGGCTTCAGCACCATCTTTCCCGTCGACGGCCGGGAGGCGCGAAAGCTTACCTACCCCCTGGTGATGCGCTTCCCCGGCCTGGATCAGGACGACCCCATTTGGTTCTGGGGCAAGACAGTGGATCAGGGGATCAAGGGGGCGCATTGGCTGGTGTATCTGAATCCTACCCACATCGCCGCCCTGGGTGGTCCGGAGACCCTGACCGCCAGGCTGGGGGCGGGGTTCCGTGTCGACCCGGTCGCCGGGGGGGTCCTGATCTAGGCCGGAGCGACACCCCAGCTGGGGGACCGCAACCAGAACCTCCGGCCCCAATACTATGAACGCCTGGATAAAATACTGGCGCCGATTCGTGTCGTCATCAGCACCAATGGTTATTTTGGACCCGGAGGGCGAGGACCCAGTGCTCAAGACCCAAGACTGGCTGGCGCGTTTTGATTGAGATCGCCAAGGAAATCGAGATGCCCAACACAGACAATAGCCTCCATGCCCTGGACGACATCTTTATAACCAACCACCGGGGCCGGCCGGTAGTCTGTATCGGCCTGCGCCAGACCTTCTATCTCGACAAGGGCATCAACCTGGAGACCCGCTTGCGGATCGGGCGCTGTGCCGAGGACTATCTGCAACGCTATGGGGACAAGATCAGGAAGACCCAGATCCAATGCGGCAGGTGGCGCAAGCCAGCCAAGCAAGGCATGGAGGGCTTCATTGCTTCAATAACTTTAGTGCGCGAAGCGCATCATAGTTGAAACTATGGACGTTAAGTCCCTTCACTTTCAGTCCGTGGCTGGTCCACGGATGAGGACGTTAGTCCTCCAGACTATGGACTTTCAGTCCATAGTGGTTGATTACCAACCGCAACACGCCGGATAAGGGCCTGATGGTCCTGTTGTCCGGGGCGCCCGCGTTGAAAGAACCGGATTGGTATACCTTCGAGGGACTAGCCGGTGACCAATATGACCCCAACGATAATCGGGCATATGTGACCTTCAGTATTCCCTTGGCCTCCTTGGAGGACGCCCTCAGGGGCGCCTTCCAGCAGATGATGAAGGACTGGTTCGAGCTGCTCCGACCCGTACATGCCTACGGTGGCTTTAGTACCATCTTCCCTATCGATGGGTGGGAGGCACAAAAGCTTACCTACCCCCTGGTAATGCGCTTCCCCGGCTTGGCCACGATGCCCCTATTTGGTTCTGGGGCAAGACATTAGATCAGGGTATCAAGGGGGCACATTGGTTGGTGTATCTGAATCCCGTCCACATCGCCACCTTGGGTGGTCTGGAGACCCTAACCGCCGAGCTGGGGGAGGGGTTTCGTATCGATCCGGTCGCTGGGGGCGTCCTGATCCAGGCCGGACCGATACCCCAGCTGGGGGACCGCAACCAGAACCTCCGGCCCCAATTACTATGAGCGCCTGGGTAAAATACTGGCGCCGATTCATGTCGTCATCAGCACCAATGGTTATTTGGATCCGGAGGGCGAGGACCCGGTGCTCAAGACCCAAGACTGCCTGGCGCGTTTTGACTGAGAGGCCGTCTAAAAACTAGCCCATTGATATTAATCCAGTAGGCTGGGTCGAGGGACGAGACCCGGCAAGCCGGGTTGGCCTGTGAACGCTGGGTTTCGTACCTCAACCCGGCCTACTCCCGACTCTGGACTACGGCCTTTTTAGACAACCTCCGAGGCGCAAAAAAATCAACCACTATGGACTGAAAGTCCATAGTCTGGAGGACTAACGTCCTCATCCGTGGACCAGCCACGGACTGAAAGTGAAGGGACTTAACGTCCATAGTTTCAACTATGATGCGCTTCGCGCACTAAGGTTATTGAAGCAATGAACGAGTTCGAATTGACCCAAACCCATATCCAACTGTTGCGTAAGGCAGTAATCTTCTGGGATGCGACCGAAGGGAAGGTGCCCTTTATCGGCGCCTACGGCGACAGTATCGAGGGACTGTTCTCCGACGTGGGGAGTCTCTTGGGTCTGCCCGCGCTGGAGAAGGACCAATATACCCAAGAACAGGTCCAGGCGATCGAAGGGCTGATCATGGAGATGGGGACCGTCTTACAGATAGCCCTGAGCTGCGGGACCATCGAGGTCGGGGACTATTCCTATCCGAACCCGTTACTCGCCTTTTACCCGGACGGAACAGAGATGGCCGCCAGTGAGATCTATCTGGAGGACTACGGGGCCGACAGGCAGAAGACAATCGACTTTACATTGCGGCCGGAACATATCCGGTTGTTCAGACGGATGTGGGCCGGCTGGCTGGATTATGCGGGGGTAGCGGGCATAAATTCCAAGTATCCATATGGGGACCTGGGCTATTATCAGGCCGACATGGCAGAGATTCTGGGTATGGGATCGGAAATATCCGACGAGCTGCACAACCAGCTGGAATACCTTCACCAGGAGACCCAGCCTGCATTGCAGGTGTTTGTACGCTATGTCGAGCTCTCTCCGGGACGCTATACACAACAAGAGCAGGGGTCTGGGTGGTGTTGACATTTAGAAGATCCGCACAGTGGACCCTACGCTAAGAGGCCATCTAAAAACTAACTCATTGATTTTAATCGGGTAGGGTAGGTCGATGAACGAGATCCGGCAAACCAGACTGGCCCGTAAATGCTGGGTTTCGTTCCTCAACCCAGCCTATTCCTGATTGTGGCCTACGGCCCTCTTTTAAGCAGCCTCTAAGCGTCGGAGTTGCGTGAGCTTATACCCCCGGCTGGCCTGCTGGACAGGTAATTTTGCAAGGCGCCCTTAACTTGATAAACTCCGTTCACACTGCGGTGGCAAGGTGGAGAGAATGTGACGGAATCCGCATAACGGCCAGTGGGAACGGTTAAAAGGGGAACGGATGGGGTGGCCGTATGTCCCCCAGGGGAGACTGCGGAGCCGGGATGCATCTGAAGGTTAAGAGACTGTCTAAGAACTAACTTATTGATTTTGCTTGTTCCCACGCTCCAGCGTGGGAACACCACCTTGGCCGCTCCAACGGCCAGGCCTGGTGATGCTGGAGCGTTAAGATCCCTCCTCCGTCGGGACAAGTCTGCTCCCACGCCGGAGCCTGGGAGCCAGATGAAAGCTGTAATTTTTCTAACTGATAGATCAATAGGTTAGTTTTTAGTCAGCCTCTAAGAAGCTGTTTGGTTAAAACGGGTCCTAGCGTATTTCGCTGGCTGAGGGGGTCGTTTTCGATTGCAGCGTCGGTCATAGGCGCTGTTCGGCGTTATTTGGCGTGATCTGAGAAGATGGCGTGTTGGGTTACGGTGCGTTCAATGTTGTTTGTGTTCTTCGGGATCGGGCAACGCGCCTAACTCAACCTACGCTTAACGCGAGGTCCGCGTGTGCAGACTGCGGGGGGGGGATATGGGGGTAGGTTGCGTTAAGACGCCGGCATAACCCCAAGCAGACGATCAGCGCGCCGTTGGGCGTCGAACGCAACCCATCAAGCTTGTCCCGATGCTGGGGGGCTCAATCAACAACCTGAATCCGTGAGGTAAGCTCTAGAGGGTTGAGCTTAACTCGATGGTTTTGCTGATATTACAAATTGGCCACGACATCCGCCGGATGACGCGGGCAGTCTTAATATATCGAGTAAAATCACAGTTTTACCACTAATTGAGAACACCCCCTAGGTAAGGATCTTTTCCCTCCTGACAGTATCAAATCATTCAGGATCACACTGAGTTCGGTGGTATGAAAGAACACGCCCGTACCGAACGCATCGGCACCCAGCTCCAACGTGAGCTCGCCCAGATCTTGCGCGCAGAGGTGAGGGACCCACGCCTGAAGCTCATCACCTTGCAGGAGGTGCGGGTGAGCAGCGACCTGGGCCATGCCAAGGTCTACTTTACCTGCTTCCCTAGCGACGAGGGCAGTACCGAGCAAGAGCATCTGCTCAACAGCAGACTCGCGGGGTTTTTACGCCGGGCGCTGGCCCGACGTGCCCGTCTGCGAACCGTGCCCCAGCTGCGTTTTATCCACGACGAATCGATCGCCCGGGGTGAGCACCTCTCACACCTGATCGAAGTGGCGGTGGCGACGGATGTGGCCGAGCCGGAACGGTCGTGAAGGTGGCGCGAGTGAAGAGATTTTCGGAGTAACGAATCCGGTATGGGACAGCGACGTCGGCGCGGGCGTAATGTCAGCGGCATCCTGCTGCTCGACAAGCCCCGGGGTATCTCCTCCAATGAGGCCTTGCAGCGGGTCAAGCGGTTCTTCAAGGCCGCCAAGGCGGGTCACACCGGGAGTCTGGATCCCTTGGCGACCGGGTTGCTTCCGGTTTGTCTGGGGGGGGCCACCAAGTTTTCCAGCTTCCTGCTGGATGCGGACAAGCACTATCGGGCGCGGGTGTGCCTAGGGGTCACGACGACCACGGCGGATGCCGAGGGCGAGGTCGTCACAGAGATGTCCGCCGCTAGCGTGGGCGAGCGGGATCTGCAGGCGGCGCTCGTCCGATTCCGTGGCCCTATCGAACAATTGCCGCCCATGTACTCCGCGGTCAAGCATCAGGGGGAACGGCTTTACAAGCTGGCGCGCCGGGGCATCGAGGTGGAACGTACCCCGCGGCTGGTGAATATCCACCGGATCGAGCTGCGCAGCTTCGAGCCGCCGCAATTCGAGATCGATGTGCACTGCTCCAAGGGGACCTATGTCCGTACCCTGGCGGCGGACCTGGGACAGGTGCTGGGGTGCGGCGGCCATGTGACGGATCTCCGCCGCACAGGCGTCGGACCCTACCTGGAGGCCGGGGCCCGCTTCGTTGCCTTGGACGAGGTGGAAGGGCACGCCCTGAGGGCAGATCGGGATGCCCTGGACGCCCTACTGTTGCCCCTGGAGAGTGCCCTCCAGCACTGGCCGTCGGTAGATCTCTCGGAAGACGCTGCCTTTTACCTGCGTCAGGGGCAGGCGGTGCTGGTGCCCCAGGCACCGACCGAGGGGCTGGTCAGGCTTTATGATCCGTCGCGGAAGTTCATCGGTGTCGGTTGTATCCTGGATGACGGCAAGGTGCAGCCGAAGCGGTTATTGTTAGGTCACTTTGAAAAATGTGAACCGCAGAGACACAGAGGACCAGGGCGAGCGCGTATAACTCTTTCTGAAAACATGATGTTGCCGGATTGGTTTTCCCGGCGCTGGAACGCGTAGGTGCGGGGCAAGCCGGCGCCTACCGGTCATGGTGAACCACCGCAGGTGCGGCTGATGACTGGAAGCTGGCAGCAACCTGTTAATCGACAACAAATTTATACGCGCTCACCCTGCACAGAGGACACGGAGCCGAAAAATCAATTCTCTGTGTCTCTGCGGTTCAAAATGCACTCGAACCGGATTGAACGGTATCCGATTTTCACCTGTGGCCGTAACCGGCTAGAATTCCTAGCTTATTCACCGGTCCGATCCCCTGAGCTCATTGTCGGGGTGGTCGCTATCGCAAATGCGGTCGGAGGCGATTGGCACAGCTCGCCGCCGGGGCCTTCTTCAAAGTTTCCACACAGGAGACGATTCCATGCCAATGAGCGCAGCAGAGAAACAGCAGGTCATCGCCGAATACCGACGCGGAGAGGGCGATACCGGCTCCCCCGAGGTGCAGGTCGCCTTGTTGACCGCCCGCATAAAACAACTCACGGAGCACTTTACCGAGCACAAGCACGACCATCACTCACGCCGAGGCCTGGTGCGTATGGTCAACGCCCGCCGCAAGCTGCTCGACTACCTCAAGGGGAAGGACCAGGACCGCTACCGCACCCTGATCTCCCGTCTCGGCCTGCGCCGCTGAAGGCCAGGAGCTGTTGATGTTCGGCGTTCTTATCTAGATCCGGATCGAGCCTTAAGACCGCTGAGTGCAACCGAGCTTGCCGGCGGACTACCGATGCCCTGAGGAACAACCAGCAGGAACAACCAGTGACACCCACAAAAAAGACCTTTCAATTCGGCGACCAGACGGTAACCCTGGAAACCGGTGAGATCGCCCGCCAAGCCGATGGCGCCGTACTCGTCACCATGGACGACACGGTGGTCCTCGTTACCGTGGTGGTGGACAAGCGTCCCGGTGCCGGCCGTGACTTCTTTCCCCTGACCGTGGACTATCAGGAAAAGACCTACGCCGCCGGCCGCATCCCGGGTGGTTTCTTCCGCCGTGAGGGGCGGCCGAGCGAGACCGAGATCCTCACCGCACGGCTCATGGACCGCCCGCTCCGACCGCTCTTTCCCAAGGGCTATAACCAGGAGATCCAGATCATCGCCACCGTCAAGTCCCTCAATCCCGCGGCCAATCCGGAGATCCCGGCTATGCTCGGTGCCTCGGCGGCGTTGGCGATATCCGGTGCACCCTTCAAGGGTCCCGTCGGGGCCGTCCGGGTCGGCTACAAGGACGGCGCCTATTTGCTCAATCCGCCCGTTACCGGTCTCGGACCGGACACCGACCTGGACCTGGTGGTGGCCGGCACCGAGCAGGCCGTGCTGATGGTTGAGTCCGAGGCCAGGGGACTCTCCGAAGCGATCATGCTGGGGGCTGTACTCTATGGTCACGAGCGGATGCAGGTGGCGATCACTGCCATCAGGGAGCTGGCGGCCGAGGTCGGCAAGGCCCCGCTGTCCTGGACGCCGGTGCCGGAAGACACCGAGCTTACGGCGGAGGTGGAATCCGTCTGTGGTGCCGGTCTGGGCGACGCCTACCGCATCGCGGGCAAGCTGGAGCGCTACGGCGCCTTGGACCAGGTCCGCGGCGCGGCGGTGGAGACGCTCGCCGCCGGTGAGGAACCCAAGTGGTCGGAGCAGGCGGTGAGGGGTGCCATCGAGAGGTTGGAGAAGAGGGTCGTCCGGGGCCGCATTCTCGCCGGCGAATCGCGTATCGATGGTCGTGATAACCGCACCGTGCGCCCGATCACCATCCGTACCGGCCTGTTGCCGCGCACCCACGGCTCGGCCCTGTTTACCCGCGGCGAGACCCAGGCCCTGGTGGTCACCACCTTGGGGACCGAACGCGATTCACAGATCGTCGATGCCCTGGAAGGCGAGCGGCGCGAGCCCTTCATGCTCCACTACAACTTTCCCCCCTTCTGCGTCGGCGAGACCGGCCGGGTCGGTAGCCCCAAGCGGCGCGAGATCGGTCATGGTCGCCTGGCCAAGCGCGGGATACTGGCGGTCATGCCGAGTCCGGATACCTTCCCCTATTCGGTGCGTGTGGTCTCCGAGATCACCGAGTCCAATGGTTCCAGCTCCATGGCGAGTGTGTGCGGGACCAGCCTGTCCCTGATGGACGCGGGGGTGCCCGTCGAAGGCGCGGTGGCCGGCGTGGCGATGGGACTCATCAAGGAAGGCGATCATTTTGCCGTGCTCACCGATATCATGGGCGACGAGGACCACCTCGGAGACATGGACTTCAAGGTCGCAGGTACCGCCGAGGGGATCAACGCCCTGCAGATGGATATCAAGATCGAGGGTATCACCAGGGAGATCATGGAGACCGCCCTGGCGCAGGCGCAAGCGGCGCGGATCCATATCCTGGGGGAAATGAACCAGGTCATCGATGTGCACCGTGCCGAGATGTCCGAGCACGCCCCGCGCATCATCGACTTCAAGATCCACCCGGAAAAGATACGCGACGTCATCGGCAAGGGCGGTGCCACCATTCGTTCTATCACCGAAGAGACCGGAGCCACCATCGATATCTCCGACGACGGCCTGGTCAAGATCTTTTCCGTAGACAGGGATGCCGGCGCGGAGGCCAAGAAACGCATCGAGCTGATTACAGCCGATGTGGAAGTGGGTCGAGTCTACGAGGGCAAGGTCGCCCGCCTCATGGACTTCGGTGCCTTCGTCACCATCCTGCCTGGACGCGACGGCCTGGTACACATCTCTCAGATCAGCGAGGAGCGCGTGGAAAAGGTTAGCGACAAGCTGGCAGAGGGCGACCTGGTCCGCGTCAAGGTCCTGGAGGTGGACAAACAGGGTCGGGTCCGTTTGAGCATGAAGACGGTGGATCAGAACTGATCCGAGGTGTTGTGAGCGTCATACCCCTTGTCTGCGCTGGCGTCGTGTTGCGTTACGCTGCGTTCGACGCCGTGCCTATCCGGGCACGGTCCTGGGTTATTTGGTGTTGGTTGTGGGGTCTGACATGTTGGGTTACGGCGCATTTGGCTCTGTCGCTGTGCTTCGGGATCGGCCAGCACGCCTAACCCAACCTACACTTAGGCGATTTCTGCCAAATGACAGACCAGCCTGCTTGTCTTTGCGTCCGTCTTCGGGGTCGCGACAACAGTTACATCGCACAACGATGCGCCTGTTGTCGCTCCTTTAGCCGACGCATCCTGGTCTATCACTTTCCGGCAATCGCCTTAAAGCGAGGTCTGCGCATTCAGGCAGTGCGGGCGGTGATGCGGGCGTAGGTTGCGTTGAGACACAGGCATGGACCTGGTCATAGATCAATGAGTCTTTACGTCGAATTCTCCGGACAACGCCAAATAATTCAGGATTGCTCTAGGGGACGTTCTCAATCAATAAATTATCCAAGGATAACAACCCATTATGAGCGACTCGCTGACAATCATATGGCCCCGATGCTGCGCCGGCACCTACAGCTGACTACGCGGTAGGTGCGGGGCAAGCCCGTGCTTTTCCAGCTTGATTTTTACGATGATTTAGCTCGATTGAGAACGCCCCCTAGGCCCCCATTCCGGTAGACCCGTCGGTGCATGGCATCCAGCGCGGTGAGGTCGATATGGTCCGATCCTTCCAGGGTGCCCTGTAACACCTTTACCGGCGAGCCGGGCCCACCGAGTCCGTCCGTCGCCAGGGCCGCGCCAGAGAAATCCTGGTCTTGGGTGTAGGCGTTGACCGTCACCAGCAGGGCCTGCAGGTCGGCCCCGAGTGCGGAACGAACGCCGTGAGCGGAGTCCTCGATGGCGACGCAGGCGCGGGCCGGCAGCTGCAATTTATCCAGCGCCAGGCGAAAGATGTCCGGCGCCGGCTTCTTGGCCGGTACCACATCGCCGGCGGCGATGACCTCAAACCAGTCACCGATATCCGCATCACCGCTGCACGCCAGCAGGGTGCTGACGTTCTCCGGGGTGGTGGCGATGGCGAGGCGCACGCCCGCGGCCTGGGCCTGGTGCAACAGACGCACCACCCCCTCACGCAAGGGGATGCGGCCTTGGCCCAGGAGCTCGAGGTAGTGCCGGGTCTTGCGCCGGTGGAGGTCCGCGATAAATCCATCGAGATCGCCGGGGGCTTCAAACGGAGGCTGCCAGTGCTCGATATAGTGGCGAATCCGCTCCTTACCCCCCGTGACCGAGAGCAATTCCCCGTAAAGCACCTCGGACCAGTCCCAACCGAGACCGACCTCGGCGAAGGCTGCATTGAATGCGCAGCGATGGCCGTCCCGCTCCGTATCGGCTAGGGTCCCATCTACATCCAACAGCAAGGCGTCAAACCCATACATTTTTACTCCACCTTCTTTTTGAAATCGGGCGCTAGAGTCTACCCTACAGTGACTTCTAGGGCGTGTTGACATTTTGATTGAGGAGTAAACCTCGACCTCCGGGCTTGTCTCCTAATGGCACAGGATTAACAGGATCTTATAATTTATTGTTTTTCATAAAAATAATCCTGTTAATCTTGTCCTATTAGCGGTTGGCACGACGATTATGCTAACAGCCCTTAGTCGCGGTAGAGATCCGCGGTTTACTGGCTGCGGACTTGCCTTCCCTGGCCACTAGGTTTCTGCTTCCCAGCCGGAATGACGGTCTTCGGTTAGAGTTAAATGTCAACAGGACCTAGTGTAGCAGCGCCCAAATACCGATAACGTCTATGGTGCGGCGTATGCCCATGGGAATTATTTTCTCCGCAAATCAACCACTATGGACTGAAAGTCCATAGTCTGGAGGACTAACGTCCTCATCCGTGGACCAGCCACGGACTGAAAGTGAAGGGACTTAAAGCCCGTAGTTTCAACTCTGATGCGCTTCGCGCACTAAGGTTATTGAAGCAATGAACGCGAATGGATTCCGGCACTCCCTGCCAGAATGACGCGGTCGGGGCTGGCAGACTTCACCACTTAGAATTTAGCCACTATCCATTCTCCGTCTCACGGCAGGCGATCACCGTACCCTTTTCCCTTCGACGACCGTTCGGCGTTGCTCGGTCAGCGCGATCACATCGTCCACCATAGCCTCGGTGATCAGCTGGTTGCCCGCTTCGGATACATGACATTACCGCGTTGGATGCAGCGCAGCAGGGCGATTACTTCCTGGGTGCTGACGTAATTGAGCTGGCCGTAATTCGTCACTTCGGCGGGATACCCTTTCTCGTCCAACAATTTGCTCAGGTACGAGACAATGGTGTAGTCATCGCGTGCGCCCCAGCCCCACATGGTCGAACCGCCGAAAGCGAACAGGTGCACCGGCGGCGGATCGTCGGCGCTCAATAAACGTAGGGGTACCAAACGAGTGCCCGAGCCTTTTCAAGTTCCTTGAAATAATCGGGGATCCATTCAACACCGGGATAGGTGGCAACTACCGCCCGCTTGTTGATCTCGTGCGCGGTCAACGACCGCGGACGATCCGTGAGCCGATCCCTGGTTGTTAGCGCCAGGCGCAGCCCCGCTTCGCAGACGACGATCAGCATCAGTGTGATGCCCAGGATCAGCCAGCCCGTCCGGATGTCCTTTACGGGACATCCATTCTTTCCTCATAAGAAAAAAAGATGGATGTCTTTTATTATAGGGGCGGAAAAACTACGAATCATGCGAATCAGCGCGAATCAATTTTCGCGTGGATTCGCGTGATTCGTAGTTTCCCCCCATTGCCGGCTATTGGTAAACGATAGAACCGCAATCGCAGATTCCTTTATTTGTTCACTTTTCGATCGGCGTGATCTGCGGATGAAGATGAATGAATCTCGTTTGTTCGGTCCGGTTTGCGACCGATCATGATAAAGAATCCACCCTCGGCCTGCCCCGGGGCAATGACCTGACAGGCCTGTACGACCAGCCGGTCCAGGGCCGCGGCCCCGCGGGTGCGGGTCGAACAGGTTCTCGCCGGCCAAGCCGTCGTTATCTGGCCGCAGGGCCGGGATGCCACGCACGAAAAGGTGTGGCCGGTCTCGGCGCAGACGAGCCGGTCGCCGCGGCGCATCAGCTTGTATTCATCGCCATTGACGCCGAATCCGATAAACTCGGTGAACGCCGAATAGAGCAGCCCGAGGGAGTGGGGAAAGTGCAGCTTACAGAAACCTGTTGCCGCACAGGGTCCGATTTGGTATTTAATGGTAGTTTAAAGTTGGAGGTCCTTACCACCGTGATAGCGCCTGATCCGCAGGGTTCGTCGGGTCACCGCGGCCAGCGGTAGGCCGTTCGGGAGGGATTGCATGGTCGAGTCAGACAACATGGGTGCCCACGTCTTCGGCTTAGCGCCATACGAAGCCGCGGCGGACGAAGAGTACATGAATCCGGATCAGGAGGGACACTTCGGAAACATCCTCCTGGCATGGAAGCAGGATTTGATGGCGGAGGTCGACCGTACGGTACATCATATGCAGGGCGAGGCGACCAACTTCCCCGATCCCAATGACCGCGCCACCCAAGAGTCGGAGTTCAGCCTGGAGCTGCGAACCCGCGACCGGGAGCGCAAGCTGATCAAAAAGATCGACGAGGCCATCACCCGTCTGGACAATCACGAGTACGGTTTCTGCGAAGGCTGCGGCGTGGAGATCGGGATACGCCGTCTGGAGGCACGCCCGACCGCGACCCTGTGCATCGACTGTAAGACCCTCGACGAGATCCGCGAGAAACAGCACGGCTAAGGACCGGCAGTGATTAACAGGATTATTCTCCTTAAATAAAAATTATAAGATCTTGTTAATCTTGAAAATCCTGTTAATCCTGTACCATTAGGAGGCAAGCTCGGAGATTGCGGTTTACCCCTTAATCAAAAGTTGACACGCCCTGGAGGCATAACGGATCTTTATTCGCGTTGATACGCGTGATTCGTGGTTTTCTTTCCGACGCAACCGACTGATTTGACTGTAACAGGATGCATGGCGGTGAACCGGCCGCGGATGAGACGGAGGTGTATCGCAGTCGCTTCGCCCCTTCCCCGACGGGTCCCCTGCATTTCGGCTCCCTGGTAGCTGCCCTCGGCAGCTATCTTGACGCCCGGGCAACCGGTGGCGAGTGGCGGGTGCGGATGGAAGACCTCGATCGCCCACGGGAGGTGCCAGGTGCCGCCACCGCTATTCTGCACACCCTCGAGGCCTTCGGATTCGAGTGGGACGGCCAGGTGCTGCGGCAAAGTGCCCGCACCCAGGCCTATGCCCAAGCCATCGAACGGCTACGCGCTGCGGGGTTGGTCTTTCCCTGTGCCTGCAGCCGGCGCGAGATCGCCGCGAACGGCCTGCCGGGGGCAGAGGGTCGATCTATCCGGGGACCTGCCGTCACCGCCTACCACTGGGGAAACGGGCCCGCTCCTTACGCCTCCGCACCGAGGGCGGAACCGTCCTGGTCCGCGATCGGGGCCAGGGGGCACTGCGCCAGGACCTGGCGCGCGAGGTGGGGCGACTTTGTTCTGCGTCGTGCGGACGGCATCCATGCTTATCAGCTCGCCGTGGTCGTGGATGACGGATTTCAGGGGATCAATCAAATTGTCCGCGGGGCCGACCTGTTGACCTCTACACCACGTCAGATAGCTCTGCTCCAGGCCCTCTGGTTCCCGGTTCCTACCTATGCGCATCTGCCCCTGGTGGTCGACGGCACCGGGCGCAAGCTCAGCAAATCCCACGCCGCCGCGCCGGCCGATCCCGCCGCGCCGCTCCCTACCCTGTTGCGGGCCTGGCATTTCCTGGGCCAGAAACCCTTCCCTGAGCCACCCGCCGGTCTTGCGGCGTTCTGGACCCAGGCCCGCTCGACCTGGAATATGGATCGGGTCCCGAACCGGCGTTCCAAGGCATTAGCGGCGGAATGGGACCGCGGGACGGTAGTGGCTATACTGCCACACGGCACAATCTGAGCTTTTGAATTTCTCCCTCACCCCAGGCCTCTCCCGGAGGGAGAGGGAGTGAAACGCACAGATTGTGCCGTGTGGCAGTATAAATTTGCAGTCGCCAGCTACCAGTTGCCGGTCTCTGCATCGATGCGGTTCGCGTCCCCTCGCGGCGTCATCCTGTAAGACCTCCCGCGCTCACCGCATCCTACACTCCCAGCGCAACGGCGGTGCGGCTGTAGGGTGGGCTGTGCCCACCGACCGGGCTTGCAGTCAGGTGCGGACTTCATTCCAGGCGCCAAGTGCCGGCAACCAGGCGCGGGGTCACCTGGCCCGGCCGGATCGCCGCCCCTGTTGCCTGATCGCTGTATTTGGTGGGCAACTGGTCCGGCAGCTTCGAAATCAGGCTCCGGTGGATACCGAGTGCCTCCGCCAACGCCTTCTTGCTCCCGAAGAACTGAATCGCCTCCGCCTTGGTCATGTCTGTTGCTCCCGAAATATAATATATTCACATATAATATAGAATACGAATAGATCGCTCAAGTAATTTTTGAGTATGGGCACATACTGCGATTCCTGGCCTTAAGAATCTTTAAACCGCATAGCGTCGAACAGTGGGTGCGGTAGACACGGCCCACCCTACAGGCATCAACTTGTTAATCGATAAGAAATTTGTACCTGCTAGCCTTGGCGCAAGGCTGGCATATGAGGGCCCGCTTATATTAGAATCCATTGACTAACGGATCATCAGCGCGTAATATCGCCGCCCAATTTGCCGGGAGTCGGCACCGGGAATCGTGGTTAAGAGGCTGTCTAAAAATTAACCCATTGATTTTAAAAGCATGATTGTCATCTGGCTCCCACGCTCTGGCGTGAGAGTAAGTCTTGACGCTCCAGCGTCACCAAGCCTGGCCGCCGGAGCGGCCAAGGTGGTGTTCCCACGCTGGAGCGTGGGAACAAGAAAAATCAATAAGCTATTAGACAGTCTCTAAGGGTTGCTGGGGCGGCTGGTGAGTCGGGAACCAGTATCCTGTCGGCCACTACTGTGTCAGGGGAGTCAGGCGGAGTCATTATCCCTGACGGCGGCGGGGTTCCCCTTTGGTGTAGGGGGAGTATATTAGGGGCCGCTGACGTTGGTCCGGGTCCTCCTGAAGTCACCGTCGGGAAACCACCGACGACTGTCGAGTGCCGGGCTCGTCGATCCGAAGCATTCAATGCGATATATACCGCGGGTAGTAGGACCCGCGCAGGTGACCGGCGCAAAATGTTACGATTTCTTATTCTGACATTTATCGAACAAAGACCTGGAGAGACAGCCCAATGGCCACCGAAAAGCACCACACACCGATGCTCGATCAGCTGGAAAGCGGCCCCTGGCCGAGCTTCATATCCGGTATCAAGCGGTTGCGCGACGAGCACCCGGACACACGCATCAACCAGGTAACCAATAGCCTGCTGGGCCAACTGGAGCACTCCTACGAGACCCGCAAGGGGTATTGGAAGGGCGGCACCGTCTCGGTGTACGGCTACGGCGGCGGCATCATTCCCCGTTTCTCCGAGGTCGGACAGGCTTTTCCCGAATCCAAGGAATTCCACACCCTGCGCGTCCAGCCGCCGGCAGGCAACCACTATACCACCGGCATGCTGCGCCAGTTGGCCGACAGCTGGGAGAAGTACGGCTCGGGTCTGGTGACCTTCCATGGTCAGACCGGCAACATCATGTTCATCGGCACGGATACAGAGAACACCCAGCACTTCTTCGACGAGATCAACGACTATGGCTTCGACCTGGGTGGCGCCGGTCCCTGCGTGCGCACCGCCATGTCCTGTGTTGGTGCGGCCCGCTGTGAGATGTCCTGCACCAACGAGCTCAAGGCCCATCGCCTGCTGGTGAACAACTTTACCGATGATGTACACCGTCCGGCCTTGCCCTACAAGTTCAAGTTCAAGGTCTCCGGCTGCGGCAACGATTGCCAGAATGCCGTCGAGCGAGCGGATTTCGCCGTCATCGGCACCTGGCGCGACGATATGAAGGTCGACCCGGAGGAGATCAAGAAATACCTCGAGACCAAAGGCCGCCAATACATCATCGACAATGTCATCACCCGCTGTCCCACCCAGGCCCTGACCCTGAAGGACGACGATACCCTGGTGGTCAACAACCGCGACTGCGTGCGCTGCATGCACTGCCTGAACGTCATGCCCAAGGCCCTGCATCCGGGCGATGACAAGGGCGTGACCATCTGTGTCGGTGGCAAGCGCACCCTCAAGATCGGCGATCTCATGGGCACCGTCATCGTCCCCTTCAAGAAGCTGGAGACCGAGGAGGATTACGAATCCCTGGTCGAGCTGGCCGAGGAGATCATCGACTTCTGGGCTGAGAACGGCCTGGAGCACGAGCGCTGCGGCGAGATGATCGAACGCATTGGCCTGGCCAACTTCCTCGACGGTCTCGGCATCGAGCCCGATCCCAATATGCTGAGCCACCCGCGCCAGAGCTCCTACGTCCGGATGGACGATTGGGACGAGGCGGCGGAGGAGTGGTTCGAGCGCCGGGCCGAGGCCGCCGCCGGCTGAATCCTGCGGGGCCGGTGTGGGGTAGGGGCCTCACGTCCGGTCGCACGCTTGAGATTTCGACTGTATTTTTAAGATTTTGGAGGCAGGCGATGGCAGAAATGCGTGAGCCGATCGAATCCGGATGCCCTGATCCCTGGCAGTACATGCATCCCGTGATGCGCAAGAATTTCGGCATGTGGAAGTACCACGAGCACCCGCGGCCCGGGGTGCTGCGGCATGTGGCCTACAGCGGTGACGAGGTCTGGACCGTCAAGGTCGGCACCCAACGGATCCTCGATGTCTACACCCTGCGCAAGCTGTGTGACCTCGGCGATCAGTACGCCGACGGCTTTGTCCACTTCACCTTGCGTTCGAACCTCGAATACATGGTCAAGGACGCCGCCAAGGTGGAGCCCCTGATCAAGGCGGTCGAAGACGCCGGCTTCATTGTGGGCGGTACCCAAAACTCGGTGACCATGATCTCCCATACTCAGGGTTGGCTACACTGCGACATTCCGGGCACCGACGCCTCCGGGGTCGTCAAATCCATGATGGACGAGCTCATCGATGAGTTCAAAGGGACCAATATGCCCAATCGGGTGCATATCACCACATCCTGCTGTCAGATCAACTGTGGTGGTCAGGGGGACATCGCCATCAATGTGCAGCACACCAAGCCGCCCAAGATCAACCACGATCTGGTCGCCAATGTGTGTGAGCGGCCCTCGGTGGTTGCCCGTTGCCCGGTGGCAGCCATCCGCCCGGCCATGGTCAATGGTAAGCCCTCCCTGGAGGTCGATGAGCGCAAGTGCATCTGCTGCGGCGCCTGCTTCCCGCCCTGCCCGCCCATGCAGATCAACGACGCCGAGCATTCCAAGCTGGCCATCTGGGTCGGCGGCAACCACTCCAACGCCCGCGGCAAGCCCAGCTTCCAGAAGCTGGTCGCCGCCGGTATCCCCAACAACCCGCCGCGCTGGCCCGAGGCGACCGCCATCGTCAAGCGCATCCTCAAGGCCTACAGGGAAGGCGCCCGGGATTGGGAACGGGTCAACGAGTGGGTCGAGCGTATCGGTTGGCCGCGGTTCTTCGAAGAGGTCGAGCTGCCCTTCACCAAGTACCACATCGATACCTGGCGCGGCTCCCGGGCCAGCTTCAACGCCTCCAACTACATCCGCTTCTGAGAAGTTGTCTGGCTAAAGGTGTATCGGCTGCAAATGTCCCGAACTGGCTCCCTGTTTCCGCGCTTTCTCGTCAAATAGGCCGGCTATTCGCCTCGAAAGCGCGACAAAATGCCCTCAGTTTGGATCATTTTCGCTACGATCCGTTTTAACCAGACAGCTTCTGAAACGCGTCGCGGACTCGCTCTCTGCCCTGCCGTTCGCAGGATGGGGATAGGGAGCGGGGAATAACCACATCGAGGTCGCTATGAAGTTCGCAATCCAAATCAACGAGGGGCCCTACCAGCGCCAGGCGTCCGACTCGGCGTACTTCTTCACGAAGGCCGCGTTGGAAAAGGGGCACGAGATATTTCGGGTCTTCTTCTACCACGACGGTGTCAACAACGGGACCCGGCTGACAACGCCGCCCCAGGATGACCGTAACATCGTCAATCGGTGGGCGGAGCTGGCCGAAGAGTACAAGATTGAGTCGCGCACGCAGGACGAGGACGGCAACGAAGTGGTGCAGACTGAGCTGGTAGTCTGTGTCGCCGCCGCCCAACGGCGCGGTATTGTGGACGAGGGCGAGGCCAAGCGTAACGGTAAGGACGCCACCAACATCCATCCCAGGTTCCGCATCTCTGGGCTGGGGCAGTTGGTCGAGGCGGCCATCCAGTCGGATCGGCTGGTCGTATTCGGCGACTAAGGGGGTACGCCATGTCTGAAACCGTCAAGAAGTTCCTGTACCTCAACCGCAAGGCCCCCTACGGCACCATCTATGCCTGGGAATCCCTGGAAGTCGTGCTCATCGGTGCCGCCTTCGATCAGGAAGTGCGACTGATGTTCGTCGATGACGGGGTCTATCAGCTCACCACGGGCCAGGATACGACCGGCATCGGCATGAAGAACTTCTCGCCGACCTACCGTACTCTGGGCGACTACGAGGTCAAAAACATCTACGTGGACAAGGATTCGCTCGCGGCCCGCGGACTGACCCCGGACGATCTGGTGCAGATCCCCTGGGAGGATTGGGAGACCGAGGAAGAGGTCGAGAACATCGTCGAGGTGGTGGATGCCGCCCGCGTTTCCGAACTCATGGAAGAATCCGATGTGATCTTCAGTTTCTAAGGAGGGGAGATCCGATGAGCATCCTACACACCGTCAACAAATCACCGTTCGAGCGTAATAGCCTGGAGTCCTGCCTCAAGTTCGCCAACCAGGGCGACCCCGTGCTCCTATTCGAGGACGGCGTTTACGGGGCCCTGAAGGGTACGCAAACGGAGGGGTCACTCAAGGCCGCGCTCACCAAGCAGTTGCTTTATGTGCTGGGCTCCGACCTGGCGGCCCGCGGGTTCGCCGAAGACCGTGTGATCGATGGGATCAAGGTCGTGGACTATGCGGGTTTCGTGGATCTGGCGGCAGAGAACGACAAGGTCCAGGCCTGGCTATAGAGCCTGTCTGGCTCACGACTGTTCTACTGCAAAATCACGGATGCCGGTCGGATTCTCCGCTCGATTTCGTTAAATAGGTCTACTATTCGCCTCGATCGAGCGAACAATCCGCCTCGGTACCGCGATCTTTCGCTACGAACGCGCAAGCCAGACAGGCTCTAGTTTTCAATTTTCAAGCAATGAGGAGAATCGTCATGCCTATCGAAGTCAACGGTAAGACCCTGGAAACCGATGAGGAGGGTTACCTCGCCAACATCAACGAATGGGAAGAGGGTGTAGCCGATGTCATGTCTAAGGAAGATGACCTGGAGTTGACGGACGAGCACTGGGCCATCATCAAATTCCTGCGCGAGTACTATGAGGAGTATCAGATTGCTCCGGCGGTACGGGTACTGACCAAGGCCGTCGGCAAAAAGATGGGCAAGGAGAAGGGTAACAGCAAGTACCTGTACGGTCTGTTCCCCTATGGTCCTGCCAAGCAGGCCTGCCGCTATGCCGGTCTCCCCAAGCCGACGGGCTGCGTCTAGCACCCCGTTTCATCTTATTTTGCAGGGAACGCCCTCTGTGGCGTTCCGGGGTTTTGTGCGAATTTTGTTGGTCAACTGTTAAGGTAACGGGAATATGTCATTGCTGACGGTCCTATACGCCATCTTGCTCTATATCGCTGCCGCCGTGCTAGTGGTGGGCTTGGTCCGAAAGATCGTACAGTACGCGCGCACCCCGGCACCCTTGAAGATCCCGACCACGCCGGCACCGATCACCAAGACCGGCGTTACCTTGCGCCTGGTGCGAGAGGTCGCCTTCTTCGAGAGCCTATTCAAAGGCAACAAGTGGATCTGGATCTTCGGCTGGATCTTCCATTTCGGGCTGTTTCTGGTCACCCTGCGCCACCTGCGCTATTTCATCGAGCCGGTGTGGCTGCCGATTCAGCTGGTCCAGCCCTTCGGTATCTATGGCGGGATCGCCATGGTAGTGGGGCTTGTGGGCCTGTGGGCGCGACGGACGCTGGTCGACCGGGTGCGCTACATCACCGGCCCATCAGACCGTCTACTCCTCGCCCTGCTGATCCTCATCGGTCTCAGCGGTCTGGGGATGACCTATGTCTTCCGTGTGGATGTGGTCTCCATCAAGCTGTTCTTCCGCGGCCTCATCACCTTCGACTTCTCTCCGCTGCCGGCGGATCCCCTGTTGCTCCTGCACCTGCTGCTGGTGGCGACCCTCATGATCGTCTTCCCGTTCAGCAAGCTGCTGCATCTGCCCGGATTGTTCTTCAGCCCCACGCGCAACCAGGTGGACGACCCCCGCGAGCGACGACATCTTGTGGCCTGGGCCAAGAAGGGTTTTTGAGAGTGATCCTTAGTTCTACTTTGTCACATTTAGTCTGACTTGTTGATTTTAGTGGATTTTTTTATTTTCACAGATTCCTTATAAATCAGTGGGGTACCCTGTAATGTGACAAAGTAGAATTAGAGACTGTAAAAGTGATTTCATAATTTCATATAACAAGAAGGATTTTAAAAATATTGAGGAATTCGATCTGAAAGTTTTAACTCCTCAAGAATTTTTAAAGCTGATAGAGGCAATAAAATGGGTACATTAGGTTTAAGACTCCCGGATTTTTTGCATGAGCAAATAAAAAAACTTGCCGAACAAGATGGTTCAATCAACCAGTTTGTATCATCCGCGGTAGCGGGAAGATGTCTGCGCTAATGACGGTAGGTACTTGGAAAAGCGTGCAAAACGGTCAAGTAAAGCCAAATTTAAAAATGCTCTTTCTAAAATCAGCGATACTGAACCGGAAGAATTCGATAGACTAAAATGGATAACGGAAACTCGAAGTATGGAATTGAATATTGTCTATAAAAAAGAACAAAGAGTGGTTTGTCGGGCATATACAAGAATACCCCGATTATGAAAACCAAGGCAGAACAATCGATGAATTAAAAGAGAATTTAATCGAGATTTACAGTGATGTTCAAAAAGGTTTGGTCCCTGATGCAGAACCATTTCGGCTAATGAAAGAAAACAGTTGATTAAAGTAATTGAGTCGAATGGTTGTGTTTTTGTACGCTATGGTGCTAATCATGATTGGTATAAAAATCCTCAATCAGGGAAAAACCAACCTACTCCCAAGGCATACCGAAATAGAAGATGGTCTCACTAAAAGAATAATTAAACGGCTATCGTAAATAGCAAGAGACGCTAAGAATATTAGGGGCTGAACAAAGGGTGGATCATGCCCACCGCCCACCGTTCGCCATAGGTAGCGTAGTGCGGCATCCGCTGACGAGATAGCAACATGGCAAAGGCAGATTTCAACGTACCGGAGCTCAAGCAGTACGCGGAGATACCGGCCCTCGAGCCGGACACGATGGGGCACAGCAGCCCCTTCCTCTCCAAGCCCGAGTTCCAGGAGCCTCTTGGCTTCCCCGGGGAGCTGGTGGAGGACTGGGAGGAGAAGGCTATCGCCAAGCTGGGGGAACTGCTCGGCAGGTATCGTTCCCTGCGCGTTTATCTGGATGCCTGTGTCAAGTGCGGTTCCTGCACCGACAAATGCCACTATTACCTCGGCACCAAGGATCCCAAGAACATGCCGGTAGGCCGTCAGGACCTGATGCGCAAGGTCTACCGGCGTCACTTTACCCTGGCCGGGAAGCTCTTCCCCAAGCTGGTGGGCGCCGAGGACCTGACCCGCGAGGTATTGGACGACTGGTACAGCTACTTCCATCAGTGTTCCCAATGCCGCCGCTGCTCGGTGTTCTGTCCCTATGGGATCGACACCGCGGAAATCTCCATGGCCGCACGCGAGATCATGGACAGCATCGGGATGGGCCAGAAGTACTGTAACGAGATCATCGGCAAGGTCTACAAGGTCGGCAACAACCTGGGGTTGCCCGGTCCGGCCTTGGAAGACACCCTGGAGGGATTGGAGGAGGACGTTGAGGATGAGACCGGCGTGGCGGTTAAGTATCCCCTGGATCAAGAGGGGGCGGAGATCCTGCTAGTCACCCCCTCGGCGGACTTCTTCGCCGAACCCCACGTGGACGGTCTGATCGGCTACGGCAAGGTGTTCCATGAGGCGGGCGTGTCCTGGACCCTGAGCTCCTATGCCTCCGAGGCCGCCAACTTCGGCATGTTCATCGGCTCCTACGAGAACATGCGGCGCGTCTCCCAGCGCATCCGCAAGGCCGCCCTGGATCTGGGTGTCAAGCGCATCGTCTTCGGCGAGTGCGGCCATGCCTGGCGCGTCGCCTACAGTTTCCTCAACACCCTGGCCGGTCCCTGGGACTTCCTGGATCCGAACTATCCGGTGCCGCAGCACATCTGCGAGTTCACCTACGACTTGATGCGGGCGGGCAAGCTCAGGTTCGACAAGTCGCAGAACGACGACATGGTCCTAACCTATCACGACTCCTGCAACGTAGCGCGGGCCTCGCGCATGGGTAACAAGCCGGGCGGTCAGTTCGACATCCCGCGGGCCATCATCAAGGCGACCTGCAACCACTTTTACGACATGGACGAAGAGACCATCCGCGAGCGCACCTTTTGTTGCGGCGGCGGCGGTGGCCTGCTTACCGACGACCTCCTGGAGCTGCGGGTCAAAGGTGCCAAGCCCCGAGTGGAGGCCCTCAACAATCTGGTCCAGGAGAAGGGCGTCACCCACATGGCTGCCATCTGCGCCATCTGCAAGAGCCAGTTTACCAAAGTCCTGCCCTACTATGGCCTAGAGATGGACCAGGTCGTCAGCGTCCACCAGCTGGTGTCCAATGCGATCATCCTCATCGGCCAGCAGACGGAGGCGGATGGAGAAGAAGCGGTCGATGAAGCGGCCTGAACAGGGTAGAGAGGTTGTGTCCACCGAAAGATGAGTCCGCAATCAACCACTATGGACTGAAAGTCCATAGTCTGGAGGACTAACGTCCTCATCCGTGGACAAGCCACGGACTGAAAGTGAAGGGACTTAACGTCCATAGTTTCAACTACGATGCGCTTCGCGCACTAAAGTTATTGAAGCAATGAATGCGGCGGGACCGAGGTAATCGTTTAACCTCCACCTCGCCATTCCGGCAGGGATTGCCGGAATCTGGTGCCAGGGATGGTAGAGACAATGGAGGGGAATGATTAGGAGCCGAAAACCGTCAATGATGGCGAACCGATTGCGGCCGGTTTGCGTTCATTCTCGGAAAAGCAACTTCTATGTTAGCACAGAGAGTGTATGGGAGTAATCCTTGTTGGCGCAATCGCGTTTTTTTAAATTTCTGGAATCGCAGTATTGTTGGACATGTGAGTATCCTATCTTGAATCTACAAGTGTAAACCCTATTATTGTGAAAATTCTTACTGGTTTTGAGTACTTGTTGTTCGGTCTTGACCTTCTTCTAGCCGGTATATTCCTCAATTAGGTCTATGTATAAGCTGGTGAAAAACTCATAGAAATGATCACTCTTCGTAGGTCAGATATTCTTGCTATGATAAAGGGAGCTTTATCAGAGTATTTTCGCCCGATCTCCTATTTTATAGGGTTCTTTGATAAAACTACATCTCTTGAGGAAAGGTATAAGGAACTGAAAATTCAGCAAGTTAATATGCGCGTATGGTCTAAGGTTGTTCAGAAGGCTGTTTGTTTTAATCAAGGTAAATATCTGCAGTATGCATTTGTAACTGCAGAAAAACACAAGAAGCTCAAGGATTCATTTCGAGAAACACCTGAAAATGGTGCGCGTATTGGCGCATTAGCCAAGGGTTTAGTTAAGTGCACATTTTGGACACAGAAGTTGCCGTAAACCAAGGATATGCATTAAAGGTAGCTTTAATGTAGATAACCATTCAAAAGTGGTCTCTGTTTTCAGAGATGCTCTTGTCTCTTATGATTCAGATGCAAATGTAGAAGAAATTATGGATTTCTGACTATATAAAAAATGGAACATATTCCTTAGAAAACGACATTCCTGAAGCTGCTGCAGGAGATCGTTATTTTAATCCCCGGTTAGATTAATGATCGTATAAGGCAGTTCTTAAATGGTGCTTCTGGAACACGCGTCAAGAAGTGGGAAGGCTGCTGGATAGGAGATAAGAAAGACAAGTCTTCATTTTACAAGTCTACCTTGATCATTCCAATGACATTATGGAATAACGATCTATCCGAAGAGTTTAAAGAGCTAGTAAATCTTGAAAACGTTGATAGAACAATTTTTGACTTTCTTTGTTTTGACCATGTGGATGTTAATTATTTTGACGAGGAAGGTGATGTGGCTCTTGGATACGTTTTTGCAGATATCGTTTCAATGTACATATTTGCCAGGCTAATATATGGAATCGTCAGAAACGTTTAATTCCATTGAGGATTGGCTGCAAGGTAAAGGCATTAAAATTAGTCCAGAGTCATTATCTTCAATATGGAAGGAGATGCCTCGAACTTTTAATGTTGAAAAATACCTGGAGTTCAAGCTAAGAACAACTAAGAATAACAGTCTTTTCCCGATAGACGAAGATTTAATCAGATACGTAAAACCGCAACTAATACGCGCTAACAAGCAGCTAAACGCAAACCGCTATACTGCTGCGCTTTGCTCCGCAGTTTGGTATCCGACTTAGCGCCTCGTTAGTCGGGACTGCCGCGCTAAGATTTCAGAAAAAATACCCAAAGATTCTACTGGTTAGGAGAACGATCGATGGCGACTACCAGCGGCGAAATGACCACCAAGCTTTCCTGGCGCCGATTCGAAGACGGCGCGAGCACCTGGGACGACCTGACCGAAAAGATCTTCGTCCAGGACACCTCCCACAAATGTCCGACCTATGTGCACAAGACGCCTCCCTGCCAGGGTAGCTGCCCGTCCGGCGAGGATATTCGCGGCTGGCTGGCCATCGTCCGCCAACAGGAACTGCCGCCGAAGGGCATGGACTGGAAGGAATACGCCTTTCGCCGCTCCACCGATGCCAATCCCTTTCCCTCCATGATGGGGCGGGTCTGTCCCGCGCCCTGTCAGGACGGCTGCAACCGCAACGAGCTCGAGGATTTCGTCGGCATCAACTCCGTCGAGCAATACATCGGCGACAACGCCATCGAGCAGGGATACAAATTCGAGGTGGGCGCCGACACCGGCAAGAAAGTCGCCATCGTCGGCGGCGGTCCGGCCGGGCTGGCGGCTGCCTACCAGCTACGCCGCATGGGCCATGCCTGTACCATCTTCGAGGCCAACGCTGAGCTCGGCGGCATGTTCCGCTACGGCATCCCCGGCTATCGGGTGCCGCGCAAAGAACTAGACGCGGAGATTGGCCGTATCATCGATATGGGCGTCGAAGTCCGCACGAACGCCAAGGTCGGCCCGGGTGTTAAGGTCGCGGATCTGGAGAAGGATTACGATGCCGTCCTCTGGGCGCTGGGATGCCAGAGCGGCCGCGGACTACCGGTACCCGGCTGGGAGGGGACGCCCAACTGCGTTTCCGGCGTCGCCTTCCTCAAGGCCTTCAACGAAGACCGCATGAAGGTAACCGCCAATAAGGTCATCTGCATCGGCGGCGGCGATACCTCCATCGATGTGGTCTCGGTCGCCCGCAGGTTGGGGCATATCGAGCACACCAAGCCCCCCGAGCGTCCCGAGTCCGTCATTCATGACGGCTATGTCGCCCATGACACGGCGGTGACCGCCGTGGCCCAGGGCGCTGAGGTTACCCTCACCTCCCTGTTCAAGCGCGGTGAGATGATGGCCGCCGAGCACGAGGTCCACGATGCCCTGACCGAAGGTGTCACCATCCTGGACAGCGTCATGCCCCTGGAGGTCATCAAGGACACGGACGGTCGCGCCACGGCGCTCAAGGTCTGTGATTGCACCATGGACGGCATGAAGCCTATCCCCACCGCAGGCACCGAGCGCGTCCTGGAGGCGGATCTCATCGTGTCCGCCATCGGCCAGGGCGGCGACCTTACGGGCCTGGAAGAATTCGACAATGGGCGTGGTCTGATCAACGCCGACAAGTTCTACCAGGTCCCGGATCGGGCGGGCCACTTCGTGGCCGGCGACATCATCCGCCCCCACCTGCTGACCACCGCCATCGGCCAGGCCTGGATTGCCGTCCAATCCATCAACGACTATGTGATGCAGCAGCCTCACGCCCGGCGCCCCAAAGTGGATGTGCACCACTTCGATTTGCTCAGAAAGATGGAAGAGGCCCACCTGGCCCCCGACCAATTCGAGGTGAAGGAACGCGGCGATATGCGCGGCACTTCCGACGGCAACTGGGCCATCCACAACTACGAGGATCGCTCCGGGGCGGAAGTCATCCCCCACGATGAGCTCTTCCTGGGGCATTTCGATCTTCATGCCCGCAACAAACGCAAGGAAGACGTGCCGACCGCCGAAGAGGTGCTGGGTCACTTCCATGAGCGCCTCATCGGGCTGTCCGAGGAAGAGACCATCGACGAGGCTAAGCGGTGCATGAGCTGCGGCATGTGCTTCGAGTGCGACAACTGCGTCATCTTCTGCCCCCAGGATGCGGTCTATCGGGTCAAGAAGGGAGAAAACACCACCGGACGCTATGTAGCCACCGACTACGCCAAGTGCATCGGCTGCCACATCTGCTCCGACGTGTGTCCCACAGGCTATATCAAGATGGGCCTCGGCGAATAACGCGAGCGGAACCATGGCCACAGCCTTCATCAGAAACTGCCTCCTGACGATCGGCATTGCGACGGCCGGCATTGCCTCCGCCGCGGCGACCGATTTTGCGAAAGCCGATTATGTCACCCCCGGTTCCAAGGCCGCCGGACTCGAAAACTGCGTGCGGGAAACTAGTTTCATGCGCCGCAATCACATGGAACTGATCGAACATCAGCGTGACGTGACCGTGCGCCAAGGTATCCGCAATATCACCGATAGCCTGGCGAACTGTGTCGATTGCCATGTCGGCTACGACCAACAGCGGCAGCCGGTACCCGTGTACGCGGACGGGCAGTTCTGCAGGGCTTGCCACGAGTTTGCGGCGGTGGACATGAATTGCTTCGGCTGCCACTCAGCTGTACCTGTGCACCCGACGGGAGACCCGATCCCACCAGGAGGAGGACAGAAAATCGGTCTGCCGACCGGGAGACTGGAAAAGGTAGATGGCACGCGCGATGTCAAGCAGGGGGTAGGCGAGTGACCATGAACGAACACCAAAAACGGGTCGATACCTCACGGCGCGGATTCCTCAGCGCCGCTGCCGCCGTGACCACTGTCACCCTGGCGCCTGGCGTGATGCTGCATCGCCTGGCCGTCGCCGAGGCCCGATCCGAACCGGGCTCCGAGGCGGTTACCGATGCAGTGCGGTGGGGTATGCTGATCGACAGCGCCAAGTGCGCGGATGGCTGTAATGCCTGTGTCACCGCCTGCAACTGGGAGAACGGTCTTGATCTCCAAGAAAAGCCGGAAGGTGAAGACACCGGCAAGTGGGATCGCCAGGCCGCCAAATGGATTCGCATGGTAAAGGTCAAGGACGATCTGACTGGTCACGAAAGCCGGCTGCCCCTGATGTGCCAGCATTGCGAACACCCGCCCTGTGTGGACGTATGTCCCACCGGCGCCTCCTTCAAGCGGGCCGACGGTATCGTCATGGTGGACCGGCACACCTGCATCGGCTGCCGCTACTGCATGATGGCCTGTCCCTACAAGGCACGCTCCTTCATCCACGAGGTCGTAAACACCAGGCTCACCCGGACGCCCCGCGGCAAAGGGTGTGTCGAAAGCTGCAACCTGTGCGTGCACCGCCGGGACAATGGGACACCCTCTACCGCCTGCGCTGACGCCTGCGCGACCCAAGGAGGCGGGGCGATCCTGTTCGGCGATCTGAAGGACCCCGGAGGACCCTTGCGGAAGGCCCTCGCAGGTCTTCCGAGCCGTCAGATCCGTGAAGATCTCGCCCTCAATACGGGGGTGCGCTATGCGGGTGTTTAGCCCGTATCTCACGGGAAATTTATCCGCAAATCAACGCAAATGAACGCAATAGGATAAAGCCCAATGTCATTGAGTCTAAGCCTCAAAGCCCCTCTCCCTGGAGGGAGAGGGGTTGGGGAGAGGGTGGAAGAAGTCAGCATGTAATCAATTCTTGGTAGTCCGTGCTTTCCTCCAATAGTACAGGATTAACAGGATGTTCAGAATTAACAGGATTTTGAGATAAATACAGAGTTTCCCTGACTTCGGATACGGCGCTGTTTGCACAGCTGGGACTGGAGGGTGACGATGCTGCGGAGTTTCTGGATCACTATGCCACTAAGTTCCGCGTTGATATGACGGGTTTCGATTACCACCAGTATTTGGACCTGAGGGCCTGGACCTTGTGATCGTTATCGTCTCGCTTTTTTCCAGAAGGGGGCGTCTTATTTTTCTAGGCATATACCTTTTGGACTGAAAAAAAGTATATTAAGAACAACAAGAAAAAATCCTGTTAATCCTGTCCTATTGGAACATTGGACGAGTGTTCAAGTAACACCTCGGAGATGCAGTCATGAAACGAATTGTCTATCGGGAGTGGAAGCTCGCACCCCAACGCTACTGGGGCCTGCTCACCATCCTGGCCATCGTCGCCGGTCTGGGTGGGCTCGCCTTCGCCTACATGGAACACGAGGGCCACTGGGTCACCGGCATGTCCAACCAGATCGTCTGGGGCACTCCCCACGTATTTGCCGTGTTCTTGATCGTTGCCGCTTCCGGCGCGCTCAGTGTGGCCGCCATCGGCAGTGTCTTCGGCAAGACCCTGTATAAACCGATGGGGCGCCTCTCGAGCCTGTTGGCAATAGCCCTGCTGGCGGGGGGACTCATGGTGTTGGTACTCGACCTGGGCCGTCCCGAGCGCCTGGTGATCGCCATGACCACCTACAACTTCCGCTCCATCTTCGCCTGGAACATCTTCCTGTACACCGGCTTCATGTTTGTCGTCATCGCCTATCTCTGGACCATGGCGGAACCCAAGGGCAACCGCTACGTCAAGCCGATGGGTATCATCGCCTTGGGCTGGCGGCTGGCGCTCACTACCGGTACCGGCTCTATCTTCGGTTTCCTGGTTGCGCGCCAGGCCTACGACACCGCCATCATGGCACCTCTCTTCATCGCCATGTCCTTCGCCTACGGTCTGGCCATCTTCATGCTGGTGCTCCTGTTCGCCTTCGATCAGGACGACCGTCCTGTCGGTGAGGTGGTGCTGTTTCGGCTCCGCAATCTACTCGGGACCTATGTCATCGCCGTCCTGCTCCTGGTACTCGTCTATTTTCTGACCAAGCTTTACGGCGCCAAGCACTATGATCTGGTTGCCTTCTACCTGCTCGACGGCGGCATCTACACCATCCTGTTCTGGTTCGTCTGGGTCCTTGCCGGTAGCCTGTTTCCGATCGGCATTCTCTTCCATCCGGAGCTCGGCAAGAACCGCACCTGGATCGCCTCGGCCTGCGGGCTGATAGTTCTGGGAGGACTGGCCAGCATGTATGTCATCATCATCGGCGGCCAGGCCTACCCGATGCCGCTATTCCCCGGCAAGACTATCCTCGAATCCGGTTTTTATGACGGTGTCGGCGATGCCTTGGCCGAATATGCTCCCAGCCTGCCCGAACTATTTCTTGGCATCGGTGGGGTGGCTGTGGCACTACTGATTACCGCCGTCGGGATCCGGGTGTTGCAATTTTTGCCGGAATCCTTGGCGGATCGGGATGTGGATCCGCATATGGCGGTTAAGGCGAAGGCGTGATGTGGAATCCTTTGAACCGCAAAGGTGCAAAGAAAACCATGTAGGATGCGGTGAGTTCCTGCCTGCGTGCAGGGACGCACAGGCAGGCAACGAGCCCATAAGGTAATATATGTACATACCGTCAAAAACCGAAATCGCCGGTTATGTCAACAATCCCGGTTTTGATGCCTCGGTCAAGAATCATGTAGAAAATATGTTGGACACTCTTCCTGAGCCTGAATATCGTGCTGCCTTGGAAAAGACAGGTAATTACGGATATCTGTGTTAAAAGCTTGGAGTATTCGTTTCAGGTGCTTTAGTAAGCTATGCAATCATAAATAAGCTGGAGCTAAACACATAAATTGGAGTAGCCTCAATATAAATATCTTAGATGCAATAAATGAAATGGATGGTAAAAGCGTAATCAATACTATTGAGGACATTATAGATTACATAGAAACAGCAAAGAGCGTATATGATTTTATAGGAAAAACTCCAGGCTCCGTTGATGCCCTTTGATGCCACTGCCCAAACCCCCTGGGCGGTGCCCTTTGCCTTCGGCGACTATCTGGAGCTGGTCGATTGGACGGGTCGGGCATTACGCGAGGATAAACCTGGATACATCAAGGCGCGAGAACCCAAGATCCTCGCCCGACTGGGTATCGATGGGGAACGGTTTAGCGGAATTTTTTTGAACAGTTGGGGTTGGCGTGCGTACCATTCTCGGAGCATTTGGGGAGGCGTTTTGTGGTGTAGGTTTTTGTGTGGGATGTGGTGATTATACAGGTAGATGAAGCGTTTGAGAGTCGCTTGGAGTGAGGCAGAGGAATCGAACCGGTTGGTCCGCAACACGTCGGTGATGCGCCCATTGAAGCGTTCGATCATGCCGTTGGTTTGCGGGGTCCTGGGCCTGGTCAGGCGATGTTGGATGTGGTGGTCGGCACAGATTCAGTTGCTACTGTTCCTTATGCGTCAAATGAAGCTTGTTATTGATTAGGAGTTCAGACACCTGGACGGCGCTGGCGTCGGGCGCCCACGTGCTTGCCGAGAACTACCTCTATACCAGCGAGACCATCCAGGATGCCTATGCTCGTCTGCGCCCGGAGGGGATCCTGCACATCGTGCGCTTCGCGGCGACCATGGAGTCGCTACGGTTGCTGGCAAACGTGGATCACGCGCTCACTGTCGTGGGCGCGGGGGATATCAGGGACTCCGTGATCTGTCTGGCCACCTGGGACCAGCTCTTCTCCGTGATCCTCAAGAAAGGTCGTTTCACGGACCGGGGGGGCTCGACCGGACTTTCTGGCCACGGAGGATCGACAGGGGTTCATCCGGAGTTTCCCCCGGGACATCAGCCCGACGACCGATGATCGTCCGTACTTCTTCAACTACAGCAAGCGGAGCCGGCCCTTCGAGTCGGCCAAGTCCGCCGGGGCGCACACCGCGGTCTCCCAGGGCAACCCGTTTCTGCTGTTGACGCAGCTCCTGTTGATCTCTCTGCTCGCCGTGGGTCTGATCGTGGCGCCGCTCGTGGCCACCGAGCGAAGACGGTTCGACCGCCGTCATGCACCGCGCTTCTTCGTCTACTTCCTCGGTCTCGGTGTCGGTTTCATCGGTATCGAGATCGCCTTGATGCAGAAGCTCACGCTGTTTCTCGGTCACCCGCTCTACTCGATCACGGTCACGCTGTTCTGCATCCTGGTCTTCGCCGGCGTGGGAAGTCTCGTCTCGGCCCGCTGGTTCGAGACGACCCGTAACCGCGAGTGGTTCGTGCCCGCGGGCATCGCCCTGACGGTCGTTCTGTTCGTCATCGCGGCTCCGAGCATCGTGCGCGCCGCCATCGGTTTACCGCTCGCGGCCCGCGTAGTCGTCTCTGCGGCCATGCTGGCTCCCATCGCGTTTCTGCTCGGTGTGCCGCTGGCCTACGGAATAAGACTCCTCAATCGGATGGACCGCTCGTTGATCCCCTGGGGCCTGGGCGGTCAACGCCTGCTTCACGGTCGTGGGCTCCCTCGTGGCCGCCATCCTGTCGATGAACGTCGGTTTCAACGCCGTCGTCGTCTACGTCGTCTCCTTCGCGGCTCTACCCGGGGGCGTTTCCCAAACTCCCCGTTTGGAGGCAGCTATTGGTCCTGACGAGAACGCATAGCTGTCCCCGAAACCGAGGTTTGGGGAATGTCCCTCTCAACCCTCATCGGCGCGGTTACCCTTAACTACAGCCTCCGAGGTAGAAACAACACTGCCCGATCAAAAGAAACAAAAGGACATCCACTTCAGTAAGAGGTATGATGTAAAAGATTAGGGCGAGAATTGTTGAAGGATAAAGAAATGCTAAGGTATGTTTTTACAGGGTATATTGAAAGCGCATTGTCTTGTGCTGAATACGATGAACTTGAAGATGGTATATTCGCTGGACGCATAGCATTGTGCAAGGGTGTGATTGCCTTTGGTAAGACGCTGAAAGAATGTGAAAAGGAATTACAATCGACGCTTGAAGACTGGATTCTGGTCGGATTGAAATTAGGGCATCACATTCCAATTATTGAGGGATGTGATTTGAATAAGGTACCGGCGGCAGGAACGAAGAGCGGATTTCCCTCCTCGACCAGGCAATAGTTCTGCCGATTAGCGACGAAGTTATCAAAGTTGCCCAAACCTACATTGATAAATTGGTTATGCCGCGTGATCCTCAGAGGGACGCATTGCACTTGGCATTTGCCTCCTATCACAAGGCCGATTTCCTGTTAACATGGAATTGCAGGCATTTGGCCAACGCCAACAAGTTCCATCACATCCGTATGGTCAATTTCGAACTTGGGTTGGCTGGTCCCGTGTTGACGATACCTCTGAATTTTCTGAGCGGCAGTGATGGCGATGAATGATTATGAGATCGACAAGATTCGGCGTATCAGGCACCGGATTTCCGCAGAACACGGTCACGGTCTGTGGAAAATTGCCGAGCATTACCACAACCTGGAAATCAACCGCTATGGACTGAAAGTCCATAGTCTGGAGGACTAACGTCCTCATCCGTGGACAAGCCACGGACTGAAAATGAAGGGACTTAACGTCCATAGTTTCAACTATGATGCGCTTCGCGCACTAAAGTTATTGAAGCAATGAATTACTTTTCTACTGCTATGTCCAACTCCGATCCCAGGGTTGCCGCCGTCCAGATGACGACCGGCCCCGACATCAGGGCCAACCTGCAAGAGGCGGAACGCTTGATCCGCATGGCCGCAGACGCCGGTGCCGCCCTGGTGGTGCTGCCCGAGAACTTCGCCTTCATGGGAAGACGGATGCAGGACGTACTCCCGCTGCGCGAACGTGACGGCGATGGGCAGCTGCAGTCGTTCCTCTCCGCAGCGGCCGCCCGGTACGGAGTCTGGATCGTCGGCGGGACCATTCCGCTGGTTGCCGACAATCCCGAGCGGGCCCGCGCGGCCTCTCTGGTCTTCAACGAGCGCGGGGAACAGGTCGCCCGTTACGACAAGCTCCACCTGTTCGATGTCGATGTCCCCGGCACCGACGAGCAATACACCGAGTCCTCTACCATTGAGCCCGGCGCGGATAGCATCGTCCTGGACAGCCCCTGCGGGCGGCTCGGCGTGGCGGTCTGTTACGACCTGCGCTTTCCGGAGCTGTTCTGGCACATGCTCGACAACGGCCTGGAGCTACTCGCCGTACCTGCCGCCTTCACCGCGGTTACGGGTAAGGCCCACTGGGAAACCCTGGTGCGGGCCCGGGCCATTGAGAACCTGGCCTATGTGATCGCTGCCGCCCAGGGGGGCTATCATGTTAACGGCCGCGAGACCTACGGCAACAGCATGATCGTCGACCCCTGGGGTACGGTGCTGGCCAGGATACCCCAGGGTACGGGCTGCATCTGTTACCCGCTGGAAAGGGACTTCCAAGTTTCGGTGCGCCGCAGTTTTCCGGCCATCGAACATCGCCGTTCGCATCAATCAATGGAATCAGACTCGATTGATTTATGATTTTGTGCCAAGTTTCCTACGTTTCCAATGTAAATTAATCGAGTCTGATCCCATTGATTAAACACAAGGGTAAAAGTGGTTTTTCAGGAGAACGTGGATTCGGAAGTAACTTTTTCTGCAACGGGGATATATGCCAATCCATCTCTTCAAGAGGAACCGCACCTAGCAATGGCTCGGCACCGTGGGGAAGCTCGATTGCATGGACATGGCAGATACGGCCTTTAACTTCGAGTTCAACGATTCCAAATATCCGGTATTCATGCTCGCCTCCACCAGCTGTGTAAACCCGTACCTTATCCAACTCTTCCAATTTAAGTCGGCTTATTATCTCGAGCGGAAGGCCCAACTCTGCCGTTCCGGAATCCACTAATGCATCACATACGACATCCTCTCCTTTTTTATCATCCGGAAGAAACTGATTTTGCCAGTTTTTCAGTTTTACTTGCACGCTGAATACCCCCATACCTTCTCTCTCTATCAGTTTGACCTAGTAAACAAAATTAGTTGAGCCTGCCTTTCCTCCTCTTCCCCCAAGGATCAACGAGCAATTTTTAAGCCAGCTAAACCAGGATATTCAAGAACTATATTTTGTATGAATTCACTAGCCTTATAAAATCATCGTTTTTAATCGCAACGATGATACCGCGCCATGTCCAGCACCTTATAGAACAGGCACTCGCCCGCCAAGCGGCGGTGGCGGTCATCGGCCCGCGTCAGGTCGGCAAAACCACCTTGGCACTGGAAATTGCTCACAGCCGACCCGCGATTTATCTCGACCTGGAGGCGACAGCGGACCGTGAAAAGCTGTCCGATCCGGCGCTCTTTCTCGACCAGCATGTGGACAAACTGGTCGTTCTCGACGACATACACCGCATGCCCGCGTTGTTCGAGGCCCTGCGCGGCATCATCACGCCGGTCGTCGCTTAGGCCGCCGGACCGGCCGTTTTCTGATCCTGGGCTCGGCATCCATCGACCTGCTGCGTCAGTCTGACGAGACGCTTGCCGGACGGATCGAATAGTCGATCTTACCCCTCTGTGCGCGACCGAGATCGACGGCAACGATGCGCTGAAACGGTTATGGGGACAAAGCGGCTTTCCGGACAGCTACCTGGCGTCGAACGACGCCGACAGTCTGCGCACCCGCCAGAGCTTCATTGCTTCAATAACTTTAGTGCGCGAAGCGCATCATAGTTGAAACTATGGACGTTAAGTCCCTTCACTTTCAGTCCGTGGCTTGTCCACGGATGAGGACGTTAGTCCTCCAGACTATGGACTTTCAGTCCATAGTGGTTGATCGCACCTATCTGGAACGCGATGTGCCGATGTTCGGGCCGCGTATCCCCGCTGAGACCCTGGAGCGCCTCTGGACCATGCTGGCGCACAACCAAGGCACCTTGCTCAACGCCTCGCAGCTCGCCAACTCGCTTGCGGTCTCCGCGCCAACGATGACCAACTATCTCGGCCTGCTCGTCGATTTACTCCTGGTACGGCGGCTTCCCCCGTTTCATACCAATATCAAAAAGCGGCTGGTGAAATCGCCCAAGACCTATATCCGCGACAGCGGACTGGTCCAAGAGCTGCTTGGACATCCGGTCGTCGGTGCGAGCTGGGAAGGATTCATGATCGAAAACCTGCTGGCAGTCGCACCGAGCCGAGCCCGTGCGAGCTTCTATCGCACGGCCCGTGGGACGGAGATCGACCTGTTATTGGAGCTCGGCGCCCGGCACGGCACCTGAGCCATGGAGATCAAACGCGGACTCGCCCCCAAAGCCGAAAAAGGCTTCCACAGCGCACTCGATGACATTCGACCGGACCAGGCTTTCCTCGTCTATTCCGGTACGGATCGGTATCCGAAAGGCAACGGGTATCGAAGCTATTGGCCTCTGTGCACTCGCTGAAGAACTGCGTCGTAGAGTTCAGGTTCCTGCTCATCATGGAATTCCGTGATAAGGGGAGGAAGTAAGTTGTTCTGATTCCGTCGCCTCCGACAACGATCCATATCCGTACTGCCGGATCGCCGTCATTGTCATGCTCGAACGCGAAGCGAAAGTTCTTGACGAACTTGGGTTGGTGCTCACGTAGTTGGGAATCGAGTTGCTCTATTTCCTTCATCCTGTCCCTATCCGAAAGTGTCGCTCAATTTTCAGGATGAAGCGCTTCGCGAATCGTCGCGAACAACTTGTGCCAAGGTCTGGCCTTCGACAAACTGACGTAAGGCATCACTTATCAACGCGTGGTAATCCGCGCCACTTACTTTGGCCTGTGCCTTGATCGCCGACAGAATTGCGTTATCTACACGAATTGTGATTGTCGACTTTCCGCCTTGTTCGGCCTGCAACTTGGCCAGGGTAGGTACATCAGCCACAGGCATTGCGTCGGTGAAATCCATGTCGGCATACTGCTCGTAGAGAGGATCAGAATTGCTGCTCATAGCGTTTGCGCTGTGATTGATTACATTTCCATGCGGAGATGAGTCGGATACGGTCTCCGCGTTGGGTCCAGACAACGACCAGAATGCGTCCCTTTTTCCCGATGCCCAAGGTTACGAAACGGTGCTCACCGCTAGCATCGTTGTCCTCTCTGGTCAATGCGTAGGGGTCGAGCAATACGGCTTCTGCTTCCTCATATGCGCATGATCGGAGCCGGTAGTGAGGTTGTCAAGGATGCCCTAGGGCGACGTAATCGGACGGTGAGACCTCTCGGATACTTTTGCTCGACGCTGTATCCCAAGGCAAAAGGAGGCAAATCGTGTGCGAGAAACGAAAAAGACCCGCATGAGCGGGCCTTTCAATCTATCAGAATGCGCCGTTGCGGCTATTTCGCCGCCAGCTCATCCGGCTTCTTGGCTGGGTGAACTGGATCAAGAGAAAGCCACTTGACGTGGCTTTCTCTTAGGTGTAGACTCCCCACGGGTGGTGGGGCTCAAGACTGAGTGCTACAGGGACGTATGAATATTACTTCGCTGCGAGTTCATCCAGCTTCTTGGCGGGAATGATCTGCCCATCCAGTGCCGCGTCTTTGGCATTGCGGCCATAGGCCACCGCCATGAGAGTCGAGTAGTAGACCACCGGCATGGCGAATTTGGTGGAGTAGGTGGCGTTGATCTGGTCCTGGTAGACTTCGACGTTCATCTGGCACACGGGGCAGGGAGTGGCGATCATGTCGGCGCCGTGGTCGTAGGCTACTTCGATGATGCCTTTGACCATCTCCTGGGATTTCTCGGGCTCGGAGAAGGCGAGCGCCCCGCCGCAGCATTGGACCTTCTTTTCGTAGCCGGGGATGGATTCTCCGCCTAGGGTGTCGATCATCTTATCCAGATAGACGGGGTTCTCGAAGGATTCGCCGACGATCCCGAAGGGGCGATTGGTCTGACAGCCCACGTAGCTGGCGATCTTGATGCCTGCCAGGGGTTTTTTGACCTTGGCGCCCATTTCCTCATAGCCGATGTCTTCGATCAGGACTTCGACCATGTGCTTGATGGGGGTGTGGTTCTTGATCTCGAGGTCGGCCTCGGCCAGGGCCTGATTGGCTTCGGCCATCAGACCCTTGTCTGCTTCCAGTCGCTCGGCGACCTCGCGGGTGGAGAGCCAGCAGGCGGCGCAGGTGGCCACCAGGTCTTGCCCCGCATGGTGCTTCTCGGAGAGGGCGATGTTGCGCGCCGAAAGGGTGAGCCGGGGCAGTTCACCGCCGCCGGCGTAGCCGATGGAGGCGGCGCAGCAGTTCCAGTCCGGGATCTCGTTGAGCTGGATATCCAGCTCTTCGCACATGGTTTGCACCGAGGTCATGAGGTTGGAAGAGGAGGCGCCCTTCTGGGAAGAGCACCCGGGATAGAAAGCGTATTCGTGTTTCGCCATGGCTGGGTCCTATGGGAGTTTGAGCAAGACCGCGATCACTGCGGAGAACAGGGTGACGGCCAGACCGACCATCCATTTGATGATCTTGCCTTCGAGGGCAGCGAGCCTGGCTTCCATGCGCATCTCCAGGTTGATCAGGTCTTGCTTGGTAGCCAGCTCGTCGAGCCGTGCTTCTTGTACCTGGCGCAGGGCCTTGGACAGCACATGGGCCTGGTCCTCCGTAAAAGAGGACTTGAACTCGTCGAACAGCTCCAAGGTATCGATTGCGCGTGCCATCGGGGTCAGGTGTCAGCTGTCTTGTTGGGCGATGCGGGTGTCTTCCAGCTCGGCGGCCTTTTTGATCGCCTGTTGGAATCCACTCAGGTCCTGGATCGCGTGACCGCCTATGATCTCTTTGGGATTCATGCGCTTGGCCTTCATCATGTTCATCCCGAGCTTCTGGTTTTTCATGGCGACCTTGATGCCCTCACCGAAGCCGTTCATGAAGTACAGGCTCAGGCCCAGCTTGAGTTCGTTGACCCGCCCTTTGGTCATGAGGTTGTCCCAGAACTTCTGGGCGAACTTGGCGGTAGGTTGGTTGGCGGGCACTAGCCCTAAGCGCTTGGCGTAGTGGGCCAGGCCGTGCATGATGTGGGTAATGGGCAACTCCCGTGGGCAGCGCACGATGCAGTTGTAGCAGGAGGTGCACATCCACATGGAATCCGAGCCCAGGACCTCGTCGCGCTTGCCGGCGCGGATCATCATGAAGATCTCCTGGGGCGGATGGTCCCAGAATTTTCCCAACGGACAGGAGCCGGAGCACACGCCGCACTGCATGCACATCTTCACCCACTCGCCTTCCTCGACGTTCGTCTCGACTTCCTTGAGGAAGCTATTGCGATAGTTTTCGGTCATAGTCGGAATTCCTCTGTAAGGTGGGCACAGCCCACCCTACGTCTTAGAACTTGAACGGGCTCATGCCGATCTTGTCCACGGTCTCGGCCATGTCGTTGATCAGCTGGGGCGCACGCTTGGTGTCGGTGATGGCGACCTCGTAGACGGCTACCCGTTCGGGCTCCAGGTTCAGGGACTGGAGGGTGTCGCCGACCTTGCTCATACGCTCGGCGGCCATGGCCGATCCGCGCACGAAGTGGCACTGGTAGTCGTCGTCGCGGCGGCAGCCCATGAGCACGATGCCGTCGTAACCGCTGTTGAGGGCGTCCGTGACCCAGGATAGGCTCACCGAGCCCAGGCAACGGACCGGAATGACACGCGCCCAGGGAGTCAGTTCCTCACTGGCCTGGGCGGCCATATCCAGGGCCGGATAGGCGTCGTTCTCGCAGGCCAGGACCAGGATGCGTGGTTTCTCCTCGAACTCGTCGGGGATCTCCACGTTCTTCAATTGTTGGCCCACGGTGTCGATGGAGTAGTTCTCGAAGGAAATCACGCGCACCGGACAGGCGCCCATGCAGGTCCCGCACCGCCGACAGCGGGACTCGTTGAACAGGGGGTATTTTTGCTCGTCCTCGTTGATGGCGCCGAAGGGGCATTCCACGGTGCAGCGCTTGCACTGGGTGCAACCTTCCTTGCGGAAGCTCGGGTAACTCAGGTCGCCGACCCGCGGGTGAACGGCACGGCCCTGGCCAGCGTTCTCGACTGCTTGAATAGCCTTCATGGTGGCGCCGGCGGCGTCTTCCATGGCCTGCTTCATATCCATGGGACGGCGCACGGGACCGGCGGCATAGATGCCGGTGCGGCGGGTCTCATAGGGGAAGCAGATGAAGTGGGAATCGACGAAGCCGTGCTTGAGCTGGGGCAGATCGGTGCCCTGGCGGTAGTCCAGGTTGAGGATGGATGGCGGGGCGTTCTCCAGTATCGCTTGGGCCTTGGCCTTCTCGTCCTCGTCTTCGGCCTCTTCGACCGCCAGCTGGGCGTAGGGATCCGGGCCCACGTTCGGCACCTGGCCGGTGGCTAGTACCACCAGGTCGCAGTCCAGCTCGGTGTCCCCATCCAGGATCAGGTCCTTGAACTTGACCTTGAGCCCACCGTTGGCGATGACCTCCGAGGCCTGGCCCTTGGAGAAGGTGACCATGGCCTGTTGGGCCGCGCGGTAGAAGTCCTCTCCCGCGGCCCCGGGGGTACGCAGGTCGTCGAACAGGATGGTGGCATCACAATCCGCGTTCTGCGCCTTGAAGTACATGGCCTGCTTGATGGACTCGGTGCAGCAGAAGCCGGAGCAGTAGGGCAGATGGCCTTCCTTATCCGAGCGTTGCCCGGCACACTGGATGAAGGCGACGGACTGGACTTCTTTGCCGTCGGAGGGGCACTTGATGGGGCCGCCGTCAGCCGCTTTGGCCAGCTTCTCCAGCTCGAAGTTGGTGACCACGTCCGGGGTCTTGCCGTAGGCGAATTCGGGTAGCTGCTTGGCGTCAAAGGGCTTGTAGTCGGTGGCCTGGATGATGGCGCCCACGTTCTCGGTGGCGGTGCCGCCGGATTCGGTGCCGATGTCCACCGAGAAGCGCCCCGGTGCACCGGAGGTCTTGGTGACCTTGGCGTTCAAGTGGACGCTGATCTTGGCGTTGGCTGCAATCTCGGCGGCCAGGGCCTCGATACCTGGGTCTTCTGGTTGGGGCAGATCTACATCGCGGCTGTTGGGGACGTCCTTGGCCGCGGCGCGGAAGGGCACCCGCTGGTAGAGATCCGCCCAGACCCCGCCCAGCTTGGCCTCTTCCGCCACCAGCTGTACCGGGTAACCGGCTTTGGCCGCCTCGAGGGCCGCGGTCATGCCGGTTACACCGCCGCCCACTACTAGCAGGGTCTTGTTGAGTGCCTGCTCGCCGGAAGGGGAGGGCGGGTCCATGTATTTGACCTCGGCGCAGGCCATGCGGATGTAGTCGTCCGCCATCTCCTGCGTGGTCTCCTGATGTTCGTCACCTTCCGGGCGCAGCCAGATGACGCCCTCGCGCAGGTTGGCGCGGGATAAAGCGACGTCGGTGAAATTAAAGGCCTCCACCTTGGCGCGGCGTGAGCAGGCGGCAATCATCAGGTGGGTGATGCCCTGGTTGGCGATGTCGTCGCGGATCATCTGGCCCGCTTCTTTGCTGCACAGCATCGTGTGCTGTTTGACCTCGGCCAGCTTGCCGTCCCGCTTGGCGGTGGTCTCGAGCTGGCCCGCGTCCAGGCGCTCGCCGATGCCGCAGCCGGTGCAGATATAGCCGGCGAATTTCTTCTCGTCTGCCATGTTTTTAACCCTCCACTCTGACGGCGCCGTTGATGGTCTGGATGGCGCGCAGGGCCGCTCCGGTGGCGTGCTGGACGGCACGGTTCACGTCGAGGGCATCGGATGCGCAGCCAGCGGCGAAGACCCCTCCGTGATCGTTTGCCCCCTGGAGTGCGGCCTCGATAAAGCCCTCGCGGTTGATTTGGATGTCCACCGGGAAGTCGTCTTGGTCCACGGACGGCTCCATGCCGATGGCTAGGACCACCAGGTCATGGGTGTCTTCGAAGCGTTTGTAGCCTTCGGTGTCCACGCCGTGGACCACCGGGTTGCCGTCTTTGTCCGCCACCACGGCGGCGGGCTTGGACTTGATGAATTTGACCTGCTCGATCCCTTTGACCTTTTGGTAGAAGTCCTCGAAGCGGTCGATGGCGCGGATGTCAATGTAGTAGACGCTGACATCGGCGTCCTCGCCGTAGGCGTCACTCACGTAGGTGCACTGCTTGAGGGAGGCCATGCAGCAGATGCGCGAGCAGTGCAGCAAATAGTTGCGGTCACGGGAGCCGGCGCACTGGATGAAGGCGACCTTCTTGGCCTCCTTACCGTCGGAGGGGCGCACCAATTTGCCGCCGGTGGGGCCGGTCGGGTCCGCCATGCGCTCGAATTCCACACTAGTGATGACATTGGCGATGCGGTCGTAGCCGTAGGGCTGGATCTTGGCCGCATCGTAGGGACGCCAGCCGGTGGCCCAGATCACCGCGCCGCAGGGGAAATCGATGGTCTCCTCGGTCATGTCCAGGTCGACGGCGTCGTACTTGCAGGCGTCCTTCGCCTGCTGGGCGTCGTCGGTGCCCAGGATGGCCGGGTCCAGCACATAGCGCTGGGGATGAGCCATGCGGTAGGGGAGATAGGCCCCCTTGCGCTTGCCGAGCCCGTAGTTGTACTCATCGTCGAACTCGGCCGTGACCGCCTTTTCACAGTCACCGCAGGCGGTGCAGTTCTCGTTGATGTAACGCGGGGAGAGCTTGACGGATGCGGTGTAGCCCCCTTTCTCGCCCTTGATGTCCATCACCTCCGCCATGGTGAGTATCCGCAGGTTGGGATTCATCTTGGCGCGGCGCTGGTTGATCTCCAGACCACAGGTGGGGAAACACAGCTTGGGGAAGTATTTGTAGAGCTGGGAGACGCGCCCCCCCAGATAGGGACGCTTCTCAACCAGCACGACCTGTTTCCCGGTTTCGGCGGCCTCCAGCGCGGCGGTCATGCCGCTGATGCCACCACCGACGACCAGGATGGTCTCGTTGGTTGCGACGACTTCCGTCATGGACTTTCCTCCGTCTTCGCGGAATGGTTCTGGCGAAAAACCAGCGCGATTTCCGATGGGAGCGGGCTGGATTGTTCGGTGAAGCGGGGCACTAGTACCCCATTTCACCATTTTCCGCTCTCAGAGCCTCCCAAATGCGCCAAGGCAAGGCACCGCGCGCAGGGAATAGCTCACGCTCTTGCCAAGCGCTGTAACGCCGCCTTGGCGCATTTGGGAGGCTCCCTTCGGGCGCGACGAGAGGCGGCCAGCTGCGGTGTTGCGCTAGCTTGAAAGAAGATTGGCTATTCCTGCGCTCGCGCGCCTCGCATCTAGCTACCTCTCGCCGCGCTGAGAACCAAAAATAAGGTGAAATGGGACACTCGGGACTGTTGACATTCATCGTTCACGGTCCGATTGCGGCCCTTTTCCGCGCTGACGGCGTTGCGACTCGTCAAAATAGGCCCGCTATTCCTCCTCGTCGCGCCTTTCAGCTAAGAAAAATACCTCGCAATCGTCCACGCTCAGATAAATGTCACCAGCCCCTGGCCCACATCTATATCAGAACCCACTAAGATACCTGTCTTACCCCTCCGCTACCATAGCCCGGACGGGTTGGAAGCCGTGTATTTTCAGATGAGATGATGTACGTCAGGTTACACCCTGCGGGGTTCTGGTCAGGAGGGTGTGTGTATATACACCCTCCTGAAACCATGATCCCGGCGGATCGATTTTCCTTGCTTATTCACCGCTTCAAGGCGACATCGGCAGATGGCCGTGACAGTCGGGTGTTTGACTACCTCGTCGATCCCGGCAACTTGCTTTCGGGGGGGCGACAGCGCGTACCGCCGTGAGGAGACAGAGTAAGGTGTGGCAGGACACTGGCTATATTTTCAAAGTGCCCTGAAGTCGATGGGTCGTTGAGAGGACCTTTGCCTGGCCGGTTCGATCACGTCGCTTGAGTAAAGATTGCGCACGCAGGCCAGCTTCGAGCGAAGCTCGGGTTTATACTGCCACACGGCACAATCTGAGCTTTCATCTGGCTCCCACGCTCCAGCGTGGGAGCAGGTCTTGACGCTCCAGCGTCACCAAGCCTGGCCGCTGGAGCGGCCAAGATGGTGTTCCCACGCCGGAGCGTGGGAACAAATAAATCAATAAGTTAGTTCTTAGACAAGCTCTCAGGTTTATCTTGCATCCGGTCGCTTGCTTCTCCGGCAGATCTATAATAACCGGACGCGCCTTATAAAACGGCTGGCGGGTGGGTTTCTATTAACGTCTATCTTGCTGGGCACCTTGTGCTTTGCGGCTATCCTGCTTCGTCCGAGCCGGGATGGCCACCCCGCCGTAGGTCTCATTCCGGTTGCCGGCTATCGGCGACCGATTGCGGGACCACCCGACCCAACCGGATCGCGGCGCCCATCGCCCGGTCGCTGTATTTAGTGGGCAGCTCGTCCGGCAGCTTCGAAATCAGGCTCCGATGGATACCCATCGCCTCCGCCAATGCCTTCTTGCTCCCGAAAATCCGAATCGCTTCCGTTTTGGTCATGTCTACTGCCCCCGGAATATGAATATATTCATATCAAATATGGCATGAGGATCGGTCGCTCAAGTAGTTTTTGAGTATGAATACATTTGGCGAGCCTATTGTCGCCGCAAGGGAACGAATAAGGTTGGGTCACGTTTGATGTGTGGTGATAAACTGCTTTCTCTCACATATTAGCAATTTTAAAAAAACGCTTAAATGAGAGATAGTGATTTTTTGCGTAGGATAAAATTTGTTTTGGGTGATCGGAGAAAGCATCCTTGGGGGCGGACCCTGGGTATCCGGGGTACCCGCATCACCGAGATGTTTCGAGGTCGGATCCCGACGGCGGATGCCTTGACGATCATCCATTGGGAGGAGGGAGTCTGCACCGATTGGCTACTGACTGGAAGCACGTCTGGAGCCCGTACTGTGTAGAGAAAAACAATGTCTGATGTAAGCAATTTCTATTTGGGTACTAAAATATATAATTCGGAAGAGGAATTTTCCTGGGAGGAGTGGGAGGAGGAGGAACCTTCCTGGGCTCCCGATCCGCCCATATTCCCGCCGGAACGCTTGATATTTTGAGTCATTTTGTACTTCCCCGTGCGCAGCGCTCTCTGGAGCACCCGATCCCGGTTCCAATCCCGGTGGGACTCCTTGAGCCTGATCATCTCCTGCAACAACAACCGCCGCTGCGCGGGATCGACCGGCAGCTCATTTTTGATCTCGTCGTTCATTGTTTCATCCGTCCATCCGCTCACCTGACCAATATTCGGGCGTATCGTTATCGTTATGGTACGCTATGTCCTAAAATTACTAATAATTAGGGGCAATTGAGGGCCGGAAACCTCGGTTCCTACCAGCTCCGACAGGCATTCCTGCCTCACGGCCGCCGGATGGAGGCGGCGGACCTCCACCGGATTACCCAGTTCCTCGACCATTCGGATCTTCCCGATCTCCCTCGCGAGGAAGCCGCTCTGCTGCGCGCCTACCGCGCCCAGCCGGAGCACAAGCAGGCGGCCTGTCGCGTATTGTTGGGCGTGGAGCCGTAACCCTGCCGGTGACCGAGCGTCCAAGGCCAACCCCCTCGCTCTCCTCTCCGGATGTCGGCGCGATACGGACAGCCGGCTTTAGATTGATTGATCAGAAAAGCTGGAGGTGCCATCCCGGCAAAGGGCACGCTGCCGCTTCTATCCGATGGTCATAGAGCCGTCAGCGTGGGCTGAATGGTTACTATGCGATTGGCCCGGCACTTGCAGCAGGGCGAGCGCGTATAAATCTTCCTGGAAACATGGTGTTGCCGGATTGGTTTTCCCGACGCTGGAAGGCTCGTAGGCGCGGGCTTGCCCGCCCTTTCCTGAGCTTCGACCGGCCGGCTGGGTTGCCTTCTAGCCCAGCGCCGGCAAGCTGGCGCCTACCGGTCATGGCGAACCACCGCCGATGCGGCTGACGACCCGAGGCTGGCAGCAACCTGTTAATCGACAACAAATTTATACGCGCTCGCCCTGCACTTGTTGGGAGTCTGAAAACGCCCGTCCGGCTGTCGTGCTAGACTACGGGCTGTTGATATTCATCATTCACAGTCCGATTGCGGCCCTTTTCCGCGCTGACTTCGTTGCGGCTCGTCAAAATAGGCCGGCTATTCCTCCTCGCCGCGCCTTGTCAGCACGAAAAATACCTCACAATCAGTCTCGCTCAGATAAATGTCAACAGCCCTTAGTACCCCATTTCGCCTTATTTTACGTTCTCAGCGCGGCGAGAAGCGGCCAGATGCGAGGCGCGCGAGCGCAGGAATAGCCAGTCCTCTTTCAAGCTCGCGCAACAACGCAACTGGTCGCTTCTCGTCGTGCCCGAAGGGAGCCCCCAAACGCGCCAAGGCAGCGTAGTGCTTGGCAATAGAGGGAGCTATTCCCTGCGCGCTGTGCCTAGCCTGGGCGCGTTTGGGAGGGCTCTGAGAATGTAAAATAAGGCGAAATGGGGTACTAGCTTGCAACCGGTGCCGTGTCTGGGTTCCATACCCGTCTATGGATTCTGTGGAGAGGAGAATCAATGGCCGAGCTGCTTGACCGTCTCATTCGGGATCACAGACACCTCTTCCGCGTGCTTGATCTACTCGACGACCTGTTGGACCAGTTCTACGCGGGCGGTGAGCCGGACTACGAGCTCCTGTGCGAGCTGCTGGAGTACATGGAAGACTATGCCGATCAGGTCCATCATCCGAGCGAAGAGGACATCTTCGACCGGCTCCGGGCGCGCGGCAACGAGAAGTATCCGGTGCTGGACCTGTTGAGCAACCAGCATCTGCAGCTCAGCCAGGTCAATAAACGTTTTCGCCGCTCGTTGGAGGGCATCGTGCACGAGGAGGTCCTGCGGCGGGACCAGGTGGAGGTCCAGGGCCGCGAGCTGGTCAAGACCTTGCGGGAGCATTTGGACCTGGAGGAGCGCGAGGCCTTTCCGCTGGCGCGAGAACGATTGTCCGCGAGCGATTGGGACGAGCTCCTCTCGGCGGTATCCGGCGAGCAGGACCCCTTGTTCGGCGAAGCAGGGCGGAAGCGCTTCCAATCACTGCTTCGGTATCTGGCGGATTAGAATCGGACGTGAGGCCTCCAGCCCGCCTCGGGTGCAGCGGCTCACTCCCATGAAATCCAGGCAGGAGACCGGATTCCGACATGGCATGCCACATGGGTTGGGGGTGCTCCTGATCAACCTGGGCACGCCGGATGCCCCGACGGTGTCCGCAGTCCGGCGCTACCTGGCCGAGTTCCTGAGCGATCCGCGGGTGATCGAGCTGCCGCGGGCCCTGTGGTGGCCGATCCTACACGGCATCATACTGCGCCTACGCCCACGACGCTCCGCCCGCTCCTACCGTGGGCTGTGGACGGCCGAGGGCTCACCGCTGCTGGCCATCACCCGGCGTCAGGCCAGGGCCCTTCAGGAGCGGCTCGACCGGCATCTGCCGGGACCCGCGCGAGTGGCGCTCGGGATGCGCTACGGTAACCCCTCGATTGCCTCTGCACTGGCCGCTCTCCGCGACGCAAACGCCCGCCGCATCCTGGTGCTGCCCCTTTATCCCCAATACTCGGCGACCACTACGGCCTCCGGCTTCGACGTGGTTGCCGCCGCGCTCTCGACCTGGCGCCGGTTGCCGGAGCTGCGCTTTATCAATCAGTACCACGACGAGCCGGGCTACATCGCTGCATTGACACACAGCATCCGTACCTACTGGGACGAACGCGGTGAACCCGACCGGCTGCTGTTCTCCTTCCACGGCATCCCACGGGAGTACCTGCTGCGCGGCGATCCCTACGGCTGCCAGTGCCGTAAGACCGCGCGCCTGACGGCCGAGGCTCTCGCGCTCGCTCCTCAGCGTTGGCAGCTTGCCTTTCAGTCCCGGGTCGGACGCAAGGAGTGGCTGCGGCCCTACACGGAGGAGACATTGACGGCCTGGGGCCGCGAAGGCGTGAGGAAGGTCCATGTCGTCTGTCCCGGCTTTGCGGCCGACTGCCTCGAAACCCTGGAGGAGATCGCCGTGACGAACCGGGATCGCTTCCTGGCGGCCGGCGGTAAGGAGTTCGGCTACATCCCGGCCCTGAACGACCGGGCCGACCACCTGGAGCTGCTGACGGCGCTGGTCCTGCGCCATGTTGCGGGTTGGTCGAAATCAATGGGGTTAGACTCGATTGATTTATGATTTTGGGCTGAGTTTCCCACGCTTGATTTTATTCGCGTTGGAACACGACGCGGCCGGCGAGCAGGGTCCAGGCTACCCGCCCCTTGAGTTCCCGGCCGAGAAAGGGGGTATTGTGACCGGCGCTGACCAGGGTCGACGCCGAAGGTATCCAGCACGCATGGGGATCGAAGACGCAGACATCGGCGACCTGTCCCGAATCGAGCCGACCTACGGGCAATTGCAGGATCCGGGCCGGTCCGACGGTGATCCGGGCCAGCGCGGTTGGCAGATCCGTCACCTGTTCGGCAACCAGGCGTAGCACCAGAGGCAGTAGGGTCTCCAGGGCTGAGATGCCGGGAGCGGTGGCGGGGAAGGGGGCCAGCTTGGCGTCCTGCTCATGGGGGCGGTGATCCGAGCAGACAGCGGCCAGGTCACCGCGGGCCAGGGCGGTGCGCAGGGCCGCTCGGTCCTCGCCGGTGCGCAGCGGCGGTACGACATGGCAGTTGCTGTCGAATGCCCCGATGTCATCTTCGGTCAAGAAGAGCTGATGGGCACTCACATCGGCACTCGCCCGGATACCGCGTTGGATCGCCTCGGCGAGCATGCGGGTAGCCCGACCGGTGGATAGGCAGCGGAAATGGATGCCGGCCCCGGTCTGTTCCGCGAGGGCCAGATCCCGCGCCAGCGCGACGGTCTCCGCCGCTTCCGGGATGCCCGGTAACCCGAGGCGAGTAGCCACCCGACCCTCATGGACACACCCCCCGTCCCGCAGGTGTTTGTCCTCCGGGCGCAGAAAGACGGTCAGGCCGTAGGTGGTCGCATACTCCATTGCTCGGCGCTGGACCAGGGTATTCTTGATGGGCCGATCGGCGTGGCTCATGACCGGACATCCGGCGTGCTTGAGCGCTGCCATCTCACTGATCTGCTCGCCCCGCAGGCCCTGGGTGAGGGCGCCTGCAGGCACTACTCGGGCCTGGCCGTGACGCTCGGCGATTTGGACCACGAGCCGGGCCACCGCCGGGGTATCGATGACCGGCTGGGTATCCGGCGGACAACACAGGGTAGTAATGCCGGCCGCAGCGGCGGCAGCAGTCTCACTGGCGATGGTGGCCTTGTGCTCATACCCCGGCTCGCGCAGGCTGGCGCACAAGTCCACCAGGCCGGGGCAGACGATCAAGCCCCGCACGTCCAGGGTGCGGTCGGCGCGAAACCCGGTCGGCGCCGGGCCGACGGCGGCAACACGCCCGTCGGCAATATGCAGGTCGCACTCGGCGTCGATCCCGTTCGCCGGGTCTACCAGGCGGCCGTTGCAGATGCTGATTTTGGGTCCTGTTGACATTTGATTAAGACGTAAACCTCAACCTCCGAGCTTGTCTCCTAATGGTACAGGATTCACAGGATTTCCAGGATTAACAGGATCTTATAATTGTTATTAGGGAACGGCCGACCTACCATTCCCTAACCTCCCGCCCCCTTATCTCAAAAGATCGAGGAGCGACATGCTGGGGAGGGATGTCCGAATATGCCGGCAGGTCCGAATATGCCGCAGGGTCCGAATGCCTTGGCGGGCCGGCGTACCATGGAGGCCGCCCAGCAGGCTACCGACGAGGGGCAGACCACCGCCGCCAGGTCGCCGACGAGGGGCAGACCGCCCTGGAGGACGTTTCCTGTGGGATTGGATGGAACTATGCTCATGATTCCTCCTTGCCGTATTTTGTTGGCATGCAAAATAACTCGCAATCGCACTGATTCAGACCGATGTCGACAGCGCCCGGTTCCGTCATCCAGGTGCCCCTTGCTGGGCATGCAGATTCTGGGTCCCGATGCACATGGACATGACCGCCATGCGGACCGCAATGCCGTTGCTGACCTGCTCCAGGATCACCGAGCGCCGGCCGTCGGCCACCTGGGAGGTCATCTCCACCCCTCGGTTGATGGGTCCGGGATGCATGACGATGGCATCCGGTTTGGCGGTACTGAGCCGCTCCTCGGTCAGGCCGAAGAGCTGGAAGTACTCGTGTTCGCTCGGGAGCATGGCCCCCCGCATCCGCTCGCGCTGCAGGCGCAGCATGATGATGACGTCGGCATCTCGAACCCCTCCGCGCAGATCATGGAAGACCCGCACCCCCAGCGCCTCCGTATGGGCGGGGATCAGGGTCCGCGGGGCGATGATACGGATCTCGCCAGTCCCGAGGGTGTTCAACGCCAGGAGCTGGGACCGTGCCACCCGCGAATGCAGGATATCCCCGACCACAGCCACGCACAGCGTGGCGAAATCTCCCTTGTGCCGGCGGATGGTAAACATGTCCAGCATCCCCTGGGTCGGATGGGAATGACGACCGTCGCCGGCATTGATAGTGCTAACGTGGGGGCTTGCATGCTGGGCGATGAAGTGGGCCGCACCGCTCTCGGCATGGCGCACCACGAACATGTCCACGTGCATGGCCTCCAGGTTGCGCAGGGTGTCGAGCAGGGTTTCCCCCTTGGCGGTGGCCGAGGTATCGATATTGAGGTTAAGCACGTCCGCGGAGAGTCGCTTGGCGGCGAGCTCGAAGGTGGTGCGGGTGCGGGTGCTGGTCTCGAAGAAGAGGTTGGCGACAACCTTGCCGCGGCATAGGGGAACCTTCTTGACCGTCTGCTCGGCGACCCCCAGAAAGCCCTCGCTCTTGTTCAGGATCTCGGTCAGGAGCGCGCGGCTCAAACCCTCGATGGTGAGGAAGTGCTTGAGGTTTCCCCGCCCGTCGAGCTGGATATTGGACAGGGTCATGACGCCGCAGGTCCATTGGTCCCACTGCGTCCCGGTGGGATTCGGCCCAGAACGAACTGGAGCGGGTCCGGGCCGGTGAGCTTGATCTGTTGCCCCGGCTCGAGCTGGGCCCTCAGTCCCACCAGGTTGGGCTCGATCGGCAGCTCCCGACCGTCGCGCTCGACCAGGGTAGCCAACAAGACCGAGGCTGGCCGACCATAGTCGAACAGGACATTCAGGGCAGCACGAATGGTGCGTCCGGTCTGCAACACGTCGTCCACCAGGATGATATGGCGGTTGTCCACCGGCACCGGGAGCCGGGAGGGGCGCACTTGCGGGTGCATGCCGATGCGGGTGAAATCGTCGCGGTAGAAAGAGATATCGAGCTGGCCCAAGGGATCGGCGAGGGCGATCTGCTCATGCAGGCGTTGCGCCAACCAGACCCCGCCGGTGTGGACGCCGATCATCAGGGGCTTGTCGATCCGCCGTACCTCCAGCAGGGTCGCCAGGTCCTTGCCCATGCCCCGGATGCAGGTCTCGACCTCGGCGGCGGTTTTCCAGACGTCAGTGTTGCTCACAGGTTCTCGCCACGGGACAGTTTGGACCGCAAAGGCGCAAAGAGCGCGTAGGTCTGAGGGACAAGGAACTATAATCCGGCGGAATTTGCATTTATTGTATCCAGCCCTGGAGTAATGATATACCGACGGACTCATATATGGGTATAAATCCTCTTAACCTCAGTTTTAACGAGTCTTCTATCAGTATCGACATAGATATAAACGCCTACATTGCTCAAATCCGGATCATAGGTATCGGCATTGGGATCAAATCTCGCTTGGAATCTGCTTGAGTCAGTCGATGCAGGAGGCATCCGGGGGGACTGCAACGATCGAACGTTCCCCCCCCAGACGGGACTCGCAATCGTCGCAGCCCTGCCTGATGGTGTTGTGGTGATGGGGGGCGATACGTCCTCCGAACGGGCCTTTGTCTTTCTCGATCAATACGGCGAGGCCTTCGGGATAACGGACCCCAAGATGCAGGTCACCGTGACTAGCGTGCAAGACGCCGAGACGGACGAGGCCGGCATGGACCACGTCCGGTTGCAGCAGACGCACCAGGGCGTCCCCGTGGCGGCCGGTGAGCTTACCCGGCATTTGCGAGAGGACCGCATCCGGTTCGTGCTGGCGAAGACTCTGAATGGTTTGGAAGATCTCGATACGGAGCTAGCCCTATCGGCGGGCGAGGCCAAGACCGAAGTCGAGGAATTTCTGATCAAGCGCTTCGACATCACCGACGCCAAGCTTTCTCCGCCCCGGCTGGAGATATTCAACCGGGGCCTGTTCGAGCAAAACCGATCCTCACCCGCGGCGACGCACTTGGCCTGGTTCATCGAGGCGACAGCACCGGGATTACGGGAGTATATTTGGATAGGCGCAGGCGCCGAACGTAGCGGAATCCTGCTGCATTTCAGTCAGCTGACCGACGCCCGCAACCGGCGAGTCTACACCGCGAATGGTACTGCCAGCTTACCCGGAACCCCCTGTCGTTCTGAAGGTGGTGGTGCATCCGGGGATACCGATTGCGACCTGGCGTATGACTACTCCGGGGATACCTGCGATTATTTTTTCACCCAACACGGAAGGGATAGCTACGACGGTAACGGGGCTGCCCTGATTTCCACCGTGGATTACTGCCCCAGCGCAACAGACTGTCCTTACCAGAACGCCTATTGGAATGGCGGGCAGAGGCGGATGGTATATGGCGACGGGTTCCTGGCAGCGGACGATGTGGTCGCCCACGAGTTGACCCATGCGGTTACGGACTACTCGGCGGATCTCTACTATTACTAATAGTCCGGCACCTTGAACGGGTTCTTTTCCGATATCTTCGGCGAGACGGTCGATCTACTCAATGCCAGCGGCACGGATACGCCAGCGGTGCGCTGGCTGATGGGGGAAGATATCCCTGGTATCGGCGCAATCCGGAACATGGCGAATCCGATTGCCTTCGGGGATCCAGGTAAGACCAGCGATACTCAATTTGTCTGCTCCGGGATCGAGTACGATAATGGTGGCGTGCATATCAACAGCGGTGTACCCAATCACGCCTATGCCTTGATGGTCGATGGCGGGATCTACAACGGCATCACCGTCAACCCGATTGGTTTGCCAAGGCGGGCAAGATCCAGTATCGCGTGTTGACCCGATACCTAACGTCTGGCTCCAACTTTCTCGACTACTACCACACATTGCAACAAGCCTGTACGGACCTCGTTGGAACGGCGGGGATTACCGACAATGATTGCGTCCAAGTACGCAAAGCCCTGGATGCGGTGGAGATGTCACAAACGCCCTGTGATATGCCCCAAGAACCCGCTTTGTGTCCGTCAGGACAAGCGCCCATCAACCTTTTCTTATGATGACCTCGAAGATTTAGGCGCTGCGGGTAACTGGAGGAACCGGGTCATTTCAGGCCTGAATCACTGGAACGAGGGGGGCGGAACGCCGGATATTTACTGGTCCGGCTACGCTACGAGCGGTCAGCAGTTGTTCTGGGGGTATGACTATAACTACATCGGGGATTCGACGGTCGAGATGACCGGAGATGTCGCCATTCCCGCTGGTGGGACCACCTATCTCCAGTTCGACCACTCCTTCGAGTTCGAATATTACTACGATGGTGGGGTACTGGAGTACAGCACAAACGGTGGTACCTGCTGGTCCGATGCAGGTGGCCTCATCACTGCCGGGGTCCAATACAATGGATCCTTGAGCACCTACTATAGCAACCTATTGGGAGGAAGAGACGCCTTTGTCAGGGACAGCTACGGGTATACCGCTACCCGGCTCAATCTATTGAGTCTGGCCGGGTCGAATTTTCGGCTCCGGTTCCGGATAGACACCGACAGTTCGGTTTCACACTTTGGGTGGTTCATCGACAATGTGCGCATTCACCAATGCGTTAATCGTTCTGGCAAGATCAGCATCTGGCGCAAAGAGAATGACAGATTTGCCAAGTTCTATTTCGATTTCAACGGCAGCGGGGGCTGGGATGGCGGCGACACCGCCAGCGGCCCGATGGGTTGGAACGTGAATGGAATCTGGGACACCCCGGTCGTTGGACGCTGGTAAAATCGGCTATTGTGTGGGTGCGAAGTTCGTGCCCGCACTGGTCAAAGCTCACACCGGTGGGGTGTCCCGGGGAAGTTACGCATTACATGAAAATCAATGGGGTCGGACTGATCAATCGAGCCTGACCCCATTGATCTCCACGTTCACCGCCCAGGCATCATCCCAACCTCGGATACCGAGCGATACGGTGTCTCGAGCAGCTGTGCCAATGGCCCATGCCACGCCGACCGGCCAACAGACTGGCTGCAGCCCGCGTAGAATCAAGGTTCCTTTGCAAGGTCATGCCAAATTACATCCGCACCGTCGTTCCCGGTGGAACCTTCTTTTTCACCCTTAACATGTTGGAACGCCGCCGTCTGTTGACGGACTACATCGATGACTTGCGAGTCGCCTTTACCGATGCCTGCCGCCGACCCTCCACCCCGGTTGCAACCAGATCACCATGAATCGATTTCCGTTTCAGCTCCTTGGTGGTGATGGTCTGGCCCTGTTCCATGGTCTCCTGTCCCTTTCTAATCTTACTCCAGCACATAGAGCTGGATAGAGCTGGTATATGATCTCCGTATCTTCCGGCGGTTTGTCGATGGTCTCCAGTGTCTCTTGTTTCGCTGCGTGCATGATGGTTCTCCAAAATTGGTTGATGGTCGCCACGCTGAGCGCCAACCCCAACCGGTGAACCATAGCACCAAATGCTATGATGGTAGTGGTTAATTATTAAATGGCAACCTAACCACTAGTTGGCAGCAATTCCGTATTATAGCGGGTGTCTTTACTGCGATCACCACACGCATCAGCAACGACCTCCTGGGTCTCTCTCATCTGGCTCCCACGCTCCAGCGTGGGAGCAGGCCTTGACGTTCCAGCGTCACCAAGCCTGGCCGCTGGAGCGGCCAAGGTGGCGTTCCCACGCCGGAGCGTGGGAACGAGCAAAATCAATAAGTTGGTTCTTAGACAGTCTCTTAGCCCCTACCAGAAAAACGACGAACCACGCGAATCCTCGCAGATTTGATTCGCGCTGATTCACGCGACTCGTAGTTTTCCTTTACCAGGAGTTCCCAACATCCACACCACCAATCGCCTAACTTGCAGTGTCCGTCAGCCAGGTCTCCAGGATCAGCTTGGCCGCCATAGCGTCGATCGCCTCCGGGGAGGTTGCGTCCCGACCGAGCTGCCGGCGCGCCTCCAGCGACGTAAGACGTTCGTCCACAAGATACACTTCGAGTCCACAGCGTTCCTTGAGCTGACGGGCGAAGCGCTGGGCCTCCGGGGCCGCCGTGCTCTCCGTGTCGTCCATATTGAAGGGTAGACCGACCACCGCCCCTGTCGGCTGCCATTCGCGCACCAGCTGCTCGATCCTGGCCCAATCCGGCCCGTCCCGGCGGCTGCGGATGGTGGTGAGGGCCGAGGCCGAGCGGGTAACCAGCTGGCCGACGGCGACCCCGATCTTACGCGGACCGAAGTCAAAACCGAGCAGGGCACCCATTCAGGCGTGTCCGGCCTCGCCGCTCAGCAGGTTCATGTCGATTCCCAGCAGCTGGGCCGCCGCCCGCCAACGGGCACTGGCCGGCAGCTGGAAGATAATCTCCGCGTCCACAGGACCGTTCAGCCAGGTATTGGCGCCTATCTCCTGTTCGAGCTGTCCCCCACCCCAGCCCGCATAGCCCAGCGCGATCAACCTGTGGGTCGGACCCTTGCCGTCGGCGATGGCCTCGAGGATGTCGCGGGAGGTGGTTATGCTGATTTCCGGGGTGATGTTGAGGGTCGAGTCGAATCCTTCAGCGGTGGGGTGGAGCACGAATCCGCGTTCCGGCTGCACGGGTCCCCCGAGATACACCGAAGCCTCGAGCACGCGGCGGTCGCTGCTTGCGATATCCAGCTGATCGAGCATCTCGCCCAAGCGGATGTTCATGGGCCGGTTGATCACGATGCCCATGGCTCCACGCTCCGTATGCTCGCAGACATAGGTGACCGTACGCGAGAAATTCGGGTCCTCCAGACCCGGCATCGCGATCAGGAAGTGATTGGTCAGGGACGTTGTGAAGGACATAGCCATAGTATCCAATCGGACCGTGGCAGTGGCAAGCCCGGATGTTTTAGGAGGGCACAGCTACCTCAGCGCTTCCAATCGAGACGGTTGCTGCCCAAGAACTGCCAGGTGCGCGTAATATCCAGTATGTCGGTTTCGGCCCTGATGGCGGGGGGAAAGGGCGAGAAGGGGGCGGCCAGCTCGACGATCCTGACGGCGGCCGCGTCGAGCAGGTCGAAGCCGGAGGAGCGCAGGACCCGCACCCGCTCCACACTCCCGTCGGCCCGTAGCGCAACCTGCAGGGTGAGGCTGCCGTACAGCTTGCGGCGTTTCGCCTCCTCCGGGTAATTCAGGTTGCCCACCCGCTCGACCTTCCGGCACCAGGCCTCCAGGTAGTTTGCATACGTGTACTCACGGATGCCGGCACCGATGGCCTTGCGCCGCGGGCGGTTCGCAGAAGCGGCGGAGCCGTACCGAATCCTGGCCGTCAGCGCGGCGATCTCCAGGTTACGACTGGCCAGGATCTCGGCTGCCTTGACTTGCGGTGGCTCGGATTCGGGAAAGGGGGTCGTCTCCAAAGGTCGGGGGTCGAGCATGGACCCTGGCTCGGATTCCGACGCGGGCTGGGGGCCGGCAGGAATCACCGGCTCCGCGAGTTGCCCCGCTACTCTGGCCTCCGATCCCGCGGCGAATTCAGGTAGCGGCAGTGAGACCGGGGGCGAAAGCGTTTCCCCCAGGACAGGCAAGGGATCCAACCCCGGCAGCTCCGGTGCCGGCTCAAGGCTGGTCGTATCGTCGGCCTCTCGGGCCCCTTCGCCATCGCCGACCATGGGATCGCCTATCTTGGGATCGATGGGGACGGAGGCATCGGCGATCTGAGGCCCTTCGTTCGACGGCTCCTGCCGTTGCAGCACCCTGATCTCGAGCAGACGCCTGGCCTGCGTATCGGGGTTCGCCTTCGGAAACGCCAGGTCCACACCCAGGATCGGGATCAGATGGATGAGGCCGGCGATCAGCAGGGCCGCGGTGAAAGGGCCTACTGAAGCGTTGGTGGTGGCATTGTCTACCCGGAATCGAGACATGTCCCTACAGCAGTGTCGAAACACCGATAACGTCGGTTCGGTTCTTTCATGGGGAATTTTTTTTGCCGCAAATAAACGCGAATGAACGCAAATCGGTCGCAATCGGCTCGCCGTCCTCGGCGGTTCTTAATCTCGTTGCATTTAATTCGCGTCCATTTGCGTTAATTTGCGGCTGATTTTTCCGCGAAGAGCTTGCCTGCTCAATGTGATCGATAGTTGAGGGCATCTGTACTAGTCGTCATCCGTGGTTCCCCTGGATTTCGAGAATTACTGGTGGATTTCGGGAGTTACTGATCCTCCAGCTTGGTCATCAGGTTATCCGCAATGTCCAACCCGAACTGGGCATCCAACTCCCGGATGCAGGTCGGGCTGGTGATGTTGATCTCGGTCAGAGAGTCGCCGATCACGTCGAGGCCGGCAAACAGGATGCCGCGTTGGCGCAGCTCGGGCCCGACCTGGGAAGCGATCCAACGGTCACGCTCGGTCAAGGGTTGCCCGACGCCGGTTCCCCCGGTGGCGAGGTTACCCCTGGTTTCACCGGGCTTGGGTATGCGGGCCAGGGCATAGGGTACCGGCTCGCCGTCGATAAGCAGAATACGCTTGTCGCCGTCCGCGATTTCGGGGATGAATTTCTGGGTCATGCAGAACCGAGTGCCGTGATCGGTCAGGGTCTCGACAATCACATTGAAATTGGGGTCCGCGGCCTGTACCCGGAAGACGGAGCGGCCCCCCATGCCGTCGAGGGGCTTGAGTATGATCTCCCCATGGCGGGCCAGAAACTCCGCGATGTCCGGGTTGCGCCGCGTGACCAGGGTGGGCGGACAACACTGAGGAAACTGCAAGATGAAGACCTTTTCGTTCGCGTCGCGCAGGCTGCGCGGATCATTGACCACCCGGGCACCCCTGGCCTGGGCCCGTTCGAGCAGATAGGTCGCGTAGATGTACTCCATGTCGAACGGCGGGTCCTTGCGCATCAGAATTACCGGCAAGGCATCCAGCGGACGTGTCCGCTCGCCGCAAAAGCGGTACCAGCGCGCCGCATCGTCCCGGACCCGGACCTCCCGCATCCGCGCCCAGGCGCGATTGTCGCGCAAGAACAGATCGGACAGCTCCATGTACTGGATACGCCAGTGCCTACGACCCGCGGCCAACAGCATGGCGAAGGTACTGTCCTTCGCGATCTTGATGGACCCGATGGGGTCCATGACGACACCGATCTCCCGTTGCATCCCCCTATCCTAACGCACCCCGGATTGTGCCGTCAGGGCGGTCACAGCGCCGAGATGGGCCGTGCCCGGCGATGGGTGTTTCCCCCACCGGCGGAGACGAACCGATTTTTTCTATGGTCAATTCGGCTCCGACAACCAGTGGGCCGAGAAACCCGGCCAACCCGGCGGCCAAGGTTATGATCTCCATAGCCTCCTCCTCCTTCTAAGAGGGTGTACGAAAAGTCTCTCCGTGGGCCATTGTGGTGTGGAAACGGAATATTGCAATTTCACGTTTCCTTTATTTTCAATTGGTTGCAATATCCAAAAATGATGGTCCATCCTTTTCGTATACCCTCTAAGAGCAATCGTTCACATCCCACCCCGTCATTCTGGCACTCCCTGCTGGAATGACGAGGTAGGGTCCGGCAGACTTCACCACTTAAAATTTAGCCACTACCCTCCCAGCTTTGCCCAACCTCCGGGCTGTCATCTGGCTCCCAGGCTCCGGCGTGGGAGCAAGTCTTGACGCTCCAGCGTCACCAAGCCTGGCCGCCGGAGCGGCCAAGGTGGCGTTCCCACGCTGGAGCGTGGGAACGAGAAAAATCCTTGTCCCGACGGAGGAGGGATCCTATGCTTAAACAACATCCTCTACTTCGTAAGATCTCTCCCTTCGGTCGAGATGACAAGCCGTACTCTAGCCTGATAGCTAACCATTTGATTGACTGTAGAGTCCGCCGGGTGGACCTTCTATACCCGTTGTCCGTGAATATTTCGGTAAGCTTCGTCATCGTTCACCATAGGCCGCAGTTTTCGGCGCTCCGTGAGTGGACGAACCGCATTAGTGCTTATGATCGACCCTTTCACGCTACCGCCGATGGCAACGCTACCATGCCCGGCGGCGACCGCGCCTGCTCCCTGGGCAATGACATTTCCATTCCCGTGAATCTCAACCCGCTGTGCAGTGGCGGCCTCGGCATCCTGCAACAGGGTGGCGAGCTCGGCTGCCAGGGCAGGATCAGCCTGGAGCGATTGTCTGAGTGCGACCCGCAGGGCCGCTTGGGCGTCTTGGTCTTTCGGGTCCTTCGCCATCGCTTGCAGCGCAGCAGAGTCCTTGCCGAGACGATCACGCAGCTTGTCCCAGACCGCTGCTGCCTTCCGCCCGCCCGCTTGTCCTAGCTGCTGGCCGAGTGCCTCGGCGGCCTTTTCGTTGCCTTTTCCCAAATAGGGAACCAGCGGGCCGAGAAACCCGGCCAAGCCGGCGGCCAAAGTTGCGATCTCCATAGCCCCCTCCCTCTTCCAGGCATAATGATTCACACCCCAGCGCGTCATTCCGGCTGGGAGTGCCGGAATCCAGTGCCAGGGACGGTAAGTAGGTTGGGCAAAGCCCGCCATGGACGGTGGGCGTGCCCAACACGGAACACTGCTTCCAAGCCAGGCGGTGCACGCTAAAATAACGCACCAAGAATAGGTTTTGAAGGGGATCGCCGAGCTTTCTCGTGGCGAGCTGGGCTTTCCAAATCGATGTCATTTGGATTACCATTAAGAGCACCTTAAAAAATAGGTATTTTCATCAATCAAGCGACTCTAAGCCATTGATTGTTGAGATATACTGTAGACGAAGACCGTATTTTTCAAAGTGCCCTTAACTTGAGGTAAAAATAGCACCCGTGCACGACCCCGCGCATCCCAGAGAGGTGTTGCGCGAATACTTGATCGACAAGGCATGCGTGTTACCGAGGCGGCACACAGGTTGGGCGTGACGCGACAAGCTTTGTCGGCGATTCTGAATCGACGGGCAGGGATCAGCGCGGATATGGCGTTGCGTCTGTCCGAGGCGCTCAGTACCAGTGCACAGATGTGGCTTTCGATGCAGAACAGATATGATCTTTGGCAGGCGGAGCAGATGCCACGCCATTAACAGGATGTTCAGGATTAACAGGATTTTTTGTTGTGAAGCGTGCTTGCCGGTTTGGTCAGGGTGTGATCGGGCGTCGGAAATTCAGGAAATACAAAAATCTTGTAAATCCTGTCCTATTAGCGTTTTGCGATGAAGTTCGAATTGGGCACTCGTCGGTCTGAGGCCAAGCCTTGCTAGTAGTCCGTCAACCGTCAATTGGTGGATATGGGCGTTTGAGCTTGATGCGCGCATCCTCGGTGGTGAATCGCCAGTCCACCTCAACAGCATCAGTGTTGCGTTGGATTTCCCATGCGGCGACCTCTTGGCGCAGGGTTTGCTGGTCGGGGATGCGCCGATTGAGGCATTGGCGTTGCAAGATCCCCAACTTGGTTTCGGCCATGTTCAGCCAACTGCCATGTTTCGGGGTGTAGTGGAACTCCAGGCTGGTAGGTCGGGTTAGGCGCGCCTTCCAATGTTGATGTGTGCCGGTGAGACCGAACGCGCCGTAACCCGACAGCATCGGTTGTCGGGTTACGGCGCGTTCAAACCTCATTTGTACATCTCAACGCTGGGGCACGCGCCTAACCTGACCTACCACGACAAACGGCCAGCAGCTAACTTAATGGCATTGAGGTCTGAACGATTACCTTTTTAATCCGTGAGAATCTGCGTCATCTGCGGCAGAAAGATAACCTAATCTTCTGCGACCGATTTGCGTCCATTCGCGTTTATTTGCGGACTCATTTGCGGAAAAAATCAGGCCTCCTCTTCCGACCATTCCAACATCGGTCCCAGGACGCGCATGGCCGTTTGCTCGAATTCTTCACCGATGGGCTCGTGGCCACGGAAGGCAATGCGTACCGCAAGCTGGTCCCGTTCCGGCGCGGGGTTGTAGCGCCCGCACCAGGCGTGGTCGAAGCCGCTGCCGTAGCCATGCTCCAGCCAGGCCAGAGCGCTTTCGGGGAAGAAGGCGAGGGATCGGTTGAGCCTTTGCCGGCGCAGCTGGAGCAGGTCTGTAAGCAGGCCCTCCGCGTCGGCGACCGGCGCTAGGCGCAAGGTCAGGTCCTTGGCGATGAAGGTACTCGTCGGCTCGATTCCCGACTCGAACCCTTGGGGGGCTAGCAGATTCAGTACCAAGTGGCGTATCCAGCCCCGTAATCGGTCCTTGGCACTGAGCCTGCCGAAGCGATAGTCGATGAGTCCCGTGGCGTGCAGATTCCCCAGCTGTTCCTGCAGGCGAAAGCCGGCCAGGGAAAGATCCACCTCGAGGGGTTCGGCCTCCGCCATCAGGCAGTCTCGCAGCCGTTGCACGAAGGGCCCTGCCGCATCGGATAGCTCGTCGAAGAGCAGCTCGCCAGGCGCACCGTGGGGTAGGATGCCCGCGCCCCGTAGGCGGGCTGGGATCGAAGCTGGTTCTCGCCCGGCCAATAATCCTTGCAGCAACGCCTGATCGAGTCGATAGCGTTCCATCCCTACCGCGTCGAAGGGCTCGGTATCCGGCTGGGCCTCTGCCTTTTCGGGCAGGCTCAGCCCGAGGCGCTCGGTGAGGAAGCACTGGACCGGATTGCGTAGAAAGCGGATCAGCTCCTCGAGATCGAGGGTCCTGAACGCCGTTCCCGGCGCCTCCCCTGGCTCTGGGAGCTCGGCGAGAAGGCCGGAATCTCCCCCTCAACCTGGGTCCGGGCCGCCTCCAGCCAGGTCCGGGCATAGCTGAACAGGCGTTAGTCGTCCAGGTCGAAATAACGGCGGCTGAAGGGCTGTAAGGGGTGGCGTACGACCAGCTGTGCGACCGGGTCCGTACCGTCGGGGAGCCGGTAGCCCCGGCGCAGATAATCGAGCAGCTCGTCGATCACCACAGAGGGTATCTTGAGGCTGTTGTCGCGCTCGTCGTTTCCGACCCAGCATCAGATAGAGGACGTCACGGGCCGAGAGTAGGGCCTCAAGGAACAGGTAGCGGTCATCCCGGCGGCGGGAGCGGTCACCACGCCGTGGGTGACGGGCCATGAGGTCGAAGGACAAGGGCCGTTGCGTGCGCGGGAAGTCGGTCCCGTTCATGCCGATCAGGCGGACGACCCGAAACGGGATGCTGCGCATGGGCACCATGCAGAAGTTGACCCGTCCGGTCAGGAAGCGGTGAGCGCCGCGGTCGTCGTCCATCAGCTCCCGGACCAGCGCGCGCAGCACGTCTAACCCGACAGGCCGGTCGAATCCTACCGTCTCGGCCAGGGTCGCCGCCTCGTCGAGCCCGTCGCGTACCAGCTGCAACAGGGCTTCTTCTTCATCGTCGGGGGCGAAACAGGCCACCAGCAGCGCGTTGACGACGGATCGCCAGCCGGCCAGGCTCCGCGGAACCGCGAGGCGCCTGCGCCAGCTGCCGAGGGGCTCGACCAAGGCCGCCAGCTGCCTGAGATCGGCGACCTCGCTACCCTCCAGATCCGGGTAGAGCAACACCCCCGCGTAGGGCTCGTCGGCCGCATCCGGCGGCAGCGCATAGCCGAGAAACAGGCGTTTCAGGCCGAGGGCCTAGGTGTTGGCCGGCTCGTCCGGTAGACCCAGGTCGGCGCGCATGGCCCCGTCTTCACCCCAACGCACCTCGCTCTCCCGCACCCAGATACGGATCCGCTCCAATCCCTGGTGGTCGAGCTCGAAGCGCCGCCGGAGCGCAGGGACTTCGAGCAGGGACAGGAGCTCGCTGGCCTCGAAGCGGCTGCTCGGCAGGGTGAGCAGGAATCGCACGGCGTCCAACACCGGTCGCTCGCCGCCAACCCGCCGGTCGGCAATGGACCAGGGGATGCGCATGGGTCCATCCGCGGCCCCGAAAACCGCCTCCACATAGGGGGCATAGCAGTCGATGTCCGGCGCCATGACGATGATGTCGCGTGGCTCCAGGCCGTCGAGCCTCTCGAACAGGTGTAGCAGGCGATCATGCAGGACCTGGATCTCGCGCAGTGGACCATGGGTACTGTGGAATTGCAGCGATGGATCGTCGCGGGCGATGATTTGTGGCTCCAGCCCGCGCGGATCGGCCAGCTCCAGCAGATCCCGTTGCACGCGCTGCAGCAGGCCGTCGCCGCGGGGGGATACGAAGTGGTTATGGTCCAGGCCACCGAGCTCGAGCAGCTGATCGAGAAATGTCTGCCCCGCGTGACCGAGGGAGGCCAGCAGGGGATTGCCCAGGTCCAGGAGCCCGGTCGGGTCCGGCCAACCGGCCCGCTGGGCCCGGGCCCGCCGGCGTGCCTGACCACGCTCGTCTACCAGGTCGGACCAATACTCACGGCAGGGGTTGAGGAAGAACAGATGTACCGGAATCCGGCCCGCTAGGGCACCGAGCATGCGCACATAGACGGGGGCCAGCGCGCTCAATCCGAACAGACACACCCGCTCGAGCAGTGCGCCGGTATCGGGTTCACCTTGTGTCATCGCCGATTCCAGCTCGGCCAGCAGCTGCGCCCGATGGGCCTGGTCACCATCGGCGCCTAGGGCGCGCCACAGCACGGCCTGCCAATGTTGGTCCGTGCCCTGCTCCCAACCCAGGACCAGATCCGGTCGCAAGACCAGGTATTGATTGAACAGGTCTGCGATGCGTCGAGCAAGCTGATACAGCTTTAACCCCGAAGCGTCATCAGCAAGATAGCGGGTGAGGGGGGCGAAGGCCGATTGGTCAAACAGCTCCGGCAGCTGCTTATATACCCGCCACAGCAGGGCACCCTGGTCGAATCGGGTCACATCCGGCGCAGCGGGCAGCCAGGCCTGCAGCACCCGCCACAGGAAGCGCGCCGGCAGGGGAAAATCCAGCCGGGCACTGGTGCCATTGTGCTGCGCCAGCTGGTGGGCGATCCAGCGGGCCATGCCCTGGTTTTGGACGACGATGGTCTCGGGCCGAAAGGGATCGGCCAGCGGGATTGCAGTGATCCGCGCCAGCTCCTCGACTAGTACCTCGAGTCGATTGCTGTGGTAGACCTGGAGCATAGCCCCTGTTGCGGTAGCCATTTTGGAGTGGGGAACTGATCGCCCCGATTATGCGGAGGACGATCCTACCTATTCATCACCTGCATGAGGATGACGGTAAGGACCCCCGATCCGACCAGTGTTGCCCTACACCATTAGGATTTCGAGGTTGTAAGCCCATAGCGATTCATCATGGGTCACCAATGTAAGCCTCTCCAGGTGGGCCTGTGCCACCAGCATGCGGTCGAAGGGATCCCAATGCAGCAGCGGCAGACGGGCAGCGGCAGACGGGCAGCGGCAGACGGGCAGCGGTTTCCGCGTGCCTCGCCGTTATCGGCAATGTCTCGAATCCCTCCTCCGGCAGCAAATCGAGAATCGATTTAGGGGTATGCAGTTTGCCCAACGCCTGCTTTATGCCGATCTCCCAAATAGAAGCGGCACTGACCAGGACCCGCGTCTTTGGATCGGCAAGAGTTGCGAGGACAACCGGCCCGATTTTCGGGTTGTCCTCCGACCACCACAGCAACGCATGAGAATCGAGCAGCAGGCTCACGTCCCGTCCTCAAAAGCGGCAATTACCGCTTCCGGCGTGACATCGAAGTCATCGGCTACCCATAACTTGCCCTTCCACCGTCCGGGCCTGCGCGGTTCCTTTCGTTCATTGTATGGCACCAATCTGGCGAGGGGTTTACCCGCCCGGGCAATGATCACCTCGCCACCAGCAAGGACTTCTTCAACCAATGCAGACAGCTGGCTCTTGGCTTCGTGCATGTTCACTTGGTGCATAATCGTATACCCGGATAGATAAACTGAACTAAGTCTAGTCCAGTTCCGATAGAAAAACGGGGGATTCCGTATCCTATGCCCTCTGGTCACTCTGGAGAGAAAACTACGAATCGCGCGAATCAGCGCGAATCGATCCGTGAGAGGCGTGTGATTCGTCGTCTGTCATTGGGGGTAGTTCGTTCGTCACCCTGACCTACGGTTCTCTGTTTCGCTCACCCCGGCCTACATGGAAACCGGCGACTGGTAGCTGGAAGCTGGAAGTTATACGCACTTGCCCAACGGTTTACCAATGGTCTAGGAAGCACGTATCCTTGGTACTGATGCGCAGCCTCGGATGTCCTTAAGAGTCTGCGTTCAAGCCCAAGCCCGAAGAGGATTACGTCATGACCGTCTGTAAAGAAATCAAGAATTTCTCCCGTGCCCATGAACACATGGCGGACCTGTTCTCCGTGCTGGCCCTGGTACTGCTCTTCGCGACCGTCTGGGCCGTCCTCGAATACCACCAGGTCCTGCTCGAATGGTGGCGTCACAACATGGTCCTCAACTCCGTCGTCCTGGTGGCGGCCCTGGTGTTGGATGTGTTCCTCGTCCTCGGCTTTCTGGCGGTGGGCTCCGCCCGCTTCGGCGACGATGACGAGCGGTGCTTCGGCACCTTCCGTGGCCGGCGCAGCATCATAGAAAAACCTTTCGGGGCCTTTCGCGCCTGGCTGCACCACATGGAGAACGTCGGCAAGAAGCACCGCTGAGGCCACCTCGATACGGACCATATGCAGCAGGGGATGAATAGCCCGGCTGCTTCGTTCGCTCAGTCCGGATCCCCGGCGGCCATCCTGGTACTGGGCATGCACCACAGCGGGACCTCGGCGTTGACCCGGCTCATCAACCTGCTGGGCGCGGATCTGCCGCCGAATCTGATGCCGCCGGCTGCAGACAACAATGCGCCGGGGTTCTGGGAGTCGCTAGGCGCCTATCGTTTGAATAATGAGCTCCTCGCCGCCCTGGGTTCGCGTTGGGACGACTGGCGTCCCATCGCTCCGGAGCGTCTGGATGCGGTGGCGAAGGGTCCTTTCAAGGACCGCGCTCTGGAGATGCTCCGGCGAAGTTTTTCCGGGTCGAAGTGTTTTGTCTGGAAGGACCCGCGCAACTGCCGTCTGCTGCCCCTCTGGAGCCAGGTTCTGGATGAGTTCGACGCTGAGGTCAAGTGTGTTCTGCCGCTTCGGCACCCGCAGGAGGTGGCGGAGTCGCTTCGGATGCGCGATGGCTTCAGCTACCCGAAATCCTACCTGCTCTGGTTGCGCTATGTGCTGGAGGGAGAGTCGGCCAGCCGGAGACTAAGCCGTGCCTTCCTTACCTACGACGGGTTGCTGCGCGATTGGCGGTCGGGAATGGACCGGCTTGCGAATGCGCTGGATCTCGTCTAGCCGCGTAGCGGGGCGGCTGCCGAGACGGAAATCGATCGCTTTCTCCAGACAGAACATCGGCACCATAGGGTCGATGCGAACGCCAAGGAGGTCATGCAGCAGCTTCCCGATTGGGTGAGGCGAACCTACGCCGCGCTCGCTGAGCTGGAGCATGACCCGGACTGGCCTGCAGCACAACAGTGGTTGGATACCATTCGCAAGGAGTTTGACCAGGGAACGGAGGTCCTGGATCAGGTTATGGGTTGGGAGGGGCCCGTCTCGGCATCGGAGGACGAACGGCAGCGAATGAGGTATCTGGAGGAGCAGGTTTCCGCCCGGAACGCCGACTTTGCGGCCTTGTAGACGGAAATTGCGGACAAACAAGCGGATTATGAACAGTTGGCGCAGGGACGAGATGCGCTCCTCTATCGGCTCAATGCAATCCAATCCAGCGCATCCTGGCAGCTGACGCGACCGCTCCATGCCATCGAGGACAGCTGCCCGGCGGGCATTCGGCGCCTGGCGGCAATACCCAAGCTGTCCTGGTGGTCGCTGCGGTTGCGGTTAGCGGAACGCCTCCGTATCCGCAGGATCGCGAACGCGCTCTTGGCCTCCGGACTGTTCGACCTGCCCTGGTACCTGCGGCGCAATCCGGATCTTGTCCTCGCCGGCGTCAACCTAGTGTTGCACTGGTTGGTGGCCGGATGGCAGGAAGGGCGCGACCCGAATCCGATGTTCGATTGCAATTGGTATCTGGCTCGCAACCCGGATGTTGCGACCATGGGGATCAACCCCCTCGTGCACTTTTGGGAGCAGGGCACGCGCGAGGGACGTGACCCGCATCCGTTATTCGATTGCTCCTGGTACGTGGCGCAAAACCCGGAGGTGGTGAACGCGGGGGTCAACCCCTTGGAACATTATCTGCGGACGGCCGCCACGGAGGACAGAGATCCGCATCCGCTCTTTCAGACCTCCCTTTATCTGGCGGCACATTGTCTGACGGCGCAGGGCGGCACTTGCACGCCGCAGGAGGCGCCTCGCCACTTTGCCGAAAGCGGAAAAGAGGTTGCCCCCGGCGCCTACCGCGACGCGCAGGTCCTCGTCTCCCTTCAGGAATCCTATCGAGCACAGACCCACATGCAGCTGCTGCGCGATGAGCGCTCGGCTGCCAATCGATATGCGGTTTTTCTCCAGTGCGGAGCGGGCTCGGTTCATCGGCACTGGCTATCGGAGCGCCCGAAGACTTGGGACCTGATCGTCAATCATTATGATGCAACCCATGTGGGCCAACTGCCCTGCCAGATCGACTTTCAACAGCAGGGCCGACTTCCCGGAACCAAGTTCACGGCCATTCATGACCTACTGCAATGCTGGCCAGACATCCCCGAGGCATACGCCTATGTGCTGCTACTGGACGACGACCTCCGCATCCGGGAGTCCGAGATCGGTGAGTGTTCGCCGTTGCGGAAGAAGAAGGCCTGGATCTGGCGCAACCGAGCCTTGCTTCCGATTCACCCGGATGTCACCCCGTGTTTTTCACCCATGGTCGGCGGGGCATACGGTACGTCAAATGGAGTCGAGATCATGATGCCGCTGATTTCCCGCCGTGCGCTGGAGGCCGGAGCCCACCTGTTCGGCCAAACCGTGAGCGGTTGGGGACTCGACGTCGCACTGTCGAAGATCGTCAAGAAGCAGCTGAATGGAAAGGCGGCGGTCGTGGACCATATCGTCGCCCGGCACACAAAACCGATCGATCTCGAAGGCGGTGCCTTCTATGAAATGCTGCGGCAACAGAATATCCCCTTGTTGGAGTACCGTCACCTGCAACAAGCCTATGCTGCGGATGCCGGCTTTTACGAGGTATCGAGGTCTAAGAGGGTGTACGAAAAGGATGGGAACTATATACTTGACTTCCTTTAATAATGTGGCCATTGCTAGTCACCCATAGGTAGTGTCCTCGTTAGGATCATTCAGTGAGAGATTCAGTGTGGAGCCAAGTTTTGGGAACGCATTCTGTAAAAGACGCATGAATTGTTCCCAATTATTTGATGCTC
>Ga0209679_1000007_pt1 | contig 101727 bp, 100 predicted proteins | sample WorMetHEROISLAND_4_FD_187408 | JGI IMG/M metagenome (GOLD analysis project Ga0209679, IMG submission 187408) | Marine gutless worms symbiont microbial communities from Max Planck institute for Marine Microbiology, Germany - Olavius sp. 2 HERON... ...
CGCCCGTCCCATGGCCTCGCAAATCGCTTCCGCATCCGTGTCATCATGACGGTAACCCGTCACGAACTGCGGTGCCATCAGCCGCACTTCGTGCCCGTGCTCACTGAACTCACGTGCCCAATGGTGGGCGCCCCCGCACGCTTCCATCCCAATCAGACAGCTCGGTAAGTTCGCCACTTCCCGCAACAGGGCACTCCGCCGTACCTGCTTTTTCACCACCCGTTCGTCCTGTTCGTTGACTCCCCACCGGTGGAAGCTGGTCTTGCCGATATCGATCCCCATACGGACCACCGTCTTGCTACCATTCATGTCGGACCCCCCCGCTTCTTTCGATGGCTGTAATTCGCTTGCCATCGGGGCGCACTTGACGCCGATCGTGAAGGGGGATGGGTCCATACCATTATCCTACAGCTTTACCCAAACCTACTCGGTTACACCCAAAGCGAGGTCCGCGCGGGCCAGCAGCGCGGGCGGTAATATAGGTGTAGGTTGCGTTGAGACGCTGGCACGGACCTGGTCGTCGAGCAGCGAGCCGTTGTGCGTCGAACGCAACACGCTTGTCCCGACGCAGGAGGGATCTTTTCCCCGGACAACGCCAAATAATTCAGGATACTCCAAGTGACGCAAAACGCAGAAACACGCTTGGGAAAGGTTGCATTGGTCACCGGCGCTGCCCACCGCATCGGTGCCCAGATCGCCCGCTGCCTGCACGGACAGGGCATGGACATAGTCCTCCACTACCGGGGCTCGGAGGTCGCCGCCCGAACCCTCGCGGCCGAGCTGGCGCTGTCTCGACCCGATTCCGTGCTACTGCACCGAGCCGATCTCAATCGCTGTCATGAATTTCCTGGCCTGATCGAGCGCATCCGCGCCTTCCGAGGCAGACTGGACGTGCTGGTCAACAACGCATCTGGCTTTTACCCGACGCCCTTCGACGACGCCGGTGAAGAACAGTGGGAGGACCTCATGGGCTCCAATCTCAAGGGGCCCTTCTTCCTGACCAAGGCGGCTGCGCCTTTGCTGCGCGCCGCGTCCGGTTGTGTGGTCAATCTGGTGGATATCCACGCTGAGCGGTCCTTGAAGGACTATCCCATCTATTCCATTGCCAAGGCGGGTAACGCCATGATGGTGAAAGCCCTGGCGCGGGAGCTGGGGCCACAGGTACGGGTCAACGGCATCGCTCCGGGGGCGGTCCTGTGGCCCGAACAGACGCCAGACGAGGGCGTCAAACAAGAGATACTCGCACGCACAGCCCTTGAGCGTGCCGGTACGCCCATGGATATCGCCCGAGCCCTGATATTTCTGGTGCGCGACGCCGATTACATCACCGGCCAGATTATCACGGTCGACGGCGGCAGGACGCTCCAACAGTAAATCAAAGCTCAAAGGCGATCGGTCGCAGAGGCGGCGCGGATTTTTCAAAGGCCCGCCAGAGCTCTCCATAGCAATGGCCATTGGCCGGATGGCGTTCCTGAGCGGCCACCTCCGCCAAGGGGCCCAGTACGAAGGCGTGACGTAGAATCTCGTCCCGGGGCAGGGTAGTACAGCCGTCGACCGTTCCGGTGAGGTCCCCGTAGGTCAACAGATCCAGGTCCAGGGTGCGGGGCACGAACTTGTTCGGGCCGCGGATGCGCCCGAAGCCGTCCTCGATAGTGCGCAGGGCGGCGAGGAGCCTGCTTACCAGCTCATCGGAATCGAATCCGGCGACCAGATTGAGGAAGGGTTGGCCGTCGAAGCCGATCGCCTCGCTTTCATAGACAGAAGACAGGATCAGCTTGCCGAAGCGTGCGCGCAGGGCGTGCACCGCACCCCGGATACAGTGTTCCCGATCCTGGTTACTGCCGATACTGATCCAGCAACGTACCATCGGCAGTCGGTTGCCGCTCCGGCTGCGTGCACCGTGCGACGTAGTAGGGTGAGGTACGACGGTAAGTCCGTTCGCGCTCGAGAGCGACCGGCTGTCCGTGTGACATGGCGATCGACTGCCGTTGCCTAGCATCTCTTTTCATCAGGCGCACCGCGATATGGGGCGCGTGAATCCGAATATAGCCGACCCCGAGCCCCAGCATCAAGTGGCATAGGATCGGCATTCCTTGCACGCGCAATGGAGGAAGACCGGGAGCCCCCGCTCATGCAGGCAGGATATCAGTTCCATGGCCTGCATGTGGTAGGCGGCCTTGTTATCGTCATCCATATCCGCATGGAAGATTCCCGCGTTCGGATCAGCGATCAGGGAGGTGCAACCGAGGCGGTGGGCCCGGAGCCGTTGGGCATCGAAGTAGACCAGGATATCTTCGGCGCCGTAATGGCACTGCGCAGCTTCGCGCATGGCGTTGGCGTTGGCGTTGGCGTTGGCGTAGGGCAGACAGGTGTCGCAGGAAAAATTCAATCGCGCTCCCCTCGCTCGATGACGACGCCGACGTCCGTGGCATCGGAGACGGCGCCGATCTTGTTGAGTCTGAGCCGGACCCAGCGTACCCCGAACTCGTCACGGATGATCTCGGCACAGCGCTCCGCCAGGGTCTCCACCAGCTCGACCCGACTCTCGCCGACGAACTGCTTCAGGCGCTTGGAGACAGCCGTGTAGTCGAGCGCATCCTCAATGCGATCGCTGGCCGTGGCCCTGGCCACGTCCGTACTCATCTCCAGATCCAGGATGACTGGCTGCTTGATCTCCTTCTCCCAGTCATGGATGCCGATGACGGTCTCGATGCGCAACCCGTGCAGGAAGATGATGTCCATGTGAGTTCCTCTTTATGATTTCTCCGGTCACAACGGCTTCATCGCCTGAGCAAGTGCAGATGTCACTCCCGGCCCTATGCTGAAATGCGCCGGGCGGAATATGTCGGGAACACCTGGTTCCAGGTATCAAGGTTGAACACAGCGCAGCCGGCGACGAAGGAATCCTGCCAACCTGCTGTTTCCGGCACCGCATCCGCCACAGGCAGTTTACGCTTGAGCACCTCGGTTCGGGCAAGAAGATCCGCCTCGGTCAAACGTGCGAAGGCTACTAGGATCAGATAAAAGATCGGCTTCTGGGTCCGTTTGGCCGCCCATTCGTAGAGGAATGAGTCCCGATATTTCCGATAGAAATCGGCATCCTCCTCACCGCTAAGGAATTTTTCGACATAATCGCCTTTGGCGTTAGGTGGTAAGGACGCAGGATCGGGCGGATCCTTGATTTCGATGAACAGGATACGGTCGGTCAGCTCGACGATGAAGTCCACCGCCTTCATGCAATACGAAAGACCATGCGTCCAGTCGTCGAACTTACGCCCGCTGAGGGCATCCGGGATCTCGATCTTGATGTTCCGCTCCCGGAGGGTGGTCACCGGATCATACCTCCGAGACTACGCTAGACCTCGCGGTCATAGAGATCGGCGAAGGTCTCGGCGATTGCGTTCGGATGGATGTCCAGGAACGCAGACGTGCTGCGACAATCGATCTCACCTGAATTTTCGTCCCGGTACAACATATGGAACAGGATCCGATCCCTCTTTCGTCGCCGAAGATCCAGTTCCTTGAGAATGACATAATCGTGGGTCGCCAGGAATACCTGGACCCCGATACGCTGTAACTCGAGGGATTTCAATCAGTGCACCGAAGTGTTTGGGATTGAGATTCGTCTCCGGTTCATCCCAAAACAGCACGGAGCCGCCCAGCAGGGTTCCATTTTGAATCAACAGCCACAGGAGACCGAGCTTTCGCATGCCCTCCGCAAGCAGAGTGAATTCCAGATTTCCCTGTTTATTGCGCAGGAAAAATTCTTCTTCCTTGAGCACCACCTTGCCCTCCATGGCGCGCTGAATCGCGGTGAGTAATTGCTTGCGCTGGTCGTCTATCGGGCCACGCAGGGCCGGTCGATAGGCGCGATCCAGGATATCCGCGTAGATCTCTTCGAAGTGGACTTCTCGTTGTGTGTAGAGTGACCGAAACCCCGGCGCATTGGACAGCATCTCCTTGACCGGGATGTAAACACACTCGATCGGTTCTGTCCCCCAGTGCTTGAGGCCCGTTACTGTCGCAGACTCCAGTGCCTTCGCATGATTGGTGAAAGATACCCGCAACTTGCGCCCGCCCCGAGAACCCCCCGCCGTGCCTCGATCGCTCCCCCGCTGGCGTTTCACCAAACGTCCCAGGGTATGACCGGACGGAAAAAAGACATGCATCAGCTTCTCGGCGAAGTCCAGCCGGGTCTTGGTGATATCGCAGGCGGCATAGGCAATCTTCATCAAGTGAGTCTTGCCTGTTGCATTCGCCCCGACCAAGACATTGACCCCGGGCGAAAAATTAACGTCAAGGGTATCGAATGCCGTGAAGTGCTCGACACGAATGCGTGAGAGACTCAACGGTATATTACCGTTCGGGGTATTCTGATGCTCAGCTGAGGATATCCCAAGATGCTAACATCCCGAGGACCAGGCCGACCACCAATCAGGGCTATCTGTCAGGGGGCAGTTCAGTTGGCAGGGGCAACTGACAACTGTCCCCTGATAACTCTGTACCGACGGCTTGACCCGTGCCCGGATTGGGACTCCAATGTGGTGTCATGGTTGCAAACCTGCTCCTCGTCATCGGTGCCTATCTGCTGGGCTCTATTTCCAGCGCCATCATCGTGTGTCGGCTGATGGGCCTGCCAGACCCGCGCACCCAAGGTTCGAGCAACCCCGGCGCGACCAATGTGCTGCGCATCGGCGGGAAGAAGGCCGGGGCCATCACCCTCCTGGGTGACGGCCTCAAGGGAGTGTTGCCGATGCTGGTCGGCCAGCTGCTCGATGCGGGTCCGGCGGTACTGGCGGCAACGGGATTGGCGGTCTTCCTCGGCCACCTGTATCCGGTATTCTTCGGGTTTCGGGGTGGGAAGGGGGTCGCGACGGCGCTGGGGGTGCAATTCGGCCTCTACTGGCCCATCGGGCTGACAGTGGCCGTCATCTGGTTGGTGGTCGCCAGGTTGCTCAAGATCTCCTCGATCTCCGCCTTGGTCTGCATGGTCCTGGCGCCGGTCGTGGTCTGGATCTTCCGGCCGGAGCCCATCCTGATCTGGATGCAGGTACTCATCAGCTTGATCCTGTTCTGGCGTCACCGCAGTAACATCCGCAACCTAATGTCCGGTGCCGAATCCAAGCTCACCGATTAACCAAACAGCCTCTCATACCGGGGGTAGCTCCTCCATGAGCCACCGCGCTTTGGGCTTGAAGGCCAAGGGTTCAGCCTGACCGGCCCGCAGCCGTTGCCAACCGGCGTAGGCGATCATGGCCCCATTGTCGGTACAGAATTCCGGTCGCGGATAGAAGACCTCACCGTTCTCCTGGGCCACCATGGCGTCCATCCGCACCCGCAGGCGTCGATTCGCGCCTACGCCGCCGGCCACCACCAGGCGCCTGCTCGCGCACTGGCGCAGAGCGCGGCGGCACTTGATGACCAGGGTATCCACCACCGCCTCCTCGAAGGCCCGGGCGATGTCGGCCCGGGTCTGTGCCAGGTCGTCGGTCCGCGCCGTCTCCCGCTGCCAGGTATTCAGGGTAAAGGTCTTGAGCCCGCTGAAGCTGAAATCCAGTCCCGGCCGATCGGTCATGGGCCGCGGGAACCGGTAACGCTGCGGGTCCCCCTGCTCCGCCAGCTGCGCCAGGGCAGGACCGCCGGGATAAGGCAGGCCGAGGATCTTGGCGGTCTTGTCGAAGGCCTCCCCGGCAGCGTCGTCCAGGGACTCCCCGAGCAGGCGGTAGCAGCCGACCACCGTGGCCTCCACGAGCTGGGTATGACCACCGGACACCAACAGGGCGACAAAGGGAAAGTCGGGCGCCGGCGATTCCAGCATGGGGGCGAGCAAATGGCCCTCCATATGGTGGACGCCGACCGCAGGCACACCCCAGGCCCAGGCCAGGGCGCGGCCAGCGGCGGCCCCCACCAGCAGGGCGCCGATCAGGCCGGGGCCCGCGGTAAAGGCCACGCCGTCGATAGACTCCTTGGGCAGCCCGGCCTCACTCAAGATCTGCCGGATCAATGGCAGGGTCTTGCGCACATGGTCGCGGGAAGCGAGCTCCGGCACCACACCGCCGTATTCGGCGTGGATCTCCACCTGGCTGTAGACGGCGTGGGCGAGCAGACCACGGTCACCGTCGAAGACGCCCACGCCCGTCTCGTCACAAGAGGTCTCGATACCCAGTACCCGCATGGTATCCACCGTTACCGCCGCACAACGCCTGATCTTTATCCAATCCTTTAAACGAGTCTCGACGCGGGTCGGGACAGGTGAGTCTGAGGTTACTGCTCAGACGGCCTTAAGGATCCTGCTCGGAGTTGGTCTCGAAGGGTTGAGGTTTGGCCTCGTCGATCGGTTGGGTCGCCTCATTGTCGCTGATGGCCCAAGCAAATGCATCCGGTTGTTCGTCAGACTCATTCCGTGTTGGACAAGACTCTGCTTGTATTCTTCGGTTTGATTCATGTACAATTAGTAGTTTGCATACACTACACGTGGTTGGTTTGGATCAGGGCTGAACATGGTATCGATTCGCTTGTCCCGGGGTGGCGTCAAGAAACGCCCCTTCTATCAAATCGTCGTTGCCGACGGGCGCCTGAAGCGTGACGGTCGCTACATCGAACGCATCGGCTTTTTTAATCCGATCGCTACCGGCGGCGAGGTGCGGCTGCGGCTCGATCGGGCGCGCGCCGAGTATTGGATCGGCCGGGGGGGCCAGCCGTCCGAGCGCGTTGCCAAGTTGCTGAAGGAATCGGCCGCCGAGCCCGATGAGGTCGTCGTGACACCGATGCCGTCCACTGTCGAGCCTGCCGAGGCCGAGGGATCTGCCGCTGCCTGACCCGGATCGACGGGACGCGGCTGGTGTCAGGGTGGAGGACCAGGCACGGCCGAGGTTGCTGGTGGTGGGCCGCATCTCGGGTCTTTACGGCGTGCGGGGGTGGGTGAAGGTCTTCTCGGAGACCGAGCCCCGCGACAACATCCTGACCTATAACCCCTGGTACCTCGGTGCGGGACGCAAACCGCGGGAGCTGGCCGAAGGTAGGCGCCACGGCAAGGGCCTGATAGCCCGGCTGGAGGGGTGTGAGGACAGGGACCAGGCCGCTGCCTTGGTGGGGCTGGAGATCAGAATCCGCCGCGATCAGCTGCCGCGGCTCGGGGCCGATGAGTTTTATTGGGCCGATCTGGTCGGGCTGAGCGTCGAGACCCTGGAGGGTAGGCGTCTCGGTCGGGTCGACCGGGTGTTCGCTACCACCGCCAACGACGTGCTGGTAGTGAATGGGGAGCGGGAGCGACTGTTGCCGTTCCTCTGGGATCGGGTCATCAAGGATGTGGATCTCGATCTGGGCCGGATTCGGGTCGATTGGGACCCGGAATTTTAAGGATCGAGGATAGGGGCGGTGCGTTTCGATGTCGTCAGCCTGTTCCCGGATCTGTTCCAGATCCTCGCGGGGCAGGGCGTCGTTGGGCGCGCGTTGGAACGCGGTATCGCGGAGCTGCACCTGTGGAATCCGAGGGATTACACGCGGGACCCTCACCGCACGGTGGACGACCGGCCCTACGGCGGGGGGCCCGGCATGGTCATGAAGGTGGAGCCGCTGCAGGCGGCAATCGAGGACGCCAAGCGCGTGGCCCCGAACAGTAAGGTGGCCTATGTCACGCCCCAGGGCCGCACCCTGGTTCAGGACGCGATTGCACAGATCGCCGCCAAGCCCGGTTGGATCCTAATCACCGGCCGTTACGAGGGGATCGACGAACGGCTGGTGGAACGCTATGTGGACGCGGAATGGTCCATCGGCGACTATGTGGTGAGCGGGGGCGAGCTGCCCGCCATGGTGATCATGGACGCGGTGATTCGCCTCTTACCGGGGACCCTGGGACACGGGGACTCGGCCCGGGCAGACTCCTACGTCGATGGTCTGCTGGATTTTCCGCACTATACCCGCCCCGAAACGATTGCAGAAATGCGTGTGCCCCAGGTGCTGTTGAGCGGTGACCATCGGGCCATCGCCCGCTGGCGGTTGCAGCAGGCCCTCGGGCGTACCTGGCTGCGGCGCCCGGAATTGCTGGAGCGCAGGGGATTGAGTGCCGAAGAGAAGGTACTGTTGAACGATTTTATCCAGGCGCGTCGGGACACTGAATGAGCACAGAGCGAGAGGACTATGAACATCATTGACGAGCTCGAGCGAGCACAGATGAACCGTGATGTCCCGGACTTCGCGCCCGGTGATACCCTGGTGGTGCAGGTCAAGGTGAAGGAAGGCAATCGCGAGCGTCTGCAAGCCTTTGAGGGTGTCTGCATCGGCAAGCGCAACCGGGGCCTCAACTCGGCCTTTACCGTGCGTAAGATCTCGCACGGTGAGGGGGTGGAGCGCATCTTTCAGACCTACAGTCCCGCGGTTGCCGGCATTCAGGTCAAGCGGCGGGGCGACGTGCGACGGGCCAAACTCTACTACCTGCGCGGCCGTACCGGTAAGGCGGCGCGGATCAAGGAGAAGGGCTGATACGCGGAAAACGCTCCTCGAACGGTGGTAACCGTCAGCCCCCACCCCCGTCATTCCAGCACTCCCTGCCGGAATGACGAGGTCGGGGCCGGAAGAGTTCACCACTTAGAATTCACCCACTACCGAGAAACGTTATTCAGATTGTCAATCAGGTTACACCTCGCTTACTCCGCCTACTGTCAAGCTGCGTTTTGACACCAATTCCCCATCCTTGTGAGCCATACTTTCTACTGGCACGACTATGAGACCTGGGGCCCCGATCCGCGGCGGGACCGTCCGGCCCAGTTCGCGGGCCTGCGTACCGACGAGGCATTGAATCCGGTCAGTGAGCCCCTGGTCCTCTTTTGCCGTCCGGCGCTCGACCTGCTTCCCGATCCCGATGCCTGTCTGATCACCGGCATCACACCCCAGCGGGCGGAGTGCGAGGGCCTGATCGAGGCCGAGTTCGCGGACGCCGCCCAGCGTGAGCTGGCGCAACCCGGTACCTGTGGGGTGGGCTATAACAGCATCCGTTTCGACGATGAGGTTACCCGCAACCTTCTGTACCGCAATTTCTTTGATCCCTATGCCCGCGAGTGGCAGAACGGCAACTCGCGCTGGGACCTGATCGATGCCCTCCGTCTCGCACATGCCCTGCGCCCGGAGGGCATCGAATGGCCCCAACGAGAGGATGGAACCGCATCCTTCGCGCTCGAACACCTGACCGCCGCCAACGGCATCGAGCATACAGGTGCCCATGATGCCCTGGCGGACGTGCAAGCCACTATCGAGTTGGCGCGGATGCTCAAGGCACGTCAACCGCGTCTGTTCAACTACACCCTGTCGCTGCGTTCCAAACACCAGGCAGCGGAGCTGCTGGACCGGGGCGGTCCCTTGCTCCATACCTCCGCCCGCTATCCGGCAGCGTTGGGCTGTATTGCTCCCGTGCTGCCGGTAGCGCGGCACCCGGTCAATCGGAACGGCATCGTCTGCTTCGATCTGCGCCAATCCCCGGACCCGCTGCTGAAGCTGAACCCCGAGGAGGTTCATCGCCGCCTGTTCAGCCGCGCCGAAGATCTGCCCAAGGGCGTGGCGCGGATTCCCCTGAAGACAGTCCACATCAACCGCTGTCCCATCTTGGCCCCCATGAACACCCTGACGGCGGAGGCCGCCGAACGCTGGCAGATCGACACCGCTACTGTCAAACGTCATGCGCAGAATCTACAGGTTGCACCCGGACTGGCGGATAAGATACAGCAGGTCCACAGGATGGCGACCTTCGAGCCGGAGACCGATCCGGATCTGATGCTCTACTCCGGTGGTTTTTTCCCCGACGCCGACCGGCGGGAGATGGCGCGCCTGCGTGGGCTCAGACCCGAGGAGCTGGCAACAGAGCGGTTTGCGTTCGAGGACCCACGCCTGCCCGAGATGCTATTACGCTACCGCGTCCGCAACTGGCCGCATACCCTCACGCCCAAGGAGTGGGAGATCTGGGACGCCTACCGGGCGCAACGCCTGACCGGTCCCGGTTCCGGTGGCAGTGTCACCCTGGATGCGTACCGGCAACGCCTCACCGAGCTCCGTGCGGAATCGACCACAGATCCGCAGCAGCTCGATCTGCTGGACGCGCTCGAGCAATGGGCGGGGCGGGTGGTGGATATATCCGTCGCGGGTAGTGGTTAGATTTTAAGTGGCATGGTTGTACGGTGGAGTGATTCAAACCCCTACTGTTTTTGCCATCCCTGGCACCTGGATTTGGGCAATCCCCGCCGGAACGACGCGGTAGGGGCTGGCAGGCTTCACCACTTAGAATTTAGCACCATCCGGCGGCGAACTGAAGCTGGTGGACAGCATCTGTTGGCGGCATACCTGCTTCCGTATTCGCCTGCCGGTGGTCCTGAACACAATGGCGAGGAGGAAGACCCGATGGAGCCGAATGAGGACCGACCCAGCCTGCTGGTGATCGACGACAATGACGATTTCCTGGAATTGATTGAACAGATCCTCGCCGACGACTTTGCCGTCACGGCCCTGCGTTCAGATCTGGATTCGGGGCAATCAACCACTATGGACTGAAAGTCCAGAGTCTGGAGGACTAAAGTCCTCATCCGTGGACAAGCCACGGACTGAAAGTGAAGGGACTTAACGTCCATAGTTTCAACTATGATGCGCTTCGCGCACTAAAGTTATTGAAGCAATGAAGGCTACCGTAAGAGACGCCCGTCCCGATTATGTGCTGCTGGATGTAAACCTGCACCGGACAACGGCAAGCCGAGCATCCTCCGGGAGCTGACACTTAGAAGCTGTCTGGCTAAACGTGTATCGGCTGCAACTGTCCCAAACTGGTCCCTGTTTCCGCTCTTTCTTGTTAAATAGGTCGGCTATTCGCCTCGAAAGCGCGAAAAAATGCCCTCAGTTTGGATCATTTTCGCTACGATCCATTTTAACCAGACAGCTTCTTACTTCTTTGCTCTTTGGTCTCTCGCTACGAACGTGTAGACTGGACCGGCTCTGAATTACCCGGTAACAGAGGGGAAAGGTGAAACTCATGACACGACGAGGATTCTTCATGTTTCTAGGAATAGTGTTGTTCGCAGGCCGTTATCGATCAGGTGAGGCAACCCAGGTTACGCAGGCAACGTCAGCACGGGTCAGGGTAGTTATGTCGGAAACCAACGGACGTCGCATGTGGATACTTGGGGCTGATGACTGATGATAGTTAGGGATCCAGAGCTGATTGCAGGCAGGAGATTTCCCGTCGCAATCATGGGAAGCGGTCTGGCCGGTCTGTCCATCGCCCTCGAATTGGACCGTCACGGTATCGACTCCCTCCTGTTGGAGGCGGGGGGGATAAAGTTCGATGCTCAATCTCAGAAAGAATATCGCGGCAGGATCGTAGGCGACCCGCTTTATGATCTATCGCATGCGCGGCTCCGCCAGTTTGGGGGAACCTCGGGTCAATGGAATGGGTGGTGCAGACCGTTGGACACACACCATCTATCGTCTTGGCCTATCTCCGTCGAAGCGCTCGAGCCATATCTCGATCCAGCCTGTGCGTTACTGGAGATCGTCCTGAATTTTCGCGACCTTCGGCTCAACGATAGCTTGAGGCAGATTCAATATCGTTTCAGCAACCCCCCGGTCAGGTTCGGAAAGAAGTTTCTGGGCAAAGTCTCCGCTTCGAAGCACATTCATTGCTTCAATAACTTTAGTGCGCGAAGCGCATCATAGTTGAAACTATGGACGTTAAGTCCCTTCACTTTCAGTCCGTGACTTGTCCACGGATGAGGACGTTAGTCCTCCAGACTATGGACTTTCAATCCTATAGTGGTTGATTGGTGCTTCATTCACCCGTCGTAGAGCTAGCCGGTTCCGCCCGGAGGATCGAGTCCGTCAGGTGTGCAGGAAGAAAACCATGGACAGCACAGGCAGAGGACTATGTGCCCTGTTGCGGTGGTATAGAGAACGCCAGGCTCTTGTTATGGTCCAAAGTACGCAACAACAATGGTCTGTTTGGTAACTTACCGTTGGGGCGGTACTGGATGGAGCACCTGCCCTTCAGGGTTGGCGATGCATTACTTGCGGTGGATCGATTTCTAGCCGCAATCCGAATGGACCTTTCCTACCGCGACTACTTTTTCTTCAGTCCGACCGCAGCCCTGATGTCACGAGCAAACATTGGGAATGCAAGTATACACGTCATTATTCGGAAAAGGTTGAAAAGTGATTCGATTAACGTCAAGCAGCTCGTTGAAAGTCTTCTTTGTGTGGCGCCGACGGTCGGCACAAGGATAGCCCACTGGATGAACAAAAGGCTGGTGTGTGTGAGCCCAATCCGCATGGTGTGGGAGCAGGTGCCCATGAGTGAGAATCGAATAGCACTCGATGCTGTCCGGGACTCTTTCGGAATACCCCGTCCGTTAGTCTATTGGACAAAATCCGATCAGGACCGTAGGACGCCACGAACATGTACCGAGACCTTCGGAGAGTACCTCATCACCCAGGATATCGGTCGAGTGGCCAGACGACCATTCCTCTACGAGGACATTCCCTTTCCCACGAATGATCAAATCGGGTGGGGGCACCACATGGGCGGAACCCGGATGGGAAGCGATCCTACCGACTCGGTCGTGAATAGCGATTGTAAGGTCCATGGAATCGAGAATCTGTATATTGGAGGCAGCTCGGTCTTTCGGACCGGTGGACATGCCAATCCAACCCTGACAATCGTCCAGCTCGCCTTGAGGCTTGCTGATCTTCTCCATGCCAGAAAATCGAATAGTGCTTAATAGTCAAGGACTCGGATTTGGGTTGAAGGCGTGAATAATCTCAATCTTTTTGAGCACTTCCTCTGACAGCATAAGCCCCTCGCTGCCGAGGTCGGCCTCCAGCTGCTCTATCGTCGTGGCGCCGATGATGGTGGAGGTCACGAAAGGCCGGCTGGTCACCCAGGCCAAGGCCATTTGGGCCGGATCCAGGCCGTGCCTGTGGGCCAAGGCCACATATGCCGCGATGGCTTGGGCTGCCCGCGGTTTGGAGTAACGATCGAAGCGCGGAAACAAGGTCAGGCGGGCATCGACCGAGCGGGCACCATTGAGATATTTCCCCGACAGCGCGCCGAAGGCCATGGGCGAGTAGGCCAGCAGCCCACACTGCTCGCGGACCGCGATCTCGGCGAGGCCCATCTCGAAGGTGCGGTTGAGCAGGTTGTAAGGGTTCTGAATACTCACCGGCCGCGGCAGCCCAAGCTCTGCGGCGAGCTGCAGCGTGCGCATGGTCCCCCAGGGTGTCTCGTTGGAGAGGCCGACATAGCGGATTTTGCCTGCGGCTACCAGGTCACCGAGCACTGCGAGGGTCTCCCTAAGGGGAACGCTGGGATCCGCCGCAAGATGCCGATAGCCGAGCTGGCCGAAGTAGTTGGTCTTGCGGTCCGGCCAGTGGAGCTGATAGAGGTCGATAGAGTCGGTGCGCAAGCGCCGCAGACTCGCTTCGATGGCTGTCTCGATGTTAGGCCGATCCAGACGCGCTTTACCGCCACGGAGATAGGGCAGCCAATCGCCCGGACCTGCCACCTTGGTAGCCAGGACGATACGGTCGCGGCATCCGCGTGCGGCGAGCCAGTTGCCGATGTACTGCTCGGTGCGACCCTGGGTCTCGGACCGTGGCGGGACCGGGTATATCTCGGCGGTGTCCAGAAAATTGATCCCGGCCGCCAGTGCTCGATCGAGCTGGGCATGGGCCTGGCGTTCGGTATTCTGCTCGCCGAAGGTCATGGTACCCAGGCACAGGGCACTGACTTTCAGACCGGTGCGACCGAGTTCTCTCCCTTGCATGGTACTTTCCCTTAATTCCGTCGAGTATCTATCAAGCGTGACCAGGCCTCATGATCGGCATTCGCCGATGGATCGGCCGGAAATATCTTAAGTTAACCACGAATTACCGGAATTTGCGACATTCGCATCCCGAATCCATAAAAGAGCCGACAATCTTTAGCGCCTATGGGGTCCGCAATCCCGATCCGCCAAGACCATGTTCTTGGCAGGATCCATGGATGCTCGTCCTAAGACCCATGGCCGCGCCCGTGGTCTTTCATCCCCACTGGGTTTACCCTTTACGGCACAAGCAACTCTTCACAGGTGATCAGGGGGTCGGTACATGGCATGGTGGGGCAAGCTGATCGGGGGCGCCTTCGGGTTCATGCTCGGTGGGCCCTTAGGGGCCCTCCTCGGGGGTGTGCTCGGCCACGGTCTCGACCCGGTATGGTGGGTCTGCTGAAAGACTCCGATGAGCTGGATCCGGAGACTCGCGAAAGGGTCCAGACTGCCTTCTTCACCGCTACCTTTATCGGTCATGGGATACCTGGCCAAGACGGACGGTCGGGTCACCGAGCGGGAGATCGCCCTGGCCGAATCGGTGATCGCCCGGATGGAGCTGTCGCCGGACATGCGCCGTGCGGCCATCCGACTCTTTACCGAAGGGAAGGCGGAGGGATTCCCCCTCGGTGACATGCTGGCACAATTCCGGCGCGAATGTCACCGCCGCCGCTCCCTGCTGCGGATGTTCATCGAGATCCAGATCCAGGCCGCCTACGCAGATGGACGGCCCGGACCGGAGGAGGAGCGGCTGCTCCTGTACATCTGCGACTACCTGGGAATCCCGGAGCATGAGTTCCGACACCTGGAGCAGCTGGTACGCCTGCAGCAGACATTCTCGGCAGGCACCCGACGAGACCGCAGGCATGTTCCACGGCGTCCCGTCGCCGAGGAGCCAACCCCGGACCAGGCCTATGCGGTCCTCGGGGTCACGTCTAGGGCCACGGACACGGAGGTCAAACGCGCCTACCGGCGCCTGCTCAGCCAGCACCACCCGGACAAGCTCGTTTCCAAAGGACTAGAGGAGATGATGAAGCTTGCCGCCGAGAAGACGCATGAGATTCGGCAGGCCTACGAGGCTATAACCCGGGCCAGGGCGAATTGAGCCAGGCGTGAAAACGGGGGCGGTTTGGGGTAAATTAGGAAATCTTGATTTTCCGGTACCAGACCCGTGACCGTCACGGGAGCGACCGGCACTCACGGGGAGAGACATCCATGGCAGAAGATTTTATTGCACCTTCCATCCTGTCGGCGGACATGGCAAAGCTCGGCGAAGAGGTGGACAACGTCCTGGCCGCCGGCGCCGATATTATCCACTTCGATGTAATGGATAATCGCTATGTGCCGAACCTGACCATCGGTCCCCTAGTCTGCGATGCATTGCGCAAGCATGGGGTCACGGCCCCCCTCGACGTCCACCTCATGGTCAAGCCGGTGGACCGCATCGTCCCGGATTTCGCCAAGGCGGGTGCCGCCTATATCACCTTTCACCCGGAGGCCAGCGAGCACATCGACCGTACCCTCCAGCTCATCCGCAGCGAGGGCTGCAAGTCGGGTCTGGTATTCAATCCCGCCACGCCGCTGAGCTATCTCGACCATGTTATGGACAAGGTGGACATGGTGCTCCTGATGTCCGTCAATCCGGGCTTCGGCGGGCAGAGCTTCATCCCCTCCGCCATGGACAAGCTGCGCCAGGCGCGCAAGATGATCGACGCGTCGGGATTGGACATCCGCCTGGAGATCGACGGCGGGGTCAAGGTCGACAATATCGCCAAGGTCAAGGCGGCCGGCTGCGATACCTTTGTCTCCGGCTCGGGCATCTTCCACCAGGGCAAGGACAGCGATCCCAACCATTACGACAGCATCATCCGCCAGATGCGCGAAGAGATGGCCAAGGTCAAGCGGTGAGCTGAGTGGGTTCAGACCGTTTCTGAGAAGCTGTCCGGTTAAAAGCAATCCTGAATGATTTGGCGCGGTTTGAGAGACCGGACGTGTTGCGAGTGCAGTCCTGAATGATTTGGCGTTGTCCAAAGGATTCGACATGTTGCGTTCGACGCCCAAAGGCTCGCTGATCGTCTGTTCGGTCAGTGCCGGCGTCTTAACGCAACCTACACCCATATGCCTCCTCCCCCCCGCGGCCTGCGCGCGCGGACTTTGCATTGAGTGTAGGTTGGGTTAGGCGCGCGGTCCGATCCCGAAGTACCGCAAGAGGGCCGAACGTGCCGTAACCCAACACGTCAGACTTGTCCCGACGCAGGAGGGATCTTTTCCCACAACCAACGCCAAATAATTGCAGGACCGCACCCGGACAGGCACGGCGTCGAACGCGGGGTAACGCAACACGATGTTAGAATCCGCTTTAACTAAACAGCTTCCGATTCGTGACCTTGGAACCTGGGAACGAGGGAGCTTGAGGACCCTGAGTATGAATCGACCCGAGATGATCCTTATCGACGTAGACGGCACCTTGGTGGATAGCGTGCCGGATCTGGCCTTCTGTGTCGATGCCATGATGGAGCGGCTCGGCCGTCCCCCCTACGGCGAGGCGGTGGTGCGCAACTGGGTCGGCAACGGGGTCGAACGCCTGGTCCGCCGGTCGCTGATCGGCCAACTGGACGGCGAGCCGGACGCGGCCGATTTCGAGCGGGCCTACCCAATCTTCCTCGCGCTCTATCGCGAGAACACATCCGGGCGTTCACACCTGTATCCGGGGATCCGCGCAGGGCTCGATTATCTCCGAGACGCGGGCTATCCGTTGGGCTGCGTCACCAACAAGGCGGCCCAATTCACCGAACCCCTGCTGCGGGATCTGGGCATACGCGACTATTTCGACATCGTCATCAGCGGTGATACCCTGCCGCGTAAAAAGCCCGATCCCCTGCCCCTGCTGCACGCAGCAAAGCACTTCGGGGTCGCTCCCGAGACCGCTCTGATGGTCGGAGATTCGGTCAGCGATGTGAAGGCAGCGCGGGCGGCGGGCTTCACCATTGTCTGCATGAGTTATGGTTACAACCACGGCGTCGATATTCGTACCGCCGACCCGGATGCCGTGATCGATTCCCTAATCGAGATCAAGGGTCTGCTGGAGCAGACGCCCTGACAGGATTGGAACGAACGTAGACTGCATGTAATCCAACACGCCGACATCTGCGTGCAGTCAAGAAAACTGCTAGACAAGAAGATGTATACGGGAAAGAGAGACATGAATACTATGTTTGACAGAAAAAGGCATTTCCTGAAAGCGGAGTGGTTTGTATAGCATCACTTGCCCAAGCAGGCAGTAACCGAGTGGTTTTCGATTGCACCACAGATTATGGAACGTTAGATGTTGTTTTTGATTTCGATGATGAAAGCTGAAGTAAAGTGCAATTCGTGGTTCTACGATTTCAATCCGCACAGGTAGCGCCGAGGAGATCAACCACTATGGACTGAAAGTCCATAGTCTGGAGGACTAACGTCCTCATCCGTGGACAAGCCACGGACTGAAAGTGAAGGGACTTAACGTCCATAGTTTCAACTATAATGAACCTTGGAGAAGTACGTTTCCCGCGCTATCCTTCATCTGGTCACCGTCGGGAGGTCATCAGAACAATGCCCGTTGTATCCAACCCTGACATCATGATGGGGAAGCCCACGATTAAAGACACACGCATCACCGTGGAATCAGTCCTGGAACGGCTGGCGGCAGGCGAGTCCGAGGCGCAGATCATGGAGGCAAATCCGCGGTTGAGTACCAACGATATCCGTGATGGGTTGCACTTTGCGACGCGGGTGATGCACGCCGATGTGTTGTATCCGACCAATGCCGACATGGCCTGATTGCTGCTTCGCCCGGCTCGTATGATCCTGCTCGCCGACGAGAACGTCGATGCGCCTATCGTTGCTGATCTTCGCAAGGCTGGGCATCGAGTTGGTTATGTGTGTGAGTTCGATCCCGGAATAATGACCACAGCGTACTGGCCTTAGCGAATGCCGACAATGCGCTTCTACTGACCTCAGACAAAGACTTCGGTGAGCTTGTGTTCCGGTGCCGACTGGTTCATGCCAGAGTTATCTTGTATCGACTTGCCGGTCTGTCTCTGGATGGTAAAAGCAGAATTATTGCGGCCGCATTGGCTGCGCACGAAAGCCAAATGCAGGGGGCGTTTTCGTTGATTACGGCCGGTCATGTACGTATCTGGCTGGCGTTCCGGATTGAGTCTGAATAGGCGGTCAGCGCATAGGTTGGGGTGAGGTTGCCCCGGTAGGGGTGACAAACCCCAACAAAAGAAAAATGACGGATCATACGAATCCTCGCGAATCGGTTCGCGCGTAATCGTTCAGCCCCCTCCTCGTCATTCCGGCAGGGAGTGCTGGAATCCAGTGCCATGGACGGCAACACAATGGGGGATTGAACAATTATGATGGTTTAACTTAATGGCATTGAACTAAGTCCCCAGTCGACCATCCTTTGCCACGCTGCAGGTGGCAGCTAAGGCCAGCGTCAACACCACACCAACAGGTGACTAGATATGTATGGATTGCTCTTGTTATTACATCTATTGGCAGCCGCAATTTGGACAGGTGGGCATCTTATACTCTCGATAGTGGTTTTGCCGAGAGCTTTAAGGGAACGCTCGCCTGAACAATTGCTGCAGTTCGAAGCCGGATACGAAAAAATAGGCCTGCCTGCTCTTGTCATCCAGATAATTACCGGATTGATACTGGCTTACCGAATGCTGCCGGATTCCGGTCAGTGGCTGAACTTCGCCAATCCGATAACCCATGTGCTGGCGATGAAGTTTATTCTGCTGGCACTCACCATCGGATTCGCGGTGGACGCAAAATTTCGGGTTATTCCCCACCTTTCCGACAAAAACCTGGTAGTGATGGCATGGCACATCGTACCTGTCACGATATTTTCCGTGTTATTTGTCGTTGCAGGCGTTTCATTCAGAACAGGATGGGCATACTGAGTGTTGACAAGGCCGTTAAAGTGGATCGATTCGCGTGTAACGGTTCAGCCCCCTCCTCGTCATTCCGGCAGGGAGTGCCGGAATGTAGGATGCGGTGAGCACGGTAGGCCGTAGCAGGACTACACCAACCCCGACCGCGAGCCGCATCAATGGACTGGAGCATACTCTGACCGGGCGCAGTCCCGGATGCTTCAGCGTTGCCGGAAGGCTCCTGGTTAAAAGTGCTATCGGCTGCAAATGTCCCAAAATGGTCCCTGTTTCCGCTCTTTCTCGTTAAATAGGCAGGCTATTCGCCTCGAAAGATCGAAAAAATGCCCTCATTTTGGACCATTTTCGCGACGATCCATTTTAACCAGACAGCTTCTAAATTTCAGGTGGCATAGTTGTGCGACCTGATGATTCGAATCCCTACTGTTTTTGCCATCCCTGGCAGTGGATTCCAGCACTCCCTGCCGGAATGACGAGTAGGGGCCGGCAGATTTTGTCACTTAAAATTTGTCTACTACCCAAAAAAGCTCAAAGTCCACTTAAAGGGCACCTTAAAATAGGTATTTTCACCGAAATTAGGTGACTCTAAGCCATTGACTGTTGAGTTGTACTGTAGACGAAAACCGCATTTTTCAAAGTGCCCTAGACAAGGTCGGAACAAGTGTCTTTTCACGGTCTCATGAGAACAAGGTCTTACCCGGGGCGTCGATGGTGGTGCTGAGGCAAGGCTCAGTCACCCCATGCGTTACGCACATCCCGGAGACTTCTCATGACGCCCGAAACCTTCGCCGATCTGGCTGCCCAGGGCTACAATCGGATCCCCATTGTCTGCGAGGTACGCGCCGACCTCGATACCCCGCTGAGTATCTATCTCAAGCTCGCGGCCGGTGCCTTCTCTTATCTGTTCGAATCCGTCCACGGCGGCGAGAAGTGGGGCCGCTACTCCATCATCGGGCTGCCCTCCCGGACCCTGCTCAAGGTGTACGGCAAGCGCGTAGTCCTGGAGCAAGAGGGTGCCATTGTCCATGACCGGGAGGTCACGGACCCCCTCGCCTGGATCGAAGACTTTCAGGCCCGGATCCGGGTCTCCGAGCAACCCGAGGGGCTGCGCTTTGCTGGCGGTCTGGTGGGCTACTTCGGCTACGACACCATTCGCTATATCGAGCCCCGGTTGGCTCGGTGCCCGAACCCGGATCTCATCGGCACCCCGGACATCCTGCTCATGGTCTCGGACGAGGTGGTGGTCTTCGACAACCTGTCCGGGTCCATGTATATTGTCAAGCATCTGGACCCGACCGCCGGGGACACCCTGGAGGCCGGGGAGGCCCGCATCCATGAACTGAGCGGGCGCGTGACGGGCGTAACGCCCCGCCCCGTCTGCGGATTACCCAAGGAGGTACGGGAGTCCGACTTCGTCTCCGGCTTCACGGAAGACGGCTATAAGCAAGCGGTAGACCGTATCAAGGACTATATCCTGGCGGGCGATTGCATGCAGGTGGTGCTCTCGCAGCGCCTGTCCATCCCCTTCGGTGCATCGCCGCTGGACCTCTATCGGGCCCTGCGGGCATTTAACCCGTCGCCCTACATGTACTTCCTGGATCTTGGGGACTTCCAGATCGTGGGCTCGTCACCGGAGATCCTGGCCCGACTGGAGGACGGTGTGGTCACCGTGCGCCCCATCGCCGGTACCCGTCGCCGCGGCCACACAGAGGCCGAAGATAAGGCGCTGGAGGCGGAGCTCCTAGCCGATCCCAAGGAGCGCGCCGAACACCTGATGCTGATTGATCTGGGCCGCAATGACACCGGGCGCGTGGCCCGCGTGGGCACGGTACGGGTCACCGACCGCATGCTCGTGGAGCGCTATTCTCACGTCATGCACATGGTCTCCAACGTGGTGGGGGAGCTCAAGGACGGCATGAGCGCCATCGACCTGCTGCGGGCCACCTTTCCCGCCGGCACCGTCTCCGGCGCGCCCAAGATCCGGGCCATGGAGATCATCGACGAGCTCGAGCCGGTCAAGCGCGGCATCTATTCCGGGGCGGTCGGCTATCTGTCCTGGAACGGGAACATGGACACGGCGATCGCCATCCGCACCGCCGTAATCCGGGACGGTACCCTACACATCCAAGCCGGTGCCGGAATAGTGGCGGATTCCAAGCCCGATCTCGAATGGAAGGAGACCATGAACAAGGGCCGCGCCATCTTCCGCGCCGTGGCCATGGCCGAGGCGGGTATCGACCGTCACCTATGCCCGGATACAGCCGGTGGGCACAGCCCACCTACAGGGAGGACGGTAGGTACAACCCAACCGCCGCGGAAGGAGACTGACGATGCTGCTGATGATCGACAACTACGACTCCTTCACCTTCAATCTGGTCCAATATCTGGGCGAACTGGGCGTCGAAGTGCGGGTCTTCCGTAACGACGGCATCAGTCTGGAGGAGATCGCGGACTTTGCCCCCACGCACATCGTTATCTCCCCCGGACCCTGCACCCCCGACCAGGCCGGGATCTCCGTGCCCCTGATCCGGGCGTTTGCCGGGCGCATTCCCATCCTCGGCGTGTGTCTTGGCCACCAGTCCATCGGCCAGGCATTCGGCGGCAGCGTCATGCAGGCACGGGAGGTAATGCACGGCAAGACCTCGCTCATCTATCATGAGGGACAGGGTGTATTCACCGGGCTGGAGATACCCTTCCAGGCCACGCGCTACCACTCCCTGGTAGTCGCGGAGGCGAGCCTCCCGCAATCTCTGGAGGTCACGGCCCGGACCCGGAAGGAAGACGGGACCCGGGACGAGATCATGGGTATCCGACACCGCGCGCATCCGATCCAGGGCGTGCAGTTCCATCCCGAATCCATCCTCACCCGGCAGGGGCACGACCTACTGCGCAATTTCATCGAGGGCAAGTAGTTCTACTTTGTCACATTAATGAGGAGATCTATGGATATCAAGCAAGCCATCGCCAAGGTCATCGACGGACAGCATCTCGACGCAGCGGAGATGACCGCCGCCATGCAGGCCATCATGGGTGGCACGGCTACCCAGGCGCAGATCGCCGGTTTCCTGGTCGCTATGCGCGTGAAGGGGGAGACGGTCACCGAGATCGCGGCCGCGGCCACCGTCATGCGCGAGCTGGCCAGCGGCGTAGATCTCAGTGGGCTGCCCAACACCTTGGACATCGTAGGTACCGGCGGCGATGCGTCCGGGACCTTCAACATCTCCACCGCCAGCATGTTCGTAGCCGCCGCCGCCGGCTGTCACGTCGCCAAGCACGGCAACCGCTCGGTATCGAGCAAATCCAGCAGCGCCGATGTCCTCGAGGCGGCAGGCGTTCGGCTGGGCCTGACCCCCGATCAGGTCGCCCGCTGCGTGCGGGAGGTCGGAGTAGGGTTCATGTTCGCCCCGGCCCATCACGGGGCCATGAAGCATGCCATCGGCCCGCGCAAGGAGCTGGGTGTGCGGACCCTCTTCAACCTGCTCGGCCCCCTGACCAATCCCGCCGGGGTGCCCAATCAGCTGCTCGGGGTTTTTCGTGCGGACCTGCTGGAACCCCTGGCCCAGGTGCTCCAACGCCTGGGCAGCCGCCACCTGATGGTCGTCCATTCCCGCGACGGCCTGGACGAAATCAGCATCGGCGATGAGACCCAGGTCGCGGAGCTGAAAGACGGCGCGGTCCGCCGTTTCGACATCGCACCCGAGGAGTTCGGCATCTCCCGCGCCTCTCTGGACACCATCCGGGTCGAGGGACCACAGGCGAGCCTGGCCATGCTCCGCGGTGTGCTGAAGGACCAGTCGGGACCGGCCAGGGACATCGTCGTCCTCAACGCCGGTGCCGCCATCTATGTGGCCGGTGTCGCCGCCAGCCTGGCGGAAGGCGTACAATCGGCGGACGCCGCTATTCGGAGCGGCGAGGCACGCGACTGCCTGGACCGGCTGGTTGCGCTCACCCAGGGTTTCGAATAAACCCGATGGCCGACACACCGGACATCCTCAAGAAGATCCTATACCGCAAGGCGGAGGAAGTCGCGGCCCGCGCCGAGCGCCTGCCCCTGGAACGATTGGCCCAAGGACTCGCCGAGTCGCCGCCGGTGCGCGGCTTTGCCGACGCCCTGGCGGCCAGGCTGGCGGCCGGTCGGCCGGCGGTCATCGCTGAGCTCAAGCGGGCATCCCCTAGTAAAGGCGTGTTGCGGCAAGATTTCCGACCCGCCGAGATCGCGGCCAGCTACGAGCGCGGCGGTGCCGCCTGCCTCTCGGTGCTTACGGATTCGGACTTCTTCCAGGGCAGTGTCGCCCATTTGCGGGAGGCCAGATCCGCTTGCGTCCTCCCGGTCCTCTGCAAGGATTTCATCATCGACCCCTACCAGATCTACGAGGCCCGGGTCATCGGTGCCGATTGCATCCTGCTGATCGTGGCCTGTCTGGATGACCACCGGCTGCGGGAGCTCAGTGACCTGGCCGGAGAATTGGGGCTGGACGTGCTGGTGGAGATCCATGACCGGGAAGAGCTGGAGCGGGCCCTGGCAATTCCCGGTCGCCTGATCGGGATCAACAACCGCAACCTGCGCAACTTCCAAGTCAATCCGGAGACGACACTCGGGATGCTGAATACCATCCCCCAAGACCGGATTCCTATTACCGAGAGCGGCATCGGCGCGCGGGAAGACATTGCCCGCATGCGCAAGCGCGGTGTCCATGCCTTCCTGGTCGGGGAGGCCTTCATGCGCGCCGCAGACCCAGGGGCGATGCTCGCACAGTTGTTTGCGGAGGGAAACGGCGATTGACCTATTGTAGTTTTACCTGAATGCTCGTCGCAATCGTCTAATAGGACAGGATTGACAGGATGTTCGGGATTAACAGGATTTTTTTCTTGTTATCCTAGGTCCTGTTGACATTTAACTCTAACTAACTGTTTTTTTATGTGTTAAATGGCCACAACCCAAGCGGTCCGCACAGCGGACCCTACGCTAATCGTTTGATTATTGTAGAGTCCGCTGTGTGGACCTTCCCAAATGTCAACACGACCTAGTACCCCATTTCGCCTTATTTTTCGCTCTCAGCGCGGCGAGAAGCGGCCAGATGCGAGGCACGCGAGCGCAGGAATAGCTCCTCCTCTTTCAAGCTCGCGCAACACCGCAGCTGCTTGCTTCTCGCCGCGCTGAGAGCGAAAAATAAGGCGAAATGGGGTACTAGACTTTCACCACACGGTTACAGGCATTCCGAATTCGTAAACTGTCTCCGAAATCACAAAAAAGAAACCACAGGAGTGGAAGATGAAGGCGCGTGTCAAATGGGTCGAAGGCGTCACCATGGTGGGCGAATCCGGCAGCGGACACGCCTTGATTATGGATGGCCCCCCGGAATTCGGCGGCCGTAACCTCGGAGTACGGCCCATGGAGATGCTGCTCCTGGGCATGGGGGGATGCACCCAGTTCGATGTCCTGCTGATTCTGCGTAAGGCGCGCCAGCAAGTAACCGCATGCGTCGTCGAGCTCGAGGCCGAACGCGCCACCGAGGACCCCAAGGTATTCACCCGCATCCATGCCCACTTCATCGTCAGCGGACACAATCTCAAGGAGCAACAGGTAGCGTGGGCCATCCGCCTCAGCGCCCAAAAATATTGCTCGGCCTCCATCATGCTCGGCACCACCGCCGAGATCAGTCACGACTTCGAGATCCGGGAGGCTTGATGAGGGAGGACAGGTGAACGTGGCAGGGTGAGCGCGTATAACTCTTCCTGAAAACATGATGTTGCCGGCTTGGTTTTCCCGGCGCTGGAACGCGTAGGTGCGGGGCTTGCCCGCGCTTTCCTGGGGTTCGACCTGCCGGTTTGGTTGCCTTCCCACCCAGCGCCGGCAAGCCGGCGCCTACCGTTCATGGCGAACCACCGCAGTTGCGGTTGACAACCGGAAGCTGGCGGCAACTGCTCCGGAGAGTGTGGGAACAAGTAAAGGGTACCTTGAAAAATAGCTGTTTTCACCACTCAAGATCCTCTAACCCATTGATTGTCCATACGCTCCGTTGACGAAAATCGCATATATTGTCCGCTAACTGTTTTTTCTTGACACTTCCGAAATCGATATGCATTAAATCAGAATGCGAATTCAAGTGATTGTGGATGACACTTTCCGCGATGCGATGGGCGCCGTGGATGTGCTTTCTAATCAGCGGATCGGTTTCGAAATGGAGTACACAGTAATATGACAGGTAAGCTAAATTGAATTTGTAATACTTGGCGACCGTATTCCGGGTATTCAACCAGGCCGTCAGCCAGACAGCGGGAACGCCTTGCCTGATTTCATCCAGTTGGGCCTAATACTTGCCGCCGCTCACAAAATTGTTGACCGCCAAATAAGCATATTTCTGGTCACTGCCCGGATTCCAGAAATTGGGTACGCCGGTTTTGGTCTCGTCTCCCACCAGAAACCAATCATTTCTCACCATAAAATCGAACTGAGTGGCCAATAGCCGTTTAACAGCGGACCTGATATCTGCGTGATCTTCGGCGACATGTTCATAGACGGTAGCCAGTCCGAACAGGATGCCCAAATACTGGTCCCGTGTGACACCCTTATCTTGAACGGATAGCCAGGTTTTACCGTCTTCGAGTCTTCTCTGTCTGAATTTTATGCCATGGAGTTTTATTGCCTGTGCCAAAGGCGAGTCCGCGGGTACGACCAATCGCGCCATTAAGCCGGTATCATTGACTTTGAACAGCCTGTCTATCCCCGCCAATACCCGCTGGATAGCCTTTGTTGTCTGCTCATCTTTGGTTACCGCGTATCGATAACTCTGGGATGCCAGATGGATATCGGTAAAGATAGGGCTGTCTCGGGTATAGATATTAGGAATAGTCCTGGGCATCGATGGATGAACTCCCGGAATAATGCTCAATCCAGGTTGTATTGTCCTCGCGGTCGGTCCTGACGGCCATTAGTGTGCCGTAAGGGAGATGATATCCGCTTGTTTTTTCCTCGAGGTTATTGATAAACCCCTTAAATCCAATCGATTTGACCGGCCCTGATAACAAAGGTGCATCAGGCGCCAGGAATTCGCCCTGCCTTATTAAATTCGGGAATTTCTCGGTTATTTTATGGGTCAGGATCCTGATGATAGTGTTGAGTTGACGGTCGACAAACAGGTCACCGATGTCGGCAATCAGTGTACTGGATAGTCCCTGCCCCTCAATATCGATTTTAAAGGAAATGTCCGGTTGGCCAAGATGTATAATTTCAATGTTTTTCGGATCATAATGTCTAAATCGAGCCTCTTGGGCGACATGGAGCTTACGTACCACGAAGGTGAAGACCTCATCGGTTTTGATACCCAGTCTTAACGGCAGTCTCTTTTTAATATGCAGCTTTGCCTTGATCCTGATACTATAGGATCCCTTTAAGGGTGCCCTTACTTTGATCCGATAAGGTCGGTATACTTCATATCCCACCGGCTGCTCTATATTGATCTCGGGTTCCCATAACCGCAGCAGTTTAATCTCCGGGATTTTTCCGACTTCGTCTTCAATATTCTTCTTTAGTTCAGCGATAGCGAACGGTTTCAAATGAGGTAACAGCGAGCGCCACCACCGATCATATTCGTTATTAAGCGATCTCCTGGTACCCTCATAACTCGGATCCTGTACGTACGGATAAATTTTCGGGTCGGGCGACTCTTCCCATTTTCCGGCGTTTGGCTGAAGCCGAGTGCCTTTTAATCTGGGTTCACAGCCGGTTAAAACCAACTCTATGGTCATTAGGGAAAATGACTTTTTAACACCCCGAACTCCTTAATAACCCGTACGGCACTGCGAAACTGCCAGTAATCAGGGGGCAGTTATCAGAGGCTCTGTCCTCTGACAACTGATCGCAGCCTTGAGCCCAACTTGCCGGGCGCTTGTTTTGCCGACTCTAACCAACTGTCGACACAGTCTAGCCTTTGCGCGGTATCAGGACGGTGTAGTCGAAGTCCAGCACCACCGCGGGATCGTATTTCCCCGCCTGGTCCCGGTAGGGGAATGCAGCGCAATCCTGATCCTTCACGGCGACCAGGCGCAGACGCAGGGCGCCCAGATCGGTGCGGCCCGGCAGCGCGTCCTTGCTCAGGACCTGGGACCAGGCGTAGACCGTATCGCCGGCGAAGATGGGGGCCACGTGGCGTCCGCCGTTGATGGCGACGATCTTGAAGGCATTGGCCAGGCCGTTGAAGGCGAAGGAACGGGCCAGGCTGATGACATGACCGCCGTAGACGATCCGCTTGCCGAAGCGCCCATCCTTTTCGGTATGCAGGTTGAAGTGCACCTTGGCGGTATTCTGGTAGAGCCGGGTGGCCGTCATGTGGTCGCTCTCCTCCACCGTCATGGCGTCCACATGGTCGATCTTCTCGCCCTCTTCATAGTCGTCCCAGAAATGGGGGCTCCCGGCCAGATCCGTATCATAACCGGAGAGGTCCAGCACATCCGGTACGATCAGATCGGTGCTGGGGACTGCCTGTGGCAGCTCCGGCACCACCGGCTCGGGGGTCGGGGCCTCGAGGTCCTGTTTCCGTACCATCACCCACCGCACATATTCGAGCACCGTCTCGCCCCCTTGCCTGGTACCCACGGAGCGCACATAGACGGTCCCGGTCTTGCCGTTCGAGTTCTCCTTGAGGCCGATCACCTCCGAGACGGTGCGGATGGTGTCCCCCGGATAGGCCAGGGCATGGAAGCGCCCGGAGGCATAGCCCAGGTTGGCGATGGCGTTGAGCGAGATATCCGGCACCGTTTTCCCGAACACCAGATGGAACAGCAGCATATCGTCCAGGGGTGCGCGCGGCAGCCCGATGGCCGCGGCGAAGGCACTGGACGACTGGACCGGGAAGCGGGAGCCATACAGCGCCGTGTAGAGGGCCACATCCCCCTCCGTGATGGTGCGCGGCGTGGCGTGGATGATCTTCATCCCGACGCGGAAATCCTCGAAAAAGTTACCGGGATTGGTCTTTGTGCTCATGGTGTTCCCCTGGATGCAAGCGTGAGTCGCCTAACCTGACGGTAGAGAAGGGGACCATTTTAATCCGCGGATGCCACGGATTCCGCAGATTTTCACCCGAAGTGATGCCGGGATCGTTCCCACGCGCCCCCTGAGAAGATTGGAGCGCAGGGCAACCGACTGATAACTCAGGATCCTTGAGGGACCCGAATCTTTACGAATGAGTCAAATTTGTGCACTCTCAAGGGGGCAGTTGTCAGTTATCAGGAGGCAGGTAGTATCAGTTGTCTGCCCCTGAAAACTGCCCCCTGTCCCCTGAATTCATTGCTTCAATAACTTTAGTGCGCGAAGCGCATCATAGTTGAAACTATGGACGTTAAGTCCCTTCACTTTCAGTCCGTGGTTTGTCCACGGATGAGGACTGTAGTCCTCCAGACTATGGACTTTCAGTCCATAGTGGTTGATGGCTCCCAGGCTCCGGCGTGGGAGCCTGTCTGCGTGCAGGGACGCACAGGCAGACAAGTCTTGACGCTCCAGCGTCACCAAGCCTGGCCGCTGGAGCAGCCAAGGTGGTGTTCCCACGCTCCAGCGTGGGAACTAGCAAACAAGCTTGCTTCCACGTCGGAGCGTGGGAGCCAGATGAGGGGTTTGCTGCCGGCCAGGCGTCAGTTCTGCTACGGCATCCCGCGCTCACTGCATCCTACGTCCTGGGATCGCGCTGGGGGTGGAGGGTAGAAGGATCCGGAATCCATAAGGGGTCATCAGACGCCGGAACGGCGGCGGGATATCTTGCAAAGTTCAATCTTTCGTAATAAAATTGTCATATTTCTTCCGCTCCGTTTGCGAACAGGGTTGCGAACAGGGCTACCGGATAATCATCGCTGTTGAAATACGACCTTGGGTAATGTTCAGGGCCTTGCTGTTGTTACCGTCCCTGGTACTGGATTCCGGCACTCCCTGCATTCCCTGCCGGAATGACGTGATGAGACCGAAGGGATTACAGCCTCGGCAGAGCCTTAGAGGCTGTCTAAAAACTAAGCCATTGATTTTCATGGGACCGTACCCGTAGGGTGGGCTGTGCCCACCAGTCAGGCATAGTATTTGGTGGGCACTACAGGTTAGTTAGTTCTTATGCAGTCTCTTACTTTTTTGCGTTAAAAAAATCCTGTTAATCTTGTCAATCCTGTTCATCCTGTACTATTAGCGAATTGCAGTACATGGATCATATCACGCGCGAATATCTCATCCCGGACGAGATCGGCTCGGAGGATATCAAGGATCTGATCCGAGGCCGGATGCGCTTTGTCGCAGATCCTACCTATGAGGTAACCAGGCGCTTCCTGGACAGCTTCGACTGGCGGCTCTATCTCGCCCAGGCCACGCTGGAGGAGCGGTTGGACGTCGAAGGTCGTCGGTTGCTGTGGCGGGATCCGGGCGCCGATACCCCACCCCAGGTACAACCTATCGACGCGGCGCCGGGCTTCGCCCGGGATCTGCCCACGGGTCCGGTCCGCGACCGACTGGAACCGGTGCTGGGGGTCCGGCGGTTGTTGCCCCTGTTGGAGGTCCGAAGCCGGATCCAGCCCTTGCGTCTGCTCAACGAGGACGCTAAGACGGTGGTCCACTTGCGGCTGGAAGACAACCGTTTCCGGGATGCGGACCACGACCGTGAGGGGCCCCTGGCGGCGCGGGTCTGTCTGCTGGCGGTCAGGGGCTATGCAGCGGAGCTGCGGGAGACAGCCCGGATGCTCAGCCAAGAGCTGGATCTGGAGCCGGCGCGCACCCAGGTCTTGGCGGAGACCCTGGCCGCGGTGGGCCGTCGGCCGGGGGATTATTCCTCGAAGCTCAACTACCACCTGGCTGAGGACCGGCGGGCGGATGCCAGCGCCAAGGAGATTCTGCGCGGGCTGCTGGATACCCTGGCGGCCAATCTCGAGGGCACCAAGGCAAATCTGGATTCGGAGTTCCTGCACGACCTGCGGGTAGCCACCAGACGCACTCGCTCGGCGCTCACCCAGATCAAGGGCGTGTTCGCGCCGGAGCTGGTGGAGGACTATAAGACGCGCTTTGCCTGGGTGCAGCAGATCACAGGTCCGATGCGGGATCTGGATGTCTATCTGCTGGATTTCGACGGTTACCAGGCGAGCCTGCCCGCGCCCCTGCGGCCCTATCTGGAACCCTTGCGAGCGTTCCTGGCGGACCATTACGACGGGGGCCACAAGGCGCTGGCGGAGGCGCTCGATTCGACGGCGTTCACGGATCTGCTGAGGTCCTGGCGGGCCTTTCTGGAGGCGCCGGTTCCGGAGCGGTCCGCCGTTCGCAACGCCATGCGTCCCACCAAAGCGGTAGCGGATGCCCGTATCTGGAGCATGTATCGGCGGGTGCGCAAAGCGGGTCGGGTCATTACCCCCGATTCCCCCGCCTCTGAGCTGCACGCGCTGCGCAAGCATTGCAAGAAGCTGCGCTATCTGCTGGAGTTCTTCAGCAGCCTCTACCCGCAGCAGCAGGTCGGTGGCCTGGTCAAGACGCTCAAGCGACTGCTCGACAACCTGGGCAAGTTCCAGGATACGGCGGTGCAGATCGACCACCTGCGGGAGACCGCTCGGCAGATGCAGGACGCGGGGGGCGTCGAGGCCGATACCCTACTCGCTATGGGCGCCCTGATCGGCGGCCTGTTCGAGCGCCAGCGGCAGGCCCGGCGCGAGTTCGCGGCGATCTTTGCCGACTTCGATGCAAAACCGAATCAGCTGATCTTTCGCGACCTGTTTGCCCCTGCCGGTAAAGGAGGTCAACGCGCTTGAAGGTCATCGGTGTCTATAACATCAAGGGTGAGGTCGGGAAGACCGCCACCGCCGTCAATATCGCCTGTCTAGCCGCGGAAGCAGGCAATCGCACCCTGGTGTGGGACCTGGACCCCCAGGCCGCCGCCACTTATTACTTTCGGGTCAGGCCCAAGGTCAAAGGGGGCGGCAAGGCCCTGGTCAAGGGCAAGCGGGCGCTCGATGCGGTGGTGAAGGGGACGGATTTCGAGAACCTGGACCTGCTGCCGGCGGATTTCTCCTTCCGCAACCTGGATCTGGCCTTGGAAGATGCCAAGCAACCCACCAAGCGGTTGTCACGGTTGCTCAGGCCCTTGGCCGAGGACTACGACTACATCATTCTGGACTGCCCGCCCAGTATCTCCTTGGTCTCGGCGAACATCTTCCGGGCCTCCGATGCCATCCTGGTGTCCATGATCCCGACCACACCCTTTCGGCACGGACCCTGGATCAGCTGCTGGCGTTTCTGAAGGAACACGGCCAGCTCGGGGAGCTGCGCGTGTTGCCCTCGTTCACCATGGTGGACCGCCGCAAGCGCCTGCATCTGGACATCATCGAGCGTCTGGCAGGGGACTATCCGGAGTTGCTTGCCACCCACATCCCCGATGCCTCGGATGTGGAGCGGATGGGTATCCACCGCCAGCCCTTGCCCGCCTACGCACCCGCCAGCACGGCCGCCAGGGCTTATCGGGCGCTGTGGGATGAGCTCAAGCACAAGCTGTCGAGCGGGTCGGAGCGGTAGGGACTGTTCCGCATCCGGGATTACCCGGGTTTTCCGGATGAAAATCCGTGGAAATCTGCGTAATCTGCAGACTAACAAGAATGGCTCTTTACCGCCAATCGGTCGGTCAAGGCGTAACAACCCCTGAAATCTCAAGTGAGGTATCCAATGTCACTCGAAACACGCCGCGGTTTTCTGGCCGCTTCGGGAAAGCTGCTCGTCGGTACGGTCGCGCTCGCCTCGCTGGGCGCACAGGCATCGGATGAGCACGAACATGAACACGAAGGGCACGAACATGAACATGGGCATGGCGGATCTGGGGGGGATCTCGCTGTCGATGCCACAGCAGAGGACGTCTGCGCGACCTGCCGCTTCTGGGGCGGGATGCGCAAGCTCTCTGACGACGGAAAGCAGGTGCTCGCCCAGAGCAAGGGCTGGTGCAACAATCCCGCTAGTCCCAATCATCGGAAGCTGACCATGGCCGACCACCGGATGCGGAAGGCCGACGTTTGGAAGCAATGGACCGCACTTTGAGGGTAGACACAGAGAGGATCATTCGAGACCTTCAGGGTTGTCGACCCTTGAGTCGCCATCGATAGGCGACGAACGACCCGAGGAATAAGGGCGCGTGACGAAAGAGGTCGTCTTGCTGGTCGCCCACGGCACCCGGGATCCGGGCAACGAGGGCAACCGAGAGGTCGAGGAGCTCGCCGGTCTGTGGCAAGCACGCCATTCCGGTATCCCCGTCCGGCTATGCTGGATCGAGCACGCCCCGGTGTTGCTGCCCCAAGGCCTGGAGCAGGCCGTTGCGGAGTTGGGCGATGGGGGAGGACGCCTGCTGGTGTTGCCCCTGGTCCTGAATGCCGCCGGTCATGTGAAGCATGACATCCCCCAGGCCATCGCAGCGGCGCGGGCGCGCCATCCCGGCGTCGAGTTCCGCTGCGGGTGCCATCTGGGAACCACCGACCAGCTGCTGAAGGCCCTCCGCTATCGCTTGCACCAGGCCATAGTCGGGCTGGCCATGCCGGATCCCCGCACCGCCGGTGTGGTGCTGCTGGCGCGGGGGGCATCGGATATCGAGGCCACCGGCGAAGTCGCCAAGATGGCTCACTGGATCTACGCGACCACCCAGCATGAGCTGGTGCTGCCCGCCTTTACCGATGTCTGCTTCCCGCGCCTCGAACAGGCCGTACAGTGGCTCGATCTGCTCGGCGCCAGCCAGCTGATCGTGCTGCCCTACTACCTGTTTACCGGACGGCTGATAAAACGCATCGAACAACAGGTGGAACGGCTTACACAGCAGTATCCGAACCGAGTGATCGTGCAGGCGGATTACATCGGTGCCCATGAACAGCTGCTCGATCTGCTCGACCTGCGTTTAAAGCAATGCCGCGAGGGGAGCGCACTTTCACCCTATGACGGCCCCACCCTGTTGCAGTCCACTTGATTGCTTTGGCGTGGCCTGGAGGACCAAGAGGTGTTGCGGGTGCGATTCTGAATTATTGGCGTTGTTCGGAGGGGACCACCTGCCCGTGTCTGACATGCAACCCATTTGTTGGGCACACCACCATCCGGAGATGCGGTTCGCGCCTCCTCATGATGCCACCCTGTATAAGACCTACCACGCTCACCCCATCCTACGCGCAAGGCAGAATCCGCGCAAACCTCACCGCGGTAGGTGGGCTGTGCCCACCGCCCCGGCTGCGGAAATCTGTGCACTCTGCGGATAAAGGAAGGTTTAAGGGGTGTTCTCAATTAGGGGTAACACGGTGATTTTACTTGCTAGACTAAGAGACTGTACAAGAACTAACTAACCTGTAGGGTGGGTTGTGCCCACCAAATACGACGCCTGACCGATGGGCACAGCTCACCCTACGGGTACGGTTCTATGAAAATCAAGGGCTTAGTTTTTAGACAGCCTCTAAGATTGCCTGGGTCATCCGGCGAATGTCGTGGCCAGTTTCTAATATCAGCAAAACCATCGAGTTAAATTCAACCCTGGAGTTTACCTCACGGATTCAGGTTATTGATTGAGAACACCCCCCAGGTCGATGAGATAACCTCCTCCCATCGCTGGCCCCAGGGCCCATTATCGGCTAGTATACTTATCTGTCGGTGAGGAAATGGATAGGCAGCGGCAGTCCATTCCGTATCCATGGACTGCCGCACCCCGAGCAAGATCGGACATCGCACGGATGGCTTACACCCCAGGCTTCGACTACGACATCTTCGTCAGCTTCAGCTACCAGGATAACGAGCTGCGCCCTGGACAAGCTACCGCCTGGGTAGAAAGGTTCGTAGACTATCTGGAGTGGTGGCTAGGTAAGCGCCGTGGTCTGACCGGGCTCAAGATCTGGCTGGACGGGAAACGCCTGACCGGCGCCACCGAGCTGGATAGTCGTATCGAGCGGGATCTGGGTCATACCGCACTCCTGGTGGTCCTCCATTCAAAGTATTGCGAGCAGGAGCTCGGCTGGTCTGTCACCGCCGCCAGGTCACAGCCCCCCGGGCTCTCCGTTGATGGCGAGCGGCGCATCTTCAATGTCCTGATCAACAATATTCCGCATGAGGGGTGGACCGACGCGGGTCATTGGACCGAGCCCCTCGCTGGTGCACGCGGCTTCGAGTTCCACGACGCGGCCCATGACCAGGATGCCTTCGGCGACCCCATCGAGGACTCCGACCCCGCACGCTACGATGCGGCCATGTGGCCTATTGTCGATGCCGCAGCGAGCCTGTTGGAGGCATTGAAGAATAACCAGGGGACACCGCCCACTGGCCGACCCGCCGGGGATCCTCTACCCGAGATCCTGATCGCTGACGTACCGGATAGCCTAGCTAGGCTGCGTACCCGACTCGTCGCGGAAATCGGAGGCCAGGCGCACATTGCCGAGAAGATCCCGCCGCCCTACCCGGCCACCGAGCATGATACCGCACTGCAGCGGATACTAGAGCACGTCGACCTGAGCATCCATCTGCTCGACGGCTGGCCGGGGGCCGGGCGATGGACGATGCTGAGGACAGCTACCCGCGCCGCCAGGCCAAGCTCGTCAAGGAAGCGCCTGCCCGGTCCCTGTTCTGGCTGCCGGAGGCCCTCGACATCGCGACCTTGGATGATACGGACCATCACGATTGGCTACGCGCCCTCGGAACCGATGCCCGCTCAAGCGCTGGCTACCAGCTCCAGCACAGCAGCCCGGTGCAGCTCATCGCCGACGTCCTGGAGCAGATCGCCAGGCTCTGTCCCGACCATGCCAATGCCCAGCCGGGACGTGCCATTATCATCGATCCCCACCGCGCCGACCAGCGCTACGGCTTCGAGCTGGCGGCGGGCCTCACGCGCCGGGCGCCGACGTTGGCCCTGGAAGTGACCCGCGACAGCGTCGAGCCTGCGGAGCGCTGGACCGATTTCGAGCAGCTCGTCACCCGTGCCCAGGATCTGATCGTACTGTTTGGCCAGGTCGCCCCGGCGTGGGTCCGCAGCCGTATCGAGCATGCCTTCAAGATAGCCACCCAGTGCGGCGAGACTAGTCTCCTGGAGACCATCTGGGTGCTCCTGCTGCCCGATTGTCCCGGTAGCCATGCCTTGCCGCCCCTGCCGCGACTCGGGGTACAGATACTGGACAACACCGGTACGGCCACTATCGCCGAGGCCACGGTGGAGCAGCTACTCAAGGGCTCCAGGTACGGAGCCGGCGGGGGTACGGCATGAACCGGTTGCCGGCGCCCAACCCCTTTGTCGGTCTGCGGCCCTTCGAGCGCGACGATAGCCTCTATTACTTCGGCCGCGATACCCAGATCCAAGCGCTGCTCAGCTCTCTGCACCAGAATCGCTTCCTGGCCATGGTCGGCAACTCCGGCTGCGGCAAATCGTCGTTGATCCGGGCCGGGTTGATCCCGGCCCTGGAGGCCAGCTTCCTGGTCCAGGACCGCGACCGCTGGCGCATCACACCTGCAAGCCCGGCGAATCGCCCCTCGGACACCTAGCCGCGGCCCCATTGGCGGCCACCGACCGGGACCAAGACCCGGATATGGTGACTGGGCTTGCCGACCGCTTGCTGGAGGAGGGCGTCGAGGTAGCCCTGGAGACCCTGGGGCCCACACTGGAGAGCGACCACACCAACCTGCTGCTGGTGGTGGACCAGTTCGAGGAGCTCTTCCGCTTCGGCCAGGACTCGATCAGGACCCAGGTGGCCACCCGTCGTGCCGAGGCTGAAGGCTTTGTCGATCTGTTGCTGCGCCTGGCGACCCGCGACCGGCTGTCGGTCTATTGCGTCATCACCATGCGCTCGGATTTCATCGGTGACCGTGACGGATTCACCGGTCTGCCGGAGGTCATCAACCGCGGTCAGTTCCTGGTGCCGCGCCTGACCCGCGCCCAGCGCCAGGAGGCCATCGAAGGCCCGGTGCGCCTGGCCGGCGGACAGATCGCACCGCGCCTAGTGGACTGACTGTTGAACGAGCGCCTGGATACCCGCGACGACCTGCCCATCCTGCAACATGTGCTCATGCGCTGTTGGGACGCCTGGTCCGGACAATCCGCTGAACAATGGGCCGAGCAACCGGTAGGATCGAGAGAGTCGCAAAAACCCCTCTCCCGGCTGGGAGAGGGGTTGGGGAGAGGGGATCAAAGGGCGAAGAGCGGTGCCTTTTGCGACACCCTCATCGGAGGAAGGGCCGGACCACCGGGGACCCATCGACCTCGAGCACTACGACCAGGTACAGACCATCCATGGTGCCCTGAATGCACATGCCGGAGAGGCTCTGGACGAGCTCGGTGGTGAGGACCGGGATCTGGCACACCGGTTGTTCCAGAATCCGACCCAAGTGGATCCCGATAATCGCCGCATCCGCCGACCTACTCGCCTGAGCCAGCTGGGGGCCATCACCGGCGCGACCGAGCAGCGGCTCAGGCACATTATCGACTGCTTCCGCCAAGGGGGAGAGAGGAGTGACCGTAACTTTCTGGTTCTATCCGGGGACCCGGACCCCATGGTGGACATCTCCCACGAGAGCCTGATCCGCCAATGGGACAACCTGCGCAGCTGGGTGGACCAGGAGGCTGAGAACGCCGGTATCTACCGCCGCCTGGCCGAGACCGCAGGCAGGCACAGCGACGCCGAACCGCGCTTCTATCGGGATGCGGAGCTGCAAGAGACCATCGCCTGGCAGCGGCCTACCGCGGCCTGGGCCGAGCGCTATCGGCCTGGCTTCCAGCCGGCCATGAATTTCCTGCGGGAAAGCCGCCTGATCCGCATCCGGGAACACCGTGCGCGTCGACAAGCACGCATCGAGCACGAGCAGACACGTATCGAACGCGAGCGGCTGCTGAAGGAGAAGGCCGAGCTGGCACGGCGTCAAGCGAACCAGGAACAGCGCGCACGCCGTACCGCCCTTAATTGGAGCCTGGGTCTGGGCGTTTTGGCTGTCCTGATGCTGCTACTGGCCGGTTATGCCTTTTATCTTTGGAACGATGCACAGGAGAAACCCCGGATTGCGGAGGCAGTGGAACAGACTGCAACAGTTGCCGCAGAGCAGGCTGAGAGCGCACGGGAAGATGCCGAGAACCAGCGTAACCGGGCTGGAGATCAATTACTGAAGGCCAGTATCAACCTGGCCCGTGCCCATGAAGAGAAATCCCTGGCCCTGCTCGAACGTGCCTTCGGTACCGAACGCACCGGCGATTATCAGCGGGCCTTGCTGCATGCCCTCCAGGCCCAACGACAACCGATCCAAGGCTACCCCGGACTGCAACCGGAGGGCATGGATCGCTTGATGGATCCCCGAATCGTGCGTGCATTCCCCGAGCAATGGCGGTCACCGACACCGCGGTTGAGTAGTAGTCCCCTTGATATTGCCTGGTCGTCGGACGGCGGCTTGATGGCAACGGGTCAATCCGACAGCAGTATTCGAATCTGGGCCGCGGTTACCGGGAGGCCACTTCGCACCTTGAGGGGTCATAAAAGGGAGGTGAACTCGGTGGCGTTCAGCGGGGATGGTAGCCGGCTGGCGAGCGCCTCGGCTGATCGAACCCTCCGCTTGTGGGACCCGGCCACCGGCCAGCTGATCCGCACCCTCACCGGACATAAGGGCTGGCTCAGATCGATGGCCTTTAGTCCGAACGGTAGCCGGCTGGCGAGCGGCTCGTATGATCGAACCGTGCGCCTGTGGGACGCGGCCACCGGCCAACTGATCCGCATCCTCACCGGACATGGGAACGAGGTCACAGCCGTGGCCTTTAGTCCGGACGGCAGCCGGCTGGCGAGCGCTTCGGATGATCGAACGGTCCGCCTGTGGGATATGCGAGTTCCAATCTTGTTCTTGAACGGGTCGGCACCCTCTCCCCGTGCGAATTTGATCTCCGAGGCCCTGCAGCGACTGTGGCGCTTGCGTGTGGACGGGCTCAACATCGAGCCCGAGACCTGGACCCGGCTCCAGGCCCGCGACGGCTATTATGTGGATCGGAAATCCAGTATCGACATCCGGCCCGCCGCGGCCACCGCCGATCCGAACAGCAAGCCGATTCTGCGTACCTTCAATATGCGTCCCCTGCTGGATCCGCCGCCGGCAGGAAAAGACAAACTGGACCAGCTGCTGGATTGGCTCCGGGGGCAGGAGCCGCGGTTGCAACCCTGAGGCCCTATAAACTACGAATCACACGAATCGGCGCGAGTCAATCCGCGAGGATTCGCACGACAAGCCCGTCATTCCAGCGGGGGTGCCGGATGTAGGATGTGGTGAGCGCAGTACGCCGTCGCAGAATCACACTAACCCCGACCGCGAACCGCTCGCCGCCGAGCGTGTCTCGCGCCTGGCGGCTCACCCCTACAGTATATCTCAACAATCAATGACTTAGAGTCGTTTGATTGGTGAAAATACCTATTTTTCAAGGTGCCCTTAAGCTCAACCCTGGAGTCTACCTCACGGATTCAGGTTATTGATTGAGAACACCCCCCCCAGGTCGATGAGATGACCTGTCGATGAGATGACCTCCTCCCACCGCTGGCTGCCGGGCCCATTATCGGCTAGCATCCTTGCTATCGGTGAGGAAATGGACAGGCAGCGGCAGTCCATTCCGCGTCAGACCGCCGTGTCCCGGTAATCGTCCGGCCCCCACCGCGTCATTCCGGCACGGAGTGCCGGAATCCAGTGCCAGGGATGACAAAAACAATGGGGGTTTGAACAATCATGTGCCCCGAGTAAGATCGGACATCGCACGAATGGCCTATACGCCAGGCTTCGATTACGACATCTTCATCAGCTTCAGTCACCAGGATAACGAGCCGCGCCCTGGACAAACTACCGGCTGGGTAGAAAGGTTCGTAGACTATCTGAAGTGGTGGTTGAGCGACCGCCGGGGCCTGACCGGGCTTGAAGTCTGGTGGGACAAGCGGCGTCTGACCGGCGTCACCGAGCTGGATAGTCGTATCGAGCGGGATCTGGGTTGTACTGCACTCCTGGTAGTCCTCCATTCCGAGAACTACCGCGACTCGGAGTATTGCGAGCAGGAGCTCAGCTGGTTTGTCGCCGCCGCCAGGTCGCAGCCACTTGGGCTCGTCGTCGATGGCGAGCGGCGTATCTTCAATGTCCTGATCAACAAGATTTCGCACGAGGAATGGACTAGTTCGGGTCATTGGACCCAGCCCCTCGCCGGGACACTCGGCTTCGAATTCCACGACGCGGCCGATGACCAGGATACCTTCGGCGACCCCATCGAGGATGCCGACCCCGCGCGCTACGACGCGGCCATGCGGCCCATTGTCGATGCCGCGACCCGCCTGCTCAAAGCATTTCCGGCACCGCAGGACGACCCGGAGTCACAGTCGACCGGCCGGCCCCCCGGTGATCCCAGGGTGCAACGGGATCGGATCATTGTCATCGACCCGTACCCCGCCGACCAACACTATGGCTTCGAGCTGGCGGCGGGTCTCACGCGCCGGGCCCCGACGTTGAATCTGGAAGTGACCCGCGACGGCGCTGAGCCCGCAGAGCGCTGGACCGATTTCGAGCAGCTGGTCGAACGCGCGCGGGGACTGATCGTCGTGTCCGGCAACGTAGATCCGCAGTGGGTCCAAAAACGCATTGAACGCGCCGCCAAAATAGCCGCTGCCCAGCTTGGCGGGGACATGATGCTCAAGACCATCTGGGTGGCGCGATTGCAGGACGGCCTGAGTGGGGGGATCCCGCAACCGCAGTTATCATTGCCGCCGCTGATCCGGGTACGGATTTTGGACGATACCGACATCGGCGGCATCCTGGAAGCCGTAGTCGAGCATACTGCAAGGCCACGGGACGAGGAAGAACGGACAGAACGCCAATCACCGATATCCAACCCCTTTGTCGGTCTGCGGCCATTCGGGCGCGCGGATAGCCGCTACTATTTCGGCCGCGATACCCAGATACAGACGCTCCTCGCCTCCCTGCACCGGAATCGCTTCCTGGCCGTGGTCGGCAGCTCAGGCTGCGGCAAATCCTCACTGATCCGGGCCGGACTGATCCCGGCCCTGGAGGCCAGCTTCCTGGTCCAGGACCGGGATCGCTGGCGCATCGCCACCTGCAAGCCCGGCGAATCGCCCCTCGGATACCTAGCCGCGGCCCTGCTGGCGGCGGCCGACCGGGACCAAGAACCGGATGCAGTAACTCGACTCGCCGACCGCTTGCTGGAGGAGGGCGCCGAGGCGGTTGTAGAGATCCTCAAGGCCATGCCCGCAGGCGACCATACCAATCTGCTGCTGGTGGACCAATTCGAAGAGCTCTTCCGCTTCGGTCAGGACTCGATCCGAACCCAAGCGACCGAGATCCAGGTGGCCACATACCGCGCCCAGGCCGAGAAATTTGTCGAGCTCTTGCTGCGCCTGGCGAGCCGCAACCGGCTGCCGGTCTACTGCGTCATCACCATGCGCTCGGATTTCATCGGTGACTGTGACGGATTCACCGGCCTGCCGGAGGCCATCAACCGCGGCCAGTTCCTGGTCCGCACCTGACCCGCGTCCAACGCCGGGAGGCCATCGAGGGTCCGGTGCGCCTGGCTGGCGGGCAGATCGCACCGCCTCTAGTGGATCGGCTGTTGAACGAGCGCCTGGAGACCCGCGACGACCTACCCATCCTGCAACATGTCCTCATGCGCTGCTGGGACGCCTAGTCCGGACGATCCGCTGAACAATGGGCCGAGCAACCGGCAGGATCGAGGGTGTCGCAAAAATCTGTCGCCGGGAGCGCCGCCTTCCAGGCGGCAGGTGTCGGTAAGGCGCTGATCCGGGGGCACCTTTTCCCCCTCCAGGTGGCCCACATCCACGGATGCCGGCAAGATGCCGGCGCTCCCAGGGAGCTTGGGGAGCGGGAGCCAAAGGGCGAAAGATCCGAGGCTTCTACGACACCCTCGGCGGGAGAGGGGCTTTCGCGACACCCTCCATCGGGGGAGGGGCCAGACCACCGGGAACCCATCGACCTCGAGCACTACAAGCAGGTACAGACCGTTCATGGCGCCCTAAACGCACATGCCGGGGAGGCCCTGAATGAGCTCGACAGCGAGGACCGGGATCTGGCGCGGCGGCTGTTCCAAAATCTGACCTAAGTAGACCCCGGCAATCGCCGTATCCGCCGGCCCACCCGCCTGAGCGCGCTGTGCGCCATCACCGGCGCGGCCGAGCCGCGACTCAGACGTGTCATCGACTGCTTCCGCCGGGCTGGGCGTAATTTTCTGGTCCTGTCCGGGGACCCGGACCCCATGGTGGACATCTCCCACGAGAGCCTGATCCACCAGTGGAATAACTTGCGGACTTGGGTGGATCAGGAGGCCACGGATGCGGACATCTATCGCCGATTGGCCGAGACCGCAAGCAGGCACAGCGAGGCTGAACCGCGCTTCTATCGGGATGCGGAGCTGCAAGAGGCCATCGCCTGGCAGCAGCTGCAGCGGCCTACCGCGGCCTGGGCCGAGTGCTATCGGACAGGACGCTATTGGACTGGTCTTGGGCCGGCCCTGGCGTTCCTGCGCGAAAGCCGTCAGATCCGCATCCGGGAGCACCGTGAGCGCCGGCAAGCATGCCTCGAACGCAAGCAGGCGCGTGTCGAACGCGAGCGGCTGCTGCAGGAAAGATCCGAGCAGAACCGACAGGCACGTCGCACCGCCCGTAACTGGAGCATGGGCCTGGGTGCCCTGGCTATTCTGATGTTGCTACTGGCCGGCTATGCCTTTTACCTCTGGAACGACGCGCAGGAAAAGACCCGGATTGTAGAGCCGGCAGAACAAAGTGCAACGCTTACCGCGAAAGAGGCCGAGAGCGCACGGGAAGACGCCGAGAACCAACGTAACCGGGCCGAGGATAATTACTCAAGGCCAACATCAATCTGGCCCGTGTCCATGAAGAAAAATCCCTGGCCCTGCTGGAACGTGCCTCCAAGACCGAACGTGCCGGCGATTACCGGCGGGCCTTGCTGCAGGCACTCCAGGCCCAACGCCAGCCGATCCAAGGCAAACCCGGGTTGCAACCGACGGGCCGGGGTCGCTTGACGGATCCCCGGATCGTACAGGCATTCGCCGAACGATGGCGATCGCCGACACCTATATTGGGCAGTAGGCCCAATGGGATTGCCTGGTCGCCGGACGGCACGCAGCTGACAATGGCCCAAGCCGACGGCAGCATTCGAGTTTGGGATACGGAGACAGGCAGATCACTGTACCGGCTGACCGGGCATGACAAATCAGTCGTCTCGGTGGCATTCAGTGGAGACGGCCAGCGGCTGGCAAGCGGCTCAGATGACGAAACCGTGCGCGTGTGGGGGGATCTGCGCGGTATGTTCCTGTTCTTGAACGGACCAGCGCCGTCCCCTCGTGCAGCCTTGATCTCCGAGGCCCTGCAGCACTTGTGGCGCCTGCGTCCGGACGGGCTCGACATCGAATCCGAAACCTGGACCTGGCCCAGGCCCGCGATGGCTATTATGTGGATCAGGAATTCCGTATTGACATCCGGCCCGCCGCGGCCACCGCCGATCCCGACAGCAAGCCGATCCTGCGTAGCTTCAATATGCGGCCCTTGCTGGATCCGCCGCCAGGGAAGGACAAGCTGGACCAGTTGCTGGATTGGCTCAAGGAGCAGGAACCGCGGCTGCAGCCCTGAAGTCTTATATACTGCCACACGGCACAATCTGAGCTTTTGAAGTTCTCCCTCACCCCTACCCTCTCCCGGAGGGAGAGGGAGTGAAATGTGCAGGTTGTGCCGTGTGGCAGTATAAACTACGCATCACGTACATCTGCGCGCAACCGTAGGATGGGTAAAGCGAGCGTCCGGCAAGATGATCCGGGAGCGCGGTCATCCCGCGGCGGTCTGCGAACCACGGCTGCTCGGAGGATGCACTCAGCGCAGCGTGCCCATCATAACGACTATTCGCCTCGAAAGATCGAAAAAATGCCCTCATTCTGAACCGTTTTCGCGACGATCCATTTTAACCAGACAGCTTCTGAATTGCACCCGCACCGCGGCGGCGGTGCTTTCCCCGGTTCGCAGCGATTGTATTTGGAATGGGTGCAGTTCCGCATCCAAAGCGGCGGCGGGTCGGTGCCACTTGGCGGCAGCTCGGTTATGCCAGGTCCTGCAATTTCCATCGAGATGCCGGGGTTAAACGTGCCGCCGCACTTCAAACATTTTGGAGTGCGCCGTCAGAGCGGTGCGGTCCAGTCGGGTCCCAGCTATGTGCATTATCCGTGACGCCCTAAAACAGTATGGCCTAGCTTATGGGTGACGTTATGCCCCAAAAACTTGTAGTCACGAGCGGATTCAAATCATAGGTGATTTAGTGGAACTTTTGTTCGTAGATGAATCCGAGGACAATGGTTTTGCAGCCGGCAGCACACCTCTTTTTATTCTTGGAGGAGTTAGCCTTCGCTCGGATAGATGGAAGGAATTTTTCTGGAGAATCGTGGCTGCCAAAGAGCAGATATCCCGACGTTTTGGTCTCGTAATTCATGAAATAAAGGCGTCTGATCTATTCACTCACCGCGGTCCCTTTTTCAACACGAGGCTAAGCCTGAAAGATACGATGTGGATTTATGATCGCCTTGTGGATGCACTGTGTGATCCAGCGGTCACCTTATTGGTTGGGGTCTATTCCAAGTCCGAATTTAGGCAGCAGAGACATCCGCTCTCGGCAAAATGCCCTGCACGTGCTTTCACCGAGCAGGTCTGGCGCGACTATCTTGGCAAACTGGAAGACCGTCCATTTCAGATAACAGAGGAAACAGGATACCCGAAAAATGCTATCGTGTATTATGACGCGAACCCATGGACACGAAAAGTATGTGCGGCGGGTCGTGCGGGGATTGGCTAGGAAGTATGACGAAAAAGCCCGTTTCCCGGTGCGGGAGTGGTTGAAGACGTTGTTTTGCGCGACTCCGAAACATCGTACCCAATTCAGTTGGCTGACGTGCTAGCCTACTCGATTCTTCAGTTGTCGCTGCAAACTCGGTCCAGGCAACGTATCGTCACGGATGCCACTGCGGAACGCCTACGACAGAAGATAGAGGAGCTGTAGCCCCACCAGGAGCGCAAAGGAAAACGAAAAAAGGGCTCTAAACCGAAGTTTAAAGCCCCTTGTATAACCTTGGCGCGGCCTACACCGTCCTAGGCGAACGGTTCGGTCATATATAGGTAATATGCGCTGTTGGCGCTCTGACGTCAAGCCTTGCGGATCGCACAAACGTCCGATGCTTTCCAGAAATACACCTGGCTTCAGTTAAGTTACTTGAGACCAGAATCGGAATCAACCACTATGGACTGAAAGTCCATAGTCTGGAGGACTAAAGTCCTCATCCGTGGACAAGCCACAGACTGAAAGTGAAGGGACTTAACGTCCATAGTTTCAACTATGATGCGCTTCGCGCACTAAAGTTATTGAAGCAATGAAATCACAATTCGGCACGGACGCAAAGGGATCTCCAACCTCCCCGGAAGGGCAGGCGAACGTAGCGGATGCGCAGGCGTTACGGGCCCTGGCGGAGGAGATTTCCCGTACAGCTGCACCCCGACTCGAAGCGACGGCCTTAGTACTCTACGACCGGGATCCGGGATACCTCCAGGCTCAATGGTATGTTACGCCGCAGGCCCTCGCCGAGGCGCGCCGCTTGTTTCCCGGCGACGGAACGGCTCTGCGGCAAGTCTTGCGGCTGTGCCGCTTGGACCAGGACGGGCGAACCGAGATAGTTGCAAGCATCTCGCAGGGGTCCGACGCATTGGAGGAAGCGGGCGAGGACGGCTTTGCCCTGCCCGGAGGCAGCGCCGAGTACAGCTGCGAGCTCGGTCTGGAGTCGGATGCGGGGGGCTGGCTGCTGTTGGCACGTTCGAACCGGGTCCGGTTGGCAGACCGGCAGCGCTCCCCGTCACGGACCGCACCTGCCACGGATAGCCCGCAGGCCTGGAATGCGTCGCTTGCGACGGCGGAGCAACCGAAGGAGGTCGAAGACGTGCCCGTAGAAGCGGCATTGGCGGCCGTCGGTAGCCTCCTCCACCCCGTCTTTCCCAATCTGGAGCTGGATGACGCGCCGATACCGGGGGAATATCCCGTGCCCCTGGAAAAAGCGCCGGACCCAACACGGTTACAGGACCGGGAACCGGAATACCCACCTGGTGTCCCATCTTATCTGGTGTCCTACCGGGAGTCGGATGATGCGCCGCCGGGGTATTCTGCCCCCCTGGCGGAGGCTCCCCAGCCAGAAGCGCCCAAGCAAGAGATCCCGGACCAAACAGGGTCAGGCGACCGGGGACCGGAATTCCTGCCCGGCATTCCTCCGTATCCGGCGCCTGACCTGGAGCTGGGTGATGCGCCGTCGCTAGGACGTCCCGCGCCCCCGGAAGAGACGCCGGGCCAAGCACAGTCTGGGGACCGGAAACCTGAATACTCGCCCGGCGTCCCTTCTTATCTGGTGTCCCATCGGGAGTCAGGTGATGCGCCGCCGGGGCATTCTGTCTCCCTGGCGGAGGCACCTGGGCAGGAGCCCCCCAGGCAGGAGATCCTGGTCCAAGCAGGATCAGACGACCGGAGACCGGGATTCTCACCCGGTATTTCCCACGACCCGGCGCCCGACCCGGAGGTGGGGGCCGAGGTTCTTTCCCACGCCCCCGTAGAAGCGGCGTTGGCGGCTGTCGACGAGCCCCTCTACCCCGTCTTTCCAAACCTAGACCTGGATGATATGCCGCCGTCGGGGTATTCCGAGTCCCTGGAGGAGGCGCCGGGTCAAGTATGGTTGCAGGATCGGGGACCGGAATCCCCGTCCGGCATCCCCCAGGATTCGGTGCCCTACCCAGAGCCGGCGACCGATCTTCCCCCCGGCGCCGAACTGGTGGATATGCCCCCACCCCTGCTACCGTCGTCGCCGGGGCCGGACACCGCGCCGGCAGATATGCCCGGACCGCTCTACGACCCGCGGGCGGCCTTGTCCAGCGCGGTGCTATCCAGCGGGGCCTTGCCCCCGCCGCCCGACCTGGAGCTCCACGCGGAGCTGATCCTTCAGGGATGCGCCGCTGCAGGTTCTGTGGTTGATCTGTTCGGGCACCCGATCGCGGTCGGCGCGGACGGACGCTTCTACATTCGCCATCCGATCGATATCTCGGTGTTAGAGCCCCTTACCATCGGCGGAGGTCTGCTGGCGTGGCTAGAGGCGGCCGGGCACGGGTGACGGTGCCTCGGTCCTGTTGACATTTAGCTTGTTTTGTCCGTCCAGGTTAGCGGAAAACCACGAATCAACACGAATTAGTGTGGATTCGTGTCCATTCGTGGTTTCTCTATGAAAACAGTCAGTTAGAGTTAAATGTCAACAGCCCCTAGCCAACACGGTCATTTCGCGCTGCTGCTGCACGCGCACCTGCCCTTTGTCCGTCACCCGGAACACCCCCGGTACCTGGAGGAGCACTGGCTGTTCGAGGCCGTTACCGATGTCTATCTGCCCCTGCTCGGGCTGCTCAGGGCGGCGGCTGCGCGTGAGACCAGGTTCCGGCTCACCCTCTCTCTGTCTCCTACTCTGCTCTGCATGTTCGCGGACCCCTTGTTGGTGGGGCGCTACCTGGATTATCTCGACCGCCTCGCTCGGCTCGCGGAGCGTCTGACCGGAGATCCGCGGTTCGATTCGGGACGCCGCTCCCTCGCCCGCTTTTATCAGCAACGCTTCGAACGCCTCCGGGCCTTCTACCTGGACGAGCTCGGCGGTGATCTCATCGCCGCCTTTGCGGCGCTCGAAGCAAGCGGCCTGGTGGAACTCATGACCACGGCAGCGACCCACGGCTATCTGCCCCTGCTGCGCAGCCAACCGACAGCGGTGCGGGCCCAGCTGCGGGTAGGGCGGGACCGTTTCCGAGCCGCCTTCGGCCATGCGCCGGAGGGGCTGTGGCTGCCGGAGTGCGGCTATTATCCCGGTCTCGAGCATGCGGTCGCCCAAGCCGGTTATCGCTACCTGGTCCTCGATGCCCACGGGTTGCAACAGGCCGCGCCGCCCCCGCGCCATGGTGTCTACGCCCCCCTTGCGACAAGTGCAGGGGTTGCGGTCTTCGGCCGGGATCCGGACTCGGCGCGGGAGCTCTGGTGCCCGACCACCGGCTACCCTGGCCACCCCCTGTATCGCGAGTACCATTGGGATCTCGGTTACGAGGGCGACTCGGACCTTCTAGGGGACTTCCTCCCTCCGGGCGTCGAGGCCGCGCCGACGGGGCTGAAGTTCCACCGGATCACCGGGGGGACGGATGCCAAGGCCCCCTACGAGCCCGCGGCCGCCCTGGCTCAGGCTGAGCATGACGCGCAGCGGTTCGTGGCGGTTCGCCGCCGGTTGCTCGGGTCCTTGTCCTTCGCCGCCCGGCCCCCGATCATCGTCGCGCCCTACGATGCCGAGCTGTTCGGCCATTGGTGGTTCGAGGGACCGGCCTTCATCGACGCCCTGATCCGCTGCCTCGACGCGGCACCGGATATGCAACCCGTGACCCTGGGTGAGCACCTCCGCTGGCATGGGACCGCGGGGGAGAGTCGTCCCGCGACCTCCAGCTGGGGCGCGCAGGGCTATAATAGTGCTTGGTTGCGCCCCGACATGGGCGGGGTGTACCTGGAGCTGCACCAGGCCGCGGGAGAAATCGCAGCCCTGGTAAACGACCGCCGACGGATGCCGGATCAGGACGGGGCATCCCGCCTGTTGCGGCAGGCGGCCCGCTCCCTGCTGCTGGCTCAGAGCTCGGACTGGACCTTCCACCTGGGGCGGAGTGCCGGGTCGGATTACTGTGAGTCACGCCTGCGCGACCAGCTGGCCCGTTTCCGTTTTCTGGCCGGGGCCCTACGCGGCGGCGGGATTCGAGACGAGCAGCTCGTCGCGCTGGAAAGGATGGACAACCTGTTCCCGGACCTGGATCTGAGCCACTTCGGCTGACTCGTATTCAGCACCGCGGCGCCGAAGTTCAGTTATCAGTTGCCAGGGGACAGGAGAAAAGTATTAGGATATACAGGTCCGCTAACCGGTATTTTCCGATATCTTGACCCTGCCAACTGATAACTGCCCCCTGCCCCGCGCCAATGTCAACGCCCCCAGCCAAGGCGGATAGTCATGTATATCACCCAAGTCGGCGCCGAGTGCGTACCTGTCGCCAAGGTAAGCGGTCTCTGCGACGTCATCCACGGCCTGTCCCGGGCGCTGGCCGAGCAGGGCCACCAGGTCGAGGTCATCCTGCCCAGATACGATTGCCTGCGTTCGGATCTGATCGAGGGTCTGCATCGGGCCTACGAGGACTTGCAGGTCCCTTTCTATGACCAGTGGCTATCCTGCAGTGTCGACTCCGGATATGTGGACGGGATTCATTGCTTTTTCATCGATCCCCATTCCGACCACGGGTTCTACCAGCGCGGACACATCTACGGCGAAGTGGACGATCCAGGGCGCTTCGCCTTCTTCTGCCGCGCCGTCCTCGAATTTCTGCTGAAGACCGGCAAACAGCCGGACATCATTCACTGTCACAACTGGCACACCGCCCTGGTGCCGGTACTGCGCTGGGAGCTCTATGAGGCCCTGGGACTCGAGCGTCCGCGGGTCTGTCACACGCTGCACAATCTGGCCCATCAGGGGGTGACGGGGGAATACCCGTTACGCGCCGTGGGCCTGGAGCCAGGCCGGCTGATGACCAGTGATCGGCTGCTCGATCGGGACCGGCCGCACGCCGTCAATCTCCTCAAGGGCGCGCTCGTCTACGCCAACGCTATCACCACCGTCTCCCCCCGCCATGCCTGGGAGATCCTGCACACGGATCAGGGCATGGGGTTGCAGGAGACCCTGCATGCCCACAGCCACAAGCTGCGAGGGGTGATCAACGGCATCGATGAGGGTACCTGGAATCCCCGGACCGATCCCCACATCGTCCGGACCTATGGCCCGGAGTATCTGCCCGGCAAGGCCCGCGACAAACACCAGCTACGCCGGCAGCTGGGGTTGGAGGAGGCCGCCAAGCCGATCGTCGCCATCGTCAGCCGGCTCGATCGCCAAAAGGGCGTGGAGCTGATGCGTCACACCATCCACTATGCCCTGGAGAACGGCTGCCAGATGGTCCTGCTCGGGAGCGCCTCGGAGCCCTGGATCGACGAGCTGTTTCAGGCGCTCAAGCGCCACACCGACAGGAGTCCCGATTGTCGCCTGATCCTCGAGTATGACGAAGCACTCTCCCATCAGATCCATGCCGGAGCGGACATCATGGTCATCCCCAGCGTCTATGAGCCCTGCGGACTGACCCAGATGACCGCCATGCAGTACGGCGTGGTGCCGGTGGTGCGTCGGGTGGGCGGACTGGCAGACAGCGTCTTCGACGCCAACTACTCGGACAAGGCCTTCGAGGAAGTCAACGGCTTCCTGTTCGACGACCCCACCCCGGCCGGACTCGAATCCGCCCTACGGCGGGCTATCCGGCTCTGGTTCCGGTACCCGGCCTATTTCCGGCAGCTGCGACTCAACGGTATGCACACGGACAACGCCTGGTCCGGGCCCGCCCAGGAATATCTGGGCATCTTCGAGGGCATCAGGGCATGAGTTCGATCGATGAATATCTCCCTCCGCCAGCTCCGGGTGTTTGAGGCGGTGGCGCGGCTGTCGAGCTATACCCGCGCCGCCGCCGAGCTGCATCTCACCCAACCGGCGGTGTCGATGCAGGTCCGTCAGCTCGAGGAGGAGGTGGGCCTGCCCCTGTTCGAGAAGCTGGGTAAGCACATCCGCCTCACCGAGGCGGGGCGTGAACTCTTCCACTACAGCCGCAGCATCGACCGCTCCCTGCGGGAGATGGAAGAGGTGGTCGAATCCCTCAAAGGGGTCAGTCGGGGCCGTTTGAGTATCGCCGTAGCCAGCACGGTGAACTACTTCGCACCGCGCCTGCTGGCGGCCTTTCATCAGCGGTATTCGGGCATCAGTCTGCGGTTGGACGTGACCAACCGGGAGCGTCTGGTACATCAGCTCCAGGCGAACGCGGTGGACATGGTACTGATGGGCCAGCCACCGCAGGGGGTGGAAGTGGAGTCCGAGGCCTTCATGGACAACCCCCTGGTGGTAGTCGCCCCCCCTGAGCACCCGCTGGCCGGAGTGCAATCCATCGGTATCCGACGCCTGGCCGAGGAGGTGTTCGTGATGCGTGAGCCCGGCTCCGGCACCCGCCAGGCCATGGAGCGTTTCTTCAGCGAGTGCGGTGTCGCGATCCGCCACGGTATGCAGATGACCCGCAACGAGGCCATCAAACAGGCGGTGCGGGCGGGACTGGGCCTGAGCGTGGTCTCGCTACACACGCTGGAGCTGGAGCTCGAGACCCAGCGGTTGGTGGTCCTGGACGTGGCGGGCTTTCCGCTCGCACGTCAGTGGCACCTGGTCTACCGGCGTGGCCGGCGCCTCTCACCCGCCGCCCAGGCGTTCCGGCAGTTTGTGCTGGAGGAGGCCCGCAGCCTGGCGGATCCTATGCCGGGTCCCAACGAAGGAGGGATCTTGTGCCCGGATACCATCATGACGTCGTAAGATCTCTCCCTGCGGTCGAGATGACACCTCCGGTCGAACAGCTAACCAGTCTTGACCCTAGGGTCCGCGAATGGATCTTCCAAATGTCAACAGCCCCTAATACTAGGGCGTGTTGACATTTAACTAAGGGGTGAACCCCATCCGGGCTTGTCTCCTAATGGTACAGGATTTCAAGGATTAGCAGGATGTTATAATTGATTATTCAAAAAAATAATCCTGTTAATCCTGGTCATCCTGTTAATCTTGTCCGATTAGCGGTCGGCACGACGATTATGTCAACAGCCCCTAGCCCACTGGCGAATAGGTGATCCGGTGGATAGAGTCCGATTAGACTATTGCTTCAATCCCCGATCCAGCCCGCTCCATAGCGGTCCAGTGCATGCCCACTCCCACCTCCCATCCCCCGCATTCCGAAGCGAGTCGCTTTCCACTGCTCTCCCGCATCCATCTCCCCGCCGATCTGCGCCGGCTGCCGGAGAGCTGCCTCCCCGCACTGGCTGACGAGTTGCGCGGGTTTCTTATCGACAGTGTCTCCCGCACCGGCGGTCACCTGGCGGCGGGGCTCGGGGTAGTGGAGCTCACGGTCGCGCTGCACTATCTGTTTGATACTCCGAACGATCGGCTGATCTGGGATGTGGGCCATCAGGCCTACCCCCACAAGATACTCACCGGCCGACGCGCCCGCATGGGGAGCCTACGGAAACGCGGTGGGCTGTCGGGATTCCTCAACCGCGACGAGAGCCCCTACGACACCTTCGGCGTGGGGCACTCGAGCACCTCCATCAGCGCCGCCTTGGGGATGGCGCTGGCCGCGCAGGCCAAAGGCGAGTCCCGGCAGACGATCGCGGTGATCGGTGACGGCGCCCTGGGGGCTGGCATGGCCTTCGAGGCCCTCAACCACGCCGGGGCCCTGGGACCGGACTTGCTGGTGGTCTTGAACGACAATGGGATGTCCATCTCGCCGCCGGTGGGGGCCATCAGTAGCTATCTGGCGCGACTGCTCTCCGGCCGGCTCTACACCAGGGTGCGTGAGGGCGGCAAATCCGCCCTGCGTCGCATACCTCCATTGAAGGAGTTCATGGGCCGCTGGGAGGAGCACCTGAAGGGCATGGTGATGCCCGGTACCCTGTTCGAAGAGCTGGGCTTCAACTATATCGGCCCCATCGACGGTCACGACATGGACTCCCTGATCGCCACCCTGCGTAACATGAAGACCATGCCGGGCCCCCGTTTCCTACATGTGGTCACCCGCAAAGGCAGGGGCTACCGGCCCGCCGAGGGGCAACCCGTCACCTATCATGGAGTGACGCCCTTCGATCTCAAGACCGGTGCGCTGCGGAAACCGGCAGGCAGTGTTACCTACACCCAGGTCTTCGGCGAGTGGTTGTACAATGCGGCGTGCGCGAACCGGCGGCTCATCGGTATCACGCCCGCCATGGGCGAGGGTTCGGGCCTCACCAGGTTCGCGGCGAACTTCCCGGATCGCTACCTGGATGTGGGGATCGCCGAGCAGCACGCCCTGACCCTGGCCGCGGGCCTGGCCTGCGAGGGCCTCAAGCCGGTGGTGGCTATCTACTCCACCTTTCTGCAACGGGCCTACGACCAGCTGATTCACGACATCTGTCTGCAGGACCTAGACGTGACCCTGGCCGTGGACCGGGCCGGACTGGTGGGCGCTGACGGGGCGACCCACGCCGGCAGCTTCGACCTCAGCTACGCTCGTACCGTCCCTAACCTGGTCATCATGGCCCCGGCGGACGAGGACGAGTGCCGGCGTATGTTGCAGACCGCCTTCCAGCATCCGGGGCCTGCCATGGTCCGCTACCCGCGCGGCGCGGGTCCGGGCGTTGCCGTCGGGCCGGGGCTTGAGGTCCTGCCCCTGGGCAAAGCGGAGCTACGCCGCACGGGCCAGGATGTCGCGTTGCTCGCCTTCGGGACCCTGGTGCCCCCTGCATTGCAGGTCGCGGAAGTCTTGGACGCCACGGTGGTCAACATGCGCTTCATCAAGCCCTTGGATGGGGATCTGATCTTGGCGCTGGCACGCACCCACCGCCTACTCGTCACCCTGGAGGAGAACGCCGTGGCCGGCGGCGCCGGCGCGGCCGTGTCCGAGCTGTTGGCCGCACGGCAGGTCGCGGCCCGCTGCCTCCATCTCGGTCTACCGGACCGTTTCCTGGATCAGGCTACCCGGCAAGAACAGCTCGCCGACTGTGGCCTGGATGCCGCGGGCATCGAAGCCGCGGTACGTATGGTAAAAACAGCGGGGGGCTGAACGATTAGGGTGTAACGCAACACGACGCTCTCAACCGGCAGTCGACGACCGGGGGGTCGATTTATAAACAAACGCCCGCCTTTTTGCATGATAGCTACTCTTGGGATCAAAAAAGATCTTTTTCATAATCGCAAGCTCGGCACTGCGATACTCCGACAGGGGTTTTTCCGCATGATCCCGTGCGCGGTTATTCGCCTTCACGGATAAATAGCCATCGCTATCGCCGTCCTGCATCAATTGCCGGCATACCCGATGAGCTGGCCATGGTAGCCATGCCAGTCTTCTTCAAACAGGCGATCCGCCAGGCCCAACCGGACTGCCTCTTCAGCCAACATGGACATACAGTCTTCGGTGAGCGCGTGCGCTGTCTTTCGCCCCACCCGTTTGGGGAGCAGATAGGTCCAATACTCGGAACCGAAGAGGCCCATGGTCTTATAGTGGGGATTCAGCACGATACCTTGGCGAACGATCACCTCGTCACACGCCAATGCCAAAATGACACCGCCCGCGCCCGCATTGTTACGCAATGCGGAAATCGTTATTTGCTTGGGCGTGTCAATAACCTCTAGTACGAGGTCATCGATTGCATTGATATTGTTCCAGGATTCGAGCGCCGGGTTAACACTGGCTTCGATCCAATTGAGATGGATACCGTTGCTGAAAAAGTCCTCCCCTCCCATCAGCACCATCATTTTTGCGTCGGAATCTTTTACAGTGGCGATCGTATCTTTCAACTCGATACATTGGTCCGTATTCATCGCACCATTGTAAAAGTCGAAATAGACGTAGGCGATATCCTCGACTCGATCCACACGTATTGCTTCGATTACAGGCTTATCCGCCAGGGTTTGCATAGGTCGCAGCGGTTCGGGTCGATAAATCTCCTCCAGCACCCTGCTGGCGGGGAGCTTTATCGGGGCCAAGATTTCAGGATCATTGCATCTGAGTTGTTTAATCCAAACCGCGTCGTCCTGGGTGGCACGACAACAAGCCCCCTTATGGATCGCCAAGATATCCCCCGGATGACCTTTCAAATTCGGTTCCGTCACGGTACCGAATAGATGTACATCGATGCCCTTGATCCGGTCACGGATGCCGGGGCGGGAGTCTGCGGCGTTCAACTTGCGTACCGCAACCTCCGTCGTCGTGTTGTGCCATTCGATCATGCGATCACTTTGCCTCATCAGTGGTTGCCTGTGACCTTTGACGATGGGGAGATCATAATCAAGGGGTCTGGGAGTAAAGTGCCCATCCTCAATATCCCCTAATGCCTGCTTGATCAGACCTACGGCTACCCTTGTTACCTCACGCTTATAGATACTGGTCTTCGACGCTTCACGCATGTGAGAATACCGGGTCCCCCAGACATCACCCGTGTCGAATTCTTCATTAGCCTGAAACAGCGTGACTCCCCAGCTCTGCTCGCCTTCACTGATGGCCCAGTCGAGCGAAGACGGACCACGGTCTCCTTCAATGCCAGGGTGCACGACTAGACAGATGTGGTTTTTCCAAACTTCGGATGGAATACGTTGGGTCAAGAACGGGCACACAATGACATCGGGTTGAAAACGGGCGACCTGCTCGATCAAACGATTCTTATCCAAATCATAGTGTTCATCTAGGGTATGATTCAGGGCCTTCAACTCCATTAAGACGCGTTGCACCATACCGGAGAAAGCAGTAGCCAAGATCAGTATTTTCATTGCTTCAATAACTTTAGTGCGCGAAGCGCATCATAGTTGAAACTATGGACTTTAAGTCCCTTCACTTTCAGTCCGTGGCTTGTCCACGGATGAGGACTTTAGTCCCCCAGACTATGGACTTTCAGTCCATACCACCTGGGCCTACTCCTCACCGGCCAGCAATCCGACGCCGCGAGGAGGGTAACAACAGCCACCGGAAAGCCTAAAATGGTCAGAAACATGACCACCTAAACTTCAATCGCCGAGGCCAAAAACCCAGTTAACCCGCCTCACCCATCAGGTGAAGCGGGGCGAGGCCGTGCACATCACCCGCCGCGGTAAGCCTGTCGTCGTGCTCTTGTCCGAGGATGAGTATAGGCGCCTGCGCCAAGATCAGAAGCAACGCAACTTCTGGGACTTGGTCGGCGAGATGCAGTCCGACCCAGCATTCGAACCCGCCGATTGGCCCCAGGAGGAAGTCGACTCCTGGCGTGACCGGCGCCGGTGCAGGAATTCAAATGGCCCAGCTGAGGTATCTGCTCGATACCAATATACTCTCCGAGCCTATTGCTGTGCGCCCGAATCTGTTCGTGCTGGACAGGATCAAGGCCAAGGGGGCATCCGCTTGTGATCTCCTCCGTGACCTGGCAGGAGGTCCTCTACGGCATGTTCCTGTTACCCGCAGGCAAGCGCCGACACCGGATCGAGGACTATCTCTTCCGACGTATCCTGCCTGCCCTTCTGATCGTCGGCTTCGAGGAACGTGCCGCGCATGGCAGGCTGAACAGCGCGCTCGCTCCGTCAAGCGGGCAGATCTCCTTCCCACCCGGATTCCCAGATCGCAGCGATCACTGCCGTGAACGATTCGGTGCTGGTCACTCGTAATGTCGTGGATTTCACGGATTTCCAAGATCTGTAGATCGAGAACTGGTTTGAGGAGTACACGGGCGGTCCGGGTGACTACATGATTCACGACCGAGACCTTCATGATCGGGACCCTTGAAGGCTGTCTAAAAAGACATACGCAAATAGAAAATCACCCGGTAGTGCTTAGGGACTGCCTAGAAACTAGCCCATTGTTTTTGCCATCCATGGCGCCTGGATTCCGGCACTCCCTGCCGGAATGACGATGTGGGACTCGTCGCGCGCGTTAATAATCGAGAGTTTCCAGCTAACGCTCCTGTGCGTTGTCTGGAGGTACCACTTGAGTAGATGGACCATCAGGAGCTTCAGATAGCTAGAGAGGGCGCGCTTGTCGCTTTTTCCCATGTCCTCGATTTCTTCCGCGATCTGTCCCAGATCCGTCTCGCTGATGCGTCCATCTCGAAGCAGCTTGGATGTCTTGATGGTCCAGTCGTAGAAATCACCATCGTATGTGTATTCGTTGATGACATCGGTCTTGGTGGTCATTGGACGGCTCTCGATGAAATGACTGTACCTGGCTGATTACCTTCGGCCAAAGTACTGTGGCCGTCAAGAAAAAAGCGACCCGTAGGCCGCTTCGTTCACTTCCGGCAACCGGCCTGAAGCGAACCCGATACGAAAATCGCTTCGGTTACGACCTCCCGCGGGATACTTACACGCTTGAATCGGCGTTTGAGGATAACGGCAAGATCAGGAATAGGGATCGGGAATGTCAAGCGTAAGTCTCATGAGATTGCACGGTATCCCGGCGATATGAGGAGCGCAAGTAATTCCCTCGTTGCATTCGTCCAAAGCGCGTGAATGCCGATTCCGATTCTATTGAGACGATTCGCGACCTAGCTTGCACAAGCCACCCCTCACCGCGGCAAACCTGATTTTCCCATCAGCCACTCATCCACGGCGCGGGCGCACTGGCGGCCTTTGCGGATGGCCCGGACGACCAGGGACCGGCTGCGGCGCATGTCGCAGGCAACAAAGATGCCGGGGATGGAGGTTGGTAGGCGTCGGGACCTTCGGTGGGGGCCTTGATGTTGCTGCGCCCGTCGAGCTCGACGTCCCAAACAAGATGGGTGTCCTTTTTCCTTCCTTTCCTTCTCCCCGTCGAGGATCTTGGGTTCTTGCGTCTCGATGTACCCGCGTTTATCCGCGCGTAATGCCTGGCCCGTCCAATCGGCTAGATCCAGATAGTCGTCGAAGGCAAAAGGCACCGCCCATTTGTCTTACAAAACAGCCTCTAAGGATCGGGACAGGTACCCAGACCCCAGTCCACAAACAGGTCACGCGGGTCGGTATCTCGCAGCCAGGTCGTGAGCTTCTTGAAGCCTACCACGGTATGGATGCCGACACAGCCGGCGGTGCCGGGGCTGTGTTTGCGATTCCAGTCCAGGTGAATCTCGATAAATGTACGTTGCGTCGTGCCCGGCTGCTTATAATCGAGGTAGATCTTGACCGGTCCCAGACCTCGTTTCCAAATGTGGCCCGTGTACTGAACAGGGATTTCCAAGTTCTCGGCCCTACCTTGCCGTCTGCCTCAGCGGTGCCGAATACCCGTGCCTGGAAGTCCTTAACCGCGCCATCAGTACCACGGCCGAAATTACCATCGATCGGGCCACTGTAATAACCGAGATCCGGCAATTGCTGCTGCATTACCTTGACACCTTCACCATTTTCACATCCCTTCTTAAGGATCCGGTTAAGACTGGGCGGATTCGTGTACTTCGGGATAAGCCGATCCCTTACCGCGAATTCTATCCTTTCCCCGGCTGAAATCGGCGTGCCCGGCTCAGCGATCTCGAACCTGGAAGCTTTTGGGTACTGGCTCACAAGATCGGAGAGGTGATCAATGTCGTTGTTGGCCATCGAAACGATCTCGACAACCTGGTCGTCTTCGTCCCTGGCAACAATCAAGTGCCTGTTACCGTCTCGGAACCCTTGGAGCAACCTGACTTTCTGCTGAGGTGATTTCTCAGCTCCGATCGGTTCAGCGTGGTCTGTGGTCTTCTCGAACAACATCCGCTCATATTTCCTGCGTCTCGTCAGACCGCTGAGCACCTGCTTTACGCCATTGACTGTTCCTTTATCCCAACAATTGAACTCCGCAGCTGCGCCAACGAAGTCGGATCGATTGAGCTTTTTGCGCAGCGTGCTTCCTTCGAAAGCACCGGGACCTACGTTGTAGCAAAAGGATACCAGCGCATCGAACTGATTCTGGTTGAGCGTGACGCCGCTGTCGATTAACGCAGAGACGGCTTCCGCAATCTCATCCGCTTCCAACTTAAGCATCGACTCGGCATCGATTTCCGAGATCTTGTCGCCTAGTTGTACCTTCGCACCATCCGGGTAGCGAATGGTTCCATAACCGATCGTCGGAATGCCGACCGGATCGATGTATGCCTCCAGACGTAAACCCTCGAACAAAGCAACGAGGTCTAAACAGTTCTTCGAAATATTCATGATGTCTACTCCGCTCAGCAACCCCTATAGGTAGGAAGGACTTGGCAAAACTACTCCGACAAGTGGCCGCGGATGATTACTCACCTGCGGTTCCCACAGATCAGTCCCACAGATCAGGACATGCACAATTCGTGCATCCGGCTCCTTGGCCTAAGCCTACGCTACGTGACGAATACGCCACGTGTCCGTTGGTCAGGAAGGCATACACGCGGCTACCATCAATGCCTCAAAGTGCTCTTCAGGAACCGGCAGGCCATTTTCCTCAAGAGAAACAATGTATCCGTCAATTGCCTCTTTGATATTAGTGACAGCTTCTTGTCTCGTTTTTCCCTGACTGATGCAACCGAGCAAGCTTGGGCATTCAGCAACCCAATAGCCATCTTCGCCCGGATAGATAACCACTTGTCTCATTATTTTACCTCCCCCTGTTTTTTCAGCCGGGTACGATATTCCGCCCAAAGCAATTGTCCATCTGATCCATTTAAACCAAAAGACGTAGCCGAACGGTTAGAGGACCTCTGATCAAGTCAGAGGTAAGCGTCCAGCCCCCCGCTGTTTTTGCCGTACATGGCACTGGATTCCGGCACTCCCTACTTTTTGCTATCCGAGTGTATTTGCTTTTTACGCGTGATTATTTATATGGAGATTTCTGAATACCGATTTAGGATCGACTTGAACCAGCCTCAACAACACTTTTGCCGGACCTGTAGGATGACGGTGACCTTGTTCCCAGTTTTGGATAGTCCGCACATTTACTCCAATTAATGCTGCAAATTTGGACTGCGAGAAACCTAAGTGCTCTTGCAATAGTTTTGACATCCGGTTCTTCAAATTCATACTTACGTGATTCCTGCAATTCACCACGCATTATTTTTCCAGCTTCTTGAACACTCGTTAGTAATTCATTGCTTCAATAACTTTAGTGCGCGAAGCGCATCATAGTTGAAACTATGGACGTTAAGTCCCTTCACTTTCAGTCCGTGGCTGGTCCACGGATGAGGACGTTAGTCCTCCAGACTATGGACTTTCAGTCCATAGTGGTTGATTTCCAATTTTCTTGTGAATGTTAGAGTCTCAATGATAACCATAGCACATCAGCGCGAAGCGCTAGTAACCGTTCAGCCCCCCGGATCTCGATCTCGTAAACCAAAAATCGTGAGGTTATCCCCCCATCGAACCAAAATTCAAAGGGGGCTGAACGGTTAGGGCAAATCCGACCTCCCCATCAACCACTCGTCCATGGTGCGGGCGCACTGGCGGCCTTCGCGGATGGCCCAGACCACCAGGGATTGGCCGCGGCGCGTGTCGCCGGCGGCGAATACGTCGGGGATGGAGGTATGGTAGACATCGGGGCCTTCGGTAGGACCCTTGACATTGCCGCGCCCGCCGAGCTCGATGTCCCAAATAAGACGGGTGTTCTTTTTTGCCCACGAGGACTCAACCCCGTCACGCCGCCTGTTTGGTTGCAAACACCGCTCGCACAGCTTGGATGCCACGCAGGTATTTGGCTTGACGCCGGGCGCAGAGATTCACGAGTGACGCTGGTGCACCGACCGCTGTTCCGAACTCTTTGAGAAAACGCTCGGCATAACCGATAAACCGCTCTCCATCGATGCCTAGTCGGACGAGGATTTTGGGTTCTCGCGCCTCGATGTATCCAGGTTTATCCGCACGTAACGCCCGGCCCGTCCAATCGACCAGCTCCAGATAGTCCTTGAAGGCAAAAGGCACTGCCCAGGGGGTCTGTGCGGTGGCGTTGAAGGGCATCAGCGGAACCTGGGGTAAGACCCGCGTTTCGGCCTCCGGTCGTAATTGCTCCCCATCGAGTGTTACCTTAGGATCTTTGACGGTCGTGGTCTCCTCCGAACCGGTTTCGGACCCGACTTCTTCCGGCAACCCGATAACGCGCTCCTGAATCGAGGTGTAGTCCGAGGTCTCCGGCGTTTCCGCAAGCCCCGCTCAGACCGGATTCAGATCCACATAGGCCATCGCTGCCAGCAACGTCTTCTCGTCAAGCAACGCTTGGCTCTTGAAACGACCTTCCCAAAAACGCCCCTTCACCCCATCCTCGGCATTGGCCCGGCGGGCAATGTGCTCGTTGAGAGTGCGCATGAACCATGACAAGTCGTGCAACCGCTCTCGATAGACCTCGGCAAGTTCTTCAACCCTGGCGATCTCCGCTTGGGTCATTTCTGCTCGTGACTCAGGAGATACCGCGTTATCGACAGCGGCCCGGTGAAGAGCGCCGTCCAGCGCCTCAACACCTCTTCTAGCGACCACCCCAAGGCCCGCTCGCGGTCGATGCGTACCACGATGTAATAGTGATTACTCATCACCGCATAGGCAGCCACATCGATGGCAAACAGGGCGGCAAGTTGCTGTATGCGCTCGACAATCCAAACCTCAGCGGTGGTCGAAATTCAGACCTGAGAGCTGGTCTTCGCCACACAAGAAGGCACGCCGCACACAGCGGGATACACAATGATACCAAGGGGTATCTTCGAGGGAGACGAGAACAGGGCGGGGAGCAGTCATGGTGGGTTCTCTGTAGTTTTAGGGTAGAGAAGATGTCAAAAAAGTGAGTGTCCTTTAATTACCCCCTCGAAGAAAAAAGGTTCGGCAGGAAGTCCATCACTACACATTAAGCACTACCGGTTATCGCTGGGACAAGATACGTTGTCGCACTTCGGCAATAACCTTAGTTGATACGCGAAAGTTGGTTTCGCTCAGGAGTCGTTTGATTGCACCATCAAAATCGAGCCATCCCCGCTCTGCCGCATCAGCAATCAATCCCAAGGTTCCGGCCACGCGCAAACCTGCCTGGTTGCCGACGCATCTTCCCAGCTTTTCGTCCATTAGAACGAAATCTGCCCCTTGATGGATCGCCAAGCGAATGGCGGCAGCTTCGCCTCGATCAAGACGATCGAGGGCAGGAAGATCCAGCGGTGGAGCTAACTCGACGATTAACCAATCAGGAAGACTCCGAAGCAAAGCCTGAAGCGGTGCGGGAGCTAACGGAGACGTCGCTTCGGTTACGACCTCCCGCGGGATACGTACACGCTTGAATCGGCGTTTGAGGATATCGGCAAGATCAAGAATGGCCAAGTAACAAAGAACGGACGTATCGCTGACAACGATCACGGCACGTTGGCTGAGCGCAGGTGTCTGAGATCTGACAACACTTCATCCAGGTTTGGTGAAGGCCAGGCATCATGTCGTAACAAAAACTCTTCGGTTTCCCACACGGAGCCATGCCCTAGAAGGTGGCCAACCTCTGCGCGGGACAGTTGGCCGGAGCGGTAGGCGTCCGCGGCAAAGCCTTCAAGCACTGCCTGTGACAGATTCTCTCCGATGTCCGCTAAATGGCCGATCAAGGGATCGGGAATGTCGAGCGTAAGTCTCATGAGGTTGCACGGTATCTCGGCGATGTAAGGAGTGCAAGCAATCCCGTCGTTTCATTCGTCCCAAGCTCGTGAATGCTGATTTTATCGAGACGATTCACGATGTAGCTTGAACAAACCGTCCCTCACTCCGGCAAATCCGACCTCCCCATCAGCCACTCGTCCACGGCGCGGGCGCACTGGCGACCTTCGCGGATGGCCCAGACGACCAGGGATTGGCCGCGACGCATATCGCCGGCGGCGAATACGCCGGGGATGGAGGTGTGATAGGCATCGGGGCCTTCGGTGGGGCCTTTGACATTGCCGCGTCCGTCCAGTTCGACGCCCAGATCTTCAAGCATACCCGCCCGGACCGGGTGCAGAAAACCCATGGCTAGGGCTACCAGATCGGCGTCCAGAGTGAACTTGGAGCCCGGGATCTCGGTCATCTGCCAGTGTCCGGTGTCGTCTTTGGTCCAGTCCAGCTTGACACATTCGATGGCCTTGACCTTGCCGTTGCCGACAAATGCCTTGGTGGCGACCGACCACCTGCGTTCACAGCCTTCTTCCTGGGAGCTGGAGGTGCGCAGCCTGTTGGGCCAGTCGGGCCAGGTCAGTCCCTTGTCTTCCTGTTTCGGGGGCCGGGGCAGGATTTCGAGTTGGGTGACGGATTTGGCGCCGTGGCGGTTGGCGGTGCCGATGCAGTCCGAGCCGGTGTCACCGCCGCCGATGACGATGACCTGCTTGTCTTCGGCGCTGATGAATTCGGCATCCGGGACATGGACGCCCTGGACACGCTTGCTGTTGGAGCGCAGAAAATCCATGGCGAAGTGCACGCCTTTCAGATCTCGGCCCGGCACCGGCAGATCACGAGGTTGCTCGGCACCGCCGGCGAGTACGACCGCATCATAGCCCTCGACCAGCTTACGGATCGGGAGGTCGATGCCGACGTGCACATTGGTGTGAAACTCCACGCCTTCGGCGCGCATCTGGGCCATGCGCCGGTCGATGAGCTGCTTGTCGAGCTTGAAATCCGGAATGCCATAGCGTAGCAGTCCGCCGATGCGGTCCTGGCGCTCGAAGAGCTTGACGGAATGGCCGGCGCGGGCGAGTTGCTGCGCCGCTGCCAGGCCGGTGGGTCCGGAGCCGACGATGGCGACGCGCTTGCGGGTCTTCTTCTTGGGGATCTGGGGTTGGATCCAACCTTGTTCCCAGGCTTTGTCGATGATGGCACACTCGATGGTTTTGATGGTGACGGGGGCGTCGTGCAGGTTCAGGGTGCAGGCGGCCTCGCAGGGGGCGGGGCAGATGCGCCCGGTGAATTCCGGGAAGTTGTTGGTGGAATGCAGCACCTCGATGGCCGCCTGCCAATCGTTCCGATACACTAAGTCGTTCCAGTCTGGGATCAGGTTATCTACCGGGCAGCCTTCATGGCAGTAGGGGATGCCGCAGTCCATGCAGCGCGCACCCTGGATGCTCACATCCGCGTCGGAGAGCGGGACCAGAAACTCGCGGTAATGGACGACGCGATCGGCGGCGGGCTGATAGCCTCGATCCAGCCGCTCGTACTCCATGAATCCGGTGGGCTTACCCATGTTCAATCTCCCAACGAGGCTTCGCCTCAGACCGACGAGGCGTGATCATCGCTATATCGCTATCGAAAGTGGGACAGTGGTCGTGATCGTGGCCGTAATCGTAATCGGAGACGCAAGGCAAAGCGGGCACGAAAAACCTGATGTCTACGAGTTTCGACCCGGCACCTGGCCGGGACCTATGAAAACCACGAACTGCGAAAGCATTCTGTCTCTCCTACGGCGGCTTCGATCACGATCACGACCACGATTACGACAACGAGAGGGGTTAGATGTTTGCGAAATTTGACTCATTTGCACAAAATCTGGTCATTCAAGGAATCCTAACGAGGCTTTGATTCAGACCGACGAGCCTCAATGCTCCTCGAACACGGCCTCTACCCTGGACACATCCAGAATGCGATCAGTCCAGCGATCGAGTTGTTCCAGGGTAGCCATATCGAGGCGCTTGCGGGTTGCTTCGTCGAGGGGACCGAAGCGTTTGACAAGAAGGCGTTCTAGGCCCTCGATCTTCCCTTCCAGCCTGCCTTGTTCCAGACCTTGCTCCAGACCTTGTTGCATCCCTCTGAGTGGCCAATCGTTCAACGCTGGTGACATAGGGCATTTCGGTTTCTCCTTCGATGGTTTCTATAGCTTGCCAGAGCCGTTGTTCAAGCGCATCCGGCAAACGCATCATCCAGTCAATGATGGCGAAAAGGTCGAGTATGTGCTGCCTGTCCCAGCCTTGCCGGTACAGCGAACGCACGAGGTCGAGTTTGGCCCGATAGCGGGCCTGGGGGTCGTACTTGGTCTGGACGGGTGCGCAGATGCGCTACGGTAACGAGGGCAAAGGGGTTGGGGTTCGCTGCGAGTAATTCGGCATGGTCCGCATAGTCGATGAGTTTGACGGCGGGAAATTCCAGGGTATGGCGACAGCCCAGGACCTCGAAACCATAAGAATCGGGTCGCCACCCTGCATCCTCATCGGCCAGCACGGCGAGGCTGGCGATGGGACGGGCGTAACGGTCGAAGAGCCGGTAGTTGTAGGTGAACATGCGCTTGGCGAAGTCGCTGTCGCGTCGCCCCTGGACCTCGATGTGGATGTAGATCCAACGTGGTTCGCCATCCTTGAGGGTGACTTGGACCAGGGTATCGGCAAGGCGTTTGCCGAGTTCCGCGTCGCGCACCACCTGGCGCAACTCGGTATTCTTGAATTCATGGTCTTGTGCCCAATCGATTTGGGTGTACGCTTCGGGGAAATAGAAGGCCATGAACTCAGGAAAAGCGTGTTCGAGCACCTCTTTCCAGGGGCTGTCGTAGGTATCGCTGTTACTTTGATGGTCGGTCATGGGATCTCAGGTGGCGTAAACGACTAACGATGCCCTGCCTCGGACTGACGAGCCGTGGATTTTTTACGCGGTGCACAAACTCGACTCATTGGTAAAGATGCGGGTCACTCAAGGCTCCTATCTGAACGCTCATCGCCATATTCCAATAGGACAGGATTAACAGGATTTTCAGGATTTTTTCTTGTTGCCCTGAACTTCCGCCGCACGGTTACACGTTGCCCAAGCGTCCACAATCCATAACAAGCCTTCTTTTTTGCCGCAAATCAACCACTATGGACTGAAAGTCCATAGTCTGGAGGACTAAAGTCCTCATCCGTGGACAAGCCACGGACTGAAAGTGAAGGGACCTAACGTCCATAGTTTCAACTATGATGTGCTTCGCGCACTAAAGTTATTGAAGCAATGAACGCGAATCAACGCAAATCGGCCGCAATCGACTCGCTATCATTGATGATGTTTGATCTATTTGCGTTGATTTGCGTTGATTTGCGTTGATTTGCGGCTAAATCTTCCCTGAGAATTCTGCGCGTTCAATGTTAGCGGTCGTTGAGAGCATCCGTACTGGTGACTGCCGCGCGGGAAGCCGCGGTGGCCGGCGGTGTTGGGCCTGGATCTCGGTCAGGGCGCGGCGGTAATCTACGGGCATGACCTTGACGAACCGGGGCAGATAGACCGTCCAGTCGTCCAGGATGCGCTTGGCCACTTGGCTGCCGGTGTAGTGCAGGTGGTTGGTGATGAGCTGGCGCAGGCGGACGGCATCGAAGCGGGTCATGTCGTGGCTCACGTCCACCCGGCCCATGGTCTCCAGATCGCCGCTCTGGTGGAGGATTTGTGAGGCATCGTCCTCGGCGACGACGGGTTCGAGCTCCACCATGGCCAGGTTGCAGCGCTGCTCGAAGCCCCCTTCTTCGTCGAGCACATAGGCGATGCCACCGGACATGCCGGCGGCGAAGTTGCGTCCGGTGGGCCCCAGGCAGACCATAACACCGCCGGTCATATACTCGCAGCCGTGATCGCCTACGCCTTCGATCACCGCGCTGGCGCCCGAGTTGCGGACGCAGAAGCGTTCGCCGGCCACGCCGCGGAAGTAACATTCGCCGGCGATGGCGCCGTAGAGCACCGTGTTGCCGACGATGATGTTGTCTTCGGCCCGGGCCGCCATGCCAGACTCGCGGGGGGGATAGACCATCAGGCGGCCGCCGGACAGGCCCTTGCCCACATAGTCGTTGGCCTCGCCTTCCAGCTCGATGGTGACGCCCTTGGCGACCCAGGCGCCCCAGGACTGACCGCCGACGCCCTTGGCCTTGATGTAGATGGTGTCGTCCGGCAGTCCGGCCAAGCCGTAGCGTTCGGCCACCCGCCCCGAGAGCATGGTGCCGACGGTGCGGTGGTAGTTCTTGATCGGGAGCTCGATGCGCACCGGCTCGCGGCGCTCCAGGGCCGGCTCAGCCTGGCGAATGAGTTCATGGTCCAGGGCCTTATCCAGGCCGTGGTCCTGTGGCTCGCAATTGTAGCGGGCGACATCCGAAGGCACCTGCGGCCTGGTCAGGAGCCTGGTGAAATCCAGGCCCTTGGCCTTCCAGTGGTCGATAGCGCGGCGCATCGCCAAGCGGTCCGTCTGTCCGATCATGTCATCGACCTTAGCAAAGCCCAGCCTGGCCATGATTTGGCGCATTTCCTCGGCCACGAAGAAGAAGTAGTTGACCACATGTTCCGGCTTGCCGGTGAACTTCTTTCTCAGCTCCGGGTCCTGGGTCGCCAACCCCACCGGGCAGGTGTTGAGGTGGCACTTGCGCATCATGAGGCAGCCCGACACGATCAGGGGGGCGGTGGAAAACCCGATCTCGTCGGCGCCGAGCAGCAGGGCGATGGCCACGTCGCGGCCGGTGCGCATGCCGCCGTCGACCTGGACCGCGATGCGTCCGCGCAGGCAGTTCAGGACCAGGGTCTGGTGGGTCTCGGCCAGGCCGATCTCCCAGGGCGAGCCGGCGTGCTTGATGGAGGTCAGGGGCGAGGCGCCGGTGCCGCCGTCGTAGCCCGAGATGGTCACATGGTCGGCGTGGGCCTTGGAGACCCCGGCGGCCACTGTGCCCACGCCGACCTCGGACACCAGTTTGACCGAGATACGGGCCTTGGGGTTGGCATTCTTCAGATCATGAATGAGCTGGGCCAAGTCTTCGATGGAGTAGATATCGTGGTGCGGCGGCGGCGAGATCAGGCCCACGCCGGGAGTAGAGTGGCGCACCCGGGCGATCTGCCGGTTGACCTTGTGGCCGGGGAGCTGACCGCCCTCCCCCGGCTTGGCGCCCTGGGCGATCTTGATCTGGATGTCGTCGGAGTTGGCCAGGTACTCGATGGTCACCCCGAAGCGCCCGGAGGCCACCTGCTTGATCGCGGAGCGCTCCGGGTTGCGGGAGCCGTCCGGGAGCGGGCTGAAGCGCTCCGGCTCTTCTCCCCCTTCGCCGGTATTGGACTTGCCGCCAAGCCGGTTCATGGCCTTGGCCAGGGTCGAGTGGGCCTCGTAGGAAATGGACCCGAAGGACATGGCCCCGGTGGCGAAGCGCTTGACGATCTCGGTGGCAGGCTCGACCGCTTCCAGGGGGAGGGGCCGGTCCGCCCACTTGAAGTCCATGAGCCCGCGGAAGGTCATCAGCTTTTCGCTCTGCGCGTTGACCAGCCGGGCGTATTCTTCGTAGGTCTCGGCTTTGTTGGCGCGGGTGGCGTGCTGGAGCTTGGCGATGGTGTGGGGCGTCCAGACGTGGTCCTCGCCGCGCAGGCGGAAGGCGTAGTCCCCGCCCACGTCCAGGTGGCGGCGGTAGATGTGTGCGTCGCCATAGCCGGCCTGGTGCCAGCGGACCGCCTCCTGGGCGATCTGGTCGAGGCCGACCCCTTCCACCTGGGTCTGGGTGCCGGTGAAGTAGGCGTCCACGAAGGGGGCGGCAAGCCCCACCGCGTCGAAGATCTGGGCCCCGCAATAGGACTGATAGGTGGAGATCCCCATCTTCGACATCACCTTGAGCAGACCCTTGCCCACGGCCTTGATGTAGCGTTGTTGGGCTTCCTTGAAGTCGAGCCGCTCCGGCAGCCGCGGCAGCAGCGCCTCGATGGTATCGAAGGCCAGATAGGGATTGATGGCCTCGGCCCCATAGCCGGCCAGGGTCGCGAAGTGGTGGACTTCCAGGGCCGCGCCCGTCTCCACCACCAAACCTGAACTCGTCCGCAGGCCCCGCCGGATCAGGTGGTGATGCACGGCGGAAGTTGCCAGTAGGGCCGGGATGGCGATGTAGTCCCGGTTCATGTGGCGGTCGGAGAGGATCAGGATGTTCTGGTCTTGGCGTACCGCCTCCTCCGCATCCTGGCACAGCCGCTGCAGGGCCGGTGCCATGCCGGCGGCGCCCTGCTCGGTCGGGTAGGTCATGTCCAGGGTACGGGTGCGGAAGGCGCCGCCGGTGTTGTCCTCGATGTGGCGGACCCGTTCCAGGTCCTCATTGGTCAGGACCGGCTGCTTGACCTCCAGGCGCATGTGCCGGCCGGCCTCGGTCAATCCCAGGAGGTTGGGTCGCGGGCCGATCAGGGACACCAGAGACATCACCAGCTCCTCGCGGATCGGGTCGATGGCCGGGTTGGTCACCTGGGCGAAGTTCTGCTTGAAGTAGGTCGAGAGGTGCTTGGCGCGGTTGGAGAGCACCGCGGGCGGGTTGTCGGCCCCCATGGAGCCCACCGCCTCCTGGCCCGTCAGGACCATGGGGGTAAGCAGGAACTTGATGTCCTCCTGGCTGTAGCCGAAGGCCTGCTGGGCGTGCAGCAGGGTCTCCCCATCCGGGGCCATGGGGGCCACGTCCGTGGGCAGGGTATCCAGGGCAATCTGGGTCTTGTGCAGCCATTGCCAGTAGGGCTGGGAACCGGCTAGCTGGGCCTTGAGCTCCGCATCGTCGATGATGCGGCCCTGCTCCAGGTCGATGAGAAACATCTTGCCCGGCTGCAGGCGCCACTTCTTGACGATCTTGTCTTCGGAGATATCCAGCACCCCCATCTCGGAGGCCATGACCACCAGATCGTCGTTGGTGACCAGATAGCGGGCCGGGCGCAGGCCGTTGCGGTCCAGGGTGGCGCCGATCTGGCGACCGTCCGTAAAGGCCACCGCCGCGGGGCCGTCCCAGGGCTCCATCAGGGCCGCATGATACTCGTAGAAGGCGCGGCGCTGCTCATCCATCAGGTCATTGCCAGCCCAGGCCTCGGGGATCAGGAGCATCATGGCGTGGGCCAGGGAATAACCACCCATCACCAGGAGTTCCAGGGCATTGTCGAAGCAGGCCGAATCGGATTGGCCCTCGGCGATCAGGGGCCAGATCCGGTCCAGGTCGTGCCCTAAGACCTCGGACTTCATGGTATGCCGACGCGCCGCCATCCAGTTGACGTTGCCGCGCAGGGTATTGATTTCCCCGTTGTGGCAGATCATGCGGAAGGGCTGGGCCAGGTCCCAGGTGGGGAAGGTGTTGGTCGAGAAGCGCTGGTGCACCAGGGCCAGGGCGGACGCGAAGCGCTCGTCCCGCAGATCCAGGTAAAAGCGCCCCACCTGGTCGGCCAGCAGCATCCCCTTGTAGGTAATGGTGCGCGAGGACAGGGAGGTCACGTAATAGGCGGTCTTGTCGATACCGGCCCGGCGGATCTCATTGCTCAGGCCCTTGCGGGTGGTAAAGAGCCGGCGCTCGAAGCCGTCCTGGTCCGGGCAGTCGGCGGGACGGCCGACGAAGACCTGGCGGATGCAGGGCTCCGTGGGGCGCACGCTCTCGCCCAGGTCGCTGTTGTCCACCGGGACGTCGCGCCAACCTAGGAGCCGATGGCCGCCCGCAGTCAGATGACGGTCGACCAAGGTCTCCATCTCATGACGCCGATCCGCGGCCTGGGGCAGAAAGACATGGCCGACGCCGTACTGGCCGGCGGGCGGCAACTCGAAATCCACGACGGCGCGGAAGAAGGCGTCCGGAAGCTGGATCAGGATGCCGGCCCCGTCACCCGCCCTGGGGTCGGCGCCTACTGCACCACGATGGGTTAGGCGTTGCAGGATCTCCAGGCCCTGCCGGATGATCGTGTGGCTTTTATAGTTCTTAATGTTGCAGACGAAGCCGACGCCGCAAGCATCATGCTCGCGGGCAGGGTCGTAGAGTCCCTGCGCTGCAGGGAAGGCACGAAGGCTCATCGCTAATCTCGCTGGTACTTAGAGTGTGTCGACATTTGTTTGGGCGACATCCTTATTATTATCCGCAGATTACGCGGATTTTCGCAGAAGGCACCGATCTTCGCCCTTCGACCCCCTCTCCCCAAGCCCCCTCGCTGCGCTCAGGGCAGGCTCTCTCCCGGCGGGAGAGGGGCCTTTGCGACACCCTCCTGGAGAGAGAGGGGTTGGGGAGTGGATGTCTCAGATGGTCCGGTGACCTGACCCGAATTTCCCGACGCCGGAAATCAGATCGTAGGGTGGGTTGTGCCCATCGATACAATACTGCACCTTCCCCGGTGGGCACAGCCCACCTACGGGTACGGTCAGCGCGGAAAAGAGCCACAATCGAGACCCTGAACGATAAATATCAACAGCCCCTGGTTTTTGATGCCCGCTGATTGTGCCGCGGGCCGGTGCTTATTTAAGGCGATTTCTGTCAAATAACAGACCAGCCTGCTTGTCTTTTCGTCCGTCTTCGGGGTCGCGACAACAGTTACATCGCACAACGATGCGCCTGTTGTTGCTCCTTGAAGACGAACGAATAGCCGACCCATCCTGGTCTATCATTTTCCGGCAATCGCCTAAACCCCGGGTAGTAGCTAAATTCTAAGTGGTGAAATCTGTCCGCCCCGACCTCGTCATTCCGGCAGGGAGTGCCGGAATCCAGGGCCAGGGATGGCAAAAACAGTGAGGATTCGACTCATTAAGTCGCACAACCATGTCACCTTAAACTCAACCACTACCAAATCCCGGTTGTCTCCGGCAATCACAGGGCTTCCGAGCCCCGTCAAGGCGCTGCTCCCCGCGGACCGACACCACCCCGAGGGCGGGGTTTACCGTCGCTGGTAGATGAAGGGGGCATTGCCATACCCGGCTTCGGTGCCGGCGCACCGAACTTCTAAAGCTATCAAACAAGCAGGCGGCGTGCCAATGGCGGTTACTCATCAACCACGAAAGACACGAAAAACACGAACGAAGAGGTACCTGGCCTTTTTCGTGAAGTTTCGTGCCGTTCGTGGTTCAGTTCGCAGGTTGGGCACACTCGTTGGCCTGCGGTTGTTGGCTGCGGAGCAGTCCAGGCAAGTTTTGAGTATGGGAAAATACATATTTAATCCGTAGATTACACAGATTAGCGCAGATTTTTTTAATCAATCTGCGAAATCTGTGGATTAAAAAAGGATCCTTATCTGCCTGCCTTGGGGATGGGGGTGTTGGGCACATGCCATCCTGTATAAGCATCAGGAACGATTTGCGTCGGAGGCGGTGAGTCTGCGGGTTCGGTGACAACCGCTAATAGGACAAGATTAACAGGATGGGCAGGATTAACAGGATTTGTTTTAAGTTGTTGTTTCTTCCAGCCTGATTGTTACGATGATTTGGCTCAATTGAGAACGCCCCCTAGTGTCAGGGGGCAGAAACAGAAAGACTCCGAGCCTCAACGCCGAGGTTCGGAAGCGCAACGTCGCGGCTCGGAGGTGCAACCTTGAGGATCGGAAGTGCAATGTTGCGGTTCGGAAGTCTCGTAGGCGCGGGCTTGCCCGCGCCTGACGATCTGCGCCGGCAAGCCGGCGCCTACAATTCATTGGAAACCAGTCCTGACGCTCCAGCGTCATCCAGCTTGGCCCCGGAGCGACCAAAATGGCGTTCCCCGTCCCCTGATAACTACCCCCTGACAACCGTGCTAGCATGATCCATCCGATTCCAAGGGTCGTGCATACTGTCGGAGATAGGGGAAATGTCCGGTAGCTGGAACAAAGAACGCCGGTTGCGCGAAGAAAAACGCCGATCGCTCGAGAGAAGGATGTCCTCGACAAGCTTGCGGTCCTGCGCGAGGCAGCGGAGGATGCCGCACGTCATGTGCACAGGCTCTATTTCACCTTTACTCCTGTCCGCTTTCTACGTGGCAGTCGGTGTCTTCTCGACCCACGATGAACAGCTCCTAAAGGAGACCGAAGTCATCGTCTTTTCGATCGGTGGCGAACAGCTCCTGCAGGAGACCGGCGCCCGCCTGCCCCTGCTCGGGTTCTATCTCTTCATCCCCTGGTTGGTGCTGCTCTTCCACGCCCATCTCCTTAACCAGTTCTTCCTCCTGTCATGCAAGCTGTTCGAGTTCGACCGGGCCCTCGGGTCGCTGCCGCCGGAGCAGGAACACACCCAGCGGGGGCTGTCTTTTCTGCTGATCTTCAGCTATGTGATTATCGGCACCCACCATTCCAGGCCGATCCGCTGGATGTTCAGGACGGCGGTTATCGTCACCATCTTGGTAATTCCCGTTGCCCTGCTACTAACCATCCAATGGAAATTCCTGCCCTATCACAACACGTGGATCACCTTCGATCATCAGGTGGTGCTCAGCCTCGATCTGCTGCTGCTGTGGTTCTTCTAGCCGCGCCTGTCCTCCCGCTCCGGGCATTGGCACCTGCACCGGCGCTGGCCCATGTGGGGGAACTTGGTGCTCACCTTCCTGCCGCTCCTCGGTATCTGGAATCTGTTGGCCCCACCCGGTGGCGGCATTGTCAGCATCGAACGCTGGATCGGATACTAGTCGTGGCTGGACAGGATCCATCGGAATCTGGATCTGCCCGAACGGACCCTGATGCGTAAGGACCCTCCGGCCAATCTCTTGTTTAAGGCCCGTGGGGATGCCGAAAAGGAGAAGTGGGTCCGGGAGGAAACCGGCGAGGCGTTGGATCTGAGCGGCAGAGATCTGCGCTATGCCGATCTCTCCAAAAGCAAGCTTTGGGACGCAGACCTCCGAGGCGCACAGTTACAGCATGCGATTCTCGAGGAGACGCAGCTCCAAGGCGCAGATATGCGTCCGATTGATCGAGCCGGTGTGAGCAGATGCATAGACCTCCGGCATGCACAACTCCAGGGCGCAAACCTCAAGGACACGAAGCTCCAGGAGGCGCAGCTGCAGGGTGCGAATCTCTTGATAGCGCACCCGCAGGGCGTGGATCTTTCGGGGGCGCAGCTGCAGGGCGCGGATCTCCGAGAGGCGGCAGTCTATGGAACCAGGTTCCAGGATACGGAGCTGTCACTCGCCGATCTGCGGGGCCTGCACTCATTACCCATCGGATGGGAAGGACAGCGGTTGGGTTAGTGGGAACCCTTCTCAGAGATCGAGCTACTGGAAGCCAGGCTGGAGAAAGAAGGGGAACACTGGTCCGAGGAGGGGCGTGAACGGATCAAGTGAGCCATCGATCGGTTCTGGTCCATCGTCTTCGATCTCCCTTGGAACCAACGGTAATCTCGCCGCTCCAGGGATTCGATGTGATGCACGATTGGCAGGGCCTGTTTGCGGCTTGGCCGCCACCGCCGGATGCAGCCGAGTCCAAGCAGGCGCGCACAGACTATCGTGCCGAGCTCGCCTGCAACGACCGCTACCTCGCCAAAAGCCTGCAGCAGCAGGCTGAAGGTGATCTGATATTCGGGATCGAACCTGATCCGGTATTGAAAGAGGCACTCCGGGCCAAGGCCGAGTCCGGGGATTGTCCGGTTTTGGCCGAGATACTTAAAGAAGACCAGTGATTCGTCGACAGTCGGTCGGCGACTGCCCGGTTCTAGGGGCGGTTGACATTATCCTGGTGCCAACCGCTAATAGGACAAGATTAACAGGATTTTCAGGATTAACAAGATTTGTTTTAAGCGGTTGTTTTAATAAAAAATAATCCTGGAAATCCTGGAAATCCTGGAAATCCTGTACTATTGTTAGGGATCTATTCCGCCTCGCGTTTATCCTTACCATCAAAGGCCGGTGAAAACACCGTGAAAGCCACGCTGGCGACGGGATCCGTGTTTTCGGCCCATCAACCCCTATGGACTGAAAGTCCATAGTCTGGAGGACTAAAGTCCCCATCCGTGGACAAGCCACGGACTGAAAGTGAAGGGACTTAACGTCCATAGTTTCAACTATGATGCGCTTCGCGCACTAAAGTTATTGAAGCAATGAACGACCGCGGTCCCTGAAATGACTGAGACGGTCAGGTCATGCCGGTCATGAAAATGCGGGGACTCTTTTCCTTTCAAACGAATCAAGTGAGTGCTCGAATCCGTACCACGATGGAGATGACGAATGGCAATATCCTGTTTGATCTCATCTTCCGTCCACTCGGTGTGGTTGTAAATTTTGTCGGGATAAATCAGTTTGACATGGTCTCTCGGCTGGCAGGCGGCCAGAAGCAGGCCGATAACGAAATAGATGGCTGGTTTCATCGTAGCAATCCTGAATGATTCGGCATTGTTTGGGAGATTCGACGTGTTGCGTTTCGACGCCCAACGGCTCGTTGAGCGACGGCCAGGTCAGTGCCAGGGGCTCAACGCAACCGACACCTACTTATTATCCCCTGCGTTGCCTGCACGTGCGGACTTCGCATTGAGTGTAGGTCAGGTTAGGCGCGCTGCCTGATTTTGCAGCACAGCGACGGGGCCGAACGCGCCGTAACCCGACACGCCGGTCCCGCAGCCAACGCCGGTAGTGGATAAATTCTAAATACTGAAGTCTGCCAACCCCTCCCTCGTCATTCCGGCAGAGATTGCCGGAATCCAGGGCCAGGGATGGCAAAACGGCGGAGTTCAAAGCATTAGACCGCATTTAAATTTAACCACTACCCTGGTTGAATCTGGAGCCCCGGTATCAGGAGGCACGGGCACGTCTTGCCGCATCCGAATCTTCTCCCCCTGGGCACGAAAATCGCGTAACACTTCGCCCATCTGCTACCCCTCCTTCACTTTCCGTGCCTTGGGAGAGCGCGTATAAATCCTCCCACGAACATCAAGCGCGTATAAATCCTCCCACGAACATCAGTCGGTTCGTAGCTACTCTCACCCGAACCCGGAATGCGGGCGTCCCGCTCGCTGAGGTGGCTGGGACGACCGCGCTCCGAAAATCGCCCACCCCTACCCAGTTGAGTGAAATTGAGCGTAGGAACAATTCGCTTTGCGTCCCATGCGCCCTTGCGGTTCGAGCGGTATCCCTGACCTGCACTAAGGTGAGGCGCTGGTGTGTTCGATGCACCATTTCGGTTCGGTAATCGGATCCATTTTAACCGGACAGCTTCTTAAGACAAATATCGGAAAATCCCTTCCCTGGGTTTTCCAAAGACGACCTTCACCCATCTGCGTGTGTGCCCTGTCTACCCTGCCCACCGGCAAGCGACAGGCCGATTGCACGTACAGGCAGGCAAGGTTCGGTTTCCGAGCATTTTGAATTTCGATTAATAGTACAGGATTAACAGGATGATCAGGATTAGCAAGATTGTTCTTCTGGATAATCAATTATAATATCTTGTTAATCCTGAAAATGCTGTACCATTAGGAGACAAGTTCGAAGGTCAGCGTTCACTCCTTATTCCCTCGCCGTGCCGGAGGACTGGCTCTGCTTTGCCCATCCTACGGGCCAAATGTCAACACGACCTAGTACCCCATTTCACCTTATTTTTGGTTCTCAGCGCGGCGAGAGGTGGCCAGCTGCGAGGCGCGCGAGTGCAGGAATAGCCAGTACTCTTTCAAGCTCGCGCAACACCGCAGCTGGCCACCTCTCGCCGCGCCCGAAGGGAGCCCTCCAAACGCGCCAAGATGGCGTTACAGCGCTTGGCAATAGAGTGAGCTATTCCCTGCACGCTGTGCCTTGCCTTGGCGCGTTTGGGAGGGCTCTGAGAGCGAGAAATAAGGTGAAATGGGGTACTAGAGACCTTTACAAGACGCTTGAAAAAAATCATTCCGGATTCCGGATGCTGGCCCTATCCTTGCGTGGCATTCGTAGATTCACCCAAGGGTAAACGAGGAAACAGCACAGATGTATCCGGTACTCTCAAGCGCGCCGCGGCTGATCGCCGGGGTCGCTCTGCTCCTTCTGGCGGCAGCATCCCTCCAGGCCCCGGCGGAGTCCCCCGCACCCACCCCACCGGAGGAGGAAGCGCCCGTCAAGATCCTCCAGGGTTTCTCGCAGCTCAGCAAGGAGAGCGTGACCTGTATGTCCTGCCACCGCGAGGAGAGCCCTGGCATTTACAGCGAGTGGGGCCATTCCAAGCACTTTGCCGCGAATGTGGGCTGTTACGAGTGCCATGCGGCGGACAAATCGGATCTGGACGCCATTTTGCACAAGGATTTCGTGATCGCGACCATCGTCTCCCCGAAAGACTGCGCCCAATGCCACGAGCGTGAGGTCGCCGAGTTCGACGCCTCGCACCATGCCTCGGCGGGGAACATCCTGGGGTCCCTGGACAATGTCCTGGCCGAGGTGGTGGAAGGCGGCCCGCTGTTGAACGGCACCTCGCCGGTGGTGACCATGGGGTGCGCCGGTTGCCACGGCTCCATCGTCAAGGTCAATTCCGACGGCACCCTGGATGTGGCCACCTGGCCCAACACGGGCGTCGGGCGCATCAACCCGGACGGCTCGCAGGGCGCCTGCTCCGCCTGTCACCTGCGGCACAAGTTCTCCGCCGCGCAAGCCCGCCATCCGGATAACTGCGGGCGCTGCCACTTGGGTCCCGACCATCCGCAGAAGGAGATCTTCGAGGAGTCGGCCCACGGTGTCGCCTTCCGCGCCAATCTGGACCGGATGAATCTGGACTCGGCCAAGTGGGGGGTGGGCGAGGACTATAACGCCGCCCCGACCTGTGCTACTTGCCACATGTCCCGCACCAAGGACCTGCCGGTCACCCACGACATCGGCGACCGCATCTCCTGGAATCTACGCGCCCCGGTCTCCTTCAAGATCGACGCCAAGGCCAAGGCGGCCGGTAAGGAGGTCAAGTCCTGGATCGATCGGCGCAAGAATATGAAGAGCATCTGCCGGTCCTGCCACGGGCGCAAGATCGCCGACGCCCACTTCGAGCAGCTGGACGCTTTCGTCAACCTCTACAACGACAAGTTCGCGCTCCCCGCCAAGCGGCTGGTCACGGCCATGGCCGAGCATGGCCTGCGCGACAAGGTGAAGTTCAACGAGGCGGTGGAGTGGACCTACTTCTATCTGTGGCACCACGAAGGGCGCCGGGCGCGTCACGGCGCGGCCATGTTCGCTCCGGACTATGCCCACTGGGAGGGCATGTACGAGGTCGCCCACCGGTTCTATATCGAGCTGGTCCCCGAGGTCCGCGAGGCCATCAAGAAGGCCCGACATGCAGGCAACACGGCGGGGGCCGACGCGGTCCAGGCCCTGCTCGACGAGATCCTCTCTTCCGAGCTGCACCGCTGGTTCCAGGGGGAAGAGCCGCCCAAGTTCTGGCGCCCGGAGGATAGCGACAACCACGGCTTCAAGGTCGGCAAAGCCGAAACCGAGTAGCACCCTTTGCGGTTTGGGTGTAGGCGCCGGCTTGCCGGCGCTCTTGCTACATAAGGGCCAATCGGTGAAGAGGACCAGCGCTCTCCATCGCTCTCATCTGTTGCGAAAAGGCCGCTTTTCCGAGCCTGGGCGCGCTTACATGGTCACTACAGTGACAAGGAAGCGCGCTCGGCTGTTCATCGACTAGCGAATCGGCCGCGCGGTTGTGCACGAGTTGGTCGACGCACCGGTGGAGACGCTTGCCTGGGTATTGATGCCCGATCACCTGCATTGGCTTTTCATTGCTTCAATAACCTTAGTGCGCGAAGCGCATCAGAGTTGAAACTATGGACGTTAAGTCCCTTCACTTTCAGTCCGTGGCTTGTCCACGGATGAGGACTTTAGTCCTCCAGACTATGGACTTTCAGTCCATAGTGGTTGATCTGGGCGATGAGGATCTCGCCGTCGTAGTTCGCACGCTGAAATCACGTTCGGCTCGGGCGGTGAACCATCTCCTGGTTCGTGAGGGTCCTGTGTGGCAGAGGGGCTACTACGATCATGCCGTTCGCCGTGACGAGGATCTGCGCCGGCTTGCTCGATATATGATTACCAATCCGCTGCGCACCGGTCTGGTGGAGAAGGTTGGGGACTATCCCCTCTGGGATGCTGTTTGGCCGTAAAGGCAAAGCGCGGGCAAGCCCGCGCCTACCGTGCAACCGCCTTTGTGATTGATAAAGAGACAGCAACGGCCATGAGATTCGGATTCCCACTCGGCCTGGTCCTACTCCTGATATCTACGCTGTGTGGGGCCAAGCCGTTCGAGGACGCCCAGTGCCAGGAGTGCCATGGCGTCAAGGGCTTTAGTGTCCCGACCGGAGAGCACGGAGAGACCGCGCAGGAATCCTTGTTCGTCGCTACCGAATCCTTCGCGGAGAGCGTGCACGGTGCACTGGCCTGTACCGACTGCCACCACGACATCGAGGAGCTGCCGCACCGCAAGGGTGAACTCGGCCAGGTGGACTGTGTCACCTGCCACGAGCAAACCAAAGGCGCTCAATGGATGCCCGCCGACCGTGCCGCTTGGTTGCGGCTCAAACCGCCGCGTCTGGTGGCCTTCACCCGCGATTATGCACTGTCCGCCCATGGGGACCCCGAGGTGCCGAACAACGCCGGTTGTGCGACTTGCCACACGGCGCACTATGTCTTTCCTGCGGACGACCCGCGCGCCAGTACCTATCGCCTAGAGTCACCCACCATGTGCGGCGCCTGCCACCAGCAGGCCCTGGAGGAATACCGGGCGTCCCTGCACGGGGCAACCCTGAAACGGCCCTGGGTTGGCGATTCGGCCACCTGCAGCGATTGTCACAGCTCCCACAAGATCGCGGACCTGACCAAGCTGCCGGCCCATCGGCTGGTCACCGAGCAATGCGGCGAATGCCATGCCGCTGAGCGCGACGGCTATATGGCCAGTCTCCACGGACAGTTGGCCTGGCACGGTAACCGGGACGCCCCCAAGTGCGTGGACTGCCACGCCGGTCACGACATCGCCCGGGTATCCGATCCGGCCTCGCCGGTGGGCGCCGAGCACCGCGTCGAGACCTGTCGCAAGTGTCACGAGCGGGCCAACGCCCAGTTCGCCAAATACCACCCCCACGGCACCATCAACGACTTCGCCAAGTATCCGGGGTTGTGGTTGCTGGGCAAGGGGATGGGGGCCCTGATCGTCCTGGTCCTGGTCTTCTTCTACACCCACTCGGTGCTCTGGTGGTGGCGCGAGAAGCAGGAACGCCCGGTGGTCTACCGCCGGGTCGACGGGCACAGCTATCCCATGCGAATTAAGCCCGAGAAGCCCCGCAGCGGTGTGCACTTCCGCCGCTTTGCCTGGGGCTGGCGGGTCAACCACTGGCTGCTCGCCCTGTCCCTGATGCTGCTGGTCTTTACCGGCATGGTGGTCATGTATCCAAACACCGACTGGGCCCAGACCCTGGTGCCCCTCCTCGGCGGACTCGGACCCCTCAATACGATCCATCACTGGGCCGGCGTCGTCTTCCTGGTGGTCATCTCCGGGCATGTCGGGGTGGTCCTGATACGCCTCCTCCGCGACAAAGCGTTCGACTGGTTCGGCCCCGACTCCCTGCTGCCGCGCAGGCAGGACTGGGAAGACATGAAGGGGCAGTTCCGTTGGTACTTCGGCAAGGGCGAGCGGCCACGGTTCGGGCGCTGGACCTACTGGGAGAAGTTCGACTACTGGGCCGTGTACTGGGGTGCCCTCATCATTGGCCTGTCGGGCCTCCTGCTCTGGTTCTCTGACGCGGTGGGCACCGTCCTGCCCGGATGGGTCTTCAATCTGGCCACGGTGGCCCATGGCCTGGAGGCTTTTTTGGCGGTCATGACCCTGTTTGTGGTCCACTTCTTCAACAACCACTTCCGGCCCGCCAAGTTCCCCCTGGATCCGGTGATGTTCACCGGCTCCTGGGACCTGGAGGAGCTCAAAGAAGAACGCCCCGCCGAGTACGAGCGGCTGCGGGCCTCCGGCGCGCTGGACAGACTGCTGGTCGCACCCCCGTCCAAGGCCTGGAACCGGGTCTCCTACCTGCTGGGCTTCACCCTGTTGGGGCTAGGGGTCCTGCTGTTGATACTGGTCGTAGACGGATTCCTGACCCGGGGATTGTTCTAAGGCCTGTTGACATTTAACCCTAACCGATTGTTCTTCATATTTTAAATGGCTGTAATACCCAAGCGGTCCGCACCGCGGACCCTACGGTCAATCAAAGTGGTTAGCCTAGGGTCCGCTGTGCGGACTTTCTAAATGTCAACACGCCCTAGTATCCCATTTCACTTTCATCTTCATGTTTATGAAACCTCCCGTAGGGAATGGCCTCTGTGCCGTTCCGAAGTTATCCCGGAACGCCACGGAGGGCGTTCCCTACGGAAAACCAAGGTGAAAGGGGTACCAGGGGCTATTGACACTACAAACATGTAAGCCGAACAGACTCTTAAAAGCGCCGACAGGCTGGCCGTCCATGGCACCTGGATTCCGGCAATCCCTGCCGGAATGGCGGGATGGGAGCCGAACGAACCGGCCTCATAACCCTCTATAAGTTATACTGCTATACGGCCCAATCTGCACATTTCGCCCCCTCTCCCTCCGAGAGAGGGCTGGGGAGAGGGAGAAATTCAAAAGCTCAGATTGCGCCCTGTGGTAGTATATACTCGCCTTATGTCGATTTTCCGTTTTTTCCCGCCCAAACCTGGGTCTGCGTAGGAGCAAGCTTGCCTGCGAACGGCGCTACCGGATGGCTCTCTCTTCGCGGGCAAGCCCGCCCCTACAAAAAACGAAACAATGACGTGCGGACGGTATAATGGCATTGGACCGTGCCTGCTGCCTGTTGCATAGGCAAAGAATAGAGGAAGCGGCGACAATCCACATAATCTGCGGATAAAATGACCGCCCTGTCGAACCTGATCGAGTCGGGAGTAATTTCATGCGCATTGCACGTTTTCAGGACGCCGCCGGGGCCGTCCACTACGGGATCCCCAGCGATGAAAGGGGCGATGAAGGAGGCGGCAACGAAGGGTATGCACTTCGGCTAGCGGGCGACCTCTACGAGGGCCTGAGCGAGACTGGAGAGGGGATCGCCGTGGACAAGTGGCTGGCCCCGGTCGTCCCGGTCAATATCTTCGGTATCGGGCTCAATTACCGCGCCCATGCTCAGGAGACCGGGGCGCAAATCCCTGAGCACCCCGTCCTCTTCATGAAGCCCACCACCACGGTCACGGGTCCGGGGGACCCTATCATCCTACCGGCATCCTGTACCCATGGCCCGGAGGTCGACTCCGAGGCAGAGCTGGCGGTCGTCATCGGGCGTACCGCAAAGGACGTGCCGGAGGCACAGGCCCTGGATCATGTCCTCGGCTACACTTGCGCGAACGATGTCTCGGCCCGGCGCTGGCAGAAGCATGGCGGCGCCCGGCAGTGGGTGCGCAGCAAGAGCTTCGACGGCTTCTGTCCCCTGGGCCCGGTGCTGGTCACCGCGGATGAGATCCCGGACCCTCAGGTGCTGGACGTGCGTTGCCTACTCAACGGCGAGACCATGCAGACCGGCCAGACCAGCGACATGATCTTTTCCGTGGCCCAGCTCATCGCCTACCTCAGCCGGGATACGACCCTGTTGCCGGGTACCCTGATCCTTACGGGAACCCCGCCCGGCGTCGGCTTTGCACGTACCCCGCCGGTCTTCCTCACGGACGGAGACGGGGCGCGGATCGAGATCGAGCACATCGGGGGTTTGCAAAACCCGGTCCGGAACGCCTCGGCCTGACTCTATATCCGGAGTCGGATCGTCCATATTCGCTAATCGGGACCACAAAGGGCGCAAAGATTTTTGTAGGGGCACCCCTTGTGGGTGCCTGGCCAGGTTAGGTCGGGGTGGAGAACAAACCCCAACAAAAGAAAAACTCCGAATCATACGAATCCTTGCGGATCAATTCGCGCTGACTCGCGCGATTCGTAGTTCTCTCTTACAAATCGGTTATCGGGTTACGGCACGTTCGGGTTCGGGTTCGGGTGGTGGTTAAATTCTAAGTGGTGAAGTCCACCAGCTCCACCTCGTCATTCCGGCAGGGATTGCCGGAATCCAGGTACCAGAGATGGCAAAAACAGTGGCGGGTTGAATCACTAGGTCGCACAACCATGCCACTTGAAATTTAACTACTTACCCGGATTTGTTGTTACAGTTCAATCCCGAAACGCGCGTTTAACCGGACCTACTTTGCTGAGGACACTTCGAGTTTCTCAAAGTGCCCCATATTCATCGACCAGCTGTTTGAAATTTAGGAGATTCCCTTTTTTAATTTCTTCATGATGGTCGTTAATCAATCGTTTGAATGATCGCTGGTTGAATGCTCGCTGGTCATTCTTCTTTAATTCTTTCAGTCGACGTTGAATGTCTTCTTCGAGATCATCGGCATGGTCTATCCTTGATTCTATCGATTTCCTTTACCCTTCCCTTCAATCGAGCAATATGTTGATCAATATGTTCGCCCTCTTCCCCTTCGGCAAGCGCCAGCACCACTTTGGACAAGGTTCCAAGTTGTGTGCCGTAGCTGGCTACGCCCGTCACGACTCTTTTCTCAATTTGGGGGTTACCGGCAATGTGAACCTGTGGAGAGAATAAACTAAGATCTCCACTTGACGGCCCATGGAAATTGAAGGGAAAAAACGGTAGGGAGAATGGAAAAAACATAGAGACCTCCTTATCGGGATTTACTCAATACTGTCAATTTAGTATTAGGACTGTCACAACGTTTGTCAAACTTGATTATCGTATTTTGAGTTGCTGTATCAAGCATTTCGGTTTTCTGCATTTCCTTTCCCTGATTCGGTCATACTCTGCCTACCGGCATCCGCTATACTGGTTCTCCACTATTCAGGATTCCTGGCCAAACAATAGGCTACGAGCATAATTTTGTGCCATGCGTGGAAAAAATGTTCCAACCATTCCCCCAGAAAACCTTGACATCTTCCAACTCGTTTCGTTTGAGGACACCCTTTGGTGTAGCACTGTGCATGCTGTTGGGCACGCCGCGCCTTGTCAGCACGCAAGATAATCTCGCAGTCGCCCGCGTTCAGATAAATGTCAACACCCCCTGAGGTACTTGAACGTCGATTGGTGGCCCGGACCCGGATCTTTCAGGTGGAGCAGGTCGACCTGGCGTTTTCCAACGGTAATCGCCGGTGTTTTGAGCGGATCATCGGGGGGCGGGGGTCGGTGCTGGTCGTGCCCATGCCCGATGCGCGGACGCTACTGCTGGCACGTGAATATGCCGCCGGCACGGACCGCTACGAGCTCGGCTTTCCCAAGGGCATCGTCGGGCCGGGGGAAGATCCGCTGGAGGCGGCCGGACGCGAGATCCGTGAGGAGATCGGCTACGGTGCCCGGGATTTGAGGTTGGTACACAAGGTATCCCTGGCACCGGGCTATATTCAGCACGAAACACACCTGGTATTGGCGCGGGATCTGTATCGTGAGCGGGCCCAGGGAGACGAGCCCGAGCCGATCGAGGTCGTGCCCTGGAATCTGGACGCGCTAGACACCTTGCTGGAAAGAGACGACTTTACGGAGGCGCGTTCCATCGCCGCCCTGTTTCTGATCAAGAGATTTGTGGGTAGCAATCCTGAATGATTCGGCGTGATTTGGGGGAAAGATCCCTCCTGCGTCGGGACAAGCGTGTTGCGTTGCGACGCCCAAAAGCTCACGGATCGCCTGCTTGGGTCATGCCGGCATCTTAACGCAACCTACACCCACATGACCCCCGCGCTGCCTGAATGCGCAGACCGCGCGTTAAGTGTAGGTTGGGTTAGGCGCGTTGCCCGATCCTGAAAAACACAAACAGCGTTGAATGCGCCGTAACCCAACACGACATCTTCTCAGATCACGCCAAACAACGCCGAATAGCTCCAGGATCGGACAAAGACTGCGCGCAGGTATGCAGACAGGGAACGCGGGACAACGCAACACGACGCTGGGATCCGTTTTAACCAAACAGCGGCTCACTCAGAGAACCGACGCATGTACTCTTCGTGAGTCCGCTGTTTGTGCCGCAGCTTTACACTCGTAGCAGGCCTATAGCCGCGTCTGAGCTGCCGATTGATCGCTGCCACCAGTCGGCGCCTTTTCCAGCATTTTTCACTTTGTCGGGCGAACGCCGGGGGGGTTCTTTTCTCCGCCTTGCGCTTGCGGGTGTCGGTGGCGGGCGGGCTTTTGGGTTTCCGCACCGCTGGTGCAGGGCGTTTGGCGGAACTCGAGATTACCGTTGGAAGAAACGCAGCGATAAACGCTGGTTTCAGCGCCAACAGTTGCGGCAAATAGCAGGACCAACAGCGGGAAGGCGGCCGTTACCAGCAGTAATCGGTGGCTGGTCCCTGCTGAACTCGACCCTTGTGCCATGCCGGGATAACTCCTTCTCTAAAAGCTTCATGGCGAAGCGCAGGCCTATTTAACGAAATCGAGCAGGAAATGCGACCGATCTCCTCGATTCCGCAAGGGAACAGTCGTAAGTCGGACAGGCTCTATGATTCCACGCTCAGTTTTTGCAAGATAGCTTCTAAATCACGCGTAAAAGGGTAGTGTTCCAATTGGTGGTGGTTAATTTTTAAATGCCACCCTAACCAGCAGCTGGCAATAGGTCCATATTATAGCGGTGCAGGAAAAGTTTCAAACAGATCTCGTGCATTTTAACGCATTTGGAAAAAGACAACGTCTTAAGCATGAAGCGTACTAAATGCTGTCGCAAGGTATTATTCCAACGCTCAACGTGGGCTGTTTCTCCAGTTTTTTTGCCGACAGGGTTATGTTGCTCGTTCGGAATAACGGCTTGATAAGCTTTCCAATAGTCGGTGAAAACAAGCGCTTTTTTATTAAGCGAGTGGTATGCGATTCCAGAGTATTTGGCATGTCTCTTCACTTCGATCACCACACGCATTAGCAATGACCTCTCGGGTCTCCCTGCTCAGTGCGATCCAGACCCAAATTTTGTTATCTTTTCAAAGACATAATGGGCACAACTCATCCATTTCCAACACCGGTGTTTGCTCTGGACCAATCGGTGTCAGCGTCGCTTCAAGAGGAGGAAGCGTGTCCGCTTTTTCTTTTAACCAAGCGCTCAACGTTTGACGACAAACCCCATGCGTACGCTCGATCCCACGCATACTCGAGCGTTCCTGATAAGCTTTTATGACGAGAGTTTTCGCTTCCTCCGTATAGCGATTTTGGGGTTCAAGTACACCCTAAGTGCCACAGGTTTTACAGTGGTATTATTGGTTTCCGCACGCATTTAGGCCGTTTTTTTAACCTCTTTGCTATGACATTTTCGACAGGTATGTACTTTAGTCTCAATAACCATGATTGAAAACTCCTTTGATTGATTTTAGAGATGAGTTATTCTACTCTGGCATTCAAAAATTAACCACTACCAGATCAAGTACTGGCCCTCTCGGCTGCCTGCTCGGCCCGCCGTGCGCGTATGGAACGCCATGTCCAGGTCCCCGGTGAACGCCACTGGTAACGCATGTAGTTGGGGGCCAATCAAACTGCACCGCTTTGCCGGCACACTCCAAACCTCTCAAGCTCGAATGACCATACCGGTACGCCCGTCGCGGATGGTAGACGGACGGGCGCGGGTCCCGCAGCAACCGGCCAGGACGAGATCCACCTGATGGCCGAGGGCCGACCGCACCTGGAGGGGAGTGCGTGCCGGCGGATGATCGCTGATGTTCGCGCTGGTGGATACCAGGGCGCTGCCGGCAGTCGCGCACAGGGCCGCCGCGATGGGGTGGGCGGTGACCCGCACGGCGAGGGTCGTATGTCGTCCCCGGAGCCAGCCCGGCGTGCCGGCACGGGCAGGTAGCAGCCAGGTATTCGGACCGGGCCAGGTCGCAAGGACAGCCAGCATGCGGGCAGCGTCCAGCGGCTCTACGAAGGGCTCGAGCTGGTCGAAACCGGCGGCGATGAGGATCAGCCCTTTGTGCTCGGGGCGCCGCTTGATAGCGAGCAGGCGTCGCACCGCGGCCTGGTCCCAGGGATCGCATCCGAGACCGTAGATGGCCTCAGTAGGGTAGGCGAGGATGCCGCCGCCCCGGATGCAGCGGGCGGCCGTCCGCAGCTTGTGCCGTCCGGGCAAGTGTTCAGACTCGGTGGTCACGTCTCTATCCAGCAACGCAGTTTGGGTCTGGATCGCTTTGAGCGGAACGACCCGAGAAGTCGTTGCCTATGCGGGTGGTGATCGCCATGAAGACACGTGCCGAATACTTTGGAATCGCATACCGTCCGCTTATAAAAGAGCTACTGTTTTCAGCGATTATTGGGCAGCGTATCTCGCTCTTCCATTTTGACCTTTGAGAGCGCGGATGCCAGCAATCCTGTTGGAATGGCGACGATACTTAAACCAAGCATCAATATGACAAAGGTAAATAGCTTGCCGCCTACCGTTATAGGATACATATCACCGTAACCCACCGTCGACAAAGTAGCGACGGCCCACCATAAGCTATGGAAAATGCTTTTGAATACCTCGGGTTGGGCTTCGTGTTCGAAATAATAGATCCCGACGGCCGACAGGTATAACAGCATCAGAATTACCAGGCTGAATAGGACAATCTCTTCTTTCGCGACGATAAATGCTCTTGATAATTGATGGATGGCCCTATTGTATCGAGACAACTTCATCAGCCGAAACAGGCTCAACAGACGAAATACCCTTAATGACTGCAGGTCAACGCCGGGTAAAAGATAAAACGGTATGATCGCGATCAGATCCACGAGTCCGTAAAAGCTCAGAATATAGCTTACCTTTCTCTCCGCCACGTACATCCTGAGGAAATATTCACAGGTAAATATGATTACCACGATGACTTCCGTAACCTCGAGCAATTCTCTGATGCCGGTATCGAGATCGGGCAGGGTTGCTACGGAAAAGGTGATGACAGAGAGCAGGATCAGTGCCTGCACAATCAAGTCGAATGCGCGACCTGGTAGGGTATCGTTTTCCTCCACGACTGCCTTTATGTCCATGGTTGATTCCTCGTGCTCTCTACCGGGGACGGGGTAACAGAATGTTATTGCATTCCCTCCAGAAAACGAAAACGGCGACACGCTCCCCCAATGAGGTCGCGTAGCGCCGTCTTTCCCTGCCCTTAATCCCTCTCCCGGCGGGAGAGGGATAGGTTATCCCTTTACAGCAAGGGGGTCGTCGGAAGCACGGGCACGATCAGCAAGGCGACGATATTGATGATCTTGATCAGGGGGTTGACCGCCGGACCTGCCGTGTCCTTGTAGGGGTCGCCTACGGTATCGCCGGTGACCGCGGCCTTGTGGGCCTCGGAGCCCTTGCCGCCCAGGTTGCCGTCCTCGATGTACTTCTTGGCGTTGTCCCAGGCCCCGCCGCCGGTGGTCATGGAGATGGCGACGAAAAGCCCTGTGACGATGGTGCCGATGAGCAGCCCCCCCAGGGCCTCCTTACCCAACAGCAACCCGACGACCACGGGTACCAGCACCGGCAGCAGGGACGGGATGATCATCTCCTTGATAGCATCCCTGGTGAGCATGTCCACCGCCTTGGAGTAATCCGGCTTCTCGGTATGCTGCATGATGCCCGGCATCTCGCGGAACTGACGGCGCACCTCGTTGACGATACCCCCCGCCGCGCGGCCGACCGCTTCCATGGCCATGGCCCCGAACAGGAAGGGCACCAGGCCGCCGATGAACAGCCCGATGATGATCATGTGATTCTCGAGGCTGAAATTGAGCTGAGTCTCACCGAGGGCATGGGTGTAGTCGGCGAACAGCACCAGGGCAGCCAGCCCGGCGGAGCCGATGGCGTAGCCCTTGGTGACGGCCTTGGTGGTATTTCCGACGGCGTCCAGGGGATCGGTAATGCCGCGGATCTTCTCGTCCAGCTCGGCCATCTCGGCGATGCCGCCGGCGTTGTCCGTAATGGGACCGAAGGCGTCCAGGGCGACGATGATGCCGGTCATGGAGAGCATGGAGGTAGCGGCGATGGCGATACCGTAGAGGCCGGCCAACTCATAGGCGCCCCAAATGGAGACGCACACAGCCAGCACCGGCAAGGCGGTGGACTTCATGGCCACGCCCAGGCCGGCGATGATGTTGGTGGCGTGTCCGGTCTCAGACGCCGCAGCAATATGCTTCACCGGGCCGAACTCGGTGCCTGTGTAGTATTCGGTGATGAACACCATCAGGCCGGTCAGGACCAGACCGATGACGGCTGCCCCGTAGAGGCTCCAATTGGAGTATTCGGCGCTGCCCGCCGCCGGGTCGATCCACAGGGTCGCGGGGATGAAGAGTATCAGGGCAATGACACCGGCGACCGCCAGGCCCTTGTAGAGGGCCGACATGATCTTGGTGTCACCTTCATGGGCCTTGACGAAGAAGGTGCCGATGACGGAGGCAATAATGGACACGCCGCCCAACACTAGGGGATAGATCACGGCGTTCGTGCCTCCCGCCGACTCCGTGCTTCCTACCAACAGGGAGCCCAGCAGCATGGTGGCGACCACCGTGACCGCATAGGTCTCGAACAGGTCGGCGGCCATGCCGGCGCAGTCGCCCACATTGTCGCCCACGTTGTCGGCGATGACCGCTGGGTTGCGGGGGTCGTCTTCGGGAATACCGGCCTCGACCTTACCCACCAGGTCTGCGCCTACGTCGGCACCCTTAGTGAAGATACCACCCCCGAGTCGGGCGAAGATGGAGATCAAGGAGCCGCCGAAGCCCAGGCCGACGAGCGCGTGCAGGATGTCCTTCTCCTGGATGCCCATGGAACTCAGGATCACGTAATAACCGGCAACGCCCAGCAGGCCCAGTCCCACCACCAACAGGCCGGTGATGGCGCCGCCGCGGAAGGCCACCTGCAGGGCGGCATCCAGGCCGGTGTTCGCGGCCTCTGCGGTGCGCACGTTGGCCCGCACCGAGATATTCATCCCGATGTAACCGGCCGCACCGGAGAAAACGGCACCGACCACGAAGCCGATAGCGGTTGCCGTTCCCAGACCCGGAACCAAGAACAGGATCGCAGCGAGCACGATGCCGACGATACCGATAGTGGTGTACTGACGGTTGAGATAGGCCTTGGCACCTTCCTGGACGGCAGTGGCGATCTCGCGCATGCGCTCGTTGCCGTCCGGCAGGGCCAGAATCCATTTAACGGACCAGATGCCGTATCCCAGTGCGACCAGGCCGCACAGGAGGGCAAAGGTGGAACCTTCTAACATTTGGGTTGACTCCTCTTAGGGTTTCTCGATTAGGTACTTCTCTGGCTCCCACGCTCCAGCGTGGGAGCAAGTCCTTGACGCTCCAGCGTCATGAAATCTTGGCCGCTGGAGCGGCCACACTTGCGTTCCCACGCTGGAGCGTCGGAACGAGCCAGGATGGATGACAGGGGGGGCGAGCTCCCCTGTTCCCAACGTCCGCTTTAGAGCTCGAACGCCTCCAGCTTTTTGGGCACCAGTGTGTTCTTCAAGGTGACGTATTTGGGCATCCCCTTCTCATAGGGTGGATAATCTTCTCCCTGGATCAGCGGATACAGGTATTCGCGACACTTGTCGGTGATACCGTAGCCGTCCTCGGTGATGAAGTCCTTGGGCATGAACTTCTCCACGTTGGCCACCTCCGACAGGGGTGCCTCGCCGATCTCCCAGACGTAGGGATCCGATGATTTGCGTACCACCGTGGGCATGATGGAATTATGGCCCTTGAGGGCGAACTCCACCCCGGCCTTACCCAGGGCATAGGCCTGCTCCACATCGAACTTGGCGGCCAGGTGGCGCGCCGCCCGCTGCAGGTAATCGGCCACCGCCCAGTGGAACTTGTAGCCCGTAGCCTCCTTGATCATGTTGGCGACCACCGGTGCCGCTCCGCCGAGCTGGGCGTGACCGAAGGCATCGCGGGTACCCTGCTCGGCCAGGAAACGTCCATCCGGCCAGTGGCACCCCTCGGATACGCACACCGTGCAGTAGCCGAATTGCTTGACCTTAGCCTTGATCGCCGCCAGGAACTTGTCCTGGTCGAACTCCACCTCCGGGAACAGGGTCAGGACCGGGATACCCTGATCCGCCACCAGGGCACCGGCCGCGGCGATCCAGCCCGCGTGGCGGCCCATGACCTCGATGACGAAGATCTTGGTGGAAGTGGCGCACATGGAGCGCACATCGAAGGAGGCCTCCAAGGTGGAGGTCGCGATGTATTTGGCTACGGAGCCGAACCCCGGACAGTTGTCCGTAATGGGCAGATCATTGTCCACCGTCTTGGGGATGTGGATCGCCTGGACCGGATAGCCCATGGCATCGGAGAGCTGGGAGACCTTGAAGCAGGTATCCGCGGAGTCGCCGCCGCCATTATAGAAGAAGCACCCGATGTCGTGGGCCCTAAAAACCTCGATCAGGCGCTCGTACTCACGCTTATTGGCCTCTAGGCTCTTGAGCTTGTAGCGGCAGGAACCCAAGCCACCGGACGGTGTGTGACGGAGGGCCGCGATGTTCTCGGCGGACTCCTGGCTGGTGTCGATCAGATCCTCGGTCAGGGCGCCGATGATACCGTTGCGCCCGGCATAGACCTTGGCGATCCGGTCCTTATGTTGGCGGGCGGTCTCGATCACCCCGCAGGCGGAGGCGTTGATCACGGCGGTGACTCCGCCGGACTGGGCGTAGAAGGCATTTTTCGCGGTCATGGCTTCCCCTTTGCTGGTCTCAGGTATGGGTTGTTCTCGATCACCGCCTCCCTTGCGGGCGCTGGTCGATGGATCGGGATGCGCTTAAGAGACTGCCTTTTTAGATAGCCTCTAAGCGACTATTTTCATTATGTTATCGTCCTGGAATGTGATATCAGAATCAAGAGAGGGGAGCTGAACGGCTACCTCTCCATCGTAATATTCGATCCTGGTGGTAAAAGAGTCCACAGTGATCACGACGATTATGGCAATAGCGACCGCCGCCATCTAGCTCCTTGTCCTAGTTAGACCTCGCCGCCGAGAGCTTACCCTTGCCTTATCAACCGGCTGAAATTCCTTTATTTCACTATCAGCCAAGTAAGGCGTAGTAGGATCAGCGATTGATTGTTCACGTATTTCCTTCTCCGTCGTTCTTTTAAACTTTTTGACGTCCGTTCTGCTTTTCATTCCCTTAAGTTCTCCCAAAATATATGTCTTACTCATGCTCATAGCATTCTCCTAATATGGAGGAAAAGCTTTTTTCCAATATTGTGCCCTTTCTCTCCTGTTAGCCTTTCGAGCGGATATGATACGAATTACTTCTTTTTCGTCTTCACTTATACGCTTCGTGCAAACAACCAAATAGAATTCCAAGACTTATTACTCTACCTAAAGTTTGAATGCGTGTTTCACCATATTCAACACTCTTACTTCGTGGATCCACTCGTTCTTGCCTATGCGGATCCTCCCAAACCCGTGCTGCATCTATAAAGTCTATACCCCGCTCCCTGAGCGTTCTTTCTCTTTTTTTCTCATTCCACTCGAATGATATATCGTCCGTCAGCATTCCTATCCCTTTGTTTCCTGCACTCTTCCCTAGCATGCTAGTATGGTCCAAAGCCAAGCATAGTACGAGCCTGGTGCAGTAAGCGATAAGCCAATTCGTAACCGTTTGGACCTCCTCCTGGATTTTGGTTCAATCGGTCAAGGGAGCCTAGTCTGGGGCATTCAGCTGCGCTTGGACGCGATATCCCCACGCTCCTCGGCGGCGTGATCGGCCTGGGCCTGGAGCAGGGAAACGACACACTCGGACAAATCGTCATACTCCTTCACCCCGGTGCCGTACTGCTGGTATCCCCGGTAGAAGAACTGGCAGCGGTAGCTGCGGTCGCCGGTCTTGAAGATGACGAAGTTACAACCTTGGCTATCATGCCAAAACACTACCGGGCAGCTGGTCAGCTCCCGGTCCGACGGATGCAGCCGGATCTCGGCGTCGGCGAGCTGAAGCTCAAGGTCGTGACCGTAGCGTTCCCTGAGCGTGGTCTCGAGGATCCAGCGCTCGGTATCCGAAATGTCGGGGATCTTGGCCATAGACAATAGATTCAGCGGGATACGGCTCGCCGCCTACCCCAGGATGCGGTCTCCACGGCTAACTACAGGAGAGTACGGGACCACATCAAAAATCCGAGTGCCGGGATAGGAGGCACCGACGCCAACCCAAGCTGCGAGATGAGGAGTCTACCACGGATTTGTTACGGTATCCGGTATTAGGGGTGGGCAGACAGGACCACCGCATGACAGCACTGCTGAAACACGGCCTATGATGCAAGGATTGGTCGGACCCGCGAGGCTGCCTTTCAGCCTGAGGCGCCAGTACCAGGCCGCCTTTTCCCGTATAGTTTTCCTGCCGCCTTCCGATTTCCCTGACCTTGGATTGCGCTGATAGATTGCGCTGATCGCCCGTCGGATTTCGAGGTTGCCGATGGCGATGAGATCTCAGGGTTACATGAAGCTGACCGAAGGTGCATGGTGCGCGGCCTTCAGCAGACGCGCGATGGCACAGGTGGGATGGGATTAGGCGGAAGCCGGGAGGTACATTGCGCTGCCTGTAAATTACCCGGTACAGCCTCTGTCACACGGACTCGGATGTTTGCTCACGTACTTCCGGGATGCTACATTCTCGGAATCCTTCCGTCAGATGGAATTGCAGGGCCTGTTTCCATAGCAATGGAACGCTCGAATGAGAATCCGTACCAAGTTTAATATACAAACTGCAGAGTTAATGAAGGGAAGATTTCCAAATAGGGAAAGAAAGCTCGTGGAGGCATGGATTGAACTTAGAAAGGTGAACTAAGGCAAAACCGGAGTTTGCTTAATACATCTTGCTCCTGGATATCAAGCAATCCGTTCTCCGACCCGTTGCATCGCATCGCCTGCATTCAAGATCGCTATCCCGAGCTAGGGATGCAACGCCAACAAATCCCGGTCCCCGGAAACAATCAGCTCGGCCCTGGCGGCCAGCGCCGTGGCAATCACCACGTCATCATCAATATCCCGGACGGTGCGTTCAATCGGCTGTGGCCTTACCAGTTCGGCCAGCATTCCATAACGCTGCATCAAAAAAACGGGCGTAATGCCCTGGGATGCCAACAGGGCGGCGAATTTCTCTCTGCCCAACACATCGGCAAGTTCATCCAGTAGGGCAGGGTTAGTGAACAGTCTTACTCGGCGATCACGTCCCAGATCGAGCAACTGCCGCGGCATGCCGCCCCAGACCAGACCGGATACGACGATATTGGTGTCAAGCACCAAGCGCACGTGGTTTTCTCTGTGCGCGCACCGCGTTCACTTCTTCCTGGATTTCATCCATCGTTATGGGTCGGAAATCGGCCGCTGCCAGCTTGTCTGCGGCCTCGAACAGGCCATTGACGGCTCGTCGGCGTAGGGTCTCGCGCAACAGCGTCTCAATGACGCTCGGGGTTAGCAAGCCGGCGTCTCTTGCCTCCTTGGCTAAGCCATCCGGTAGATCGACCGTCAGTGTGGTCATAATCGTCCTCTAAAATTGAATATCCTCGAGCACCTGCTCGGCGGATTGGGTTTTCCCTTCGGCGGCGTCTTGTTGGCCACGCCGGATATTCTCCAATACATAGAGTTGGTAGATAATTTCTTTGGTATCCACATTGTTGGGTAGCCGTTGAATCGCATCGAGTGCTTCCTGTTTAGCGGTTTGCATCATCATCACCTCATTCGCCAGGTCACCGGCAAATTCAGCTTGGCGTTCTCGCGGAAAAACTTCCCGCGTTCGCCTTTTGAAAAGTCATACTCTTGTTTCATACGCTTATCAGTATCCGGCGCCCGGACGGGCCAGCGGCGGCAGGTTATCCCCCGAGCCCAGGGCATGACGCATGAACAGGTGTTTAACCGGCGCGAGTCGGTCCACCAGCGACAGGCCCGTGCTGCGCAGGACGGCCAGCGGCGGCACGGCGTTGCTGAACATACGCTTGAATCCGTCCATGGCGGTCAGCATGAGCAGGTTATCGCCCCGGCGCGCACGCTCATAACGTCGCAACACCCATAGCCCACCGATGTCCCGGCGCCTGTCTTGGGCCTCGTCGAGGGCCGCCGCGAGGGCTGCTGCGTCCAGAAATCCCAGGTTGACGCCCTGCCCCGCCAGTGGGTGAACGGCGTGGGCAGCATCCCCGATCAGGGCCAGGCGCGGCTTCACATAGTGCTCGGCGTGCTGTAGCTGCAATCCGAACGTGGCCCGCGGACCGATGTCACCAATGGCTCCCAAGTAGCCCTCGCTGGCCGCTTCGAGCTCTGAACGAAACCCCGCTTCGTCGAGCCCCAAGAGCTCCTGGGCCCTGAACTCGGTGGCCGACCACACGATGGAGCAGCGACCGTCACGCAGGGGCAGAAAGGCCAGGGGACCCGTGGGCAGGAAGCGCTGCCAGGCGGTCTCCCGATGCCACTCCCGGACCTGCACGTTCGCCACGATGGCCTGCTGGTCGTAGAGCCAGCCCCGGCTGGCGATGCCGACGCGCTGCCGTACCCGCGAGTTACTTCCATCCGCCCCCACCAACAGGCGGGTGCCGATCCGGCGTTCGTCTTTCAGGTCGAGAAGGGCTGCATCGGTCGCCAGCTCGAGCTCGCCCATGCTGGACGGCCACAGCAAGGTGATCTCTTCCGACCTCTCCAGGCACTCCCAGAGGGCAAGCCGGATCACCCGGTTCTCAACGATGTGACCCAAATCGGGCTCGCCGAGCTCGGCGCTGTCGAAGTGGATACTGCCGCCACCGACCGCATCCCACACATGCATCTCCCGGTAGGGGCTCGCCCCCAGTTGAGTGATCCGGTCCCAGACCCCGAGCCGTTGGAGGATGCGCTGGCTGGCACGGTTGAGGGCCGACACCCGCAGATCTATCTCTCCCGGCGGCCAAGAGTGTTGAGGCGCTTGGGCCTCTACCAAGGCGATCCGCCAACCCTTGCCGACACAGGCGCAGGCCAAGGCGGTCCCGACCATACCGCCGCCGACCACCAGGATATCGAATCGGAGCTCCCGTTCAGCCATGTTCTCTCCCCAACGGCAGACCACGCGCGAGCCGTGGCTGATTTATTCCCCCCAGGCCCATGAAGCGACGGGCGACCAAATGACGCAGTCCGAGGGTTAGATCCAGGCCTAACAGGCCCAGACCGCGGGCCCAGCGCACCGGAAACCAGGGATTGACGAACAGCCGGGCCAGGGCGTCGGTGGCTGCGACTACCGCCGTCTGATCCCAACCGCGCAGGCGCCGGTATGCATCCAACGTTCCATCGCCTCCGGGGTCGTCGCCCGCGCGTGCGGCCTGGGCCAACACCTCGGCGAGTGCCGCCACGTCCCGCAAACCTAGATTGAAACCCTGGCCGGCCACGGGGTGCAGGGTGTGGGCCGCGTTGCCGATGAGTACCAGGCGCCGGCGCACCGGCTCGCGGGTGAGCATCAGCTTGAGGGGATAGGTCAGCCGCTGTCCAGGACGAGTGAAACGCCCCAACCGATACCCGAAACGGTCTTGCAGTCCGGCCAGAAATTCCCGGTCGGAGAGGTTCCGCAGTCCGGCCGCCTCGCCCTCCCGCACGGTCCAGACCACGGAGTAACGCCTTTCGGTCATGGGCAGCAGGGCCAGAGGTCCGGTCTCGGTGAAGCGTTCAAAGGCTATTCCAGAGCGGGGCCGTTCGGACGTCACCGTGGTAATCAAGGCATCGTGGCCGTACCCGTGCTCCCGCACAGCCAGTCCAAGACGCCCGCGGACGGAGGAATCACCGCCATCGGCGGCTACCAGCAGACGTGTTTCGAGGAGCCTCGAAGTGCTGCCAACGGTCACCTCCAAAGTGACCCGCTCCCGTCGGACCCGAACCCCGAGCAACCGCGCCGGACACAGCATCTCCACCCCGGCCAGACCACCCTGGATGGCCTGGCCGAGCCGCCGCGCCGGGGCCACATAGCCCAGGGCCGCTACCCCTTCCTCCCGATGATCCAGCCGCGTAAAGCCGAACCTACCCCGGTCGGAGACATGGACCTGCCGGATCGGCTCCGCTCCCGCCGCGATTGCCTCCCACAGGCCGATGCCCTCGAAGATACGGCGACTGCCCCAGGACAGGGCAATGACCCGCTCGTCATAGCTCGGCTGGGCGGCCGACCGCAGCGACACGGCCTCTACCACACATAGCCGCAGGCCGGTCCCAGCCAAGGCGCAGGCCAGGCTGCCCCCCACCAACCCACCACCGATGATGACTAGGTCGTAGTCGTTCAATTTTCAGTCGGTCAACAAACCCGACTCTCTCTCAGTGCAGAACCTCGTCGAGACGGTCGGCGGTGAGGACTCGCTCGGACCACTCCAGTAACGTCTGCTCGCTAGCTTGCTCGATCCGTCGCTGTACTGCGTCGGGTAAGGTGCCAAATTTCTGACGTAGCAGTCGTTCCAAAACCAGGGCTTCGCCTTGCTGCATACCTTGCTGTATGCCTTTTTCGTGGAAGCGTTCGGCAAATCGGCTCATGGTCTGCGCCTCGTCGGGATAGTCACATTGGTATTCAGCCCGTTCATTGCTTCAATAACTTTAGTGCGCGAAGCGCATCAATAGTTGAAACTATGGACGTTAAGTCCCTTCACTTTCAGTCCGTGGCTTGTCCACGGATGAGGACTTTAATCCTCCAGGCTATGGACTTTCAGTCCATAGTGGTTGATTATCACCAAGCGCCGCGTAGATGTCGATGAAATCCAGGTACTTGAGCTGCTTCTCGGGATCAGGTTCCAGAGTGGTTAGCCCCCGCACCGCCTGGGCATAGACCTCGGCCTTGCGCTGCGCGGGATATTGCATGTTAGGCAGGTTCAACCGCACGACCAGGTTGTCACTATGACGGTAGTGCTCGCAATCCAGCTCACCCAGGGCACAGCTCAGATAGTGGAAGTCGAAATAGGTATCCTGGTCTCCACCCAAGCGTAGCCGTTGAGGCGCACCCGTTGCTCGGCGCAGGAAGATGACCACCGGAACCACACGGTCGGTGTCCATCAACTCGGCCAAATCGAGACAGTAGTGGGCCAGGCAGTGGATGGAGAAGCGCCGGGTGTCGGTTTCTTCTTCGATCACGAACAGCAAGGCCTCGCGTCGCCTGTCGGGCCACTCCACTAGCAGCGGTACATCCAGTTCCCGAAAGCGTTCGCCGAGACGCGCTTGCAGCTGCTCTTGGCGCACGGGTGTAATGCGCGCGTGCTCGTCGATTTCGTCGGCTTCGGCCGCGGCGAAAAAAGTCAGTGCTTCGCGTAGGTAATCGAGGATGAGATTTTTGAAGTTCTGGTCGTGGGACATGGACCTAGGTCAGGTAATGACTAAGCCGAATAAGTATGCGTACCAGATAGATGGCTATAATTTGGGCGAGAAATGAGACGACAACCCAAGACAAGAAAATAGAAGATGCATACAAATAATCAATTTTGCATACATCTAAATTGTCATCCCGACAGAATTCACCCATAGCATTGTGTTGCATACCTGCGTAGAGTGCAAATATGCCAAGGAGAACTGATATGGAAAAGGACACCAAAAGTGCTCTTTTCATACTGCACACCCTCGCTTTCTCCAAGGTTGCGAATAGTATAGTTTCCCTACTCGTGCGCCATAGTTCGTTACCTTTTTTGCCCCTAGAAAACTATAAATAGACGCAATTTTCCTAACGGTCGGCTTTTCAATTCGATCCCGAATTCTGGATAGCAAAATGACGCCAAATTCTATGTTATAGAAGGGACATCCCAGTAGCTCTTTGGTTACTTCAAGTTTCTTCCAGTAACCATAGTGTATGTTCATTGGAAGAATCGTTTTCTTAACGCGAATAAGATCCCTCCCTTCGGTTCGGGATGACAGTTTCGCGCGGATTCGCGTGATTCGTAGTTTTCCTCATGCACGATTCATGCAAGTCTCGATATCCGCGACCGTCTTGGGTACGCGGGCGGACAAGACCTCATTGCCCTCGGCGGTAATCAGCACATCGTCCTCGATGCGGATGCCGATGCTGCGATAGGGCGCGGGGACCTCGGTGCGATCCTCCGCGATATAGAGTCCGGGTTCCACCGTGAGCACCATGCCGGGTTCCAGCCGTCGCCACTTGCCGCCGACCCGATAATCCCCGACGTCGTGGACATCCATCCCCAACCAGTGGCCCGTGCGGTGCGGGAAATAGGGCTTGTACTTTTCCTCTTTGATGAGCTTGGGTACTGCCTTCCTGCCGCCCGCGAGGATCCCCAGCTCCACCAGTCCCCGAGTCAGGGTGCGTACGGCGGCCTTGTGCATAGCGTTCCAGCGGTTGCCGGGAACTGCCTCGGCGATGGCTGCCGCCTGGGCCGCCAGCACCAGTTCGTAGAGCTCCCGCTGGGGTGGGCTGAAGCGGCCGTTGACCGGAAAGGTGCGGGTAATATCCGAGGCATAGCCCGCCAGCTCGCAGCCGGCATCGACGAGCACCAGATCCCCGTCCTCGAGCCGATGGCAGTTATCCGCATAGTGCAGCACACAGGCATTCGCACCACCACCCACAATCGGGGGATAGGCCTGGAAACGCCCCCCGCGGGCGGCGCAGATCCGCACGAACTCCGCCTCCAGCTGATACTCCCACAGGCCGGGCCGACACAGGCGCATCACCCGGCAGTGCGCAGCGGCGGAAATCCGCACCGCCCGCCGGATGACCTTGAGTTCGACCTTGCTCTTGAGGAGACGCTGCTCGGACAACAGCCGCTCCAGGACCACGAACTCCGTGGGAGCACGCACCCCGGAGCGCACCTTGCCCCGGACCACATTGACCCATTTCATCAGGCGTTGGTCGAGCGCTGGGTTCGCGCCCGCCGGATAGTAGACCCGATCCCGATCCTCCAACAGCTTGGGCAGGATCTCGTCCAGCTTGTCGATGGGATGGGCCTCGTTGGCACCGAAATCTCGTAGGAGCCCCTCGACACCGACGTGGGCACCGACCCAGAGTGCCCGCTCGGGATCGCGCGGCTGGCAAAAGAACACCAGTTCGCCTTTTTTGCGCCCCGGCACCAAAACCGCCAGCGCCTCCGGTTCAGGGAACCCCGTCACATAGAAAAAATCGCTGTCCTGGCGATAGGGGTAATGCACATCCCGGTTGCGGACCGACTCGGGGGCCGCTGCCAGCAGGGCAATGCTGCCGGGCTGCATGGCGGCGGCCAACCGCCGGCGGCGACGTTGATATTCCGCGGCGGTCATCGTTCCGTCTCCACCACAGGGCACTGCTCCTCGTACACCAGCATGGCCGCCACCCGAACAAACTCCGTCAGCTCCGTCAGGGCCTGCTCGTTTTCCTCGGAATCGTCCAAATCCTTAAGATCCAGGTGGGTGATGGCGGCAAAGTCGTCACAGACCTCCCGGAGCGGCCCCGGGCATCGGCTCACATCCACCCCGGCCAGCCCCAGGCCATACAGAAAGCCACAGCTCCAATCGTAGAGCCCCACTGCCCGCTTTGCCAGGGGCGCCGAGTCCTCGGGCAACAGGGGCGTGAAACCCAGGTGCGGGTTAGCGATCTCCGTTCGGGTACGCGCCGCCAGGTCCTGCAAGGAACGCCGGCACGCCTTGGTCGAGGGATCAGCAGTCGAGCGATCGGCCCCATCGGCGCCCGCCAGTAGCTCGGCGATCCAGGACTCCGCCGCCCGCGGCTCGCCGGTACCCAGCATGGCACACAGAATACCGTGGGCCTCGGCGGCGCTGGGGCCCAGCTCGGAGACCGCCAGCTGCTCGTTAAGCTCCTGATAATGCATATAAAAATCTGATTCTTGCAGCGCTGATGGCCGATGCCGGAAACTACGGGAAGGCCATTCTTCATCATAAGCATGGCGCGCATCAACCACTATGGACTGAAAGTCCATAGGCTGGAGGACTAACGTCCTCATCCGTGGACAAGCCACGGACTGGAAGTGAAGGGACTTAACGTCCATAGTTTCAACTATGATGCGCTTCGCGCACTAAAGTTATTGAAGCAATGAATTGACCCCGACGCCGACGCCTTCTATAGTGCCCTCCAGTTGTCCCTTGGGAAGCATAGCCTGTGTCGAACTTCGACCTCAATACCCTGGAACGCCAGGTAGAGGAGCTGATCCTCACCTGCCGTCACCTTAGAGAAGAGAACGATTCGTTGCGTGTGCGCCAGGATCACCTGGTCGCGGAGCGCGCCGAACTCATCGGAAAGACGGAACTGGCCCGCGGCCGCGTGGAATCCATGATCGCCCGTTTGAAATCCATGGAGGAAGAGCTATGAGCGAGGAGCCCATTGCCGTCTCGGTCCGCGTCCTGGACAAGGAATATCGGATTTCCTGTGCGCCGGACGAAGAGGCAGGCCTACGGGAAGCCGCACGCCTGTTAGACCAACGGATGCGCGAGATCCGGCAGACCGGGCGCATCCTGGGCGCCGACCGGATCGCCGTCATGGCGGCCCTCAATATCGCCTACGAGCTGGCCAAGACCCAGAACAGCAAAACGCCGGACGAGCAGGACCTCGACCGGCGCCTGGGAGACCTCCAAAAGCGTCTCGGCGATACCCTGGCGACGCAACATCAGGAAGCCCCGGCGATGCAAGATCCAATAGACGCGCGAGACGAAAGGGTATAACCTGCGGTTCAGGCATCCCCTGCGGTGTACGCGAGTGTACGCGAGTGGCCTGGGTATTTTCTTGAGCCTAAATCGTACCCTGGGGGCAATTGGAATAAGGCCGTTGTGCAGGTCCGCCCCGAGCGGAAAGCCTGAAGCCGACTTCCCTGCCCCCACTTGAACCGCTCGGTTCAAGAACAAAGGTCCATGTCGGCACCAGCGGGGGATGTCGCCTTCCCCACTCCCATGACCCCTGCCGGCCCCCTGAGGCGCCGCCTGCGCGCCGCGCGCCGCGCGCTCAGTCCCACCGAGCAACGGCGTCACGCCCGTGCCCTCGCCCGTTCCCTGGGTAAGCAGATCGTCTTCCTGCGCGCCTGCCGTATCGGCGCCTACTGGAGTACAAACGGCGAGCTCGACCCCTTCCCCCTGTTGCAGCAGGCCCATACCCGCCGCAAGCGCTGCTTCCTGCCCGTGCTCCGGCCTTACCCGCAGCGAAAGCTCCGGTTCCTGGAGTACCGTCCCGGTGACCCGTTGGCAAACAACCGCTTCGGCATCCCCGAGCCTTGCCTGCACAACCGGCGCATCCGACTCCCCTGGGCCCTGGATCTGCTGTTGGTCCCCCTCGTCGGCTTCGACGCCGAGTGCAACCGGCTGGGCATGGGGGGCGGCTATTACGACCACACCCTGGCCTACCTGCGCCGACGCCGCCACTGGCGCCGCCCCCGGCTGATCGGCATCGCTCATGAATGCCAGCGAGTAGAGGCCCTGACGCCGAACCCCTGGGATGTGCCTTTGGATATGATCGTGACCGAGGCGCGGATTTATTGCTGGTCGCTAGTAAAAACTATGGACTTTAGTCCAAGGGCTTTAGTATTCTCTTAGCGATGAGGCCGAAGAAGCACGCAACCCATCACAGACGATATTATCAAAGAGTATATCAGGAAACACCGAGAGCATATGAATCATCATGATGATGACTTTCCAGTCGAATGAAACCTGACTTTTAATCATCGTGGACTGACTTTTAGTCTGAGGCGTTCAGTCGGCTTTAGCCGAAACAACGACTTTCAGTCGCACCCCAGAGTATGGACTTTCAGTCCATAGTGGTTGATTACGGAAGGATTCACTGAAGCGCCCACCGACTCGGCTTACCTGAATTGTTTGGCGTGGCCTGGAGGATGGACGTGTTGCGTTGCGACGCATAAGGCTGGTTGATCGTCTGCTGGTCAGTGCCAGCGTCTTAACGCAACCTACATCCACATTACCCCTCCGTGTGACCTGCCCTCGTGGACCTCGCTTTGAGTGTAGTCAGCTATTCCCGGTGCGCTGTGCCTGGCCGTGGCGCGTTTGGGAGGGCTCTGAGAATGCAAAATAAGGCGAAATGGGGTGCCAGGGCGCATTCGGCCCTGTCATTATGCTTCGGGATCGAACAGTGCGCCTAACCCAACTAGCGGTCACCGGGTAAAGGTCCCTTGGTGAGGGCCGGTGAGATAAAATCCGTCCTCTTGAACAGGGCGTATTCCAGCAGGAGTCCAAGATGCAGATCATCCTCAACGGAAATCCGACCGAGGTCCCGGACGGCATCGCCATGGGCGACCTCATCAAGCGGCTGGAGCTGACCGGCCAGCGCCTGGCCGTGGAGGTCAACGAGGAGCTGGTGCCCCGCAGCCGTTTCGGGGAACACCGCCTGACTCCCAGCGACCGGGTGGAGATTATTCACGCCGTTGGGGGCGGTTGACCCTGCATTAACTTCCGGCAGGTCAGAGCCGATAGCCGGACTGACCGCGACACCCTGCTTCCCGCCATCTCGATCGGGCCTTCACAGGAGCCTTGTATTAGGTGGTGTTGACATTTAGTGTTATTTCGAGCGAAGCGAGAAATCCTTGTCCCGACGGAGGAAGGGTTTTGCGCCCAAACAACAGTATACACTTCGTCTATCTGTTGCCAAACGGCCTATCATTCCGCTCAGGGCGAACGTGGATAAATCCTGATGTATCCCCAGATTATTTCAATCTAAAACAACAAGTTGTGACGCTCATTTACTATAAATTTGGACATGCATGGGGTATTGTGGTCCCTGGAAAGTCACCACACCGACCAGGAGCCCCCCATGCATGTCAGCCTCATTTTACATCACTGCCTGGAGCCGTTGTTGCAACATCTCCACCGTCGTCGGCGTGTGGCGACGCTGCTGGATGCCGTA